>ERZ1740052.16-NODE-16-length-115833-cov-13.639672_pt1 | contig 115833 bp, 104 predicted proteins | sample MGYA00581750_ERZ1740052 | MGnify/ENA primary metagenome ERZ1740052 (study PRJEB43018, sample SAMN04849743) | marine metagenome | isolation source: floating plastic debris | place: Pacific Ocean | collected 2008-08-30 | study: EMG produced TPA metagenomics...
TTAAAAACGAAAAGAAATGCAAGAAAATAGATATCCATACATCCCTACAGTACTGATAACAGAAGTACTGACCAAACAAAAATTATTCAAACGCTATTATTTTTTACCCTGTAAGGAAGCAAAAGTAACGTTAAACGAGATTATTTGTAAAAGTAGAGGGCTAAACAAGAGAAAGGGAAGTTTAAAACGTATTTTACTGGTAAATGAAGTACAATCCTTTTTGGAATCGTATGATTTATTATATACGATAAGATTAACTGATAGTCTTTGAATACTATTATTAACCAATAACTCTAAAGCTTTTCTAGGATTCGACAAGGTGTAAACTTATTCTAGGACGATACAAATACAAGATTTTGCGTATGCGCAATAAAAGCGCAAATATATTCTAGTATTTAGCTACAAAAATGGAGTAGTAGAGAATATTTAAATCTCAGTAATTATGAAGGTTAGGAGTGAGAAGTAATACATTTTGCACACACGCAATAAAAGCGCAAAAAAGAAGTGATTTAAACACCGTATTTTCGTGAAATAAAAACTTAATAATCAGAAAATTAATGAGAACAACTAGCAAAACTGAAGATTTTTGAAAACGCAAAAAAAGTAAATCAGCATAAAATCATAGTTTACAATACATAGATGTTTAACGCTTCACAATCATGTTCATTTCCAAAAATAAAAACTTCATCATTCATGAGAATATCCAGTTGTCTGATTTTACTACCCATGTTATCCAAACATAAATGGATTCCTAAAAATCCATTTAGTAAAAATAACTTTTTTATTTCATCCAGATAATGAAACTTCCCTAAAGATCCATTAATCAAATTTACTTTTTCCTTTCCTAAGTTCTCTTCAAATTTTAATATAGGCTTTAAGAAAGGAGTGTAATCAAAACTATCATTACCATTAAATAGCTCTTTATTATAATCACATTTCAAATATTCATGTTCTGACAATAATTTGAAATTATAATTAGAGTCTTCATACCCACAAAAACATGCTTCGAATTCATAATCGTGTTCTAAAAAAAGTAAGTCTAGCTTAAAATCACTTTCTTTTTTTGACATATGCAATGAAGTTTCAGATAAATTATTTATTAACTGATATTCAGTATATCCTTGAAATGACTTCTCTCTAATGTTTACGAGTTCATCGATAATGTTATTCATTTGACTATGTAAATGAGTATCACCTAATAATTCTATTGAGTCATTTTTTTCCGCTCTTTAAACTTATCTATATTAACATTTGAACTAGTTAAGCATTTAGTAATATTAAATTTGTCTAACTCTCTCTTAAGAAGATTTAGAAATGAAAATTATTCTTTAAAAAGTCTGTTTGAATTATATATGTGGTACTCTAAATTTTCTTTTATTAATTTATTTTTATTTCAAAAAGTTTGTGTTCAGTTATTGATAATAGTATTTTTCCTAAGTATTACTAAATAAACTTAACTTATTTATATTTGTTTAGATTTGACTTAGTTTTTTAGATGCTGCTAAAAAAAATATTTTTCATAACGTTATTGTTTATTAAATCAGCAAATAGAATATATTAAAAAAAATAAAATGAATTTGAATAATAGCCCAATGCATAATTTTTTTGTTTTCTTTATCTTGGATACAATAAAAGAGCTCCCTGAAGAGAAATTAAAAATAATCAAGAAAATTGATTTTAAGGAAATATTTGGAGTGAAGACAGAAGAGTGGAGACAAGCTGTCAAAAACGTTTTAAGACTGTCTAATACAATAGAAATCTCGATAAAAGATTTATGGTTAAAAAATTCTGAAATAGCATACAATAAAGAAATCAAGTTATCACCTGAAGACTTTGCAACACTGTTTATAGAAAATTTTTATAAAAAAAACAGTAAAATTGATGTCTGGGAGAACAAAGAAGATTTAAAAAAAGCAAAAAATAAAGTCTCTAATTCTTATTTAGGATAATAAAAAAAGTAACACTAGATTTTATATTAGTGTTACTTTTTAGATGAAATTTAAGCGTCATTTATAACATAATCAATTAACCTTTTAGCTATATCTTCGTTAGTACTATCATCTGAAAATTCTTGTAAAAAGTCAGTAAAAAAATAGAAATCAAATAAATTATAATATTTCTTATTATTACAAGTATACTCTATTCGCCCTCCTGTTTTTTCTATTTCAAAAAAAGACACTTGCGACTCTATATGAAAAGGCTTTTCCATGTAAATCTCTACAACTTCTGTCGTTAAATCTAAAGATTTTAGTTGGCAAAATTCTTCAAAATCTTGCCCTCTTCTAAACAAGTGTATTAAATCTATTAAAGTCATAATTATTTATTATTATTTCCCCATATTGAATAGCCTCCTCTTCTATTCGGATGCATAGTTTCCCAAAATATACCACCAGGAATATTTGGATGCTGTAATTTTGGAACCAATTGCATGACCCCCGGAGTTACTTCATGATGCCAAACCCAATTAGCTGGAGAATGTCCAATTATATTACCTGCATTAGATCTTGGATTCGTTATCCCTAATTCGGTCAATAACAGATTTGTAGCCATAGCGCTCCTATACCTCTTAACGAAGCTAACATAAATATAGGTGAATCAACTCCCATAGGAACTTGAAAAATCAGTAGCTAAAATTTAATCTAACTACTGATTTCTTATTATATTTTCTAAAACAAACTTATCTGGCTAAGCATAATAGATGTTTTTTGCTTATTTGTACCTGTCACTCGACGGAGTCGATCGCTAACCGTTACTTTGACATTCGAGGACTAGCGGGGCGTAGTTTATCTAAAAACTTCTATTACACTCTTTACAATAAAATCTTTGTTTGTTATTACGAAATCCTTTTTTAATACATCCATTAGAATTACAATGAATACAATACATAACTTTTTAAAGCACTAATTTACTACATTAAGCGATAAGAAACCTAAGTTTTATAAGTTCTAACAGAGTTTTAGTATTTCAATGAACCTAATATACTACTTATAAAGAACGGTATATTTTATATATTTATTGGTTTTCAGTATTTAATTTTACTTAAAATTAAAGGCGCCAGTTTAGGACATTACCTACTCGAATATTGGAATTGTTTTGTCATGTTTTCAAGTAGAAAATGTCCTACCCAGTTTTAGTTAGTTCCTTTCTTTTTTATATCTAACTCAAATGGATATACAATTTGTTTAGCAAGGGCATAAAAAGAAAAAGTCTCATCTTGATTTATTATCATTTTTCTAAAAGGTGTAAATATTTCGAAAAATTCTTCACCTGATTTGACCACTCTCAAGGAAATTCCTTCGTCGTTAATAGTCATGATCCTTGAATCCGTATCAACTTCATTAAAAATAGCATTCGCAAAATATGCAAAAAAAGGTTCGAAATTCTTTACAAAATCAAACTCTTTATTTCCTTTTTTCGCTATCATTAAATCTAGTTTTTTTAAACTTTCTATATTATCTGTAAGTTCAAGTGGAAAATTGATACTTTTTGAAAGGTGCATAATTAATGAATCCCTGTACTCTAAAACATACTCTAAATCTACATCCTCTACAATTGAAATATCATCGTCATCATTCATGAACTCATTATAATATTTCTTAGATTTAAAGAGCTCAGCTTCATCTATAAAATCATATATAACTAGATAACCTATATTTTTTACTAAATAGTGTTTTTCGTCATCTTCATTTATAAAGTCAGTTTCTTCTTTAAAGTTATTCTTTTTCAAAAAAGTTAAAGCATCTTTTTTTGAAATTACCTTTCTATCAAAACTTTTCATTGTTATTCCTTTTGTGTAAAACAAATATTCAAAAAAAATAAGATAACTACTATAGTTCTAAACACCTCTAAAACCTTATTTTTACTCTTTTCAATAATATCATAGATGCAATAAAATTAAATCTATCAATATATTTTATCGTTTAAAATATCATTAAGGTGATATAAAAAACATTAACAGTACAAAAGAACTAATATAACAATACAGTTTATCTTAAGTTTTTTATCATATTTTCTATTAAAGCAACAAAACCATAACTTTAAAGTTATGGTTTTGTCTATTCACAGCTTTTTTAATTAGGACTTTTGCTTTAGATTAGTTATTGATTAACAGAAAAACTGATAGTAAATACTAATTATTTCCAATTTTCTAATCTCCAGCCTTTCTCTAGATTATCTATTAATAAGGTATCATTCCATGTTCCCCATGGCGACATCATTATTTCCTTATCTGATAATTCCTCTACCGTACTTTGACCTCCTTCAATATTTATAATACTCCAACCACTTCCAAAAATATTTTCGGTTCTAAAATACTTTGGAAATATAAAATCTAACGGAAGAGGAACATTTCCAACATATTTTAAAATATTTTTATTTAAAGCTGATTTAATCGGGAAAGATAGATAAAAACTATCTTTCCCTACTATAGTTGAGAGTTCTTTAGGCGCATCTTTATGTAAATCATAGAATATTCTTACCTTTTCAAGTCTTGTGTTATTCTTTGGTTCTTTAACATACTGCATAAATCCTTTACCTTTTTTAGTTTCAATTTCAAAAATATCTCCTAATACTATCTTTTTTTTCATATTATTTAAAATTTAATACCCAATGATTCTAATATTTTTTTTCCTCTTTTCAATGATTCTGCATAGACTTTATTCTTTTCAGATATGCTATTTATCCTGTTCAGAAGTTTTCCTGTTTGCCCTGCTTTTCCACCTAATCCAAAAATTTCAATTAATACTTGTTCAACAGCTTTTGCATCTGATCTAGAAAGAGTTGTTAATCCTTCGTCAATTTCTTGTATAACTAACTTATGTTTTCCTTTAAGATGTTGTGCAGCTCGTCTTGCAAAATTATTAGTTATACCAATATATATTATTTGCCCACCTCTTTTGGCCAAATATACTAAAGTTGTTTTACCTGCTTTATACCCCATTCTCATTATACCTGCAGCGCCAGATGAAGGTGTTAAAACTTCTACACGCATTTGGTTAGGAGGCAGCTCTTCTACTTTCTCATATTTATCATAATATATTTTATAGAAATCATTATCATCAGTGACATAATATGTATAACCATCTGTTCCATGCCAATAATTATCTCCGCTAAAATCCCAATCACTAGTTATATTACCCCAAGCTTTATTTAAAACTTCTTTAAAAAATATTTTTATCCCTTGGCAACAATTTTTCTTATTCTCTTTTTTGTTATTGTTCGAGCTTGTTCTAGGACTAATTATTTTAAAAGCATCAATAGCATCTTGACCAGTAAACGTTACCTTATTACCTTTTTCGCTAATAGTAACTGAAGTACCACTCGGATCATTCCAGAATACAGGATTATTATCGTAACCTGTGTAAGTAGATTGCGATGGGTGAATGACTGGGTCAATAGAAGTCCAACGAGCAATTGTCGGATCAAATTGTCGCATATCCATTTCCATTAAGTTTAAACCTAATGATTCCTCTAGTTCTTTTCCATTATACCCAAACTTCTGCGCAGTACTATTTCCGTGTGGAGAAATTACATTATTAAATCCTTTCATTTTTAATCCAAAAGGATAATAATGACTTTCTTCTATAATTTCAGATTGTACAATTATACCGTCTTTATTGGCATCGGTATAGGACAGTCGAACGTTTCCTAAATGATCTTTATATTGGTATACATAAGAAAAATTATCATCGTCAACGTATTTCTTTATATACCCTTCAGCATGATTGAAAAAATTAAGATGCGGTCTTTGTCCTCTACCTGCTCTTTGATAGATATAATTACCCGCATATTCTGTAACTAAAGGATCTCCGTACGCTCCGTCTTTTTTAGCTATTTTTAATCCGCTTGCGTCGTATACATATTCGATAAACCTTCCTTTAATTGCTATTTTAGTAGGTAAGTTTAAGTGATTGTAGGTGATGCTTGTAATTTGCTTGTTAGCGTCAGTAATCATGTTTCCATTAGCATCATATGAATAATCATTTCCTGTATTTGTACCGTCCACAAATCCATAAGTTTTGCTACCTGTTTTCTCTCTTACCTTAAGTAGTTTGTTTCCAGAATCGTAAGTATATGCCAAATCATCCATAGTACCGAATGTAGTTGCAGTATGATTGGTGTGTCCTTTTCTGATTAGACTTAAGATGTTTCCGTTTTTGTCGTAACTAATTCCGCCAACGTTATACTTTCCAGTTTCTTTTCCTCCAGCATGAGTAAGCCTATTTAAATCATCATAAGTATAGGTATGGGTACGTTTACTGTTGTCAACATTTTCTGTTTGCCAACTGGTTTGTGAGATGTTGCCATTGTATAAGCGTTTTCCTAAGTCCACATTAAGATCATTATATCTTATGGTAAAGTTAAATAAATCGTTGTCATTTGAAGTGTCTTCATTTATATTTTTTAACCAACCTCGTACATTATACGCGTAATCTACCTTTTGTAACCCCTTGCTGTTATCAATGATTTTTACATCCTCAATTTTACTCCCACTAGTATGCATAGCTATATCGCCTAATAACTCTCCAGATGAAGTAGTTTGAGATATGTGAATTGTAATTCCGTTTTTCTTATAATAGACCGTATTTCCAATACGTTCAACACGTAATATATCTACTGTTTGATAAGTTCCTAGGTTAGTCTTATTTGAACCCGACTCGTAAACACCTAATGTTCCGTTAGATTTACAATACATTGCGTACTTAATAGTCGTATAGGAAGCACCAGAATTTTCAGAAGATAAGCCCACCATGAAATTTTTATTTCTTTGTGGCGCAATAAACTCTACATATCCGTCTCCAGTAATTGTTCCTTGCGTAGCTAAACCATGTGCCCATCCATTAGATCCAGTTTTTCTAATTTCATTACCAGAAATACTAACGCCACTAGTTATGTGTTTATATCCTGCTTTGGTTCCGTTTCCTAAAACTTTACTTTCTAGTTGTCCTAAATCGTCATAATCATTTTTTACAATACGCTCTGAAACTTGCTTATTTATTGTTTGGTTTTGGCTCACAAGTCTATCCATATGATCGTACTGAAAACGGTCTACTGTTACAATCGGATCTTTTCCTACTCTTATATGTGTAGTTGTGGTTTCTAATACTTTTCCTGTAAGTTCATGTAATTTACTTTCAATAATATCAGTAGTTTGTAGATAGTCATTTTTTGAGTACACGTAAATAGGACGTGCTTTTTCATCGTAATACGTTACTGTAGTAATCCAATCATTGGTTTCTAATATTCTTGTTTTGTTAACTGTAGGTAATCCTTTAGTCCTTGTGGTTGAAGTTTCTTTATAACTTGTTGTGATTGTTTGTCCTAAACCTGAAGGTAAATCAATATATGAATCGTAATAATTTATCGTATGCATATATAAATTACGTGGATTAGTATTAGGGTATGCTTTGTTTGAATAAAAAGTTACTACTCCATTATAAGTATTTGAACCTGATCTACTCTCATAATATCTTGTTGGATTATCTGATAAAAAATTACTGAGAGTTTGTTGATGCTCTATTCGACTTCTATTTCCACTATCATAATATAAACCTGTGTAAGTAATCCTATTTTGAACATCATATTTTTTAAACATCCATATGTTCTGAATTCTCAAATTTGCGTCCTGCGTCATTACGGGTCTGTCTAACCTGTCATACACTATATATTCCCAACCTTTTCCTGGAGTTTTCTTTTCTACCAAACGATTTCTGTAATCGTACTTGTATTGGTAACATAATTCATTTAACTCTATTGTGCTTGGCTTATTTATATTTGCTTCTACTTTTGGAGGTAAAACATAAGTTAAATTTCCATAGTCGTCGTACACATAAAACGTGTCGTGTGTCTGCCCGTTATTATAGGTACGTTTTAAAACAACTTGTCCGATTTTATTTTTAAACTCTTCTGTAGTATGATCTACTCCAGATTCCCAGTTTTCATCTTTAGTTACTACTTTTGCTAGTTGCTGTTCTCTAAAGAAGCCTTTTTCAACTAATGAAGGCGTCTCTATCCCAGACGATTGATTAATTGTTACTGCATATCGTTTTACTTCGTTTACTGCATTGGTTTGATAATCGAATTGAATGCTGTGTTTTTTATCGTTTTCTTCCGTTAGATTCGTGTTATATCCTGCTCGCCAATCTTTTCCTGGTGCTCCTTGTAATAATACTCTGTTCCGTGGTGAATTATCAAATAACTTTCCTGAATAGGCATTTACATCTGGCAAATCCAAACCAACAAAATCTTCTGCATATTTCTGCTTGTAGTATTGCTTGGTTGCTAGAGCTATATTTCCTGTTCGTATATCTGCATTCCCGTTCCCTTGAGTAAATGGTAAATACTCTTTTGCTTGTCGTCCTAATGCATCATATTCAACATGTGAAACGATATCTTTAATGGTGTTTTCAGAGATTAATGTTGAGCTTCTGTTTACAACATCGTCTAGTGGCAATTCACTTCCGTCGATTTCTTGAAATAATGGACTCCAAAAGTATTGACGAACGCTAGTATCGGTTGTGTAATATAAATAACTTCGTAATTGTGTTGTTTTTAATTCTTCTCGCCATTTAAACTCTCTTGCATCTATAACTTTAGTTCCATTCGTATCATATACACCACTAATACCAGTGTCACTTCCATTATAATTATGAGGGTGTACTACTCCTACTAGTAAATACCATGTATTTGCTTTTGGTAAATGACCATACCAGAAGTACGGATTTGTTTGTGGATTATTATTAAGATCACTTACATTACGTGTACCAAAAAAAGTTCTCCCCATTGCATTATTACCAACTTTGTTCTTTTTTACCCAAAGTGTATAACGATACGTTTTAGTGTTATCCATTGTGAAGAAATCTGTATTCCATCCTCCATCAGCATTATTAGTGGCATCTGGTTTGCATTCCCAAAGTAAATCTGTTCCTCCAAATGGTGTTGTTCCTTGAATAATTCTATTTTCTGCTTCGGCTCCATTTTTATTGAAAAAATTCGTAGAACCATTATTCCCATTAGTCCAATCAATAGGAATGTTATTATTAGAAATCGTATTTCCACCTGCTTCAACACCAACGGTTTGTTTTAGTCGTCCTAAACCATCAAAATATTGAACAGTAGTCATTATTTTTTCCTTATCGTGGGTAGTAAAAGGTGTGTTGGTTGCTTCCCTATAAGTTCTTGTAACTACATGATTTTCTGTAGTACTTTGGCTGTACATTAGTAACGGTAAGGTTACTAATAATGCTATGAATATTCTTTTCATTTTTTCTTAGCTTAATTTTTATAATTGTACTTGTGTTCCTTTAAAATATGTCCATCAGCATTTTTTACAAGCTTTAATCTGCTTAAATCATCATACTCATAAAATAAAGTTTCTCCTCTTGGATCGGTAACACTGGTAACTCCTACTAACGGATCGTAAGTGTAAGTGGTAACTAATGCATTTGGCAATAAAGTTCGTATGCGGTGTAATCGAGTTCTTAATGTAGCATCAGCTAAAGACATATCTAAACTTCCTTGTACTTTTGAAATCGCCGTGCTATACGAAGCGTTTTCTACTTTGGCCAGTACGTACATGCGTGTAGTATCCCAAAGATAAGAAACCACAGTACCGTCTTTACGTTGTATTTGTGTTGGTTTTCCTTGAATATTACTAAAGGATGCATGCAAATCATAGTTTAAAGGTACGTGGCTATCTGTACCCGAATTACTTCCTAAACCTTTGTTATATCGATAACTTTTAGTTGGGTTACCGTTGGTGTCATACACGAAGAATTCTCCTTGAATCTGTGTTCCTATTTTACCTTTAATATTTTTTACCACTTTACTGATCGGTAAAGACAGCATGTTTTTAGTAACTAATCCTTGTAAAGAAGCATCCGTATAATCCTTAGGATATGTAGTTTCAATACTAAAATATTCTCCATTAGGGTCTGTTTGCGGTCTAATAGGCTCTTCGTACGTAAACTCTAAGTATCTAGTATCTGTAAACTCTTTGGTAACTAATAAGTCATCGTTATAGGTATACCTGTTAACTACTGTCACTGGTTTTAAACCATTAGCTGTTTGTTCATACTGAGTTGTGAATTTCTCTCTTAGTGTATTTTTGTAATATTTGAAATCGTTTCTTGTTGGAATATCGTTGTACCCTAAATTATATCCAGCAGCTTGATCTACAGAACCTCCTGAAGCAGTAGCACTGAAAGAAACAAAATAGCAATGCTCTTGTAAAGGAAGTTCGTTCCACCTGTAAACACCTTTGGACTCAATGTTATTCACATATTCTACCTTGGAAACGATATCATTATTTCTAAACATTTGCTCTTTGCGTTGTAAAAAAGAAATTTTGTTTGTTGTGTTGTAAGGTTCATAAAAATATTCTTGTTTTAGATATTGTTGACTATTATCATAAAGTGTTCTAACTTCTACTTTCTCAAAATAATGACCATCTTTTATTAATGAAGGGTGTGCTGCTGCATATTCAGAAGAGAAGGTATAAGTAATATCATCTCCAGAACCTAGTGTATAAGTATGATGTCCATTTTCGTAATTTTTTGCTTGTAACCCAAAATAAATATATTCCTTACGATTGATCTCGTTTCCTTCATTTTTGTTTTTTACTTCTTTAACCCGTAATCCTCCTTTAGTGCTTGCAGCATTATCAGCCTGTGAGCTTAAAGGCTCGTATACAAATTCTGTACTTCCACCTGTTGGATACTCTATCTTGTTTAATACACCATATTTGGTATAGTTAAAGTCACGACTTCTATCAGCTAGATTATTATAAAAGTTAGGGATTTTAGAACTCGCTAAACCTATTTTAGGTACTAAATATGTATTACTTTTTCCATTATAATAACCCCAATAATCCTTGGCAAAACTTCCTTTTTGGGGTAATTGTCCAGCTATGTAGTCAAATTTGTAAGACGGTTTACGTGTTCCATCGTAACCTACTTCATACAATTCTACCAATTTCAATCTTGGATCACCTCCATAAACTCCATATACAAAGTGGAAACTTTTATCTTTTCCTGTAATCTTATCAGTAATGGTAATTTTATCTAACTGCTTTTTCCAAGAAGATGCATTATTATTTATTGAATAATTAAAATTAACACGAACATTTTCAGTTTCGATTACACTAATTAACTTATTGTGTGTATCATGTAATAAATTCGTAGTAAAACGTTCTATATGATCTCCACCTAGTCTACCGTTACATCTTTGCTTTGCACCAAGTTCCTCCGCTATCGCTACTCTTGGATAGGCTACGAAAGATTGGCTCACACCATTAATTCGATATTGTAAATGATAATCTTCATAACTTAGGTTAATCTGTTTGTTATTTCTTGTTTGTATGTCACTTAACATCCACGCGGTTACCCCCTGTCTAAAATAAGTAGCAGGTGATGCCAAAGGTGGACTTAGATTAGATTGTAATTCTGTATCGTTAATATTCATCTCTTGATCTGAAAACGTAAATGTATTTCCCATGTAATCCGAAGCTTTAAAGGAAGAAATTGTATAAAACCCTCCGCTGTTTACCGAATACATAGGTTTTATATTAGCTTGTACTTGCTTTTCGAATAATAATGAAGGAGCTTGTTTGGCTTTAAAAATAAAGTTTCCTGAATTTCCCAGAAAAGAAAAGTTAAAACTATCAGGCATATGATCTCTGTTCATTGCTGCAAAGGCTTGCTGACTTGCCCATGAGTCTTTATGGAAACTACTTGTATACCAACTATCCTCAATAAAAGAAGTGTGCGTAGTAAGCCAACCCTGTTCATCTGGTTTACCACCACGAACTGTTCTAAAAATTCCACCTCCTGTGTTTAGCGTCCATTTTAAGCCAACAGGAGAAGCAATATCATCTACTTTAATACCCGAAGCGTGATACGACAACGAAATTGGAATAGTAACCCCATCTTCTTCAACTGTATAAATAGGTATTGAAATATTAGGAACTCCCGTAGCATAATCTACAGGAATATCTCCATACACTTGGAAGTTTGCTGCGTTTGGTGTTGGTGGAACGATAGTTCCGTAATGCTCGATATAAGGAGAAAAACTCTGATTCTCCGTTGTTGTTTTTTGTAATGAACCACCTCCCAAAGATAAACCTCCTCCTTGTCGTTGTCCAAACAGGGTTATACAACCCAACAATAGGGTTACATATAAAACTCGTTTCATAAATGTTATGTTTTGAATGTTAGCAATTTAATTCATTAATAGCGGCGCAAAACTAAAATACTTTTTTCAAATAAGCACTATACTATGTGTGTAAATTTCAATGGTTGTATTTTTTACTATGATTAAAAAAGCGAATATGCCAAGAATGCCTCCGTATTGTTTAGGGTTTATAATTACTAAAGCTGTCTGTACTCTGTTGTGTTTTGAATAATAAAAATTGCCATTTGGCTTTACTAGTAAATTTCATGGTTTATAGATTTAAAGTTTAAATATTTGAAATCATACACTTGTACTAAATAAAAAACAATAGTCAATTATTTATTAAAAAAGCCAGCTCAAAAAAATAGGGATTTGAGCTGGCAACCTTAGGGAAAAATAGAAAAATTAGTTATAAACCAAAGTCCCCCGACTTTCTATGAAAAAACTAACTAACCATCTATTTTTAGTATCGAAAAGATCATTATTACCATTCTTTGCTCAACCAAAGCGAACCTTTTCTAAAATAGAGTTCCCAAACTAAATTTTTATATACACTTAAAGAGTTTTGTATTTTGTATTAATTTAAAACACTCGAAAATGTATCTATAACTTAACAATACTCCAAAGTCTAATATTATTAATAGATTTAAAGACAATATTTATATATTTGAGTATTACGTGGTAAATATACACCCTTTTTTCGTGTTAACAAATAAAAAAGCACCCTTTTTTCGTTTTTTAAAATTATGAGTATAGATATTGATAGTGACTTTGTAAAAAAACTAAGAAAGAAGCAGCGATTGAATCAATCTGAACTAGCTGATTTAATTGGTGTTTCAACTCGAACAATTCAAAATTGGGAAGGAAAAAAAAGAAATATACCTGAATGGGCAAAACTTACGCTACAAAATATTGAAAAGGGAATCTATTTAAAACAAAATGAGATAGAGGATGAATTAACTGCTGAAGAAGTAAATATATTATCAAATTTAATTTTACTCAAAGAGGATAAGATTATGAAATTATCTTTTTTTGAAAAGTGGTTAAAAGAAAAATTACTAAAGGCTAAAGTCGAAGCTGTAGAAAAATATAAAAATGAAAATTAATTAACTCAAATACAGGTTTTTAAGTTGATATTCAAGGCTTTGTATGTTTTTGTCTAATTCTTCTATCCTTTTAAGTTTATGTATCGATCTTTTAAAATTTAGCTTTAATTTTTCAAAGTCTATGTTATTATTAGAATTAGAAATCTCTTTGTAATCATCTAATATATTTTCAAAAATCAACAATCCCTGAACCAAAGAAATTTTGGACTTTTTAATTTTAATATATAATTCATTGATTTCTTTTTCTAGATCAAAAATTGTTTTCATAGCTTAATTAGTATATTTTTCATTGAATAGGTCTATTATTTCGAATCCTTTGTTGATGAAGTTTTCATTAGCTAAAGTTTCTTTTCTCTTCTTTTCTTTTATACTTTCGATAAAGCTAAATGAATGCTTAACAATCATAACAGAAGCTATACTTAAAACGCCTATTGCTATGTAATACCAGTTTTTTGGGAAGTCAGCTCTATACCATAAAGCCCAAATTAGTAAGTAGAAAGATATTAAAGTTGAAAAAAAGGAGATCAGACCTATTATTTTTTTAATAAAATCATTTTCGATTTTAGTGGAACAGTAAAGCAGTAACGATGAGATGTACAATAAAAGAAGTGGTAAACCTATGGCAAACCACATTCTTCTTTTAGATGAATAACCAAAATAAGTATATTTTTTTCTTATTAGTTCGTATTCTTGTTTAGATATTTGATCTAATTTAAATTTTTTCTTAGCTTCTTGATAAGTACTATTAGTTTCATTGGAAACAAGCATATTTAAGAAGGGAGCTGAGAAGAAAAATAATGATATCGTAAATATTAAACTAATCCCTATCGTCTGGAAGTTCAATATCGTCTTTATCGATTTGGTTAATTTCAAATTCATCAGGTATAGAATTCTTATTTTCTAATTCTTTTCTTTCTTGTAATTCTTTAGATAAATCAGTGCAATTTGTTAATGTTGTTAAACTAATTGCTACTGAAAACACTAAGACTGCTTTTTTCATTTTACTTTGTTTTTAAATTAATACAAGAGTAAATATAAAACAGTATCAATGTTTTATTAAAAATTTTAGATTATAACGAGAAATAAAATTCTAAGTGTAGTTCTTTAAATAGAAAGTGTGTAACATATTTGATTTTATTTCGGGGTTAATTCTAAATATTTTACAATATTTATTTTGCTAATATAGATAAAATCTTGTTTAGTAGTGGTTTTCTTAATAAATAGATGTGTTGTTTCTTTGAAAAAGAATGGAAGAGATCCAATTGGTTAATCTTAGAAGAGATTAAGCCTGTGGGGCTATGTAGAATTTTAATTAATTAAACTAAATTAGAATTAAAAGTAGTTTTAGAAGCCTTTTACTTTCCCTTCTCCTTTCCTTTGTGAAAAATAAAACCCTTAAAAACAATGTTTTAAGGGTTTTAAAAGTGGTCCCACATGGGCTCGAACCATGGACCCCCTGATTATGAGTCAGGTGCTCTAACCAACTGAGCTATAGGACCAGTAAAATGGATTGCAAAAATAAAAACTTTTTTGAAATATTAGTGCTTTTTTTAAACTTTTCTAAACATTAAATTTTCACTGAAATTTTTTAATCCTTTTCTTGCAGATTCTGAGATGTTTAGCTTTTCTAAATAATTAAAAGATTTTTCTGTATATTCTTTAATTAATGCTTGAGTTAAGTTCGGAATATCATTTTGTTCGAAAATTCTAGTAACTTCAATAATCTTAATAGAATTATCGTCTAGCTTTTGATTGTAAAAATATTTTAGTTTTTCTTTATCCTCATTGCTTGTAACTTCCAGAGATTTTAAATACAAATAGGTCTTTTTATTCTCTATAATATCACCTCCGATTTGTTTACCAAAAGTTTCCGGATTACCAAATGTATCTAATAAATCATCTTGTAGTTGAAAAGCAATACCAAGATTTAAACCATAATTATAAATTAATTCACATTCTTCATCAGATGCTTCGGCTACTATGCCACCCATCTTAAGTGCTGCACCAACTAGTACAGATGTTTTAAGGGTAATCATTTTTATATACTCTGCAATAGTAACATCATTACGAGTTTCGAAATCGACGTCAAGTTGTTGCCCATCGCAAACTTCTATAGCGGTTTTACTAAATAATTTAGCTAGTTTTTGAAAAACTTCAGGTTTATAGTTCTCAAAGTATTGATATGCCAATATTAGCATAGCATCACCAGACAGTATTCCAGTATTTGTGTCCCATTTTTCATGAACAGTTTCTTTTCCTCGTCTTAGAGGAGCTTCATCCATGATGTCGTCATGAATCAGGGTAAAGTTATGAAATGTTTCTACGGCCATTGCAGCTGGTAAAGCCTTTTCATAATCACTTGAAAAAATATCCGAAGCAATAAGTGTTAAAACTGGTCTTAGCCTTTTACCACCTAATTGTAATATATATGAAATTGGATCATACAAATTTCGAGGTTCCCGATTAAAATCTTGCGTATTTAAGTAATGTATAAAAGCTTCTTGATAATTAGTAATATCCAAAATTGTTTTTTATGTAAAAATAAAGTAATTAAATGTAAGAAATAAAGTCAATGTTAAAAAAACATTAAAACTTAGGAAACTTTTTTTGTTTCTAAAGTTTCCTTGTGTACATTTGCAAAGTATTATGAGAGATAAAATTTTAGAAAAAGCGGGAGAGTTATTTTTAAACCTAGGGTTTAAGAGCGTAACAATGGATGATATTGCAAGAGAACTTGGTATATCTAAAAAGACACTATATAAATATTTTTCGAACAAAGCATCTTTAGTATCTGCATCAACTGATACTATTCAACAATCGATAGCAGACAAAGTTTCATTAATTAAAAGCAAGCATTATAATGCAATAGAAGAAGAGTTTATGATCAAGGCCATTTTTAAGGAAATGTTTAAAAATGCAAAAGGATCTCCGATGTATCAATTAAAAAAATATTACCCAGAGATCTATGCAAAGCTTATGGATAAAGAAGTTTGCATATTTGAAGAGTGTAATTCTGATAATTTAAAGAAGGGAATAGAACAAGGCTTATACAGAAGTGAAATAGATATGCAAATGACTATGAATTTCTACTTCACTTTGATTTTTGGAATATTCGACAGCAATTTATTTGTAAAAGAAATGAAAGAGCTGGTTGAGATAGAGTATAAAGCTTTAGAGTATCATATAAGAGCTATTGCTACTGAAAAAGGATTAAAAGAGTTAGAAAAACAACTAGAAATTATAAACCAAAACAAATAATCGAAATGAAAAAATACATACTAAGTGTATTTGTGTTCTTTTTAATAGGTGCTTTGATGGCCCAAGAAAAAGAAATTCGCATGTCTATGGAAGAAGCTGTAGATTATGCTATAAAAAATAACTACAATAATCAAATTGCAGCTAACAACATAGAAGCTGCGGAAGAGAAAAAATGGGAAACTACTACTATAGGTTTGCCACAAATTAATGGTAAAGTAGATTATCAATACTGGCTGAAACAACAAATATCATTGATACCTGCAGAAGTTTTTGGAGGGATGGAAGGTGATTTTGCTGAAGTAGTATTTGGTACCAAACAAAATGTTAATGCTGCGGTTACTTTAAACCAATTACTATTTGATGGTTCATATTTGGTAGCATTACAATCTGCAAAAACATATTTAAAAATCTCAAAACAAGCAAAGGAGAAAACTGAACTAAGTACAAGAGAAGCAGTAATTAATGCATATGGTAACGTGTTAGTAGCTGAAAAGTCGATAGCAATTCTTGAAAACAACAAGAAAATCTTATCTAAGAGTTTGTCTGAAACTGAAAAGATTTATGAAAACGGACTAACGGAGTTAGAGAATGTAGAGCAACTTCAAATTACGTTAGGTAATCTGGAAAATAATTTAAGAAATACAATCAGATTAAAAAATATAGGTTACCAAATGTTAGACATAGCACTCGGAAATGTTAAAGGCCAGAAAATTGTACTAACTGATACCTTAGAAAACTTAGTTTTTCAAAACACGGATTTATCATTAATATCCAAGTCATTCAATATCGAAAAGCACATAGATTATAAAATGGCTAAGAACAATACTCAAGTAAATGAATTAATGGTTAAACTTGAAAAAAGTAAAGCACTTCCTTCACTTTCAGCCTTTATAAACTATGGAGTTAATGCAAATTCAGAAAGTTTTACTTTTTTTGATGGAGATCAAAACTGGTTCGATTATTCATTATTAGGTGTTTCGCTTAATGTTCCAATTTTTAGCAGCTTTGCAAGGAAATCTAGAACAGCACAAGCCAAAATAGAATTAGAGAATTCTTTAATACAATTACAAGAAGTAAAGCAGAAGCTAAATCTGCAGACAGAGAGAGCTAAAAGTGAATATCAATTGAGTTTAGAAAATTATGAAACTGCTAAGAAAAACTTAAACCTAGCAGAGCGCATTGAAAAGAAACAACAAATAAAATTTTTCGAAGGAATTTCATCAAGTTTTGATTTATCTCAGGCTCAAAATCAACTTTACACACAGCAAAGTAATTATGTTCAATCTATGTTAAACGTGATTGCTAAAAAAGCACAATTAGAAACAGCATTAAACATACCAATAAACAACTAACTCAAATGAGAAAGATTTTCATATTCGCAATAGTAACAGCTTTTATAACATCATGTGGAAGTAAAGGCGAACAGTCAGTAGAAGATGTCATTGAAACAAAAGATCTAAAACTAATTAGAGCAAAAAAGAAAGAATTAGATAAAGAAAGTCAAGATATTTCTGATCAAATAAAATTATTAACTGCTGAAATTTCAAAGCTAGATACTAATAAAAAAGTTCCTTTAATAACTACAATAATAGCCAAAGAAGCTCCTTTTGTACATTATTTAGAATTACAAGGTAGTGTTCAAACTAAGAAGAATGTTTTAGTGTATCCTGAAGTACCAGGACAATTATTACGAATCTATGTTAAAGAAGGACAACGTGTTGCAAAAGGACAAATGTTAGCTAGAATTGATGATGGCGGAATGTCTAATCAGTTAGCACAATTAGAAACAAATACAGCATTAGCCAAAACTACTTATGAACGACAAAAACGTCTTTGGGATCAGAAAATAGGTTCTGAAATTCAGTTTTTACAAGCAAAAGCAAGTTTTGAGTCACAAACAAATGCTGTAGACAATTTACGTAAAAGCTTGGGTAAGTTTGTAATAAGAGCGCCGTTTGCAGGAGTTATTGATGATATAATTAAAGAACAAGGAACTGTTGTTGCTCCTGGAATGGGGGCAGAGATTTTTAGAATAGTGAATTTGAGTGACATGTATATAGAAACTGATGTTCCAGAAAGTTACATAGCGTCAGTAAAGAAAGGAAAAAGTGTTGAAGTTGAATTTCCGATCCTAGGAAAAACTGTAGATTCAAAAGTTCGTCAAGCGGGTAATTTTATAAATCCTGCAAACAGAACATTTAAAGTTGAGGTTGGAGTGCCAAATAAAGATCAAACTATTAAACCTAATCTAACAGCTAAACTTAAGATTAACGATTACACCAATCCTAAAGCTATTTTAATACCTCAAAGTATAGTTTCAGAGAATGCTAAAGGAGAACAATATGTATATGTAGTAGATAAAGTTAAAGATGCTAAAGGTACTGCTAAACAAGTTGTAATTAACACAGGAAAAACTCAAGGAGACAACATTGAGGTGGTTAAAGGAATAAGTAACGGGATGCAAATTATTAATGAAGGATCTCGTAGTGTTAAAAATGATCAGGAAGTAAAGATTTTACAACTAGCCAAATAATAAAAAAATAATCTGATGACAGACCAGCAAAAAAAGGTAGATAAGGAATTTGGCTTATCTACTTGGGCAATTAATAATAAAACCACCATTTATGTAATGATGGTGATTATTTTCTTTCTTGGGATTTCGGCATTTTTGAATATGCCACGTGAAAATTTCCCTGAGATAAAAGATACTAAGATCTATGTAAATTCTATTTTCCCTGGGAATACCGCTGAAGACATAGAAAAACTTATTACCGATCCCTTAGAAGATGTCTTAAAAACGGTGAGTAATGTTACTAAAGTAACGTCAACATCACAAGAGAATGTATCTATGGTAGTTCTAGAGTTTAGTGATAAATTAACCATAGAACAAGCCAAGCAAAAAGTAAAAGATAAAGTTGATGAAAAAGTATCAGGAGAAGACTGGCCAACCTTCAACGGAGCCAAGGTTGAGCCTAATGTTTTCGAACTTAACATCTCTGAGGAAACTCCTATTTTAAATATTAATATTTCTGGAGATTATACTGTGGAGCAGCTGAAAAAATATGCTGAATATTTACAGGATGAAATCGAAGATTTAGATGAAATTAAAAAAGCTGACATACGTGGAGCAGAAGACAAAGAGGTTGAAGTAGCGGTTGATGTTTATAAGATGATGGCTGCTAAGGTAAGTTTTCAAGACGTATTACAAGCTATTGGAGGGGGTAATGCAACGGTTTCTGCTGGTAATATTATTTCAAGCGGACAACGTAGAACAATTAGGGTTATTGGTGAAATAGAAAAACCTAACGAACTTGATAATTTTGTAGTAAAATCCGAAAAAGGAAATTCAATTTATTTGAAAGACGTAGCGACGGTTACTTTCAAAGACAAAGATAAAACTACGTACGCTCGAGAGTTTGGAAAAACTGTCGTTATGCTTGATGTTAAAAAGAGATCGGGAGAGAACATGGTAGCAGCAACAGATAAGATCAGAGATCTTGTTAAAGAAGCTCAAGAAAATGTTTTGCCATCCAATCTAAAAATATCTATTGTAAATGACCAATCAGCAAAAACTATTGGTCAAGTAGACGATTTAGTAAATAATATAATTTTCGGAGTAATATTAGTTGTTACGGTACTAATGTTTTTCCTAGGATTAAAGAACGCGCTCTTTGTAGGTTTTGCAATTCCAATGTCAATGTTTATGTCGCTTATGATATTAAATTTGATGGGTTATACTATGAATACAATGATTCTTTTTGGACTGATTATGGGGCTAGGAATGTTAGTAGACAATGGAATTGTTGTGGTAGAAAATGTATATCGTTTAATGGATGAAGAGGGAATGAGTAGACTGGAAGCTGCTAAGAAAGGTATTGGAGAAATTGCATTTCCAATTATCATCTCTACAGCTACAACCGTTGCAGCATTTATACCTTTAGGTTTATGGCCAGGTGTTATGGGACAATTCATGGTATATTTCCCAATTACATTATCGGTAGTATTAGGATCTTCCTTGTTTGTAGCTATTTTCTTTAATTCAGTCTTGGTATCTCAGTTCATGAGTACTGAAGATCGTAATATGCCACTTAAACGACTGATTACAATATCTTCTGTTCTGGGAGTTTTAGGTCTAATAATACTTATTTTCGGAGGAAGTATTCGTCCATTAGGAACATTATTAATTTTCGCAGCTGCCAATTTCTGGATCTACAGATTTGCTCTACGCCCAATGGCCAATAAATTTCAATTAGTTGTATTACCAAGGTGGGAACGTTTTTACGAACGAATGATAAGCGGTTCGTTAAAAGGATGGAGACCTTACGTAATTACAATAGTAACTACATTATTATTAGTTATTGCTTTTATGGGGTTTGGAGCTTCAATAGGTCAAAAACGTACTAAAATAGAGTTTTTCCCAGATAATACACCTAATCAAATTATTGTTTATGCGGAATATCCTGAAGGAACAGATATAGAGAAAACTAATGCGATAATGAAAGATTTAGAGCAACGCGTGAGTGATGTTATAAATGAAGAAGCTTATGTCGATGGAGATTATAATTTTCTAGTAGAAAGTTCTATTACACAAGTAGGTGCTGGTTCTGGTAATCCACAAACAGATGGTGGGTCTACAGCTGAAATGCCACATAGAGGTAAAGTAGTAGCATCTATGCGTGAGTATAAGTATAGAAGAGGAACTGACAGTAAGGAGTTGAAGAGAAAGATAACTGAAGCTTTAGAAGGTGTGTACCCAGAAGATTTATCGATATCTGTGGAAAAAGATCCCGTAGGACCTCCTGCAGGATATCCAATTAATATTGAACTAGAAGGAGAGGATTATACTGAGTTAATTGAAGTAGCTGGTAAAATGAAAGATTTTATAAACTCTAAATCAATACCGGGTATAGCAGAATTAAAAATTGATGTGAATAAAGCTAAACCAACAATGTTAGTTGATGTTGATAGGAAGAAAGCAGGAGAACTAGGGGTGAGTGCATCACAAATTGGAAGTCAATTAAGAAATTCAATTTTTGGTTCAAAAGCAGGTGTCTATAAAGAAGATGGTGAAGATTACGATATTTATGTTCGTTTTAACAAAGAAAATAGATACAACACGAATGTTTTATTTGACCAAACAATTACTTTTAGAGATATGGCTAGTGGCCAGGTTAAGTCAATTCCTGTATCTACATTAACAGAAAAAGATGATACACCAGATTTTGGGTTTAGCGCAATTAAGCATAAAGCTGGAAAACGTGTTGTAACTATATATTCTGCATTAGCACCAGGATTTACAGATGCAGCAGCAATTGTAGAAAAAATTCAAAAAGAAACAAAGACATTTACAGAATTACCATCTTCTATCAGTGTGGATTATACAGGACAGATAGAGGAACAAGACAAGCAAATGAAATTCTTAATGGGAGCTTTTTTTACGGGACTTGGGTTAATTTTCTTGATTTTGATTTATCAGTTCAATTCAATCTCTAAACCAGCAATTATTATGTTTGCTATTTTCTTAAGTTTAATTGGAGTATTTGGAGGAATTGTCATTTCTGGTTCATCATTTGTAATTATGATGACAATGATGGGAATTATTTCTTTAGCTGGTATTGTTGTTAATAATGGCGTTGTATTGTTAGATTATACTGAGCTTTTGATTAACAGAAAGAAAGTCGAACATGGTTTAGAAGAACATGAATATGTTGATATTGATACTTTAAATAAAGCCATAATTAAAGGAGGAAAAGCTCGTTTACGTCCTGTATTATTAACGGCTATAACGACAATTTTAGGATTGATTCCTCTTGCAACAGGATTAAATATTAACTTCTTTACGTTAATTAGTGAGTTGAATCCTCATATTTACGTAGGTGGAGATAATGTTATTTTCTGGGGTCCTTTAGCTTGGACAGTTATTTATGGATTGATTGTAGCAACATTCTTAACATTAATTGTTGTTCCTATTTTATTCTATTTAATTACACGCTTTAAAATGTGGATACGAAGAAGCATAGCATAGATTCAGTTATTAATTCACAATGTAAAAAAAGGCTAAAAGTTAACCAACTTTCAGCCTTTTTTATATGTAAGATATTTGCAAGGGATGCTATAATATTTCATGTTTATTTTACCTTTGTACTAATCATATAAAATAGTACAAATAGTACATGAAGTGAAAAAAGAGAAAAGTTTTACAATAGAAGAAATAAAAAGAAAGCTAGAACACTATTGTGTTTACCAAGATAGGTGCCATAAAGAAGTAGAAACGAAATTAAAAGAATTTAAACTCATACCAGAAGCCAGAGAATTGATTCTTCTACATTTATTAGAACATAATTTTCTGAATGAAGAACGTTTTTCCAAGAGCTTTGCTAGAGGTAAATTCAGAATAAAAAAATGGGGTAAGCAGAGAATAATTAGAGAATTGAAATTTAGAGAAATATCAGATTACAATATAAAAACTGCGTTATCAGAAATAGATGAAAAAGAATATATTCAGACGATTAATGAACTAGTTATTAAAAAGAATGAATCTATTGGTGAGGCTAATATATTTAAGAAAAAGAAAAAAGTAATAGATTTTTTGCGTTATCGTGGTTATGAGAGTAATTTGATTTTCGAGGTTGTAAATACTATAATAAATTAAAAAACCTCTTGTAATTTACAAGAGGTTTTTTAATTTATTAATTATATTATTTATTTCAAGATTAGTTTTTTAGTAGCAGATTTACCGTTAGAAGACATATTCATTACATATATACCTTTCGCATAATTACTTAGGTCTATTCTATAATTTGTTTCTTGTATGTTCTTCTTGAAGAAAACCTGTTTCCCTGTTAAATCAAATACTTTTATAGTTAAGTTATCATTAGTATTTCTATTGATATTAAAAATACTTTCTGATGGGTTTGGATAGATAGATATTCCTTTTAAGAATGTTTCGTCACCTGTAGATAATACACCTTGAACTACTAAATTATCAATAATAGCACCTTCACCAGTAGTATTAGCATCAGAAATAAACTTGAATCTAAACATTATGCTTGTTTCACTAGCAAAAGCAGATAAACTGTGGGTATATTCTCTATTTGATGAATTTGGTTGACCATCAGTAGGGTTTATGTCGTTCCCCTCACCAGTCCACTGTCTTCCAGGTAATCCGTTAAGTGTAGCATTGCTATTATACCAGTTAGGATCAGAGGATGAGCCTAAAATATCCCACGAGCTTCCTTGGTCTTTTGAATATTCTACTACCATATAATCCCAATCTTGTTCAATATCAAATCCCATATCAAATTTCAATGTAGGGTTAGATATTTCAGATAAGTTATAACAGTTAGTATATAAGTAACCTGTAGTTCCTGTTGGATACTGACCAGGACTAGTACTGTAAGCTGCATTACCAGAAGGAATATTTAATAAAGATTTATCAGAATTAAGTATTGTCCACATTTCAGAATTAGATGTTTCAACCAATAATTGATCACTAGTGTTTTCAAACGTATTAATATCAGTAGGAGATGAATTTTTATTGTTTATAGAAAATACAGCTACATCCTTATTGTTTGTAGAGTAACTGTCATCAGTAGTATTCACTTCAACATTCAATACTTGATTACCAAATGATCCTGTTATACTAGGAAGTATTACAGATACATTCTTTTCAGAAGCTAAATTACCAGTCCAATTAAACACACTATTGGTTCCTCCATTTATATTATAAGTTATAGTTGCAGCAGTTAAAGCTAACTGACCTTGATTTTTGATGGTTATTTCTGGATTTACATCAACACCACAGTTTACAATATTACTTATATTGTTTATTGACAATAATCTAACATCACTTTGAGGTAACACAGTAGGAATATCAGTAGAAAATAAACCTCTACCATATGTACCAGCATATAATTTCGAATCTTCTTCGTTAATATCTAAGTCTCTTATTTGAACATTAGGTAGGTTTGTATCGAAAGTCTCCCATTCTGTTAAGTCATCGTTAATAAAGTAAACACCAAGATTTGTTCCTAAGTATACAGTATTTTTACCACTTCTTAAGTGATGTGTAATTACTAATTTACGTTCGCTAGGTAGATTAAGTGTTATGTCAGTAAAAGTAGGACTAGCATCTGTAAAGTTTGAAGATTTGAAAACACCATTTTGTGATACAATCCAAGCAATGTCAGAACTATTTTTACTAATCTCTATCGAAGAGATTGAACCTTGAGAAAAAGTAATAGGAGAGAAAGTAACGCCTCTATCTGTACTTTTAAATAATGATGATCCTCTTGAAAAAAACATAATATCGCTATTATTAGGATCAATAACAACTCTATCTAAATCACCACCAAAATTAGCAAAAGGACTACTATGCACTCTACTCCAACTTCCATTAACTAATTTATATAATTTACTAAACCCAGCAAATAACTCACCTTCTTTATTAATTGATAAAGGTGTTATCCATTTACCTCCACTATCATTAGCGCCGGTCTCAGAAGATGGAGCGTTAATGGAAGAACTACCGCTCTTTCCTTGGTCATTAGTAATATTTAATGAGCCACCGTATTGAGTGAAACCATAATATATATTTGAGTTATTAGGGTCAACTAAACCTTCCATACCATCACCTCCATGATAATTTCTCCAATCTTTACCATCAAAACCATAACCTCCATTGTCCTGTAACCCTCCAGCTACTACATCTAGTTTAGTTGGTGATACAGAGATTCTATAAAATTGACTAATAGCTAATGTTTTAGTTAGATCTGTAAATAGGTTTCCTTCATTTGTAGATACATAAATACCTCCATCGGTACCTGCAAAAAATTTACCATCAATAAAGCGTAGAAAATGAATATCAGCATGTGTGTAAGTTGGAGTGTTAGGGTTATTCCATTGGTTTAATTGTGTAAAGGAATCACCGCCATTAACAGATTTCCAAATATCTAAAACACCAACGTATACAATATCTTTATTAACCGAAGAAACAGTAAGAGCTAAATCATACCAAGCTTGTGTACTTCTAAAAATATCTGATGTTTCAGATGTTTTAGTAAAAGAAGCTCCGCTATCTGTAGACTTATATATACCATTAAAAGCGTTACTACCACCAGCACTAACAAAATAGACATAATTAGGATCAGCCTCAGTTACGTCCATAGTAATTCTTGTTGAACCGAAAAAACCAGCTATAGTTACAGAAGAAAATGTTTCTCCGCTATCAGTAGATCTGTAAAAAGTATTAGAGGATGTAGCATACCAAGTTGTAGGATCACCTGGTTTCATCTTTAGATCTATAATATTTCGGGAAAGTTTCGTGACCCATGATGTACCTCCATTTATCGATTTTTGCACACCTGTTTCGGTAGCTACTAATATTATTTGCGGATTAGTTGGATCGATATAAATTTCATTCATCGAGTCAGGATTGCCAGGTATAGCACCTGTGTTATTCCAAGTCGAGCCACCATCTATTGATTTCCATACACCAACAGCAAAAGAGTCATTGGCATCATCATCACCAGTAGCAATATAAATTACGTCAGAATTTGTTGGGTCGATAGCAATTCCAGAAACACCTATTTGTGGTAAATTATCTGTTAGAGGAATCCAGTTCAAACCTGCATCTGTAGATTTCCATATACCTCCAGCTGGGGCACCAACGTAATAAGTATTTGAATTGTTTGGATCTACAGCTATTGAGTTTACTCGCCCTTGGCCTGTTTGTTTAAGACCTGAGGTGCTATAGGTATTTGAGTTAGTGAAAGGTCCTAAAGGTTTCCAATCACTCAAATTCGCTTTTCTATTTTGTGATATTGTACTTAAAGATTTTTTTTGCTCCCATGAATTCCACAAATCTTTTGCAGTAATAAAGTCACCATTATTGTTCAAGTAATGAGACCAATGGTATTCCCATCTTTTAAAAGGTTTAAGCCCACTACCTTTTTTATCTCTATCAATAGTATTAAAATATTGTTCGGCTTTATTAGATATTTCAGCCAAGGTAGCTTTACTACCTTTTCGATTCGATGTATTTTCATTCCAAGGAGCAAGTTGTTGTACTTGTGCATAAGAAATAGAAAATGAAAGAATCAATATAAACGAGTAAAATTGCTTCATTTTATTGAATTTTTAAAGGAAATTTTTGCAATAATAATGAATATTTTTCGTTTTTAGTTAGTAATTTAAAATTTGATTAAATTATTGGCTTCTAGAATTTTCTGATACTAATGAGAAAATATTAAAGACAAAAAAGAAGATATGAATATTTCCATATGAAATAAAAGCGCTAAGCGCTTACTTCCCAGAGCCAGAAACTTTCTCCTTATCGAGGTCGAAAAAGTCATCTAAGTTAAGTTCCTTGTCGAATTTTTTCTTGCTGTAAACCGTGTTTACTTTTTGATTGAAGCTATTAAAAACAAGAAATACTTTATCTATTTGACTATTAACTTCATCAGCTTTTATGGCTGGAATTAGAGCCATGTCTACCAAACGAAGTACTTCATTCTCTAAAACATTTGTTCTAGAAACAACAGCATTAGTTTTTAGATCATCGTATCGGATGCTGTCTTTTAGGTTTTCAGTTAATTTTTGTAATTCAATAGACATATCCAAAGCCTCGTTCGGACTCACATTGGTGTATCTTTCAAAAAAATCATTTAATTCGTTATATTCTTTCCAATTACCGATCTCTTTTTTTGAAAGTTCTGATAATTCAGCCGACTTTTTATGTTTCACTTTAATACTCATTTCAGGCTTCTTAGTATCTAATGTTACAGTTTGTACCTGTTTTTTACAACCTAATAATAACAATGAAATTAAAGTTAAAAAGAGTATATGTTTAAACATCGGATTCATAAAATTTTGATACAAAAATACATTTTTAATTTTTTGAAAATAATTAAGTAAAAGTTAAAGGTTATTAATCAATAGATTACTTGTCTGTTTTTATCAAAAGTTAAAAATTAACAAAAGAATATTATGAAATTCTAAATTTATTAACTTTGTAAACCTTAAAAAATATACATTTAGAAATGAGTGAGACCATTTTGATTATTGGAGCTTGTGGGCAAATAGGAACAGAACTAACACATAAATTACGCGTTTTACATGGAAGTGATAACGTAATAGCTTCTGACATTAGAGAAGGTAACTCTGAATTGATGAATTCAGGACCTTTTGAAATAGTAGATGCGACAAATAAAACACAGATCCTAAATGTTGTTAGTAAGTACAAAATAACTCAGGTTTATCTAATGGCAGCTATGCTTTCTGCAACAGCAGAAAAGTATCCGCAAAGAGGTTGGGATTTAAATATGACTTCACTATTAATTGTACTTGATTTAGCAAAAGAAAAGCATATAAATAAAGTATACTGGCCTAGCTCTATAGCAGTCTTCGGAGAATCATCGCCAAAGATAAATACACCACAATCAACAATAATGGAGCCTTCCACCGTTTATGGAATGAGTAAGGTAGCAGGAGAACATTGGTGTAATTATTATCATAAAAAATATGGTGTAGATGTAAGAAGTTTACGTTACCCAGGGATTGTGAGTTGGAGAACAAAACCAGGTGGAGGAACAACAGATTATGCAGTTGATATTTATTTCAAGGCAATAGAAGAAGGTGCTTATGAGTGTTTTTTAGAGGAGAATACGCGTTTGCCAATGATGTATATGGATGATGCAATTGAGGCAACTATAAAAATTATGCAGGCAAATGGTGATGATGTTTCCGTGAAAACATCTTATAATCTTGCAGCGATGAGTTTTACGCCTAAAGAAGTTGTTAGCGAAATACAAAAATATATACCAGAATTTCAAGTCTCTTATAAACCAGATTTTCGACAAGAAATAGCAAACTCTTGGCCCCAAATTATAGATGATACCAAAGCTAGGGAAGATTGGAAATGGAAGCATAAATTTGATTTAACAACGATGACAAAGGATATGTTACGTAATATTCAATCTCAAAATAATGAGTTCGTAAAAACGGTGTAAGTATAGCATATTTATTTCGTCTTAGATTAGGTAATATGGATTCAAAAGAAATGAAAGAAATTATAAAAGATAGTCTTAGCAAGGCGATTACTTACGCTGAATACAGAACATTAGTTTCAGAATTATTGGTAGAAGGTAAATCAACTGGAGATACGCAGTCAGAAGCTCTTTATAAATACAGTTTACTGAATGATAGAAGGATGAAACGTTTAGATAAAACCTCAAAAATCAGTGAAGAAACTGAAGAACATTTAGTGAACTTACAATCACCCCAAACATGGTTAGTAATAACAGAAGGGTGGTGTGGAGATGCAGCCCAGAACTTACCAGTGCTTAATAAATTAGCAGATAATAATGAAAGTGTTGATTTGAAAGTAGTTTTGAGAGATGAAAACTTAGAGTTAATGGATAAGTTTTTAACCAATGGAGGAAGATCTATTCCCAAATTAATAGCTTTAGATGAAGAGAAAAATGTACTATTTACATGGGGGCCAAGACCTTCGATAGCTACAAAAATGATAGCAGATTATAAGGAAGAAAACGGAGTTGTAGATGCTGTTATCAAAGAAGAACTTCAGGTGTGGTATAACAAGAACAAAGGAAATAACGTACAAGAAGATATCATTTCATTATTAAGTAATTAAAAGTTGTGCTTAATTAAATGTAAACCACCTAACATTATTGTTAGGTGGTTTTTGTTTTATCTATATTTGCCAAATGTTCGTAGACTCCAAAGAATTATCAGAAGAAGCAAGGGTATGGGTATATCCAAGTAGCAGGAAGTTTTATTCGCAAGAAATAGATGACTTAAAGTCTAAACTCAAAGAATTTGCTAATAATTGGATTGAAGATGAAGAGGCCTTAGTTTCTTGCGAACTTATTCATGACAGGTTTGTAGTATTTTATGTGGAAGAAAATATAACAATTACAAATGCTTATTTAAATGAAAAAGTAGCCTTTATTATTCAGCTTCAGGAAACATATGAAATAGAACTTCTCGATAAAATGAATGTTTGTTTTAAACAAGGAGAGTTTATACAATATAAAGATGTTAAAGCATTTAAAAAATTACTAAAGAATAGAGCAGTATCTAGTAAGGCAATAGTGTTTGACAACCTAGTTCAAACAAAATATGAATTAAAAAATTATTGGGAAGTACCAATCACAGAGAGCTGGTACAATAGACTATTATAATTTTAGAAAAATCCAGTTAAAAATGCTTAAGTAGTTTGTTTTCAGTAGATTTTTATGTTTATTTTTGCGAGAATTAAAAAATTGATAGATCTAAAATAACTTCCTACGATGAAAAGAAAAATACTTCTAATTTGTGTGCTTTTTTTAAGCATACTCAATGCATTTGCACAAAATAATTTTAAAAAAAAACAGGAAAACTTTCCCAAAACATTAGTAAAAGCAAGGCAAGTAGATGTCCCTTTCACACAACGATTAATTAATGGAAATATAAATGTATATGGAGATATAACTTTTATAGGGAATAATATTTTAAATAGAGATACCCAAAAAACAGGAGATCTTTATAAAAATAACGGAGCAGGCTTTTCTTTATTTACAGGTGATGATAATCCAAATGTAGATTACAATTCAGATTTATATAATAAGGTAGGAAGCTCATCATTTCAACCAATTAATAATGGAAACGTCTACATGGATTATGTAGATGTAGATGATTTAGATAATATCAACGGAAATGCAGATACCTTTTCCTCTTCAAAATCAACACTAATAGTACCGTCTAATTCTACTATAATCTATGCTGGTTTATATTGGGCAGGTGTATTTCCTTATGACAGTTGGGAGAATAAAGGTGTTAGAACTGGTGATTTCAGTACTATTAAATTCAAACTACCAAATCAAAACTATCAAAATATTACTGCGGATGAAGTTATTTACGATAGTGGAATACCTACTCAAAGACCTTATGTTTGCTTTAAAAATGTAACTTCTGAAATCACAGGGCTGTCGAATCCTAACGGTGATTATTACGCAGCTAACATAAAGGCTACCGTTGGTTTAGATTCAAATAATGGGCTAGGTGGTTCAGCTGGTTGGGTTTTAGTTGTTATTTACGAAAATCAAAACGAGTCCAATAAAAATATTTCAATCTTTGATGGTTTTACGACTATAGATGGTACTACAGATGCAGAGGTTAATTTCTCAGGTTTTATCACATTACCTTCAGGACCAGTTAGAACTAAATTATTAACTGCGAGCTTAGAAGGTGATGCAAATATTATTGGTGATAGTTTTCAATTAAGAGATAGTCAAGGTATTTACACAGATTTAACTACACCAAACCTCAACCAATCAAATAACTTTTTTAACAGTACAATAACAAAGAATGATATAAACGATGTAAATAGAAAAACTAAGAGTCAAAACACACTTGGTTTTGATATTGATATGTTTAACTTAAGCAATCCTTCAAATAGCTTAGTTACAAACAATCAAACTACATTAGACATAAGATACACTACGCAAGGTGACGTATATTGGCCTTTTTTAACTGCTATGGCTGTAGAGCTTGAGGATGTTTCTACAATAATAGAGGCTAATGATGATTTAGTTGAAGTGATAAAGAACAATACAATTGATATTGATGTGTTTTCAAACGATACGAATATACCAGTTGAAGGAACATTAACTTATACCAATCCGTCAAACGGATCTATACTAATAAATAACCAAGGAACACCCAATAATCCAAGTGATGACGTAATTTCGTACACACCAAATACAAATTATACAGGAGCAGATTCGTTTACTTATACCATTTGCAACGATTCATCTTTATGTGACACTGCCTTAGTAACTTTAGAAGTAAAAGAAATATTAAGTATGACTCTTACAAATATAGATATGTCATGTTCAGGAGTAGCAGATGGAGAAATCATAGTAAATGCTACAGGAGGTACTATTCCATATACATATGAATTAACTGATGTTGGAGGGAATCCTTTGATTAATGGAACATCAAATATCTTTACTAATTTATCAGCTGGGGCGTATATCGTTAAAGTAATTGATAGTGCAAGTCAAACAGTATCATTACAAGCAACAGTAACACAACCAACGCAAATCGTGGCTTCAGCAGTAGTTGTTACTAATTCAATTGTAGGAGAAGCGACAGGAAGTGTGGAGGTAACAGTTAGTGGAGGAACACCACCTTATGAGTACAGTATTGATGGAGGAAACACTTTTGTACAAAGTGCTGTTTTTAAAAACTTAGGGGCTGGAGATTATAATATCTTTATTAGAGATGCAAACTCTTGTGTAACAAATAGCTCAGTTATAGTTTCAGAAGAAGCAAACACTGGAATTGAAATTACGGTTACAAGTAGTGATATCACTTGTTTTGGAGGATTCGACGGAGTAATAAATATAGCTGTTACAGGTGGAGTTGGACCTTATGTTTACGAGGTTATAGATGAAGGTAATAACCCTATATCGATTACTTCATCAAATATGTCATATTCGTTCACAGATTTACAACGAAGTACTTATAGTGTAAAAGTAAGTGGAGCAGATGGAGTATCGAGTTCAACAACAGCAGTAATTACAGAGCCAACACAAATCGTGGCTTCAGCAGTAGTTGTTACTAATTCAATTGTAGGAGAAGCGACAGGAAGTGTGGAGGTAACAGTTAGTGGAGGAACACCACCTTATGAGTATAGTTTTGATGGAGGAAATACTTTTTCTTCAAGTTCAATAGCAGGAAATTTGAGTGTAGGAGTCTACAATATAGTTGTTAGAGATACTAATGGGTGTCTAATTACTGAAACAGGAGTCATTAGTGAAGAATTAGTTCTTTTAGATGATGCCGTTACGACATCACAAAATATATCCATAGCAATAGAGATGTTAATGAATGATTCTAACATTCCTTCAGATGCTAGCCTAACAGTTAGTTTGCCATCGAATGGAACTGCTCGTATTGAAGATAATGGAACTGTAAATAATATTTTAGATGACACTATCTTTTACGTGCCTGACTTTGACTTTGTAGGAACAGATAATTTTACTTATCAAGTAACAGAAACTAATGGTAACCAATATATTGCTACGATTTCTGTAACCGTTACTCCAAATTCAAATTTAATTTTAAACGATGACCTTGTAATTACATCTGAAAACTCATCAATAATAATTGATGTACTTTCAAATGATTCAGGAATTCCAACTGAAGGCTCATTATTATTCACAAATCCTAATAATGGAACCTTAACAATAGACGATTCTGGAACACCAAACATTATAAGCGATGATGTCATTACATATACACCAAATAGTGGTTATTTAGGAGTTGATATTTTTACATACTCAGTTTGTGATACCAACACTCCTCAAAATTGTGATTCAGCAATAGTTAACGTAGAAGTGAATGAAATAAATATAGATATTACAGTATCGTCTTCTGAGATTTCATGTTTTGGAGCTTCAGATGCATCACTAATAATATCTGTTTCTGGAGGAACACCTCCATATACTTATGAACTTACAGACGGAGGCGGTAATCCAATAATGAGTAGTGCTTCCAATATTTTTAATAATTTATTAGCAGGAGGTTACCAAGTAAAAGTAACGGACAGTAATATGGTAAGTAGTTTATCTGAAGGACTTATAATAACTGAACCTTCAGAATTACTTTTTGATACAACAATAATCAATCCTTCTGTTTCCAATAATACATTGGGATTAATATCGGTAGTTGCTACTGGAGGAACGCCTCCTTATGAATATGAATTTAATAATGGAGGTTATAGTACTTTTCCAGAACTTGATGGATTACAAGAAGGGAATTATGTTGTAAATGTTAGAGATGCTAACGCATGTATTACTACTAAAACAGTAACACTAGTAGATAGTACAAATGATTTAGGAGCTAATGTGAATATTATGGGTGATGTAACACTTTGTACAAACACCTGTATTGTTTACGAAGTAACAGGTACCGGAGGTTCAGGAACGTATACTTATCAGTATTTAAAAGATGGAGCTATAATAGCAGGAGCGTTTTCAGATGCTATTAATATTTGTGAACCAGGAGTTTATAAGGCTATAGTTTCTGATGGAACAAATCCTAATAATATTTATGAAACCCCAGAAGTTGTAGTTTCTATGGCTACAGCAATCACAATAACAGAAATTGCCATTACACCTTCAGGAAATAGTCCTAGTGGTGTTATAGAAATAGGAGCATCTGGTGGATCTGGTGTGTATACTTTTAGTATTAATGGGAGCGATTTTATATCAGGTAATCAATTTTCTGATCTAGCACCAGGTAGTTATACCGTAGTAGTCAAAGATTCTAACGGTTGTGTTTCTTTAGGACTTACTGTAACCCTCAACGAAGTGAACATAGATAATTCAGTTACGCAAACCAATAATGATGAGCTTGAGGTGAGTTATAAAAGTGCAGAAGCTTATCAATGGATTAATGTAGACACAAATACCAGAATATCAGGAGCTACAAAAGCGGTATATAAACCGACAGAATCGGGGAACTATCAGGTAGAAATTACATTAGCAGCTTCAGCAACTCGAGTAGTTAATAAACAGACTATAATTACATATAAGAATAGTGCTACGATTATATTCTCTCCAATCATTGAATTTAATACTGGTGTTTTATCTGTAGATGATGTAACGATTGATAGTTTTAAAGTGTATCCAAATCCAGCGATAAATCAGTTAGTTGTTCCTTCTAAATTGATAAATGAAAACTACAAGATTATCAGCTTACTTGGTCAAGAAGTACTTCAAGGAAATATTCAAACGGAAGAGTTAGATATTAATACACTTTCTAAAGGAGTATATTTACTAAGAATCAAAGGATATAAACCAGTTAAGTTTATAAAGAAGTAAAAAACAAATACATTCAAAAAAAGCTCAATCCTAAACGATTGAGCTTTTTTTGTCTTAAAAAAACGAAAATCCTATTCCTAAAGAGACACTATCGAGATTCCCATCTTTAAAATCAGCGATTTTTTTTCTGTGGAAATCAATTCTTAACATTCCATTCCACCTACTACTACTCAAAGAAAGTAAGCCTAGCCCGATTTTATAGTAATTACCATTGCTAAATTTACTTGAAGGGCGCCACATTTGTCCAAAACTTGTTTCTATAAAATAAGCGCTACTACTTTTTACAATGAAGTTATATTTCAGACTTCCATAGTATGGAATAGCATTAATAGCATATCTAAAATGATGATCATAACCAAAATTTATACTGGTAGCCCAACGTTCATCAAACTGGTATCCAAATTCAGTTCTTAATAATATTGAAGCAGGTACAATAAAAGGACCGTTTCCTTCATCTGATAAATTATACTGTTCATTAATACCAAAAGTTGTATTTATTGAACCCGTAATAAATGGAGATTTTGTTTTAATCTGAGCCTGTGTTATAAAGCTTAAGAAGGCAAAAATAATAATAGGTAATAGTTTATTCATAGTAGTTAAAGTTTGTATCCCAATTAGCAAAAACTATGCCCTATTACTAGATGATATGTAACGAAATAGTTTTTTTAATGTCATATAAGTAAAATTGTAAGAAATATGGCAGGAGAAGGTAGTACACAAGCTATGATTAGTAGCTTAAAAAACAATAGATTGTTATTAAGTGATAGAAATTTTCTTAACGGTAGAAGCGGAAGTTTTGATAAAGTAAGAAAAACAAAATTATCATTTGTAACAGTTACTTCAGAAGAGTTAGAAGCACAGAAAAAAGAAATTATTAAAAGTGCAAGACGTCAAAGAATTCAGAATAAAATAATTGCAAGTTTAGTTATTGTACTAGTGTTATTAGGATTATTTTATTTAAGGACTCTATATAAGGACCATGTTGAGGATATACAACATGAAGTAGCTGTAAGAAGAAAAAAAGAATTCAATAAATACATAAAAGAAGGCGATATATTTTATACCAAAGAGCAATGGAAGAATGCAAATTTCTTTTATAAGAGAGCATTAACTATTTTTCCTAAAAATCAAGAGGTATTAGAGAAAATTCAAAATTCATACAAAAATAGATGTTACAATCTAGGACTAGACTGTAATAAACTAGTTAGATAATGCTGCTATAAACTCATCGATACTTTGAGCATCGGTTACAGAAAAATCGCCTATTTTAGTACGTCTAAGCACCGATAAATGTGCGCCAGAGTTTAAAGCTTTACCATAATCATTTGCAATTGAACGAATGTAAGTACCTTTACTACACACTATTCTAAATTCAATATTTGGTAAATTAATATTGGTAATTTCAAATACTGGAACGGTAACTTCTCTTGACTTTATCTCGGTAGTTTTACCTTCTCTGGCTAATTCATATAAACGCTTTCCATCTTTTTTTATAGCTGAAAAAATAGGTGGTTTTTGTTGAATTGTTCCAGTAAATTGTTGGGTGGTCTCATGAAGTAAATGTTCAGTAATATGTTCGGTAGAAAAATATTCGTTAATCTCAGTTTCCAAGTCGAAACTAGGAGTCGTAGCACCAATTACGAAAGTACCCGTATATTCTTTTATTTGAGCCTGATATTGTTCAATACTCTTAGTTTTCTTTCCTGTACATAAAATCAATAAGCCAGTAGCTAAAGGATCTAACGTTCCTGCATGACCTACTTTTATTTTTTTGATACTGAAGCGTTTTCGAATGTGCCATCTCAGTTTATTAACAACCTGAAAAGAAGTCCATTCCAAAGGTTTATCAATTAAAAGAACTTTTCCTTCTTTAAAATCTTCAGCGGTCAACATAAAACTATATTGTTAATTTATAAATGAAAAAGTGAATGATTAATAAAGAAACACCTAAGATTATTCTGTAATAACCGAAAAGCTTAAATCCTTTTTTACTTAAGTAATCAATAAAAGATTTGATAGCAATTAAAGCTACAATAAAAGCAACTACATTACCAATTAAAAGCATGTTTATTTGTTCTCCTGAAAGTTCAAAACCAGCCTTATAATAATCATATAATTTTTTAGCCGTAGCGCCTAGCATCGTAGGAACTGCTAAAAAGAAAGAAAATTCTGCAGCAGTTTTTCTATTAATTCCTTGAGTCATACCACCAACGATACTAGCCCCACTTCGCGATGTTCCAGGGATCATAGCTAAACATTGAAAGAATCCTATTTTTAAAGCAGTAGCATAGCTAATTGTAGTATGCGCATTCGGATTATCAGTATCGATCTCTTCATTCTTTTTAAACCAATCATCAACCTTTAAAAGAATAATTCCACCAAGAATTAAAGAAATGGCAACAGTAATTGGGCTTTCTAATAAAGCATCAATCACATCATTCAATAAAAGTCCTAAAAATACAGCCGGTAAAAAGGCAACGAATAATTTTAAATAAAAATCAAGGCTTTGAAAAAAGCGTTTCCAGTATAAAACTAAAACAGATAATATTGCACCCAATTGTATAACAATAGTAAATAGTTTTGTAAAATCATCGGTAGCAATCTTCATAAAAGAAGAAGCAATAATCATATGACCAGTAGATGAAACAGGCAAATATTCTGTAATTCCTTCAATAATGGCTAAAATAATAGCCTGTAACGTATTCATAATTATTTTTTAGGATTGGCAAAAATAGCATAAATTTCTATACCTAATCCGATAATAACTAATGTAGGAGCCAATCGTATACGTCTCCAACTATAAATATCTGGATTAAAAACATTTGGGTCATCGCTTCCACCACCTGCCATAAGTATAAAACCTAAGGCAATTACAGCTATGCCAATTAGCATAATTATATAGTTTCTTTTTCCAAATAGAAAAGCTGTATCGTTTGAATCTTTATCTTTCTTTTGAGCCATTAATAATATAATTCGTTGGTTTGTAAATTTAAGAATCGTTGCGTAGCAAAGTACGTACTTACCCAAGTAATAACAAAGGCACTACATAGAATGCCTAAGCAAAGGTATATTAAAGTAATATAATCGGATAAAAGTTCTAGTGCAGGAATGTACTTGTCTACATAATAAATAACACATACTAATCCAACAAGAGCAAAAAGAGCACCTACAAAACCTAATTTAATACTTTGCCAAATAAATGGTCTTCTAATAAAACGTTTTGTAGCACCAACCATTTGCATGGTTTTAATATTGAAACGTTTTGCATAAATTGAAAGTCGTATAGAACTATTGATAAGTATGGTTGAAACCACACCGAAAAATCCACTTAATACTAGAATCCAAAAACTAATACTTTTGATGTTTTTTGTTAATTGCTCAACAAGAGGTTTGTCGTAAGAAACATCGATGATAAAAGCATTATTTTTAAATTTCTTCTCAAGTTCTTGCATTTTTTCTGGAGTTACAAACTCAGCATTTAAATGCAAATCGATTCCATTTTTTAGCGGATTAGTTCCTAAGAATTCTAAAAAGTCTTCACCTAAATCTTTACTGTATGTTTTTGCTGCTTCTTCTTTTGAAATAAAATAAATTTCTTTAGCATAAGCTTCTTTAGATAATGCAGTTCTAAATTTTTCAGTTTGTTCTTTAGTTACATCATCTTTTAAAAATAGAGACATTACAACCTCTTCTTTAAAATGATTAGCTACTTTAGTCGATTTAAGAACAATAAGGCCTAAAACACCAATCATAAATAACACTACAGCTATACTAATAACTACCGAAGCATACGAAGAACGCAAACGTCGTTTTTGAAAAGAATCATAAGATGTAGTCATTTTGAAAAAGATTTAAAACGCAAGTTACAAATATTTGCGACATAGTGTAAACGAAGCGAAGAGATGAAACTTATTTTTTTGTTAAAAATAAATTTTAGCTCAATTTATAATGCCTAACGTAAACGATTTTTTCTTCCATTTGAAAGAGAACCAATAAGAGATTACGTTTGAGTTAAAGAAACATATAAACGCTTAATATAACTTTACATCGATTCGAATTACAAAGCTAAAAGATAGAAAACAAAATCTGTTGGTTATTCTTTCGGAGCTTCTTGACAAAGCTCAATCAAAACACCATTTGTTGATTTCGGATGTAAAAAAGCAACTAATTTATTATCGGCTCCACGTTTAGGGGTTTCATTAAGCACAGTAAAACCTTCCGATTTTAACCTCTCTATTTCTGCTACAATATTATCAACTGCAAATGCGATGTGGTGAATACCTTCTCCTTTTTTTTCTATAAATTTAGCAATAGGACTATCAGGTTTTGTAGCTTCTAATAATTCAATTTTATTAGGACCAGTTTTAAAAAATGAAGTTTTTACACCTTCACTTTCCACATCTTCAATTTTATAGTGAGCTTCACCAAATAAAGAAGCAAAAAGAGCATTCGATTTCTCTATGTCTTTAACAGCAATACCTATGTGTTCTATTTTTTTCATAGGGTAAAAATAATAGTTTTTAATGAATCACATTTGGTTTGTAATCACGAATAATAGAGTTGTTTTTATTCTGAATGAATAGAATTCTTTGTTGTTTCTTCATTTCATGAATTTTGCTATCGTTATTACGAGGTACGAAGTCATCTTATGTTAACATGAATATTCTTCCGACGTTTCTCTTTCGAATTAGCTTTAATTTGATAACTCTAAGGAATAAGGCAAACTTTTTTAAAACGTCTTAACGTATTGTTGTTTTAATCAATGCAGTTATTGTAAGAAATTACGCAACCCTTGAAAAGAGAGTTTTTATACTGATATAATTACCCTATTTTTGACAAAAATTAGCTATAAACCTCATCAAATACAGACAAAAATTAAACTGGAAATCTCCATATGGGAGATAGTAAAAACGCTGGAAACGAAAAAGGGATTAGTTAATAGGTCTATTAATTAATAATTAAATTTTTTATGAAAACAATTAGAATTATGTTAGTTGTACTTGCGATAAGTGCAATAACTTTTGTAGCATGCCAAAAAGAAGAAACTCCTTTAGGTACAATTACAGAAACGGAATTAGTACAGAAACCTTATAATATTTTAATGTACAAAGAAATGATAGCAATGCTAGAGCATTATGATAAAACTAGAAAACCAGTTTTGGAACAGGCTTTAGGATTTGAAGATACTCGGATAAATCATTATTCGATAGATAAATTAGAAAAGTATATCAAATACGTAAAGCAGTTATCTAAAGACAAGGGTATTGAATTTACAGGAATTAATTTTGTTTCAGGGGCCTATCCAGAGAATACTTCTGAAGGAGTACCCAACTATCAAAATATAATGTTTATACCGACTACAGAAATTGAAGGTATACAAATCGGTTTTGACCCTTTACAATCATCAAAAGAAAAAATTGTTACTATCAAAGAAATGTTAGCGTCTTATGGATACAATTGGGTTTACGATAGTAAAGAAGATTACGATAATAGAAATAAAAAAAATAAACAATTAGACGAAAACTTCAACAAAAGAGAAGAGATGTTAGATTTAGAAAGTGGAACTGGAAATAAAACTCATTTATCACCCCCAAGACATAACATAGGAAGTTAATCTAATAATATTTTAAAAGCCACCTTACATTCAATTTTAAGGTGGTTTTTTTTCGTCATTGCGAGATAACGAAGCAATCTTTTCATTCTCTATAATCGAATCTAATCATAATGCTAGTAAAATTAGGGACTCAAAAAATAAAACCTAGACGAACAAGAGTTAAACAATGTAAAAAGTGAAAGCGAATACACCTATGTACTTAGGGGTGTTTTCCTGTTTATTTTTCATAAACTATTGATTTAATTAGATAATTAATAGTGAGTTTATATTTATTAAAATACAGAATGTATTTTTGAAAAGAATTAAACTAAACAAAATGAACAAAATTAAAGAACTATTACAAGCAATTTTCTGTGTGTTTTGCCCAAAACCTCCAAAACCACACAAACCAGAAACATTATTAACATACCACGAAGTTGTTGATATGTTAAGACACTATGATGAAACGAGAAGAGAACAATTAATCGGAGCATTAGGTTTCGAAGACACAAGAGTTAATACTTTCGATTTTTATGAATTAAAAAATTACTTGGCATACGTTGAAAAAGAAGCTAAAGAAAAAGGAATAAAACTAAAAGGAATTAGTTTTATTAAAGGCGTATATTCAGAAAAAACTACTCATAAGAGTGATTTTATTGGTTATGAGAATTTGATGTACATGCCAACTACTGTTGTTAAAGGTGAACAAGTATTAGTTGATGTGATAAATTCTAGTAAAGAAAAAACAGTAACATTTAGACAAATGTTAGAAAAGAACGGTTATGAATGGAGGTATGATAATATGAAAAATTTCGTTTTAAAAGCAAAGCAGAAACTAAATAAACAAGAGTTTAAAGAGAAATTGATGATGAAAAACGGAAATGAGGAATTAAGTGGTACAGCTAATGTTACGACAGTAGGACCTCCTATGCCTGTTAAATAATATAAAAACACAAATGAAACTTCAATCTCTAAACTTAGCATTACAGATAATAACAGCTCTATTAAGTATACATTATTTGTTTTTTAAGGATAAATCACGATTTACGATTATTTTAGCATTATTTCTTAGTCTCATTGCAATAATAGAGAGTATTGGAGCCTTTATGTTATATATTATTAATGTAAGCACCTTAAAATTACATTATGTAAATATTCTATTTTTATTTACAATTATTTATGTAATGTATCTTTTCTTAATAAGGAATAAAAATAAAAGAAGAGTTATGAGTATTTTACATATAGTTTTCATCATCACGTGGTGTTTACTCTATAAAAACCTTAACTTAAGTTATCTTATGATACTCGGCTCTTTTAATACTAGTATATTCCTGTTTTTCTATTTGAACAAACTTTTAGCTTCACAAAGAATAATTAATTATAAGAAAATTTTACCTTTTTGGGTTACTGTTGGTTTTTTTACTTTTTATTTACCTTCAGTTCCATTTTTTATATTATTTAATTATCTAAAGAATAGATCACTATTTACTATATTGATTATCTTATCTATGATAATGAATATAATAATTTTATATGGTTTACTATGCAGCAGCAAGGAGGAGAAATATTAATAATATCAACAATAATAATTGTATTAGTCATAATATTTTTAATTATATTGTTCACAGTCTTCCAGCGCCGTAAAAATCATTTATTACGAGAAAAAGAGAGTGAGAAAAAGCGTTTTGAGCGTGAAATTGCCGAAACACAAATAGAAATTAGAGAAGAAACATTAAGACATATCAGTTGGGAGTTGCACGATAATATTGGGCAACTCCTAACTTTAGCTAAAATACAGTTGCAATACGCTTCAACAGAAAACTTCGATGAGGTTTCAGAAACTATTACAAAAAGTTTAAATGAAATCCGTTCATTATCTAAGCTTATCAACCCTGAATTTATTAAAAACGTTAAACTAAAAGAAGCTTTAGCTTTAGAGGTAGAGCGCTTTAACCGACTTAATTTTATAAACGCCAGCTTAGAAGTTGAAGGAAAAGAACAGATAATAGACCAAAAACATGGAATTATTATTTTCAGAATTCTACAAGAGTTTTTTTCTAATACCATAAAACATTCGAAAGCTTCAGATTTAAGAGTCATTCTTCACTTCACTAAAGATAAACTACATATTAAAGCGCATGATAATGGAGTAGGTTTTCAGATGAATGAAGTACAACAAGCTGGTATAGGTTTGCACAATATGAAAACTAGAGCCAAATTAATTGAAGCTGAAATTAATTTAGAATCTACACCAGATTTAGGAACAACTTTAAATATTTATTACTACTTTTAACCCGTATAATTCCCACATACAATTTTTTAATAACTTAATTATCAGTCAATTATGAAGTATTCGGTTGTTGTGGTAGATGATCATACATTGTTATCGCAGGCTATTGAGGGTATGGTTAATACTTTTGATAAATTCAAAGTATTATACACTTGTAAAAATGGAGGAGAGGTAAAAGACAAGTTTACAGCCTCACCTCGTAACATTCCAGATATTGTTCTGGTAGATGTTAACATGCCTGTAATGAATGGTATTGAAACTACAGAATGGATAGTAGAAAACTATCCGAATGTACACGTATTAGCACTTTCCGTTGAAGATGCAGACGGTACAATTTTAAAGATGCTCAAAGCAGGAGCAATTGGCTACTTACTTAAAGACACGCAAAAACAAGTTCTAGAGAAAGCGTTACTGGAGATCAAGGAAAATGGATTTTACCATACCAAAAGTGTAACAAATTTATTGTTAGATTCTGTTTCGGGTAAAAGTGGACGTAATAGTGTTAATTTTAAGGAAAACGAACTTAAGTTCATGCGTTTAGCATGTTCAGAATTAACCTATAAAGAAATTGCTGAAAAAATGTTTTTAAGTCCTAAAACTATCGACGGCTATAGAGATAGTTTATTTACCAAACTAGACGTTCGTAATAGAGTTGGGTTAGTGATGTATGCTATAAAGAATAAAATTTATACACCATAGCGTATAGGTTAAACCAGTACTATTTGAAATACAATTTTTAATAAAAATATTCCCTTATTTAACTAAGGGAGTATTTTCTTGTGTTTTCAAATAAAAACTTACTTATAATCTGTAAATTTGCCACATGGAAGAAACAAACAGACAGCTAAAGATAGCAGGGTTATTGCAGAAAGATCTGGTAGATGTTTTGCAACGAGCTGCTCAAGATGGAATGAAAGGGATAATTATATCTGTATCTAAAGTTACAGTTACAGCAGATTTAGGTGTAGCTAAGGTATACTTAAGTATTTTTCCTTCTGAAAAAAGAGATGAAATAGTAGACGGTATAAAATCTAATACGCCGCTAATTCGTCATGAACTAGCTCAAAGAACAAGAAACCAACTTCGTAGAATGCCGGATTTATTATTCTTTGGAGACGATAGCTTAGATTATATTGAAGATATTGACAAATCTCTAAATGGAGAAGACGAAAATCCAATTAAAAATCCAGACATATTACCGCGTCGTCAGAAACGTTAATGAATACTTTTTTAACTTATAAAATTCATTAGCGAATTGAACTTTTCACTGTACATAGCAAAACGATATTTAAAATCTAAAAGTAGTACTAATGCGATAAACATTATTACTATAATAGCAATGTTTGGTGTTATTGTTGGTACCACAGCGTTATTTGTGATTCTTTCTGGTTTTTCTGGATTACGAACATTTAGTTACGAATTATTAGACGCTTCTGATCCTGATATTAAGATAAGTGCAGTAAAAGGAAAAACATTTGAATATACTACAAAGATCGATGAAGAGTTAATCTCTGATATTGATATGAAATCTTTTGCAAAAGTAGTAGAAGAACGCGTATTTTTAAAGTACAAAGATAAAAGCCATGTAGCTTACATTAAAGGTGTAGATACTAATTATACAGATGTTGTTCAAGTAGATTCTTCGTTAGTAGCTGGAAGTTGGATAGATGCTGATTTTAAAAATACCGCTGTTATAGGAAACGGAATATCGTACAAGCTATCGCTACGCATCTTTAACCTTACTGATCCTTTACAAATTTATGTGCCTAAAGCAGGAAAAGGATTAATCAATCCTAATAATGTTTTTAGATCTATAAATACACAAATAATAGGGGTGTATACTGGAGGCGAAGATTTTCAGAACAAATATGTTTTTACTGAACTTGAGGTTGCTCAAGAGTTACTGAATTATGAGGAAGGTGAAATATCGGCAATTGAAATACGATTGAAAGACCCTGATATGGTTAATGATGTAAGAAGCCGTTTACAAGAACGTTTAGGAGCAACATTTAAAGTACAAACTAAAATAGAATTAAATGCATTAGTATACAAGGTAATTAATTCTGAGAACTTTGTTTCCTATTTAATTTTTACGCTTATAGTTATAATCGCACTATTTAATGTTATTGGAGCTATTATAATGATGATTATTGACAAAAAGAAGAATTTAAAAACATTGTTAGCTTTAGGTGCCACTTTACAGCAAGTCAAGCAAGTTTTCATTCTGCAAGGTTTCTTATTAAGCTTAGTAGGGATGTGTATTGGATTATTTCTAGGAATTGCTTTAGTTGTATTTCAACAACAATTTAACTTTTTTATGATAACTCAAAATATTCCATATCCTATAGAGTTTCGATTTACCAATTTAATAATTGTAATAATTACTATAGCCACTCTTGGTTTTATAGCTGCGAAAATAGCAAGCTCGAGAATTTCTGAAGATTTTATTGAATCGTAAGCGTTAGGATATCTAAAAAAGTAAAAATGAGATAACGATTATTTCTATAATTTTTGGGATTATTCGTTGTAACTATAAATGTTTCTTTTTAGTGACCTCTGTTTTTGCGTCGAGATTTACTTTATGTTTCATTTATACTTAAGGGTAATAAAATAACGCTCTCATTTTTACCTACATATATAAGAAACATTATTTTCTAAAAAGTCACATTTTAAAATAAAAAAAATAGAAGTTAGTAATGTGAGTTTGATATAATTTTACTTTTAAGCTCTTGCTAACAAAGTCGCCGGTGCGAAAAAAACGTAATAAAATGATGTTTTTTAAGATAAGATAGCCCCGTACAGAGAGTATTTCAGTATAAATTACTCCATAACGAAATACACAATAAATTTATAATCCTTTGCTCTAATTTCTTACTTCGAACTCAAGTTAACTAGATTAAATCGTAGGGATTATGGTTTCTCCAAAAATATTTTCAATTTCATCTAATGCAGAAAATACATCTTTTGGATCATCCGAAGTAACCAGTTTAAGACGATGTTCTTTAAAATGAGGAATACCTTTAAAATAATTGGTATAATGTCTTCTTGTTTCTACCACACCTAAATGCTCACCTTTCCAATCAATAGACATTTGTAAATGTCGGCGTGCAATTCTAACACGTTCAGCAATTGTTGGTTTTTGTAAATGTTCACCAGTTTCAAAAAAGTGCTTTACTTCATTAAAAAACCATGGATATCCAATAGCAGCACGGCCTATCATGCAACCATCTAAACCATAACTGTCACGCATTTCCATAGCTTTTTCAGGAGAATCGACGTCTCCATTTCCAAATACAGGAATATGCATTCTAGGATTGTTTTTCACTTCAGCAATAGGCTTCCAATCAGCATTACCTTTATACATCTGAGCACGAGTACGACCATGAATTGAAATTGCTTTACAGCCTACATCTTGCAAACGTTCAGCTACTTCAACAATTCGGATAGAATCATGATCCCATCCTAACCGTGTTTTAACAGTTACGGGTAAATGTGTGTGTTTTACCATTGCTTCTGTAAGCTTAACCATTAAGTCGATATCTTTCAGAATACCAGCTCCAGCTCCTTTAGAAACTACTTTTTTAACTGGACAACCAAAATTAATATCAATAATATCAGGTTTAGTCTTTTCAACAATTTCTATAGAACGTAACATAGAGTCCATATTGGCACCAAATATTTGGATTCCAACAGGACGTTCTTTCTCGTAGATGTCGAGTTTAATTACACTTTTAGCAGCATCACGAATCAAACCTTCAGAAGATATAAACTCAGTGTACACTACATCAGCTCCATTCTCTTTACACAAGGCTCTAAAAGGAGGATCACTAACATCTTCCATAGGTGCCAGAAGCAACGGAAAGTCAGGAAGTTCTATATTGTCTATTTTTACCACGCTACAAAGTTAAACTTTATTATTTATTTGTAAAAATACAGATAGACTAATACGTGAGCGTGTTGAAAATTAAAATTAACTTCATTAGGAATAGACTATTATTAATCGATTCTTTAAGTTTGTTTGCATAACTAAAATTGGAAAATGGGAGATGATACATATGGAAAGTATTTAAAGCAATATCATTTTAAGCGGATACTTATGATTAGCATAATTATGCTAATCGGAGCCATTTTATACTTTCCAAAGCAATTAATAGTATTCGAAAGTTCATTAATTAAAGTTAATGGAGAGGTTCATGAAATCGTAAAAAAAGAAATTGATAATATAAATTCTTTTGGTATTAATGAACGACTTTATAATTTGGAGTTACGTTACAAAAACGATCCAGCCATTTACTACTTAAAAGATATAGGTAATATTAAGTATTATTTGAAAGTAGAAGATGTTTTAAGAGCGGTAAATAAAACTAGAAGTGTCGAAGTTTGGATACATAAAAATGATAAGAATAAAAAAAATATCCAATTTTTTCAAATTGCAGATGATGAAGGTAATATCTTATTTAGTCTAAATGATATTGATGCACACAAGAAATTTAAATTTTATTTACTGCTAGGTTTAGGGCTTTTAGGAACTTTAAGCTTTGTGATTAATATCTACTATCATGCTAAATCTTCTTAATATGGAAATACCTTTTGAGTCAGTAGTTTTCGGAGTACAAATAAATGTCCATTTAATTCTTGAGTACTTAGCATTCTTTGTTGGGTATAGATATTATGTTTTTTTGAAGAAAAATAAAAAAGACACTATTACATCTTCAAACCGTTTACATATTATTTTGGGTGCTGCCATAGGTGCTTTTTTAGGTTCAAGGATTATTGGAATTTTAGAACATCCACAAACGATATTACAACATTCAATTGTTCATGTTATGAATGTGAAAACAATTATGGGCGGTTTGTTTGGAGGATTATTAGGCGTAGAAGCAGCAAAGAAAATTATAGGAGAAAAAGAATCTTCAGGAGATCTATTTACACTACCAATTATCTTAGGACTTTTTATAGGTAGAATAGGTTGTTTTTTGATAGGGATAAAAGAATTCACTTATGGAAAGGCAACATCATTTTTTACTGGAATGGATTTAGGAGATGGTATAAATAGACATCCTTTAGCACTTTACGAATTGATTTATTTAGTATTTCTGTTTTTTGTGTTGAAGAAACTTCTTGATAAACCTTTGGAGAGTGGAGCAGTTTTTAAATGGTTTATGATAAGTTATTTTGGATTTCGATTTTGTATTGAATTTTTAAAGCCAAATGAGTTTTTCGTATTAGGATTAAGCACGATTCAAATATTATGTATAACTTGTTGGTTATATTATTATAAATTCATTTTTAAAGCTGTGAAATATGCCCGTTAGAAACTATACATATTATGATTTTACATTAAGTCTATGTCCTGAATGTTTGAAACGTGTAGATGCCAAAATTGTATTTGAAAATGATAATGTATACATGCTTAAACGCTGTCCAGAACACGGAAACTCCAAAGTTTTAATTGCCGATGATATCCCATATTATAAAAATATAAGAAACTACAATAAGCCATCTGAAACTCCATATACTTTCAATACCAAAACACATTACGGATGCCCTTACGATTGTGGATTGTGTCCAGATCATGAGCAACACTCTTGTTTAACGGTTTTAGAAGTGACCGATAGATGTAATCTTACTTGTCCAACCTGTTATGCAGGTTCTTCTCCAACCTACGGAAGGCACAGAACATTAGAGGAGATCAAGAAAATGTTAGATACCATTGTAAAAAATGAAAAGGAGCCAGATGTAGTTCAGATAAGTGGAGGTGAACCCACAATACATCCGCAGTTTTTTGAAATTTTAGACTATGCAAAATCACTGCCTATTCGACACTTAATGCTAAACACGAACGGGATAAAAATTGCCAAAGACAAAGAGTTTGCTAAACGGCTTAAAACATACACTCCAGATTTTGAAATTTACCTTCAGTTTGATTCCTTTAGAGATGAAGTATTACAACAAATGCGAGGTGCTAGCTTATCTGAAATACGCAAACAAGCGATTGCTAATTTAAATGAATTAAATTTATCAACAACCTTAGTTGTAACCCTTCAAAAAGGATTAAATGACGACGAAATAGGAGATATTATCAACTATGCTTTGCAACAAAAATGTGTACGAGGAGTTACATTGCAACCTACTCAAATAGCTGGTAGATTAGAACATTTTAACCCTGAAACCGATAGGTTAACTTTAACAGAAGTGCGAAGACGCATATTAGAGCAAACCTCTGTTTTCAATTCAGATGACTTAATTCCTGTACCATGTAATCCTGATGCGTTGGTTATGGGGTATGCGTTAAAATTGGGCGGAGAAGTTTTTCCATTAACGAGATATGTTAATCCAACAGATTTACTAGATAACAGTAAAAACACTATTGTTTACGAACAAGACGAGCATCTTCAAGGTAAAATGGTTGAATTGTTTAGTACAGGGAATTCTGTAGAAGTAGCTGAAGAGAACCTTAAATCAATTATGTGTTGTTTGCCAAATATTGATGCGCCGAACCTAGGCTATGATAATTTATTCAGAGTCATTATTATGCAGTTTATCGATGCTTATAATTTTGATGTTCGAGCAGTAAAAAAGTCATGTGTTCATATAGTGGATAAAGACTATAAGATAATACCATTTGAAACGATGAATCTGTTCTACAGAGATCATAAAAAGAAGCGTTTAGAAGAATTGAAGAATGAAATGTAATAGTTATTTGTGCTCTTTAAAATAATTAATAATTGTGAGACAAATGAAAAATAAGATATAAAGTACTGTGTAGTATTTTATTAGTTGGAGATAAAAATAGGTAAATATGATTTTTTTAGAGGTGCATCTTGGTCCAGAATTCTTTCTATTGGTATTATTAATGCTTTTTGGAATTCCAGTTTTATTTACCGTCATAGGATTCTTAATAAGAAGAAGAAACAAAAAAGTAGCCTCGGTATTTTTTATTCTTGCTGTAGTATATCTATTAGTAAGTCTAGGTACTTGTTTAAGTTTAACCTAGTAAAAAACAGTTAAGGTTAATAGTGGAGTAATTTAGAAACTCATTAAATAGAAGTAACATGTATTTCTCAGGTATATATTTATTAATTTTAATTGTCTCAGTTAGCTTGATAATAGGAAGTTTTTTTCTGAGAAAAAAAAATAAAACTAATGCTAGAATTTTACTAGTGTTAGGGATATACTGTTTCGTGTTTTTTGTGTTTTACTTCGGGTTATTTCCTGCAGGACTTTTCGGATTACTATTTCTATTAATTACGCTCCCAATATCCAGTTTTTTGTTAGGATATTTATATAAGAGAAAGGATAAGATTTTTTCAACTTTCTTTTATCGATTTACAATTTTCATTGTAATCTTATATTGTGTAGGCCTTGGTTTTTGCATGAGTTTAATCTAAATCTGATGTAGAGTTTATTAAATTATAAAGGAATGAAAAAGTACAATTGGGGAATTTTAGGATGTGGAAAGATTGCTGGAAAATTTTCAAGCGATTTGGCATTATTAGAAAATGCAAACTTATATGCTACTGCATCAAGAGATCAATTGAAATCTCAATCTTTTGCTCAGGAATTTGGTTTTGAAAAAGCGTATGGAAGTTATGAAGCAATGCTTAAAGATGAGAAAGTTGATATTGTTTACATCGCAACACCGCATACATTCCACGCCAAACATGCGTTGTTAAGCCTAACTCATTATAAAGCTGTGCTATGTGAAAAACCTTTTGCAATGAATAAAAAGGAAATTCTTAGTATGATTGCTAAAGCTCAGGAAAATAATATTTTTTTAATGGAAGCTTTTTGGACGCGATTCATACCAAGTTTTCAGAAAGTATTAGAAATCATTAACTCTAAAGACTTGGGTACTGTAAAAATGATCCAATCGGATTTTATGTTTCATGCTCCTTTCAATCCTGAAAGTAGGTTGTATAATATGAATTTAGGAGGAGGATCATTATTAGATATAGGAATATATCCTGTATTTGCAGCGCTAATAACACTTGGAAAGCCAGAGAATATAGTAGCAAAAGCAATGTTCAGCTCCACAGGTTCAGACGAGCATTTAGAAATTAAACTTGAATATCCAGAACGCAAAGTAGCGTATTTGAAATCTGGTTTTATGTGTAATTCATTTAACGATACTATTTTTCATTTCGAAAGAGGGGCCATAAGAATATCTAGAGAACTAAATGAAACCATATATATAAAAACAAATAAAAATATTGAAAAGTTAAAAGTCGACGACGGACGTGGAAACGGTTATCAATTCGAAGCTAGCCATGTTATGGATTGTTTAGATAAAAATTTAGTAGAAAGCCCCATTTTAACACATACATTCAGTTTACAATTAATAGAAACGCTAGATGCTATTCGAAAAGAAATAGGGTTAATATATCCAAATCATGATGAGTAGATAAACGTATTAACTATTTTACTTGATATAATATCAATTAATATTCAAACCATAGCTATGTGTTAATAATAACAGCTTCGAGTACTTAAAGATCACCCAAGTAAGATTATCAAAATACAGAAAGAACGGCAATAAAATAATAAGACCCTAATAATAAATTAATCATTCATTATTAGGGTCTTATTTATATATAAAACGGTATTGATAAGAAATTTTCAGTAATTATTGCATTATTAAAATACACGAACAATATTAAAGCCGAAAGCAATATCACCAGCTGCATTACTAATATAACCAGGTTCATTAGACGATTGTGCATTCGTAAATAGTAGTTGAAAAACATGTCCGCCAGTTTCAATATCTACCCCAAAAGTATATGGGTTTTTATAAATAGAGTTTTCATCTCTACTAAAATTATGTACATATTCAGCGTTTAGACTAATTCTTTTACTTAGTTTGTAACGACCTCCAAATCCCATAGCAAATTGATTGTGATTTGCTTTTCCTGTTTCTTCCAGTATTTGCAAGTTTTCTCTAATAAAGGTAGGAGCAAGTTGAAAAGAGAAATTCTTAGAAAAACGTCTTGAAGCCAAAATTTGTGCTGAATAACTATAGCGATCGGCATCTTTTAAAGTAAAGTTTGCAAAACTACTATCTTCGATCTGAGTGTTTCTATTAATGGTAGCATATCCAACGATATTCAAAGGAAAAGCATCAGATTGTTTTACAAGACCTATTTTTGTTCCTAACGCGAAAGTTTTTCTAAATGACTCTCTACTAATACTAAATTGAACACCTTCCCAAAAACTATACAAAAGTTCAATCTTGGTGTTAGCATTATCTAATCCTAAAAAGGTGTCGAATCCATCTTTTAAAGGACCAAATCTATGTGAAACTATAAGATATAAATCTCCTTTTTCTGCTATTTTAGTAGACTGCAGATTGGCTATTTTTAATGTTTTAAATGCAGGGAAATTAAAAGTAGTCGCTGGTGTTTCTTGATCAAGTTCATCAAGTAAATCATCTTGTGCATTCAGCGTTACTAAAGTAAAAAGTAATGCGAAAAATGGGATTAACTTTTTAGTAATTATGGTAGTTGTATAATACATTGATTTAATTTTAATTCATCAAACAAATCATCGTACCCGATAATATGTCCTTTAATCGTTGTTGTTTTTCCTTTTTGTAAATTAAGCGTTTCACTGGCATTATCAAATTGGCAAAATATATTGTTTTCTAAAATAATACCATTCGCTTCTAGAGAAGAGATTTCCCCAGTTAACGTTACAATCTTACTGTTCCATAGTTTTGCATCTTCTTTAATTTTCACCATGAAATCGTTAGCAGAGCCAATGTATTCAGAAGTTATATCGACAACCTTATCATGAGGTTTGAAGACATAAGCATAAATAGAACAGGCGGTAATTACTAGTAACGATAGTATTACAACAATACGTATTTTACTTTTTTTCGATAAGCTCATAATTCAATGTAATATTAATTTGTCGAGCTATTTTTCTTCGTACAACACTAGGTATTTTTATGTCAAAATCTTTAGCCAAAACAGAAAATGAAGAGTTTAAACGAATAGTTTCACCGTTCTTAGAAACCCTACCTGTTGTAGTAATATTCTTTTCTTTTCCTTTCACAGTAAGTACTCCTTTTATAGTTACATCTTTACTAGTTAAATTAGAACTATCAAAATCATCGATTTTACCTTTAAAAGTAGCTTTAGGATATTCATAAGAATCCATAAAATTTTCGTTGAAATGCTCTTGCATTAAAGAAACTCTAAATTTAAAAGCGCTTATAAATAGTTGTGCTGCAATTTTTCCGTCATTTGTTAGAATAACACTTGTACTTTTATTAATTGCCTGTACAGGTTCAAACGCATCTACAGACGCTTTGAATCCAGTAAATCCAGTTCTAGTAAAATATTTTTGAGCAAAAATACTTTGGGATACCAGTAATAAAATAATCAGAGTTCTCATATGTATTGATATTTTTTAGTTTTCTAAAAATCCGTCAGCTTTCCACTGATCGATAATAGTTCTTGTTGATTGGGGTAATCTTCCTGTAGGAGGCATTGGATTAGAAGCGCTATTCATACGACCTATTAAGTTCCCGTTTTCAGCTGCATTTTTAATTTGAGTATAATTTGTTAATGATAAACCAGCGGTTGGATTAGTACTATCATGACAATTCGTAGTCGCACAACTTGAACTTATAATGTTTTGCACATCTTTTGTATAGGTGGTTTTACTAACAGGACCTCCAGGATTTGTTGGATTTCCTTCTTCCTCTTCTACAATTTCAGAAGTAGAACAGCTCACAAATAATGTTGTAAATAGAAAGAATGTAAATAGGGTTTTAATTGTCTTCATTTTTTGAATATTGTATAAATTTAGTTAATATATTTCATTTTTTGTCAGAGATATGCATCTAACCTTACTATATATGTATAAAAATATGTTTTTTGAGTAAAAGTACTTTAATTGTTTAGTAGCAAACACATTAAATAAGTCTAGAAGGAAAATATGAGGGTTAAAAAGGAAAAAAAAGAGTTGAAAAGTAACATTTATTGTACTTTTTCTATATAAAATATGAATACTGCCTCCTAAAATAAAAAGGATATTACAAATTGAATTTTATAATAGAATTAAATTAATATTTAAAATATTAAGAATGCAAAATACCATAGGCAACACATAACTTTTATTTGACATAGTTTTTAAATACCGTATCTTTGCAAACCATCAAAAGATAAGGATTTTTGTAGCATGAAGAATATTAGAAATTTTTGCATTATTGCACATATAGATCACGGTAAAAGTACATTAGCTGATCGATTATTAGATTACACAGGGGCTGTTACCGAACGAGAGAAGCAAGATCAATTATTAGACAATATGGATTTAGAGCGTGAACGCGGTATCACAATCAAATCTCATGCAATACAAATGGATTATATTCATGAAGGAGAGCCTTTCATTTTAAACTTGATTGATACTCCTGGTCATGTTGATTTTTCTTACGAAGTTTCAAGATCTATAGCGGCCTGCGAAGGAGCACTTTTAATAGTAGATGCTGCGCAAAGTATTCAAGCACAAACAATTTCTAACTTATATCTAGCGTTAGAGAATGACTTGGAAATTATTCCTGTTTTGAATAAAGTAGATTTACCATCTGCCAACCCTGAAGAGGTTACAGATGATATCGTTGATTTATTAGGTTGCGACCCTGAAGATGTTATTCCAGCAAGTGGGAAAACAGGGTTTGGTGTTGATAAAATTTTAGAGGCAATTATCAATAGAGTTCCAGCACCAAAAGGAAATCCGGATGCTCCTTTAAAAGCATTAATCTTTGATAGTGTGTATAATTCATACCGAGGAATTGAAACTTATTTTAGAGTTATCGATGGTTCAATTAAAAAGAACCAACAAATTAAGTTTGTTGCTACAGGAAAACAATACGGAGCCGATGAAGTAGGAACTTTAAAGTTAGAGCAGGTAGTAAAAAAAGAAATCAAAACAGGAGATGTTGGTTATTTAATTACAGGAATTAAGGCAGCGAAAGAAGTTAAGGTAGGAGATACAATAACAGATTTTGCTAATCCTACAACTGATATTATTGAAGGTTTTGAAGATGTTAAACCAATGGTTTTTGCTGGTATTTACCCGGTAGATACAGAAGACTATGAAGAGCTAAGAAATTCTATGGAGAAGTTACAGTTAAATGATGCTTCTTTAGTTTTTCAGCCAGAAAGTTCAGCAGCTTTAGGTTTTGGTTTTCGATGTGGGTTTTTAGGAATGCTGCATATGGAAATCATTCAAGAGCGTTTAGAACGTGAATTTAATATGACTGTAATTACTACGGTTCCTAACGTGTCTTATCATGCATTTACAAAGAAAGAGCCAGATGATGTTATTATTGTAAATAATCCATCAGATTTACCAGATCCTTCAGGTTTAGATAGAGTAGAAGAGCCATTCATCAAAGCTTCAATAATTACAAAAGCGGATTTTGTAGGGCAGGTAATGTCTTTATGTATTGAAAAACGTGGACAAATTATAAATCAAACGTATTTAACACCAGAACGTGTTGAATTAATTTTTGAAATGCCGTTGGCAGAGATTGTTTTTGATTTTTATGATCGATTAAAAACAGTTTCAAAAGGATATGCTTCTTTTGATTATCATCCAATAGGAATGAAAAAATCGAAATTAGTACGTGTGGATATGTTACTTAATGGTAATACTGTTGATGCACTTTCTGCACTTTTACATGCTGACAATGCTTACAACATAGGAAAAAGAATTTGTGAGAAATTAAAAGAATTAATCCCTCGTCAACAATTCGATATACCAATTCAAGCAGCAATTGGAGCTAAAATTATTGCTCGCGAAACTGTAAAGGCACTTAGAAAAGACGTAACAGCAAAATGTTATGGAGGAGATATTTCTCGTAAGCGTAAACTTTTAGAAAAACAGAAAAAAGGTAAAAAACGTATGCGACAAGTAGGTAATGTCGAAATACCTCAGCAAGCATTTATGGCAGTACTAAAATTGAACGATTAATTATAAAATTAGTTATATAAACAGGAAACTCACTTTGACAAGAAGTGAGTTTTTTTATTTTATCTTATGGATACATTTTTTCATTAAAAACAAACCATAGAATAAGCATGGTGAAACTAATAGTGTAATAATTAAGGCATTTATTAATGAAGTGGGTTCTGTAGTTGTAACACTATAACTTTGTCCTACTTGATCAATTTTAGCAAAGAAATCAATTAATGCATGTGCTATTATTAAAGGATATAAGCGTTTAGTTATAACAAGCAAGGCACCAAACATTATTCCTATAAAAGTAGCAAAGAAAACCTGAGATACTTCTCCATAAAGGCCTTTGTCAAAACGTATAATATGTAACAATCCGAAAATTAGGGAAGCTATAAGAATACCTTTAATAGGGTTTTTTAAGTGTTTGGACAATGTAGCTTGTAAATAGCCCCTAATACTTAATTCTTCCATCATTCCTATACTTATACAATAAACCATTAATACAACAGTATTAGTCATTGTTAGGTTTAATTCGTCATCCAGAAAAAGAATATTTAGAACTATGATATATAAGGCACCGAAAAAAACAAGTCCAATTTTCTTAGGTCTTACATTTGAAATACCTGCTGGTTCAAGTAAATTATTAGTTTTTATGAGAAGATAAGCAATTATGGCCAAAATAAAATTATAACTAGTTTTTATAAGTAATAGTTTAGCGTAAGAAACACTTTGATATTTTGCTAAGTAAGTAACGGTAAATTGTTTTAGAATTGTAATAGCAATAAGAATTATTATAAAAGGAACTGTTTTCCTTAACAATGTAGCATTTTTCATGATAAAAAAATTTAATTACTATCTCGACGATTCTAATAGAAGTATGTTACAGCTTTCAAAATTAGTTTTCTAACCATTTTCTGAATTCAGAAGTTGTTGAAGTACTAGTCATTACTTTTTCTTTGAGACCACTACTTGTTATTAATAAGCGATTTTTAAAATGACTTTCTATATTTATTATAAAGTCGATACTTATAATTTCACTTCTATTAATTTTGAAAAATTTATTGGGATTTAATTGTTGAAATATACCACTAAGATTTTGTGAAATCGTATGTTTTTTACCTTTAGAATCTGTTGCTATACAAAAGTCACCAGAAGCGGTAATTAGACTGATTTCTGTTACGTTTAGAAGTTGTATTCCTTTTGCTTTTTTAATAACAAAACGTTTTTTATAAACTGTATTTTCTTGCTGAAGCGCCGATTTTAAGTTGGTTAGTGTTTGATGGTTTAGTGTATTGTAAGAGCCTTTATTGAATAACGATTGGTATTTCTCTATAGCCTTATTAAAGTCAGCCTTAGAGTAGGGTTTCAAAATATAAGCTATACCATTTGTACTGAAAGCCTTAAACAAATAATCGTCGTGAGCAGAGCAAAAAATTATTGGTGCATCAACAACTATATCATCAAATAAATCAAAAGAGATTCCATCTAACAATTGTATGTCTGATAAAATAAAATCATAACTATTTTCTTGTAATAAAAGCTTACCATCTTTTATGGAACGAGCCCAATCATGAGCTATTTCTTCAGTGAAATATTCAGTTAAATAATTAACAAGTTTCTGATGTGCTGGTATTTCGTCTTCTAAAATTAAAATTTTCATAAGCTTAGATTTCGTTACTTAATTGTATGATTGGAATTGTGACTTTAAACTCATTTTCTGTGTTTATAACACTAATTTCTTGATCTGATAAAAGTTGATATCGTGTTTTTAAGTTTTGTAAACCAGTACCAAAGGACTCTTTTTTTACAACAATATCCGATTTTGAATTAATAATTTTTAACCATTTTTCAGTAATAATTATAGCTGTTTTTATTGGTTTATGACTAGGCTTATTATGTTTTACAACATTTTCTAGTAAACCTTGTATAGCTCCTGTGGGAACAAATTTGTCTGTTATTTCAGCTTCTTTTTCAATACTAAAATCATAGTCATTACCAAACCTGGTTTTAATTAAAAAAATATAGTTTTCGGCCAATTGAATTTCATCAGAAAGCTCCATTACTTCTGCATCTTTAGTCTGAATTAGGTATCTATAAATTAGAGATAAACGATTAATATATTCTTTTGCTTTTTCTGAATTAGTGTCAATTAAACTGTCTAAAGTATTCAAGTTATTGAATAAAAAATGCGGATCTATCTGACTGCGTAATAATTTAAGCTCATTTTCTTTTTTCTCTTGTTGTACTTTAAAGAAAGTAGCTCTTCCTTCATAAAATTTCTTAGCGAGTAGAATTCCAAAAGTAAAACCAGCTTCATTTGCTGTAGAAAAAATCGTATTGGGTATCAATTTCAGTAAAGGAGGAAATTTAGACCAATCATTATTACCAGACCAAAAACCAATGGTGAAATCAGCTAATCCGGCTACCATCAAAATTAAAACACCAAAAAGAATAAATAGAAAATAACTTTTTTGTTTTAAAATATAATTAGGAATTAGCCAGTACATGAATAATAAAATTACTGAAATTGAAGTAATAATTGATGATGAGAAATCAGCTACATATTCAATTAAATCATATCCTCGTTGATAATAATCTATAGAATTAAATATTATAGTTACTACATACGTTAAGGTTAGTAAAAGCCAATCTGACTTATTTAATTTGGTGTTCATGTTGGTATCTGTGAAAAACAAAAGTATAAGAATTTAATTATTATCGTCTATTCTATTCTCTTCATCTTTTGAGCCATCTCTTTTTGTCTTCTTTTTCCCAAATTTAGATCCAAAGTTATACGTGAATCTTAGCTGAACATTTTGACGGGATCCATTACTTTCAATATTTGCATTTATGTTGTCATAATTAACTGTTCCTACAAAACCTCTATTCAATACTTTATTAATTCCTAGGTTAACTTTCAGCCTGTCATTCATGAATTTTTTACCAAACGAGAAACTTAAATCACCGATCCATCCAACATCAATCTGACCTTCTAGAGCACCCGAACCGAAATAACTCGACATTTCAGCGCTTATATCCCATGGCAAACCATAACTTGCTTGTGTATACCAACCATAGTTCCATTTTGTTAACTTGAAAGGAGCAGTTACTATGCCTGCTATACCTGATTGAAATTTATTGTAGTCGACTATAATTCCTGAAAACCCTTCCAAACCGTCTATAAAATCTAAAGGACCAAAGAATCTAAAATTCCAGTTTTCTCGATCTTGTAAGTTTATAGTTGTTCTAGAGATTTGTGCAGTAGCATCATCCTGAGAGATGAATAAAAATAAATCATCTCTAGTTTTACTATAACTTATAGTAAAAAAGGGTTGGTTATCGAACGTTAAGTTGAATTGTAGGTTATTTGTAAAAGCAGGAATTAAGTTTGTATTACCTTGTTCTGTTGTTAACGGATCGTATGCAGTAACAAATGAATTTAAGCTGCTGTAATTTGGTCTTCTGATACGAAAGCTATAAGCAAGGTTTACGCCTAAACTTTCAGATACTTTCCTACTTACAGAAGCGCTAGGAAATACTTTCGAAATTTTACGACCTAATATTGTATTTTGACTAACAGATGTACCTTCTGTATTACTATATTCATAACGTAAACCAGCAGAATAAGACCACTCACCAGCAGTTCCATTTATCTTAGTATAAAAAGCGAATATATCTTCATCGATAAGAAAACGATCACTAGCATTTGGCTGAAACACAAACTGATTCGTATTATTTTCTTCAAAAAGTTTCAAATCACTATCTGTGTTTACATTAGAATACTTGCTTCCTAAACTTAACTTAAAGTTATCCGAGAAAGTTTTTGTGTAATCAATTCTAGTTGTTTTTATAGTAAATTTTCCATCCTGAAAATATTGCTGGTCAGCGAAATTGAAGTTATTTCCTGCGGCTTTTAATACGGTGTTAAAACTATTATCGGCAAAGTTTACATAATTAAAATCAATTAATAATTTATTTGAGTCAGTTTTGTACTCATAATAAGGATTGAAACTAAATGTATTTCGATCTCTATCAAACGTGTTATCCGAAAAAATATTTACTGCTTGAGAAGGACTTGTTACAGTTGCTCTTGCTGTTGAAACTCTGCTAGATGTAGTATTGTTATAACGAGTACCTAAACCAATAGAATGATTATCGTTAAGATAATAATCAAGGCTACCACCAACCCACAAGCGTTTAGGATCATAAGGTTCTATAGTTTTTTGATCGTATATTTCTCTCTCATTTGTGCTACTATTGTTTACCGTTCTAGTAATAAATAAATCATCTCTCCAAGTAGGATTTGACTGACCAACATTTAACTGCCAGTTTAATTTATTCTTATAACTTGCCAAAGAAGCACTTGTACCAAATTCAAAACCTTCATCTTCACCTAACCAGGCATTTATATTTCCATGCGTACCTAAACGAACATTCTTTTTAAGGATAATATTAATGATAGGTCCAGAACCTTCTGCATCAAATTCAGCACCTGGTTGTTCTATTAGTTCAACCTTAGCAATGTTATCAGCAGGTAAATCTCTTAATAATGTATCGGTATCCATGTAATCGGTAGTTTTACCGTTAATTAAGATGCGAACATCAGAACGCCCCGCAAAGTTAATTCCATTATTAGTAACGATCACACCAGGTACTCTTTTTACAACATCTTGAAGACTATTGTTTAGTAACTCAGATTTTTCCAAGTCAACAATTAACTTCTCAGCTGTTTGTCTTATTACAGGCCTTTTACTTTTAACAACAATTTCATCTAATGATTCAGAAGCTTCTTTCAGTGTGAAATTGAATATTTTATTTTCAGATAATTTAAAGGATTTTATTTTTGAATTTTTGAAACCTAACATTGAAACTTCTATGGTATATGTACCTGCTGCAATATTTTCAAAAAAATAAGCACCATTCTCATCGGAAACCGCTCCTTTAGGAGTAGATGAAGGCTCTAGAGTATTATACAGGATAATATTGGCAAATGGAAGAGATTCGTTTTGTTCGTCGATAATTTTACCATTTATGCTATGCTGTGCAAATGCAAAGTTGACTTTTAAAATGAATATTAGAATTAATACAAAAGGTCTCATAATTTTTCAGGTTTTTAAATAACACTTCAAATATGAATACTTATCAAGGTTTTTGAAAAGTAAAACTGTCGAAAAGGGATAAAAAACCGTCGAATTGAGTTTTTTAAAAGGAAGTAAATAAGAAGGTGACAACTAATAGTTGTTTGTTGAACAGATTTTTAAGAAAAAAAGTAGTGCGATAATATATTAAATATGTTTATATTTGACCTTGAAATCAATCAATAACTAAGTCCCCTAAAAATGAATAATATATTACCAAAAACCTTCATTCGAGTATAGCTTTTCAACTACGAAATATGTTTCTCAAAATACATAAAATTAACTCATAATTTTAGTGTAGCTCTCTTATTGGTGCTTCTTAAGCATTATAAATAGTATTTTTTTATTTTAAATTAATCAATAACTAAGTCCCCTAAAAAATGAATAAGATCTTACTGAAAATCTTCGTTCAGGTATAGTTTTTCGAATACGAAATTCATTTACTTAAAACATCTTAAATTAAATTTTGAACTTTAGTATAGTGCTTTTTTAGCGCTGTAGTAAGTCTGTTTTTTATTTTAAAATTAACCAACAATAAAGTCCCCTAAAAATGAATAATATTTTATCAAAAATCTTCATTAGAGTATAGTTTTCATAAGTGAAATACGCGTACTTAAATCACCGAAATTATGGCTATAATTTTAGTGTGGAACCCTTATTGGTGCTATTAAGCACTACAACTAGTCAATCAATTTAACGATATAATTAATCCAACTAATCCAAGACTGAAACAGTGTAATTTATGTACGCTGCATCTTTCTATTATATCTATCAACCTTTTATTTAAAACTTAAAACCATGAAAAACAACTTTACTTTAATAGTACTGTTTTTATTAACATTTGTATTCGCTGGGCAAGCACAATTTACAAGACCTAGAAGTCGAGTTTTGTCGGCAAAAGAACAAGGAGAAGCTTTTAAAAAAATAGAACTTTTTAACTATGGACAGAAAAAAATAAGAAATAGGAGTATAAAAATCCCTAAGGAATTTAAAAACTACCAATTATTGTCTCTTAATAGAGAAGCATTAAGAAATTTCTCTAGCAAGGGTTCAGCACCAAAAACTATGAGTATTTCGCTGCCTAATCAATCTTCTGTAATGATTTTAGAGTTAGTGAGAGTACAAATAACAACAGATGATTTTTCAATTGCTGAACTGCCCTCAGGGAGAACAATAAAACCAATACAAATCGACCATTATCGGGGTATAGTAAAAAACAAGAGAAATTCAAGAGTAGCAGTTTCCATTCAAGAAAACGAAGTATCAGCTATTATTAGCTTAGACGATACTGTAGGTAATTTCGTCTTAGGAAAACTCAGCGATAGTGACGATCACATTATATATCGTGATAAAGACATAAGTCATTTGAATGATTTTGTATGTCAGGTAGATGAATCTTATAGAAAAACTAAACAAAACGATGCAGAGCTTAAAGCATCAGAACCAGCGAGTGGAAAAGGAAAATGTCCTAAAATTTTCTTTGATATTGCTGATGACGTAGTTTCTGATAAGGGAGGTGTAAATGCGGCATCTGCTTTTGTAGAAGCAATGTTTAACCAAGTAGCAATTTTATATAATAACGAAGGAATTAATATTAAACTATCAGGTATAAGAGCTTGGTCATCAAGAGCCCCTTTTAACGATTTGGATAGTTATAGAAGTTACAGAAATAGGAATCAATTTAATGGAGATTTAGGTCATTTACTTACTTACAATTACTCAGGAGGTGTAGCATGGGTTAGTGGTTTGTGTAGTTCTTATAAATATGGTTTATCTGGTATTTACAGAAATTACACAAACGTACCTCGTTACTCTTGGAACATATCTACAATCGCTCATGAATTAGGACATAATTTTGGTTCAAGTCATACACATGCATGCGTTTGGAATGGAAATAACACCGCTATAGATGGTTGTTATCAAACAGAAGGAAACTGTAGAAGACCTGGAGCACCTTCAGATGGAGGTACTATTATGAGTTATTGTCATTTAAGTAGCGTAGGAACTAATTTACGTAAAGGATTTGCCTCACAACCAGCAAATGTAATAAGAAGAACAATAAACAACGGATCTTGCGTAGATACATGTTCCACAGATGGAGGTGGAGATAATGGAGACGATGAAATAAGCTGTGCTGGTGTTGATGCTTGGACTGATAATATTAACTATTCCTCTGGAGACAAGGTAGTTTACAATGGAAGGTTATTTGAGAGGACTGGTAACAGCAGTTGGAATGATTTGGGTACTTGCAGTTCCGACGATTGTTATGGCGTTGCTGCTTGGTCGGAGAATACAAGCTATTCAGAAGGTGATGTAATTATATATCAAGGAAATTTATTTAAAAGAACTAATGGTGACTGGGTTAATTTAGGAGCTTGTGATAATCAAGATTCAGATCCATGTTCAGGAATTGAAGCTTGGTCAGATAATACAAGTTATAGAGCAGGTGACAAAGTAGTATATCAAGGTAGAGCTTTCGAATGGACTGGAAATGAATGGTCTGAAATAGCAGTTTGTTCAAACCAACCAGGTGCATCCATAGATGAAATAACTATGAATAATGATATAAAAACTTCTTTGCTGCTAGTTTACCCGAACCCAGTAAGAGATTTAATGAACTTCCAAATAAAAGGAATTGATAAGAAAACAACCTTGATCAAGATAATGGATACACAAGGTAAACTTTTAATTAATAAAAGAATAGATAGCATCTCTCCTTTAGGAACGTTAAAAGGAACCATTAATGTGGGTGTCTTAACTAAAGGAGTTCACTTTATTCAAGTAATTAATGGTAAAAAGAAAATAATTAAAAAATTCATGATTGAATAAATTAACTTAAACTAAATAAAATGAAAAACTTTAAACAAAATTTTTTAGTACGATTGCACTTCTTACTACTTGCTTTTTTATTGAATGTGTATAATTCCAGTGGACAGGAACTCTACGAATTATCACAAGAAGAGAATTTGAAAGTAGAAAAACTTGAGCGATTAGGTAATAGTTATTACAAGACCCATGATAAAGGTAAAGGAAGCGGATTCAAACTTTACATGAGAAACTTATACTGGGCCAAAAGAAATCAAGATGAAAATGGAAGAGTCATAAGCGATAGGAAAGTAGTTCAAGAACGAGAGAAATTTAGACAATCGTTTAAGAATAGCAGTTATAGTAAGCAAGCTAATAAATCTAAAGGATGGGAAGAATTAGGTCCTTTTAAATGGAGCAGAACACAAAGTTGGTCGCCAGGTTTAGGAAGAATAGTATCTATTGCTGTAGAACCTAGACAACAACAACTAATATACGCGGGGTCTCCAGGAGGAGGTATTTGGAAATCTTCAGACGCAGGAAGAAATTGGAGTCCGTTAGGAGACAATATGTTTAATATGTCTGTTTGGTCTGTAGCTATAGATCCGAGTAATAGTAATACAGTGTATATAGGTAACTCAGCTGGTCAAATAATGCGTTCAACAAACAGAGGAGGTTCATGGTCAGAGATTTTAAGAGTAAGTGGTACTCCTAAACGAATTCTTATCAATTCGAATGGAAATACCATTTTCGTTGGTACTTCGAGAGCATTGTATAAATCAACAAATAAAGGAGGGAATTTTACTAACGTCCTTAGCGCATCCATAGAAGATATAGAATTTAAGCCAGGAAATACTAATGTCGTGTACGCATGTGGTAATAATTTTTACAAGTCAACAAATGCTGGAAGTTCTTTTAGTAGAATTAATAGTGGTTTAGGTAGATCAGAAAGAATGAAAATGGCAGTTACACCAGCGAATCCAAATATGGTGTATTTAGTTCAAAAAAGAGGAAGTTCGTTTGGTTATTTATACAGATCAACAAATAGTGGATCAAGCTTTAGTACACAAGCAAATTATCAAAGTGTATCAACACGTGATCTTTATTTTACGCAAGCGTCAAGAGATATGGCGATAGCAGTATCAAATACCAATGAGAATGAAGTTCATGTAGCAGGTATGAATTATTCAAGATCATTAGACGGAGGTAGGTCTTTTACAACACTAGCAACTTGGAGTAGTCCTGGTGATAGATCATACGTGCATGCTGATGTAGAAGTACTTCAATACATAAACGGTTCAATTTATGTAGGTAGCGACGGTGGAATTTTTAGAAGCCGAGATCGAGGTAATAATATGACAGATTTAACGCAAGGAGGTTTGGCAGTTCGTCAGTATTATAGAATAGGTAATTCAGCTACAGATGCAAATATGATTGTAGGTGGAGCTCAAGACAATGGAACCAATATAATGAGAGGCTCAAGCAGACAGTTTGTTGAATGGCTTGGAGCCGATGGAATGGAATGTTTTATAGATCATAAAAATAGAAATGTGGTTTATGGAACTGTACAATTTGGAAGTCTTTACAAAAGTACAGACGGAGGAAATAGCATCGGTAATATCAGTAAGCCAGGGAACTTTAGCGGAGAGTGGGTAACGCCATTTATGATGGATCCTATAGATAATAATAAAATATATGTAGGTTATGGCAATTTGTATAGAAGTAATAATGGAGGTAGAAGTGGAAGTTGGAGTAATATTACAGCTAGTATAAATGTAGGTGGTAACCTTGATGAAATGGCTATAGCCAAGTCAAATAATAATTATATATATATTGCCGAAGGTGGAAATATGTGGAGAACTAAAAACGGACAACGAAGTAGTCCGTCTTGGTCGAATATTAGTAGTTTTAGAGGTAATGTTAATTTTATTGCTGTAGATCCTAATAATCCAGAAAGAGTAGCGATAGCTACAACAGGCTCAAGAGTATATATGTCTACAAATGCAGGAAGTTCATGGACAAATATTAAAGGTAATCTACCTAATATAGCAGCTCAATGTTTGGTATTTGACGATACCAGAGAGAATGGGTTATATGTAGGGATGCAATCAGGAGTTTATTATACGAATGATAACCTTAGTTCGTGGGTTGCATTTTCTAAGAATCTTCCAGGTGTTCAAACTACCGATTTAGAAATTCATTATGGAACAAGAAAATTACGTTTAGGAACTTATGGAAGAGGTATCTGGGAGACAGACTTATATAATGAAGAGAATACAGATATTAGTATTGAATCTCCTAGTGATCTTACAGCATCATTGAAAGATAATAATGTAACACTTACATGGAAAGATAACTCGAACAATGAAATAGGTTTTGCTATTCAAAGGAACGATGGTGATGGTTTTAAAAGAATAGATTATGTAAATAATGTAACAACTTTTATAGATGAAAATGTGCCTGATGGAATTTATACATATAGAGTAAGAGCCTATGATAGTTCAGATTATTCAGATTTTTCAAATGTAATTGAAGTAAAAGTTAATACGAACGATACAACACCAGATATTATTGATAACTGCGATGGATGTGTTGTTTATGAAACTAATAGTGAAGAAACTACAAATGCTGATCATTCTAAAGAAAAAGCTACAGACGGAGATCCTAATACGTATTGGCATTCTAATTGGTACGATGACAATACATCACACCCTCATTATGTAGCAATAGATTTGGGACAAGAAAGAGATCTAGTCGGATTTTCTTATCAAGGAAGACAAACAGGAACTACAGGGATGATTAAAGATTATATTTTATTCGGATGGGACGGTAGTAATTGGGAACAATTATCAACAGGTGCTTTTCAGAAATCAACACTAAAGCAAACTATAGACTTTAAGAAATTCACGACACGCTACATTTATTTCAGAGCATTGTCAGAAGTGGACGACAAAAGATGGGCTTCAGCTGCAGAGTTAACTGTTAGGTATCAAAAAGCACAACCAGCACAGGGTGGAATTGAACCAGAGCCAATAACGAAAATCAAAACTCCACCTCTTGTAGATTTGGAAGATTTTAACGGTATAAAAGTATATCCAATTCCTTTTAAAAACGAGTTAACAGTAAAAGGTATTTCTTCAAAAGATAAAATTAAAAACATAAGACTTATTGGAGTTAACGGTATAAATTTACCACTAAGAACTACTATAATTGACGATAATTTAATTATCAATACAGATGAAATATCTACTGGGTTTTACATGCTTCAATTTCAAAAAGGAGCAAAAATAAAATCAGTAAAAGTTTTCAAAAAATAAGAGTAATAAGATTAACTTTTATGAATAACTTAAACGTTCTCGGATTATACATCTGGGAGCGTTTTTTAATTAAATTTTATTGAGTTTTTTTGGTTTCATTTTAGGCTTTTTTTTACGCTTGTTTCCTGGGAATACTAATGAAGTACTCGAGAAAGTTGAGCCGAAATTTACATGTGCATAATAGACCTGACTTATAGCGTCGTACACTTGATTTTCGGATAATTCTTTCAAAGGGTGTATAAATACGGACCATAAAACTTCATCTGAGATGGCATATTTCACATCCAGTGCTGTGTGAAAATTAGCCATTAAAGAAGTTGTCTTTAACTCGTTAGTTAAACGATTACTTTTTGCTATAGGAGAAATAATTCGCATCCTATTATGAGTGGAGTCAGCTATTGCTATAAAAGGAACTTTTTTGATTATAAATCTCCACTGCGATTGCTGATTTACAATGCTATCACTAGCATTATGGAATATTTTATCTAATTTAGTGATAGTCATGTTTTGTGAGTACATAAAAAGACCACTAAACATAAAAGATAGTAAAAATATATTTTTCATAATTTATGCTTTATTTCCTTTAGACGGAACTTTAGCATACAAATAACAAAAGCTTCTGTTTTTACAGAAGCTTTTGTTATTATTGATGTTAAAATTTAGACTATTTAATCTCTACCACCTAGAATTTGTAAACCCCAGTATAAAAGCATAGCTAAAGAACCTAGTGCTGCAACTAAATACGTTCTAGCAGCCCATTTTAAAGCATCTTTAGATCCTGCTAATTCTTCTCTTGTAACGATGTGTTTATTCTCCAGCCAAGCAAGAGCTCTGTTACTAGCATCATATTCAACAGGTAAAGTTACAAAGCTAAATAAGGTTCCTAGTCCCATAAAAACTAAACCAGCAATAGCAACGAAAAATCCTATTCCTGTATTTCCTGAAGCAGCACCAAAGGCAATACCACCAATAATCATCCATTGAGAAAAACGAGAAGTAATACTTACCATAGGTACTAATTTTGATCTCATTTGTAACCACTGGTAAGCTTGCGCATGTTGAACTGCGTGACCAACTTCATGAGCAGCGACTGCTGCTGCTGCTGCGTTTCTTTGATTGTAAACTCCTTCACTTAAATTTACAGTTTTATTTTTTGGATTATAGTGATCGGTAAGCATTCCAGCAGTAGAAATAACCTTTACATCACTAATACCGTGATCTGAAAGCATCTTCTCAGCAATTTCAGCACCACTCATACCATTTCTAAGATGTACCTTTGAATATTTTTTGAACTTTCTTTGTAATGTATTACTCACTATCCAGCTGAATAAAGAGATAATACCTATTAATACATAAAAACCTATCATAATCGTTTCAAATTAATTTTTAAATATTGTTTTGTTTGATAAATTTACAACATAAATTATTCCAAATTCATAAATACTAACAAAACTTGTCAAAATGGCAAACAAACCAAAAATTTTACTGGTATACACAGGTGGTACCATTGGTATGGTAAAAGATTACCAAACTCAAGCCTTGAGAGCATTTGATTTTAGTCAAATCTTAGAAAAAATACCAGAGCTTAAACATTTGAATTGTAGTATAAGCACCGTGTCTTTTGAAGAGCCTATAGATTCTTCTAACATGAACACGGATTACTATGTTAAAATAGCTGAGATTATTGCTGAAAATTACAAGGACTTTGATGGTTTTGTAGTCTTGACGGGGTCGGACACTATGTCGTATACATCCTCAGCAATCAGTTTTATGTTTGAGAATTTACAAAAACCAGTTATTTTTACAGGTTCTCAGTTACCTATAGGAGATTTGAGAACAGATGCTAAAGAGAATCTAATTACCTCTATTGAAATAGCATGTACTAGAGAAAACAATGAACCAATAATTAAAGAAGTTGGATTGTATTTTGAGTACAAGTTATACAGAGCCAATAGAACAACAAAAATTAATGCGGAGCAGTTTGAAGCGTTTACATCGATGAATTACCCGCCGCTAGCAGAAAGTGGAGTCCATCTTCAGTTTAACAAGCAACTATTATTAAAGCCTAGAGAAGGTAAAAACGAACTGATTTTTAGGAAAAACTTAGTACACGACGTAGTCATATTAAAACTATTCCCAGGGATTACAAAAAAAGTAGTAGAAGTTGTCTTAAACATAGAGAATTTAAAAGGAGTTGTTTTAGAAACTTACGGATCAGGCAATGCACCAACTGAACGCTGGTTCATCGCACTGATAAAAGAAGCTTTAGCTAAAGGAATTCAGATAGTCAATGTAACACAATGTGCAGGAGGAAGTGTTATCCTAGGATTATATGAAACAAGTACTGAATTAAAGAATATAGGTATCATAAATGGGAAAGATATAACTACGGAAACAGCAGTTGCAAAAATGATGTATTTATTAGGGGAAAAATTACCAACTGATAAATTCAAGTATTATTTCGAAACTTCATTACGAGGAGAGATAAGTTGAATTGAGATTTAAAACGTTTATTTTTTGAATTTTATGTATCAATGTGGGAAAGTTTTTAAAGAATTCACGTTAAATTTTTTTAATGAACCAACATTTTTTTGTTAATTGGCAGTCTGAAAACTCGGGGTATTGTCATTTTAACTTACATTCTAAAAATTAGGTTATACTAAATACACTCTGTTTTACTATATAAAATTTGTATTTTTACCACGTTAACTATTTAAAATTAATTATAACAAAATGAAAAAAGCAGTAAATATCCTATCTATTACAGGATTTATGTTCTTTGGGGCTATTCAATCAACTTTTGCACAAGCTAGTGAAGCTGAAAAAACTTTTCATCAAGAGTTAAAGCAACGTTTTATTGAAGGAGATCCAAGATTTATGGGAATTGTATTAGTTACCTTAATCCTAGGTTTAGCTATTGCAATCGAAAGAATCATCTATTTAAATATGGCTACCACTAATACTAAGAAATTAGTTGCAAAAGTAGACGATGCTTTAAGTTCTGGAGGAGTTGAAGCTGCTAAAGAAGTTTGTAGAAACACGAAAGGACCAGTTGCATCTATCTTTTACCAAGGTTTAGAAAGAGCTGACGAAAGTTTAGAGTCTGCTGAAAAAGCTGTTGTAGGTTATGGTGGAGTTCAAATGGGATTATTAGAGAAAAATATCTCTTGGTTATCTTTATTTATTGCATTGGCACCGATGTTAGGTTTCATGGGTACTGTAATTGGTATGATTGATGCCTTCGATAAGATTGCTGTAGCAAATGATATTTCTCCAGCCGTAGTAGCAGGAGGTATTAAAATCGCCTTATTAACAACAGTATTTGGTCTTGTAGTTGCAATTATATTACAGATTTTTTACAACTATATCGTATCTAAAGTGGATAGTATCGTCAACAACATGGAGAACGCTTCTATTTCTTTAATCGATTTATTAGCTAAGTATAAAAAATAATATTAAGGATGAATAAAAGAATATTAACAGCGTTAATCGCAGTTATTGCTCTGATAGGACTTGTCCTTTTTATTAGAGTGATGATGACAGACCCAGAAGATGTCGCAGCTATTTCAAATGCATCTTCACCAATTGTAACTTTTTCACTAGGGTTACTTATAGCTACGGTTGCTATTGCAGTTATAGCATCAGTTTTAGGAGTTGCTAAAAACCCAAAAGCATTAAAGAAAACTCTTTTAGGAGTAGTTGCTTTAGGTGTAGTAATTTTAATATCATACTTGTTTGCAGATTCAACCATAGTTTACAATGCTAATGGAGAAATTATTGCAGCGGCTAAGAGTGCTGTATCTACACTTACAAGTACAGGTATATGGTCAAGTCTTATTTTATTAGTAATAGGAGGGGCTTTCTTTATTTTTGATTTATTAAAAGGATTAGTAAAATAATAACTTATGGCAAGAAGAGAAAACCCGGAAATTAATGCAGGTTCTATGGCTGATATAGCCTTCTTGCTACTTATATTTTTCCTTGTAACTACTACTATGGATGTTGATTCAGGTATTTCGAAGAAATTAGCTGAAAAACCTCCTAAGAATTACGAACCGCCAAAAATTAAAGAGAAGAATATCTTTCAAATTAGTATTAACAGAAATAATGAACTATTTGTAGATGGTGACGTTATGGAGTTAAAAGGTTTAAAAGAAGCTGCTCTTAAATTTATAGATAACGGTGGTGGTATTGGTAACCCAATGCCAGGAGAGGATAAAGGTAAGGCATGTGATTATTGTACAGGAGACAGAGATGAAACATCTTCAGATCATCCTAACAAAGCAATAATTTCAATAGAAAGTGATAGGGCTACTGAATATGGTACTTACGTAGTTGTTCAAAATGAACTACTTCGTGCTTATGCAGAATTAAGAAACAAACTTTGTCAGAAAGAGTTTAGAATGTCTTTTGCTGAGCTAGAAGAATCGTACAAGAAAGGTGGTCGTAAAGATGAGGAATTGAAGAAGAAAGTTCAATTTATCAAGAATAGATATCCTCAAATTATCACGGATTTAGATCCTACTGATAATAATAAATAACAATTATAAAAACAGTTAATTATGTCTAAATTTAAAAAGAAGAAATCTGGTCAGCCAGCTATATCAACGGCTTCTTTACCTGATATTGTTTTTATGTTATTATTCTTCTTCATGGTAACTACTGTAATGAGAGAAACTGACTTACAAATAGACAGTCCTCGTTTACCTAGTGCTACTGAAGTGAAAAAACTAGAGCATAAAAGTCTTGTTACCACTATTTATGTAGGTAAAGCAAAAGACAAAGATAAGTATGGTTCAAGTTACAATAGAATCCAGTTAAATGATAAAATAGCGACACCAGACGACATTACTGCTTTTATAATGAATAGTCGTGAAAAAGTTTCAGAAGCTGAAATTCCATTTATGACTACCTCTATCAAAGCAGATAAAGAATCTAGTGTAGGTACACTTACAGATATTAGATTGAAATTAAGAGATGTTAATGCTCTAAAATTGAGTTTATCAACTCAAAAGGGTAACACTATTTCAAAATAAGTATTTACACATATTTTATAAAAAAGAGCAATTTTAGAATTGCTCTTTTTTTCGTTTAAATAAATTATCTTTATGTACATGAAACATATTAATTTAAAATTGTCATTAGTTTTATTCTTATTATTTTCAATTAATGCTATCAGTCAAATTGATTCATTAAAAGTCGGAGATAAATATTGGGAGGATCAATTATTTTTTGCGATTACTTATGATATTATTACAGATAAATTACAAAATGAAACATCAAACGGCTTTTCATACAGTTTCTCTGCAGGATATATTAAAGATATACCCATAACAAAAAGTGGTAACATGTCTTTTGGAGTAGGAGCTGGTTATAATTTTAACTCACTGAATAATTTATTACAAGTTACAGACACTAATACATTACAAATACCCAACAATATTTCAGCAAATAAAATTAAACTCCATGATCTAATCATACCACTACAGTTTAGATGGAGAACTTCTGATGCAGTTACGTATTCATTTTGGCGTATTTATACTGGGATTAGGTTTACATATAATTTATCTAATAAGTTTACTTACAGAGAAAACGATAATTTAATTGAGTTCAATAATATCAACGTTTTTAATAACTTTCAAACAGGCTTAGAATTATCTGCTGGTTATGGAGCTTTTAATTTCTTTATATACCATGGATTAAGTTCAATTTTCAAAGATGCATTCATTAACAACAAAGAAGCGAATACGACAATAACTAAGTTTGGTTTAATTTTTTACCTATTATAACATATAATAAACGAGAAGTTGACCCATTAAACCTATTATAAACCCTAAATAAACCTCTTTAGGAGTATGTGCTTTTAAATGAAGTCTAGAACTAGCTAAAAGTCCAGAAAGTAGCATAAAAATGACTAAAATAGGAAGTATGGATATGTTTATGATCCAGTGAAGAATGATAAAATAGCCAAAAGCACTTCCCATTGATAACAAATGCAAACTAGTCTTGACCTTTGTTAGAAAGATAAAATAAACAACAATCATGCTAATCAGCGTACCATAAAACAAATAAGATAATTCCCTAATACTATTAAACTGTTGAAAAAATTTTCCTAAGACTAAAAAGATGCACACCATTACAAAAAGAGGGATTTTCCGCTCTTCTATGGAATGAACTTCAAAGGAATTTATTTTTCCAATTAATTTCAAAAACAATAAAAGCAAAATAGGAATAACATAAGTAGCTATAAATACTATAGCTAAGAAAAGTGCATATTGTGTGGTATTGAAATTCGTAGTTTTCAGTGTAAAATACAGTAATACACCAACAGTAGGCATAACTATTGGATGTAATACGGTTGATATTAGTTTATGCCTGCGCATTAAATTTCTTTTCTCAATCTTGCTACAGGAATATCTAGTTGTTCTCTATACTTAGCGACAGTTCTTCTGGCAATAGGATATCCTTTTTCCTTTAAAATTTTTGATAATTTTTCATCGGTTAAAGGTTTACGTTTGTCTTCTTCGCTAACTACATTTTCTAATATCTTTTTTATTTCTCTGGTTGAAACATCTTCTCCTTGGTCATTTTTCATAGATTCAGAGAAAAACTCCTTTATCAATTTTGTTCCATAAGGTGTCGAAACATATTTACTATTAGCAACTCGAGAAACAGTAGATACGTCCATCTCGATTTTATCGGCAATATCTTTTAAGATCATTGGTTTTAACTTACGCTCATCACCCGTTAAAAAATAATCATATTGATAATGCATTATAGAATTCATGGTAACTAATAATGTTTGTTGTCGTTGCTTTATAGCATCAATAAACCATTTAGCAGCATCTAGTTTTTGCTTTATAAATAGTACAGCATCTTTTTGAGACTTACTCTTTTCTTTTGAATCTTGATATCCCTTGAGCATATTATTATAAGTTCTGGATACATGAAGCTCAGGAGCATTTCTAGAGTTTAATGTTAACTCTAACTTTCCATCAATAATTCTGATGGAAAAATCGGGTACTATCTGTTCAGCTATTTTATTATTTCCAGCATAAGAGCTTCCTGGTTTAGGATTTAACCTAGAAATTTCAGAGTTGACTTCTTTAAGCTCTTCTTCAGAAATATTAAACTTATCTAACAACTTCTTGTAGTGCTTTTTAACAAAATGGTCAAAAGCATTTTCCAGTATATTAATGGCTAATGCCCTACTTTTATTTTCGGTTTTATTTTTTAATTGAATAATTAGACACTCTTTTAAATCTCTAGCGCCAACACCAATTGGATCTAGTTTATGTACAACATTTAAAAGTATTTTTTCTACATTTTCTTCAGTTGTAAAAACGTTTTGAGTAAAAGCTAAGTCATCAACTAAATCAATAACTTCACGCCTAATATATCCACTATCGTCAATACTACCTACCAAGAATTCTGCAATTAAACGCTGTTCATCATTAATTCTAAAAGTATTAAGTTGATTTTTTAGTGATTGGTGAAAGGTAGTCCCTGCGGCATAAGGAACTTGTTTTTCTTCATCGTCCGGGGAATAGTTATTAGCTTGCGTTTTATAGCTAGGAAACTCATCGTCACTTAAATATTCATCAATATTAATATCATCAGTTTCTATCTTTTCATTACCCAAATCATCATAATCATCATCGTTTGCTAATGAATCTTCAAAGTTTTCAGGTTCTTCTTTTCCAGTATCTAGTGCAGGATTTTCTTCTATTTCTTGTTTCAAACGTTCTTCAAAAGCTTGTGTAGGCAATTGAATTAATTTCATCAACTGAATTTGTTGAGGAGATAACTTCTGAAGTAATTTTTGATGTAAACTTTGTTTTAACATAAATACAAATATATAAATTCAATAAAAAAGAAAATCGTCATTCGGTTAAGAATGACGATTACTTTACAATATATTTTTATTCAATTTTTAAAACTCAGCATTTTGAGGGGTTCTAGGGAAAGGAATAACATCACGAATGTTTCCCATACCCGTTGTAAAAAGCACTAAACGCTCAAAACCTAGACCAAATCCTGAATGTACAGCCGTTCCAAATTTACGAGTATCTAAATACCACCATAATTCTTCTTCTTCTATACCTAAATCAGCCATTTTTTCTTTCAAAACATCTAAGCGTTCCTCTCTTTGAGATCCACCAACCATTTCCCCTATGCCCGGAAATAATACATCCATAGCACGAACAGTTTTTCCGTCTTCATTCAAACGCATGTAAAATGCCTTAATACTTGCAGGATAATCAAATAGAATTACTGGACACTTAAAATGTTTTTCAACTAAATATCGTTCGTGTTCAGACTGTAAATCTGCTCCCCATTCATTAATAAGATATTGAAATTTCTTCTTTTTATTTGGTTTAGAATTTCTTAAAATATCAATAGCTTCCGTATACGATACACGTTTAAAGTTGTTATCGACAACAAAATTTAAACGTTCTAATAACCCCATTTCACTACGTTGTGCTTGTGGCTTTGTTTTTTCCTCTTGAGTTAATCGATTATCTAAAAATGCTAAATCATCTTTACAAGTTTCTAAAACGTATTTCAAAACATTTTTAATGAAATCTTCAGATAAATCCATATTTGCATCTAAATCATTGAATGCCACCTCCGGCTCAATCATCCAAAATTCAGCTAAATGTCTTGTTGTATTTGAATTCTCAGCTCTAAAAGTTGGCCCAAACGTATACACTTTCCCCAATGCCATAGCATAGGTTTCAGCTTCTAATTGTCCAGAAACCGTTAAGTTAGTTTCTTTACCAAAAAAATCTTTTGTATAGTCAATATTACCCTCTTCATTAAGAGGAGCTTTATTAGCGTCGAAAGAAGTTACTTTAAACATTTCTCCTGCACCTTCAGCATCAGAACCAGTTACAATAGGAGTATTCACGTAATAAAATCCGTTTTGTTGGAAATATTGATGCACAGCAAACGATAATGCTGAGCGTACACGCATTACTGCACTAAACGTATTGGTACGAACCCTTAAATGTGCATTTTCACGTAAAAATTCGAAACTGTGTTTTTTAGGCTGAATAGGATATTCATCAGGATTAGAATCTCCTAAGATCTCTAAATTAGTTGTTTGTATCTCTACAGTTTGCCCTTTTCCTTGGCTTTCAACTAGAGTTCCTTTTATAGAAACTGCAGCACCAGTAGTTATTCTTTTTAATGTGTTTTCATCGGTATTTTCAAAATCAACTACACATTGTATATTTTTTATAGTAGATCCGTCATTTAAGGCTATAAAACGGTTGCTTCTAAATGTTCTAACCCAACCTTTTATATGTACTTCTTGTAAAAACTTGTCTGAAGCTAATAATTCTTTTACGCTACTTCTTTTCATAATTCTTAAAAAAATTGATAGGCAAATATAATTTTTTAAGAATAGTTGGACAATTATATAGCGTTAGTAATATGGAATAAATTGAAAATAGATTTGTAGCTTTGCTTAAAAAGATGTCAAAATTACTAAAAGCTTACGATAGTTATGGAGATGTAGAAAGAGGACCGCTTTTTACATTCTATTTTGATACTCTACCTTCCGAATTAGTTTTTGAAACTCCACTAAAGGAAACAAAAGAGAATATAGCTAATGTTTTAAAAGTATTGGCGCTTTCGCCTACAGATTATACTACAGTTTTTAAGAATTGGAAAACAGAAGATACAGCAAATGCAGATTCTAGTGAAGATTATCCATATCAAATACTTTATAAAAATAATAGTAAAAAAGGACTGATTAAAGTAACTTTAGATAGCAGTACATTAAAAATTGAGTTTATGTACGATTGTGTTGATAGTTCATTAGAAAACTGGATTATTGCTAAAAATAAAGAGTTACGTAAGCGATTTGGTATTTCAAAATCACCGACATTTAAAGTACTAACGAGGTCTAATTCTTATTATGAAACTGAAAATGTAAAAACTGAGAATGTAAAATTAGATATTGAAGCGAATTACAACGAAGATTTTTTACCTATTCATACTAAAATTTTTGAGGCTATACATTCAAATAAATCTGGGCTTATATTATTGCACGGGGTTCCTGGTACAGGTAAAACTACTTATATTAAAGGATTGATTTCTAATAATAAGGAAGCTAATTTTATTTTTATTCAAAATGATTTTATAAATAGTTTATTAGATCCTGAGTTTATTTCCTTTCTGCTCAAACAGCGAAACTCCATTCTGGTTGTTGAAGACGCTGAAAAAGTAATTACTAGTAGAGAACAAATGAAGAATGAGTCAGTAGTTTCTACGTTATTACAACTCACAGACGGTTTGTTTAGTGACTATTTAAATATTAAAGTAATATGTAGTTTCAATACACATTTATCAAAAATAGATAAAGCATTAATGCGTAAAGGTAGAATGATAGCTATGTATGAATTTAAGCCGTTAAGTTTAGATAAAACTAATAAATTATTGAAAAATCAAGGGGTAAAAGCATCAGATAAAGGTTTAACCATAGCAGAAATTATAAATCATCAATCAGATCATTATGATAACGAAGGTACCAGAATAGGTTTCTAATTTACATTAATTAATGGATGGAATAAATACTAGTACAACTATTTGTTTTTCCCATTTTCTTTCGGTGGAAAAATCTTAAAATTGGTTTCTTTCAATACTTTCTGGTTTGCTATTTTCTTTTCAAAAGATAAAAGAAGAGAAGGCAGTAAAAGTAAATTAGAAACCATTGCCAGTAACAGCGTAACAGAAACTAGTCCTCCTAATGCTATCGTACCTCCAAAACTTGATACTGTAAAGACTAAAAAACCAAAAAACAATACTATGGAAGTATAAAACATACTCACACCAGTTTCTTTTAATGCTGAATATACAGCAGGTTTCACTTTCCAATTATTGGCTAATAACTCTTGACGATATTTTGCTAAGAAATGTATGGTGTCGTCCACAGAAATCCCAAAAGCAATACTAAATACTAAAATAGTTGAAGGCTTTATTGGAATATCGAAGAATCCCATTAATCCAGCAGTAATTAACAAAGGAAGCATATTAGGGATCAGAGAGATTAAAATCATTTGAGGGGAACGAAACATCCAAGCCATGAATATAGAAATTAAGACTATGGCTAATGATAATGAAATTACTAAATTTTTAATTAAATAATTTGTTCCTTTCAAAAATACAAGTGCTTTACCTGTCATGGAAACATTAAATCGTTCTTCAGGAAACTGTTTTTTTATTACAGCGTTTAATCGGTCTTGAATTATATCCATTTTATCAGTACCAATATCTTTCATGAAGGTTGTAATACGTGCATACCTACCTGTACTGTCTACAAAATTTTTGAGCATTCCAGTATTAGTACCTGAGTTCTTTGTGTAAGCAAAAATATATGCTTTTTCTTGACCTGTAGGTAATTGATAGTATTTAGGATTTCCGTTGTAATAAGCTTGTTTAGAGTATTTAACTAAGTTGTTTACAGATATAGGTTTTGAAAGCTCAGGGAAAGTTTCAATAGTTTCATTTAACTTTTCCATTTTCTTCAAAGTGGAAAGTTTCATGACGCCTTTTTCCTTTTTGGTATCAATTAAGATTTCTAAAGGCATAATACCTCCAAACTCATTTTCAAAGAATTTTATGTCTTTGTAAAATTGTTTGCTCTTAGGCATATCTTCAATTAAACTACCAGAAACTCTAATTTGATAAAGTCCAATCATACTAAGTATGATTATAATTACACTTGTAATATAAACAGTAATTCTTTGGTTTTTAACCATGCGTTCCATCCAGTTTACAACATCTTCCATCCATCTTTTCTCTAAATGATTAAGATGTTTTTTTTGTGGAAGTGGCATAAAACTATATAATATAGGTACTATCAACAATGCTAGTATGAAAATACTAACAATATTAATTGAGGCCAAGACCCCAAATTCACGTAATAAATCACTTTTAACAAAAATAAAAGTTGCAAAACCAGAAGCGGTGGTAATATTTGTCATTAAAGTGGCATTACCAATCTTTGAAATTACTCTTTGTAATGATTTAGCTTGGTTACCATGCTTTTTAACTTCTTGTTGGTATTTGTTAATTAAAAATACTGCATTGGGAACACCAATTACTATTATCAAGGGAGGTATTAAAGCTGTTAATACGGTTAATTCATAGCCTAATAAACCTATAAAACCGAATGCCCATACCACACCAACACCAACGACTAAAAGTGTAATAAATGTTGCTCTAAAAGACCTAAAGAAGAAAAAGAATATGATTGCAGTAATAACTAATGCTCCTAAAACAAAAAGCATCATTTCGTCTGCAATATTCTTTGAATTTAATGTTCTAATGTATGGCATTCCAGAAATTCGGACTTGAAGATTATTTTCTAGCTCAAAATCTTTAATCAATGGAACAAGCACCTTTTCAATATAGTCTGCTCTTTTAGGTGTATTTACAATATCTTTTTTTAGGTATATAGCTGTTTGTATTGTACCGCCATTGTTATAAAGAATATTTTCATAAAAAGGGAGTTTCTGAAACAGTTGAAGTTTGATATCGTTAATATCTTCATTTGTTGTAGGTTCTTTATCGAATAGAGGGCTAATTACAAACTGTCTCTTCTTTCGATCTGCTTCTAGTTTTTTTATATCAGATATAGAAACTGTAAGCTCAACTTCAGGAAAATCATCTAAACGCTTTGCTAATTTATTCCAAGCATTGAATTTATCAACAGAAAAAATAGTACTGTCTTTAACTCCTAAAATAACTAAATTACCTTCTTCACCAAAAATATCTAAAAACTTATTGTATTTAACGTTTACGGGATGGTTACTAGGTAAGAGATTAGCTTCGGTATAAGAAAACCGAATGTGTTTAGTTTGAGTGACTAATAGTGCAGTAATTAAAATTATAGTTGCTAAAACCAGGTAACGGTTTCTCAAAATAAATCCTGCAATCTTTGTCCAAAAAGTCATTCAAAAAAATTTAGGTAAAGGTAATTAAAAACGTGTAAGAATATAAAAAAGAGTGTTATGTAACACTCTTTTTTATATAAGATATTTTGAGTTATTATACTTTCATGATTTCAGACTCTTTTACTGCAAAAATATCATCAATTTGTTTGATGTATTTATCGGTAAGAACTTGAATATCTGCCTCTGTATTTTTCTTTAAATCATCAGAAACGTCTAATTTTTTTGTCTCGTTATTACCATCTTTACGAGCATTACGTATTCCTACTTTAGCATGTTCTGCTTCAGATTTAGCTTGTTTTGCAAGATCTTTACGACGTTCTTCAGTTAATGGAGGGACGTTAATTATGATATTTTCACCATTATTCATTGGATTAAACCCAAGATTAGCAACCATTATTGCTTTTTCTATTTCATGTAACATGTTTTTTTCCCATGGTTGAATAGCTATGGTCCTAGCATCAGGGGTATTAACATTAGCTACTTGCCCTAACGGAGTCTGAGAGCCATAATAATCAACTTGAACATTAGATAACATGGATGGAGAAGCCTTTCCTGCTCTAATACTACGTAACTCTTTTTCTAAATGAGAAATAGCATTATTCATTGCTTCTTTAGTGCTATCTAAAATAAAATCAATTTCTTCAGTCATCTTTGTTTTGTTTTTAGCTTTCGTATAAAACGATTTACTTATGATCAACTATTGTTCCAATCTGTTCTCCAGAAACCAGTTTTAATAAGTTTCCTTTTTTATTCATATCAAAAACAATAATAGGTAATTTATTTTCTTCACTAAGTGTAAAGGCTGTCATATCCATAACTTTTAGCCCTTTTTCTATCACATCTTTAAATGTGATAGTCTCAAACTTAATAGCATCTTTATTTTTTTCTGGATCATCGTTGTAAATACCATCAACTCGAGTCCCTTTTAAAATAGCATCCGATCCTATTTCAATAGCTCTCAAAACTGCTGCTGTGTCTGTAGTGAAATAAGGGTTTCCTGTACCTGCACCAAAAATCACAACACGGCCTTTCTCAAGATGTCGAATAGCTTTCCTTTTGATATAAGGCTCGGCTACTTCTTTAATCTCCAAAGCAGTCTGCATACGCGTATCAACTCCAGTATCTTCTAAAGCACTTTGTAATGCTAAACCATTGATACATGTAGCTAACATTCCCATATGATCACCCTGAACTCGATCCATACCATTAGCAGCACCAGCAACACCTCTAAAAATATTTCCGCCACCAATTACAATGGCAACTTCTATACCTTTTTCTATAACTTGTTTAATCTCTAAGGCATATTCTTTTAATCTTTGTGGGTCTATACCATAATCTCGGCTTCCCATTAAAGCCTCTCCACTTAATTTTAAAAGTATTCTTTTGTATTGCATAGTTCTGTTGAAAGTTGCGCAAATATACAAATTCTAACCACATTTTTTTTTCGATTAGTCTATACTATTAATAATTTTTATCTCTTAAACCAGTAATCAGATAGTTTTTTAAATTCGTTAAAAACATCCGTGTAATAAATCTTTTGTTTTTTATCATATCCTTTGAATGTGAAATAGGAGTCTCCAATTAGTGCAACATTAGAATGAAAGTTGTTGTAAAACCTTTTTTTATTTATGAATTCAAATTTTAACTGCGCTACAATACCAGTTTCTATATGAATTATAAAAACGTTATAAGTAATACTTGGAGGAGTGTTTTGCTCCAGAATAACGTAGTCTCCTATTATTCTTGCATTTTCAATTGATTTCCATCTTAGTCTATCTGGTGCACCAGTAACATCTGGATCCGTTATGAATAGCCATTTATAGTGCTTTTCATTTTTCTGAGCTACTATTCCATGGTTAGTTGCATATAATTTATGTTTTTTTGAAGAAGCAATCATTTTAAAGCCCTTTTCGTTTTTATCTAGTGCTTTTAATGAATAAGTGTTGTAGATCATAACTCCCTTGTGTTTCTTTAATTCTAAGGGAATTCCTCCAGCATTTCGTGGAGCTAATTTTTCTAAGGTATCTTTGGTTAAGTCGATGTAATATGAATCTGGAATTATTATCTTGTCTTTGTTCCAAGCTAAATTAGGATGAAATATTCTACTGAAATAACTGTTCTTAGTTATTTCTTGGAGACTAAAGTAACTATTAAGTATCCATTGTAGTGATAGATCAGCGGTGCTTCTTTTCTCAGGAAAAATTTCTCTTAATAGAGCATTTAAAAGTAAGTAGTTACTTTTTTTATAATAATATTCAGGAATGGTAATAATATTCTTCATATCCGAATACGCACTAAAAAGATCTATTTCAAGAGATTGATTTGTTTTTCCGTTGATTACTTTTGCGTAAGTACCACCAAAACTACTACCACCTTCATAATGAGAGTTTAAAGTATCTTTAATGCCATCATAATTGAAGTCTTGAATTATTGTTTTTTCGTTGTATTGCGCAAGAATACTTAATTGCATGAAAATAGCTAAGAATGAGATTCTTTTTCTCATAGTTCATTATTAAATTGTTAGTATAATAATGAGAAGATACTCTTTTAAAGAAGTAAAAAAGGTGGTAAAACTATTTTTACCACCTTTCAATATATATTTGCTAAGAAATTGTAATTATCCTAAAGTAACTCTTACGAAATTTTTAACAGCCACGTCACCGTATGAAGAAACATACTCAGCAACAGTTTTCTTTTCGTCTTTGATAAACTTTTGATCTAATAAACATTGTTCTTGATCTAATGTAGTATTATCAGAGATAAATCTTTCTATTTTACCAGGTAAGATTTTATCCCAGATTTTTTCTGGTTTACCTTCAGCTTTTAATTGCTCTTTAGCAGCTTCTTCAGCTTGTGCTAACGCATCGTCCGTTAATTGAAGTCTAGATACAAATTGAGGAACATTTTTTAATGTTTTTCCTAAACGAACTAATTCTTCATTATCTTTCACGATAGCAGCGATTCGAGCTTCAGTTTCTGCAGTTACATATTCTGACGTAAAATCTTTATAAGATAAAGTAGTAGCACCCATAGATGCTGCTTGCATTGCTAAATCTTTAGTTAATACGTCAGCATTATCAACACTATCAGTTATTCCTACCAAAGCAGCAATCTTACCAACATGAGTATAAGAACCTACGTAAGGAGCTTCAACTCTTTCAAAAGAAGGAATCTCAATCTTCTCACCGATTACACCAGTTTGCTCGATTAATTTTTCAGCAACAGTTACTCCGTCGAAGTCAGCAGCCAAAAATTCCTCTTTAGTTTTATGGTTAATAGCGATGTCAACAAATTGTTGTGCTAAATCTTTATAGGTATCATTTTTTGCAACAAAGTCAGTTTCACAAGCTAAAACTATAGCTACACCGTATGTGTTATCTTCACTAACTTTAGCGATTGCTACACCTTCAGATGAATCACGGTCTGCTCTTTTAGCAGCGATTTTTTGACCTTTTTTACGTAAAATTTCAATAGCCTTATCGAAGTTACCTTCTGCTTCAACTAATGCATTTTTACAATCCATCATTCCTGCACCAGTGGTTTCTCTTAATTTCTTTACGTCAGCAGCGCTAATTTTTGACATTTTATGTATGTTTTTAAGTTGTATTTATTTGTTGTGCAATGATATAATAAAATAAAGGTTTCAATGTAATGAAACCTTTAAGTTTATTTAGTTCTTAACCTCTTCGGTTTTAACTTCTTCTGTCGTTGCTTTAGTTTCTTTAGTATCCTTTTCAGTCTTAGCCTTTTCTTTATCAGCTTTTCTATCTGCTAAGCCTTCTGCAATTGCAGATGTTACATAAGATAATACTTTGTCGATTGACTTTGAAGCATCATCATTAGCAGGAATTACGAAATCGATAGGTCTTGGATCTGAATTGGTATCAACCATTGCAAAAATAGGAATGTTTAATTTTTGCGCTTCAGCAATAGCAATGTGTTCTTTTTTAACGTCAATTACAAATAGAGCACCAGGTAAACGTGTCATATCAGATATAGAACCTAAATTCTTTTCTAATTTTTCACGTTGACGATTAATCTGTAATTTTTCTCTTTTTGATAAAGCATCAAAAGAACCATCTTGCTTCATTCTGTCGATAGCAGCCATTTTCTTAACAGCTTTACGGATAGTTACAAAGTTTGTTAACATACCACCTGGCCATCTTTCAGTAATATAAGGCATAGTCACAGATTTTGCTTGTTCAGCAACAATATCCTTAGCTTGTTTCTTAGTAGCTACGAATAAAATCTTACGACCAGAGTTAGCTATTTTAAGTAAAGCTTTTTGAGCTTCATCAATTTTAGCTGAAGTTTTATACAAATCGATGATGTGAACACCATTACGTTCTGTATAGATGTAAGGAGCCATGTTTGGATTCCACTTTCTAGTTAAGTGACCAAAATGAACACCATTTTCTAATAATTCTTGAATGTTTGCCATTTTAATAAATGTGTTTACGTTCTGTTTTCGCAATATTTCAGTAGGTTTTAACATCTGAAATATTTAGATACTAAACTGTTAATAAAAATTTTAATCTTATAAATAACAGTTCCAATAAACGATTAACGTTTAGAGAACTGGAATTTCTTACGTGCTTTCTTCTGACCGAATTTTTTACGTTCAACCATTCTTGGGTCACGAGTTAATAATCCTTCTGGTTTTAACACTGCTTTATGCTCTTCATTCATAGAAACTAAAGCTCTTGTTATAGCCAAACGAATTGCTTCTGCTTGTCCAGTAACACCACCACCGAAAACATTTACTTTGATATCAAAAGACTCTAAGTTCTCAGTTAACATTAATGGTTGTCTAACTTTATATTGTAAAGTCGGTGTTGTGAAATAATTGTTTAATTCTCTTTTGTTGATTGTAATATTCCCTTTTCCTTCAGAAACATATACACGAGCAACAGCTGTTTTTCTTCTACCTATTTTGTGAACTGTTTCCATTATTTAAGATCGTTAAGGTTAATAGTTTTAGGTTGTTGAGCGTCTTGACCATGCTCAGTACCTGCATAAACATATAAATTTCTGAATAATGCGCTACCTAATTTATTTTTAGGTAACATTCCTTTTACTGCTTTTTCGATTAATCTTGTAGGATCTTTATCGAACATTTCTTGTGCAGTAAGAGATCTTTGTCCACCTGGAAAACCTGTGTGACGTATATACGTCTTGTTGTTCCACTTATTTCCAGTTAAATTGATTTTCTCTGCATTGATAATTACAACATTATCTCCACAGTCTACGTGTGGTGTGTAATTAGGTTTGTGCTTACCTCTTATAAGTTTTGCAACTTTAGAAGCTAAACGACCCAATGACTGCCCGTCCGCATCAACTAAAACCCACTCCTTGTTTACAGTTGCTTTGTTAGCCGATACTGTTTTGTAACTTAATGTGTTCATACACGATTTAGTTTTTGTCTATTAATAATTTATTTTTTTCCTTAAAAAAGGAGTGCAAATTTACAATTATTTATTTTACTGACCAATAGTGCCTTACTTTTATTTTACTTTAATAACAATGTTTAATAAATTAACATATTCTTAAGAGAAATCTGCTATACTTTTGACCAAGAATTTACAAAGTCAATGAAGCTAACAATTACCATCACTTTTTTAGTACTTTTTTTTCCAATATTTATGTTTTCTCAGAACCCAGATATTGTAAAAAAGAAAATTTATAATACCAAGCCTATCAATAGTGTGCCTGTAATTGATGGTATATTGAATGATGCCGTTTGGGATACGTTGGATTGGTCTGATGATTTTACTCAAAAGGCACCAGACGAAGGAAAACCTCCAACCTATCAAACAATGTTTAAAATAGGTTACGATGATAAGTTTTTGTATGTTGGTATAAGAGCTTTAGATGATAAACCTAATGAAATTCAGCAAAGGCTTTCCAGAAGAGATGGATTTGCTGGTGATAGGGTTAACGTAATTATTGATAGTTACCACGACAAAAGAACTGCATTTGTTTTTACGGTTACAGCAGCTGGAGTTAAAGGGGAAGAAATAGCAACAAATAACGGTCAGAATTGGGATGCAAGTTGGAACCCTATTTGGTATACTAACGCAGTTGTGGATGAAAAAGGATGGACGGCTGAAATGAAGATTCCATTTTCACAGTTACGTTTTGGAAACGCGAAAGAACAGATATGGGGACTAAATGTTGTACGTAATTTATTCAGAAAAAATGAACGTTCTCTTTGGCAACGAATTCCAAATACAGTGTCAGGGTTTATTAGTGAAGCGGGAGAATTACACGGGCTCATAAATTTAAAGCCACAGAAGCAGTTAGAAATTCAGCCTTTTACAGTATTACAATACGATTCTTATGAGCAAGAAAAAGGAAATCCTTTTAGAGATGGTAGTGATTTTACAGTAAATGCAGGGTTGGACGCTAAAATTGGGATTACCAATGATTTAACGCTTGATTTAACAATTAATCCAGATTTTGGACAAGTAGAAGCGGATCCTGGAGCTATTGCTCTCGATGGCTTTCAAATATTTTTTAATGAACAAAGACCATTTTTTGTAGAGAACAAAAATATTTTTGATTTTCGATTTGCAAATGGTCCTGATAATGTGTTTTACAGTAGAAGGATTGGTAGGTCCCCTCAAGGTAGCGCTAATGTTGGTGATGACGAATTTGCTGATATACCAGTAAATACTACCATGCTAGGAGCAGCTAAATTCTCTGGAAAGACGAGAGATGGATGGTCTATTGGTATTCTAGAAACTGTAACTGCTAACGAATACGCAGAGATCGATAATAATGGAAACAGAAGAGAAGAACTTGTAGAGCCATTAACAAATTATTTTGTTGCAAGAGCTCAAAAAGATTTCAATGATAGAAATTCATATGTAGGAGGAATTTTTACAGCAACTAATAGAAACTTAGGAGGGAAGTTAAATACTTTACGAAAGGCAGCATATACTGGAGGAATGGATTTTAGGCATGAATGGAATAATAGAGATTATTTTATTCAAGGAAATGCTGTAGCAAGTCATGTAATAGGTAGTAAAGAAGCGATAACTGCAACGCAAGAGTCATTAACACATTTATTTAACAGAGTAGATGCAAGCCATGTTAGTGTTGACCCTAATAGAACATCTTTAACGGGTACTGGTGGAAGATTATTTGGTGGGAAAAGAGGAGGAGGAAACTGGCGTTATAATTTTGGAGGAAACTGGAGATCTCCTGAGTTAGAATTGAACGATATTGGTTTTTTAAGACAGACAGATGAAATACGTCAATTCGCTTCATTAACACACTTATGGCAAATCCCTAATAATACATACAGAGATATAAGAGTTAGGTTTTCTCAAAATACAGCTTTTGATTTTGAAGGAAATTTTAATAGAGTCCAATATGGTTTGCAAGGAAATATCAACTGGGAGAATAATTGGTGGACGGAATTGGAATTTGTTCATAAACCAAGAATTTTTATTAATGCATTCCTAAGAGGTGGACCGCGATGGAGATTTTCAAAAGAGGATTTTATGGTGCTGTTTTTCGGGTCAGATAGAAGTAAAAAGTTTAGCTTTAGAATGGGGTATATCGTAAACCAAACTAAACAAGATAATTTTGATTTTAGTAGATATGTTTTAGGATTAAATTATCAGCCTTTCGACTCTTTTAGTGCTTCATTGACTACAGAGTTTGAAGAAAATGTTAATAAAACACAATACATAACTCAAAAAGATTTTGGTACTGGAAAGCGCTATATCCTAGGAAATATCGATCAACAAACATTAAGTACTACATTACGATTAAACTATAGTATAAATCCAAATTTATCCATTCAATTTTATGGTCAACCATTTATTTCTAGAGGAAGGTATTCAGACTTCAACTTCGTTAATAATGCAACAGCCGATGATTTGAATGAAAGAGTAACTTGGTACACACCTAATCAAATTGATTTTACAAACGATGATTATTTAGTGGATGATAATTTAGATGGACTGACTGATTATAAGTTTGGAAATCCTGATTTTTCAGTAGTGCAGTTTAGATCTAATCTAGTAGTTCGTTGGGAATACATACCTGGTTCAGAATTATTTCTAGTTTGGGCACAAGGAGCAAATGGAAGTGAAAATCCTAGGAGATCTTTATTAGGAGGGTTGAATAATCAAATTTTAAACGAGCCTCTAAATAATACTTTTTTAATAAAAGCAACTTATAGATTTGTTAAGTAATTAAAATGAAGTTTTATAGTAGAAAGCCAATCAGATACGATTGGCTTTCTGTATTTTTAAAAGCAAATAAATTAATTTATATGTATTGGTCCGCCTCCGCCAGAACCTCCGCCTCCGCCAGAATTGGTGTTTATAATAGTCGCTGAATAACTTGTGATAACATCTTCCCAGCCTCTTAAACATTGACCCAGTATACGTCTTCTACATTTGCGGGCCAAATTATCAACTAGTTTGTAGGCATTCTTAGTACTAAACCCGACACTCCTTCCGTTAAAATTAGCATGTTCGTAAAAACGGATGTTAATTTTCTGATTTAATCCGTTGGTAGTCATGGCAAGCGACGATGCTATATCGTTAAAATTTACACCTCCTATTTCTGTTGTGTTTAAATCGAGCTCATTTATTGGCGTGCTGGGAGTTATTGACCTTAGGTATCTTCTACCACCTTGGTTTGGATGTTCAGTCAAAAGAATACTACCACGAATTGGATTTCTAGCATTAACCGTATTTGTTTTTGATGAAGATTCAACCTTATCGTTATTCATAAAATGCGCCATTTTTTTATCATCGGAAAAGTATTGAACGGAATTATCATCTAAATTAAAATGAGTTGCATATGCTGAGTTTTTCTCAAAGAAAGTATTAATTTTCTCTGCATCTTTTCCTGCTAATACTTCTAGTTCTTCCCTAGTTTCTGTGTCTACTAAAATATCTGCTGTATACGATACACCATCTAGTAGAAAAATCTTCTCTTCAACTTTGGCAATTTCAGTTTCTAATTGTGTCTCTTCTTTGTTACAAGAGGTTAATCCAATAATTCCTATTACTATGATTAAACTTATTTTATTTCTCATAAATTATATGTTATAATATTAAAATTTTTATAGAATGATTCGACGTCGTTTCTTAGGCTAAACTAGAGGTAAAGTTTTAGAAAGAAAAGCTTCAAATAACCATATTTATAAATTTGAAGTAGTTTAAATACCAGTATTTCAGTTGCTTGTGTTTTGTTGCGTGTTTGCTTGATACAAGTCTTTACCTGAGGAGGTTTTAAGATTTTTCATGAAATGAAAATAGGTTAGAGATTACCTTGTTCTTTTTGAGTAGGAGTATCAAAGAGAGAAGTGTTTTATAAAATTATATATAGTTGTTTTCTGTTTTATTGAAGGAAGAAAGCTTGTATGTACAAGAGGCAATTTATTCACAAAAAAACACCTGTTATAACATTTTTACGTTACAACAGATGTAATAGTTTATAAGAGTAAAAGCTGTCTATTATTCTACTTCTTACGAAGTGCTTTTACATATGTTTTGTTAGCTGTAGTAATTTTATAGAAATAAATTCCAGCTTTTTGAGTAGGGTTAATAAAACGATAATAAGGATCAGTTTTATCAAATACAGGCGATATGCTAGATTGCTTAATTAAAATTCCTTGAGATGAAAATACTTCAACTTTTATTTTATTATCGGTTTCAGCATACATAAAATCTGGAGGTTTTATGTATAAATGATTTTCAAGAGTATTAGGATATAGTAACAGATCATTTTTACGAATTTTTTTTGTTCTTTGTTTTGGCTTAATCACCTTAATTAGAGACTCAGTACTATCTGTATAACGGAACTTTGCTTCAACATTATCATAAACATATAAAGACAAGACTAATATCTTATTACCTAAATTAACTATAGAATCAAGACTAGTGTTTTCAGGTACAAAGGGATAGTTGAGTCTGTGTTTCGAAAAATCCTCATCTTCTGGCGGAAGTATAATTGGGCGACCTGCACCATTAATATCGTTAGTAGCTCTATCGAAGTTGTGTTCGGAAAAATAAATCTTATAGCGATATTTCTTTTCCGATTGTGATTGATTGTCTATAGTGACTTCAAATCCTATATTCTCTTTTACTGAATAAATTAACCTTTTGCTATCATTAATCGATATTTCGTGAGTTTGTACAGTTTTTAATGTTGGATGTTTTATATCCTTTCTAGTAATCTTCACTTTAAGTTTTTGGTCATATTCTTGAGCTATTACAGAACAACAACAGCTTATAAATACTGTAATTAAACTAAAAAGTTTTTGTTTATACATAGTAAGTTTTTTAGCGTTACGGTTAACTAAGGTAGACTGAATTCTTTAACTGTCACATTATTAACGCTACATATTTATAAATTTGAAGTATCTTTTTTTTAGTTAACATTCAGTTTTTCAATATAATAGGAAGGATTTAAGTTTGTTTTAGCTTTAAAAGCTCTTAAAAATGTAGTAACACTCTTGTAGCCAATTTCTTCAGAGATAGCTTTTATAGTATACGATCTAAATCGAGTATCTTCTTTTAGCTTTAAGAGTACATAATTTATACGCAGATCATTAAGATATTGATTAAAAGATTGCTTCTTTACCTTATTTAATACTTTAGATAGATAAGTAGTATTAGTTTGTATAGCTTTAGCTGTAGTGTATAAATTACAATCTTTTGATTTGAAAAATTCCTTTTTCTCTAAAATAGAAAGATTTTCCAGTATTTCTTTAGCCTGAGTATCTTTAATAACGATTTTCGATTTGTTAACAGCAATAGCTTCTTTTTGTTTTTTGAGTTTTTTAATTACTTCTTCAAACTGTTGTGCTTTAATTCTATTTTTTCTTTTAAAATAGATGAAGGAAAAACAAAGAAATAATAGCAAAATAATAACGATAAAAATAGCTGCCCTTTTCTGATTATTGGTTTTACTGAACTCTAATTCAAGCTCCTTGTTTATGTATTGATACTTAACTATGTCGCTCTTAAGAAGCATCTCAACAGTATTCAATTGTTTTCTGCTTTTGCGTTCAATAAAATTATTGAGATGATTTTGATATTTAGCAACAGTTTTCAAGTCATTTTGTTCCTTAGCTATTTTGATACGCAGTTTATACATCTCCTTTAAGAGATCAATATCCAAACGTTCTTTAGTGAGGTCAAAATTGTGTGTTAACAATCGAATTGCTTCTTCTTTTTTATTTTGAATTGCGTAACATTGAGCTAAATAATAATTTAATAAAATAGTATCATAATCTTTATGTTTGTTTTGAATGAGTTTTTTTATTTCCTTAAGTTGATGTTGGGCTTTAGTGTAATCTTGTTTTAAATAATATGTGTTTCCTAAGCTTACTAAAAAATCAATTTTATAGTATGGAAACTTTAAAGTTTCAGCTAACTTTATTCCTTGTTGGTAAGTAATAAGGGCATCGTCCAAGTGACCTAATTTTTTCTGACATTTTCCTTTGTCTAGCAGTGTTGAAAATAATGTTTGATGGTAAGCTATAGTTTTAGTACTGTTTTTTTTATCGAGTATTTTTAAAACAGTATTACAGTTTTTTAGTGCCTCTTCATAATTTTTTAATAGTACCCTAACACTAGCAATACTAGATTCAACAATATGTTCATATTTTTTTGTCTTGCTTCTTTGAGTTAAATCTCTGATTTCAAGATATAGTTTTAGAGATTCATTATATAGGTTGAGCGCTTGATAATTTCCAGCGTACAATAAAGTACTTTTAATATTTTTTAATGTATCGTTCAACTGTACGGCAGCTGTTTTAGCAAGTTTTGCATAGGCTATTGATTGAAAATAATCAGACATTCTATGATATGTATACCCAATTCTGTATGCAGCGTAGTATTGGTGTTGAAAGTTTTTAGTATTAATTCCTCTTTGAAGAAATATTTTATTATAAGCTAAATAATGTTTAGTAGAATCGTTAGATTTTTTACTGTTGATGAACTTTTTAACCTCCTTTATAGAATCTGATTTCATAATGAAAGACTCAATTTCTTTAGAGATCTTAACAGTATCTTTTTGTGTAAGTTCAGATTGAGCTTTAGCATTAAAACTGAAGATTAAAAAAATATAAAGTAAGAGTTTATGCATCTTGTATTTTGAAAAATCACATTACAGTAACAAGAATACATATAAAAATCATTCGATCCGATTATTAAATCTTAATAATATCAAAAAAAGCCACTCTAAAGATGCTTAGAGTGGCTTACAAAATTAAGTATATACTTTAATTACTTATTCTACTTTTTGATCTAACAAATCAAAGAATTGATTTAATCTTGGTAAAATAATTATTTTAGTTCTTCTGTTTTTAGATTTATTTGCAGGAGAATCGTTTTTAACTAGAGGTAAAAAACTACTTCTACCAGCTGCTATTAAACGCTGTGGAGCAACTTTATATTTTGCTTGTAATTCACGGACAATAGCTGTAGAACGTCTAACACTTAAATCCCAGTTGTCTTTTAATACAGAATTACCAGAAATAGGAGTGTCATCCGTATGACCTTCAATCATAACATCCATTTCAGGTTGCGCATTTACTACAGTAGCTACTTTTTGCAATACTTTTGAGGCTTTGTCAGTTATAGTATAACTTCCACTTTTAAATAATAGTTTATCAGAGATAGAGATAAAAACTACTGTTTTTTCAACATTAACTTCAATGTCTTCATCATCAATACCTTGTTGCAGTTCCTTTTTTAAATGAAACGCCACAACTAAGTTTAACGAATCTTTCTTGCTAGCAGCTGCTCTAATTTTATTGATGTATTTATCTTTTTTACTAAGTTGAGATAATGTTTCTTTAATATTATCATTAGCTCCCTTTGTAAGAACCGTTAAGTTTTCAACTTGTTGGATAGAATTCTCCTTGTCTTGTTTTAATTCAGTAACTCTAGACTCTAAATCCTTAGATCTGTCTTGGAATTTCTCCTTCTCAATCAAACATTTTGTAAGATTAGTTTTAACAGTTAATAATTCGTCTTTAGTTTGTTCATGCTTTACTTTTAAAGCTTCAAGTTCTTTGTTTGATGCACATGAAGCTATTAAAAGGGCTGTCGTTAGAAATAATGCTAGTTTTTTCATCTTAAATAATTACTATGAATTACAAATTTAAAAAAATGAAACAACAAAAAGTTATCTTAACGCTATTTTAGTACAGATAGGTTTATTTTTGTTAAATAAATATAAAATCATGGGTAAGCAACAATATATTTTACTAACGCTATTAATTGTACTAATGTGTACAAGTTGTACAACTTCTAAGAAAGAGGAATACACAAGATTGGAAGGATTTGTTTTTGGAACTACATACCATATAACTTACAAGAGTACAGTGGATTATCAAGAACCTATCAACACTATTTTTAAGAAGTTTAATAATTCATTGTCTACATATATCCCAAATTCAATTATTTCTAAAATTAATAAAGGAGATACAACCGTTGTAGTAGATGATTATTTTGTTGAAGCTTTTGATAAAGCTAAAAGAATTTATAAAGAAACAGATGGGTATTTTGATCCAACAATAGGTAAATTAATTGATGCTTATGGGTTTGGTTCAGGTAAAGAACAGAAAAACCTCACAGAAGAAGAAATTGAGGAGTTAATGAAATCTAAAGGGTTTGATGAGGTAATATTGAAAGACAGAAGAATACAAAAGCCAAACAATATTGAATTTAACGTTAATGCATTTGCTAAAGGATTGGGAATCGATGTAGTCGGTCGTTTTTTAGAAGAGAATAAAATACAGGATTATCTAGTAGAAATAGGAGGAGAGATAAGAGCTAAAGGAAAGAGTCCAAGAGGGAAGTTATGGAAAGTAGCTATTGACGATCCTAATACAGATGGAACAAGGAGTACATCGAAGTTTATAATATTAGATAACCAATCAATGGCGACTTCAGGGAACTACAGGAAATTTAAGATTAATACTAACGGTGAAAAAATAGTACATACTGTAAACCCTAAAACAGGATTAGCGCAAGAAAGTAAGCTGTTAAGTGTTTCAGTAGCATCTGTAAAAGATTGTGCTGATGTTGATGCGTATGCTACTGCTTTTTTAGCAATGGGTTTAGAAAAAACGAAAAACTTTATAGCAAAGAAACCCTCACTTAAAGTTGTCCTTCTATATGCTGAAGAAGGCGAAATTAAAGAGTTTTCTAATTAAGATACTTATTTGTAGGGATGTTTTATAACCTTGGTTGAAAGTATTTTTGAGAAAGTTTAATTAAAAGTCAAAGTATGAGATCATCAATATCTAAAGCAGAAGAGCAAGTATTATTAGAAAGACAATTAAATTTAAGAACTGTAAGGAATAAAAAAGTATTCAAAATAATAGTGAGTCTAGCATTGTTGTTTTTACTTTCAATTACTAATTCTTTTTCCCAAACGTCTGTAGCATTTGCCTCTAAGGCACTAGCTGTGGAGAAAGTTGTTCAGAGTGGACTGAATAAGTTTGACGGTATTTTAGACCGACAACAGCGTGAACTTTTTGTTAATGCTAGTAATTTAATAGGTGTTCTGAAGACACAATTTTCAGATGTTTTTTCTGATATAGAAAAAGAACTAACAAGAAAGCAAATTGAAGTTTTTAACGATTTAACAAGAATAGAACTAGAATTAACAAAGGTCTTAGAAGAGCAAGTAGATCAGGTTGCTGATGTTGCTTTAGATATACAAAATACAATTACGAGATTACCTTTTACCAGAAGATTTCCAACTCCTACGGAGGTCGATATACCAGTTTTTACACATCAGCAAGAAGGTGTTTTTTCAATAACCATTAAAGGAATAAATTTAAAAAGTGATAAAAATTATATCATTCTTAATGGTAGAAAATATACAAATCCAACAATTCCGAGTGTTAAAGAAAATACATATAAAATAGCACTAACTAATAACGATGTTTTCTCTGATTCTTTAAATGTATTGGAAATTCATTTATTTAAAAAACGCTTTTTAAGAGGAACAAAAGAATATATATACACTACAAATTATAGTGTTCTGCCAAAAGAGATAGCGAAAGTTAAGGTGTTTTATGAAACGCGAGAAGATAAAAGAGTTTACACAAGCGAGTTTAAAGAAATAGTAGCTAAAACTCCAGGTAGTTGTAGTTGGTCTCAGAGTGAAAGAAATGTAAATAGGAGAGGTAGTGATAGGAAAATAGATCTAACTACAGTTCGAATTTTAAAACAAAGAAGTGCGCGTGGAGGTAGCGATTGTCATTTTCATAGAAACGCAAGTACTGAATTTTCAATCAGAGCAAGAGCGAGAGCAAAAAGATGTTGTAACCCTTTTAATTGTGGCACAGGTAGAACGGAATGTGCTGTTTACTGGAAAGAATACAAGATTGTAGACGATTATAAGCCCCAGACAGTTATTCACGATCTGTTATACGATACCCAAGAAGTAATAGAGTTGCCAAAAAACACATCGAAGTTTATTAAGACTCAAATAGAGTTTTACAATGGTAAAAGTATTGTAATAGATGATCCTATTTTTGAGAAACATTTTGTTAAGTTTAAATACGATGCGGCTAGACAGCAAGTCTATTTAGCATTTAAAGCTAGCGCTAATTAATTATAATTAGCGTTTAAAACAAACAGGTAGAATTTCACCCTTAGCGAGCGCAAAACGTTGCACATCGATTTTTTTAATTTGGTCAGAATAATTAATTTCATTAACCTTAAAACCAACAGCTCTAAGCTTCTCGAAGTAGTCTAAACCATAAATTCGAACATGATCGTACTGGCCAAAAATTTTAGCTCTTTCCTTTGGGTCTGTAATGCTATTATCTTCAAAAGTAGTTGCTCTTGTCAAATCCTGTGGTATTTGAAAAATTCCAAAACCACCAGGTTTCATAACTCTGAATAATTCTTCCATTGCCTTACGATCATTAGGAATATGTTCTAAAACATGATTACAAAATACAATATCGAATGTATTATCATCAAAAGGAAGATCACAAATGTCAGCTTTAACATCAGCAATTGGAGATTCTAAATCTGAAGTTATATAATCTAAATTATCTAGTTTCCTAAAACGTTTTAAAAAACACTGTTCAGGAGCTATGTGTAGTAGTTTTCTTTTTTGAGAAGCTGTAAAAAAGTCAGTTTCATTTTTAAGATAAAGCCATAGCAATCGATGTCTTTCTAGAGATAATGTAGACGGTGATAAAACATTTTCTCTTTGAGTTTCATATCCGTAAGGAAGCATTTTTCTGAAGGATCTATTATCAATAGGATCAGTAAAATTATTTCCCTTCAACCACCAAGAGAGTAAAGGTCTTACTAAGTAACTAGCTTTAATTAATAAAGGCCTTGGAATCGTATTTAAAACAGTCTTGAATACAGACACAATTTATAAAACTAAAGGTTGTTGTCTAAATTCACTTTCCTCGTTACTTTCAATACCTAAAGCGTCATATATATATTGAAATGTAGAAAGTAATTCTGGTTTTCCATCTATAATTGCTACATCGTGTTCAAAGTGAGCAGAAGGTTTTCCATCTAAAGTAGTTATCGTCCAACCATCTTTGTGTTGTCTTATTTTATGCGTACCCATATTCGTCATTGGTTCGATAGCAACAACCATACCTTCAACAAATTTTTTACCTCTTCCACGTCTACCATAGTTAGGCATTTCAGGATCTTCATGCATTGTTTTACCCAATCCGTGTCCAACAAGCTCTCGAACTATACCATAACCTTGTTTTTCAGTATATTGTTGAATAGCATAACCTACATCGCCAACACGGTTTCCAACTTTTAATTCGCGAATACCTACATACAAACTCTCTTTAGTAACATCGAGTAGCTTTTTAGTTTCAGCTGAAGTTTCTCCTACAGGAAATGTATAAGCATGATCTCCGTAAAAGTCATTTTTTATGGCGCCGCAATCTATCGATATAATATCTCCTTCAACAAGTGGTGTATCATTAGGAATTCCATGTACAACCTGTGAATTAGGACTCATACATAAAGTATTAGGAAAGTCATACAACCCTAAAAAACCAGGAATAGCACCTTGTTCACGAATAAAATCTTCAGCAAGCTTATCAAGATACAAGGTAGTAACTCCAGGCTTAACTTCTTTAGCTAACATACCTAAGGTTTTAGACACAACTAAAGCACTTTCGCGCATTAATTCTATTTCTTCTCTGGTTTTCTGTATAATCATGAGTCAATAATATGCGTACAAAGATACTTTTTTACTTAAAAATAGCCATAGAATTTCTACTTTTCATAAGCGTGTTTATATCCTTTTCCAGAAACAATCTGTAGCATGTCGTATTCTAAGGTTGCATCATCGACAGTATGCTCAACGAATCGACCGATCTCTTTTCCGTTTTTATAAAATATAAAAGTAGGTACTCTGATAATATTGTACCCTTTTTCTAATCCTTTCGCTTTTTTACTTCTATTAACTGTAACTAGTTCTAGGTTTTTTAAATCGTATAGAGCATCATCTAAGATTTTATAAAAATTAGGAACTTCTCGTTTACTATCGCCACACCAAGTTCCCATAAACGCTTTAATTTTTATTCCTTCAAGCTTTGGAATTAGAGAGTTTATTATCGTTTTATCAGTTTCATAATAACTATAATAGTCATTAAACCATTCGCTTCCGTAAGGTTCTTTTTTTAAATCTTTTCTCGTAGCAATACCCACTAAATGGCCATTTTTATTTTTAACAGCTTTTAGTTTTTTAGTTCTAGAAGTACTGGTCTTTCTATTTTTAATGGTTTTTCTTTTTTTCTTATTTAAAGCTAAAGACCTTCTACTTTTAGTAGTTTTTGTATTCTGGTTGTTGGTAGTTACTACAACTTCTTTTTCAGTAGTAGCAGTACTTTTACTTTTAGCAGTTGCTTTGTTTTTAGCTGAACCACAAGAACTGATTATAGAAATGGTTAATAAGAATATAGCTAATAATGTAGTTTTCTTTATCATTTTTGAAAATTAAATTAATGAATTTTGTGTCATTTGTTCTGGTTGTTTTACTCCGATTAATTGTAATATCGTTGGAGCGATATCTCCTAAGACACCATCTTTTATAGATTTCAGATCATTATCTACAAGAACCAGAGGAACAGGATTTGTTGTGTGAGCTGTATTAGGACTTCCGTCCTCATTAATCATAGTTTCACAATTTCCATGATCTGCGATTACCAAAGTAGTATATCCATTTTTTAGTGCACTTTCTATAACAGCTTTGGTACAAATATCTACTGTTTCACAAGCTTTTATTGCAGCTTCAAAAACACCTGTGTGACCAACCATATCGCCATTTGCAAAATTCAAACATACAAAATCTACTTCACCTTTTTCCAATTCAGGAACTATAGCGTCACGTATCTCATAGGCACTCATTTCTGGTTTAAGATCATAAGTAGCAACTTTTGGAGAAGGACATAATAATCGCTTTTCTCCTTCAAATTCTTTTTCTCTTCCACCGGAAAAAAAGAAAGTCACGTGCGGATATTTTTCAGTTTCAGCAATACGGATTTGTTGCTTTCCTGCTTTTGCTAATACTTCTCCTAATGTGTTTTCAATGTTCTTTGTGTCATAAATGACTTCAATACCTTTGAAAGTTTCGTCGTAATTTGTCATAGTAACAAAATACAAAGGTGTTTTCTTCATTTTAAATTCTGGAAAATCTTTTTGATGTAGTGCCTGAGTTAATTGGCGACCTCTGTCAGTTCTAAAATTAAAGAAAATAACAACGTCATCTTTTTGTATGTTTCCTTTAGGATGGTTATTGTCATCAACCATTACTATAGGCTTAATAAATTCATCCGTAGTGGAATTTGCATAGTTTTCTGAGATACTTTGCAATGCATCTTTAGAGAATTCTCCAACTCCATTAACCAAAGCATTGTGTGCTAAAGCTACTCTTTCCCATCGGTTATCTCGATCCATAGCGTAATATCGTCCAGTAATAGTAGCAAGTTCACCTGTACTTTGTTTCATGTGTTTCTGAATATCTTCAATAAAATGCAATCCAGATTTAGGATCGGTATCTCTACCATCTGTAAAAGCATGTAAATAAACGTCCTTTAAATTATAATCCTTTGCGGCATTTAACAAGCCTTTAAGATGATTGCTATGTGAATGAATTCCACCATCAGAAACCAACCCTAAAAAATGAACACTTTTCTTATGTTCTTTTGCATATTTGAACGCATTTACTAACGCTTTTTCATTAGCTAATGTATCTTCTTCAATCGCCTTGTTTATTTTCGCTAAATTTTGATAAACAATTCGACCAGCCCCCAAGTTAATGTGCCCTACTTCAGAATTCCCCATTTGTCCAACAGGTAATCCAACATGCTCACCGTCCGTTCGTAATTGAGCGTTAGGGTATTTTTCGTATAGTGAATTTATATATGGAGTTTTTGCATTATAAACAGCTGAAACTTCTGGCTTTTGAGTAATTCCCCAACCGTCTAGAATCATTAAAATTACTTTTTTGTTCATTGGTTTATGATTGAAATGTAAAAATACTAAAGATTTTTATGGAATAATCAAAATTTAACGAAACCGATTGCGAGTTGGACAGTAATCAATAATTAATAAGAGTATCTCTGAATAATTTTTTTGCTGTTTTTTAAGGTCATTTTTTTTAGCTACATAATCTTATTTGTTAACTCTTTGAGAAATCTTCAATATTTTGTTTTCAATATTTAATTTTTACAAGCTTATTGGTTTTAAAATGTTCATTTTTCATAAGTTTTGTCGCTAAATTTTAAGTGCTTTTTTTAGCAGATTAATCTATTTTTTGTTTGTAATTTTGCAAACTTTTTAAAAAAGATTAAAAGTGTGACATTCTTAGAAATAAGGTGTCAAAAACATGTAAAATTTGAATAACAATATGAAAGTATTAAGAATTATTATCCCATTAGTAGCACTTGTTTATTTTACCAATATCCAACAAGGTTTTTCTCAAGATATCACAAGAGCGCAAAAAAGAGAAATTAGAAATCAGGAAGAAGATATTCGTGTTAATGAAGAAATGCTTTTAAGCGGTATAAAAGGATTAGAAAGAATAAAATCTAGATTAGAAAAAGTAAAGAGTAAAGGAAGAATTTCGAAAGAAGAATTAGGACGCAAGGAAAAAATAGTAAGAAGTGTAGAAGCAAGACTTGCTAGACTTGACGGAAAAATCAACACACAGAAAGAAGCTTTACAAACGTATAAGGAAAGTATACAGGTTAATGTTGAAAAGGAAGTAGCACCAGTGGTCGTAGAAAAGGCAACAAAAACTGCAAGTTCAAATAATGATGACTTAGCTGCTAGAGCACAAAGAATTAAAGAGGCTAGAGAAAAGTTAGAAAGGGAAATGGAAGAGAGTAAAGCTGCATTCTTGAAGCAACAAGAGGAGTTACGTAAAGAAAACCAAAAATTAGCACAGTTAGACAATCAATTAAAGGCAGAGAAAAAAGCAATTGAAGACAAGGTTTCTGCTGCTAAGAGAAGAAAAATAATGGAATATGAAGATGATATTAGTGTTAATGAAGAAATGCTAATTAGTGGTAAAGAAGGTTTAAATAGAAAAAAGAATCAATTAGAGAAGGCTAAAGAAGAAGGAGCTTTAACTACAGAAGATGTAACAAGAAAAATGTCGATCATCAAAAGAATAGAAAAAAGACTAAACACACTACAAAGTGAAATTAATACTAAGAAAGAAGCGATGAACGCGTTAAAAGCATCTTAGTAATTTTATTAGAGTTTTAGGATATAACAGTAAAAAGAGGAAATCAGATGATTTCCTCTTTTTTATTGACTTATTATTTCGTCTTGTATTTTCGAATAGCTTTCTTGATTTTTTGAATTCTATTTTCTGGATCTGGATGTGTACTTTGAAATTCAGGAGTTCTGTTTGGACCAGCTGCTGCTTTCAAAATTTCCATAACATTAATTAAATATTTTGGTTCATAACCAGAATCTACCATTAGTTTCACGCCAATATCATCACTTTCTAATTCGTCATTCCTACCATATTTCATATTAATAACATTTGCAATCGCTGCTGCACCTTGTGCGGTATTAGGATCAAATCCAACAGCAGCACCAGATAACAAACCTTGTGTTAAATCTTGTTTAGCCATACGAGCGGCAGAATGTCTTCCAATAACATGACCAATTTCATGACCAAGCACACCAGCAACCATATCTTGGTTTAGACGGCCGTCTTGATTAACCAGTTTGGAGAACAGTGCAAAAGTTATAAAAATTTGTCCACCAGGTAATGCAAAAGCATTAATGGCTCTTTCATCACGTAATAAATGAAATTCAAAAGGATAACCAGATTGTTTTGCTATCGAATTAGCAACTAATTTTTCCCCAATAACATCTACAATTTGTTGGTATTGTTTGTTTGGGTGTAAGCCACCATGTTGTTGTGCCATTTGAGGAGCAGAGCTTAAGCCAATAGCTATTTCTTCTTTAGGAGAAATCGAAATATGTTGTTTTTTACCAGTATACGGATTTGTTTCAGCACTAGAGCAATATTTTACAAGAGCAAATAAAGCAATAGCTGCTCCAATTAATAATCGGATTTTAAATCCTCCTCTTCTCATTTTTTGGTTTTTTGTGTTTGAGTTAAATATACGAAATTCTAGTATTTTTAGTACTATTAATAAGTAAATGAGTATTTTTATAAACTCAATTTATTAAGACTTTAGCGTATGGAAACTCATTTTGAGCTAAACGATGTTACTAAAAAATTACCAAAGCATTTACACAAGTTTGTTGTGAAACAACCTTACGAAGAATACACGGCGCAAAACCAAGCAGTTTGGCGTTATGTAATGCGAATGAATGTAGATTATTTAGGTAAAGTAGCACACGAATCTTATATAGAAGGTTTGGAGAAGACAGGAATTTCTATTGATACCATTCCAAAAATGGAAGGAATGAATAGAATACTCAAAGATATAGGATGGGCAGCAGTTTCTGTGGATGGTTTTATTCCGCCAAATGCCTTTATGGAATTTCAGGCTTACAACGTGTTAGTTATTGCTTCAGACATGCGAACCATAAACCACATTAAATATACTCCAGCACCAGACATAATTCATGAAGCCGCGGGGCACGCACCAATAATAGCAAATCCTGAATATGCAGAGTATTTACGAAGGTTTGGTGAAATTGGAGCAAAAGCAATTTCTTCAGCAAGAGATTATGAAATGTATGAGGCTATACGTTTGTTGTCAATTTTGAAAGAAAACCCGAATTCTTCAGCTAAAGAAATCCAAGAAGCTCAAGAGCAAGTAGAATGGTTACAAAATAATATGGGCGATCTTTCTGAAATGGCGCAGATACGTAACTTACATTGGTGGACTGTTGAGTACGGACTTATAGGAAACCTCGAAAATCCTAAAATTTACGGAGCAGGTTTACTTTCTTCAATAGGTGAAAGTGCGTGGTGTATGCAAGATGAAGTAAAAAAAATCCCATATACACTTCAAGCTTCAAACGTGAGTTTTGATATTACAAAACCACAACCACAATTATTTGTAACCCCTGATTTTGCACACTTGAGCTTAGTTCTCGAACAATATGCTAATACTATGGGTATACGTAGAGGTGGACTAAGTGGTATTAGAAAGTTAATAGATTCAAAGAATTTAGGAACAATAGAATTAACAACAGGAGTTCAAATTTCAGGAGTCTTTTCTAACGTTATTTCAGATGAAAGAGACCGTCCAATTTATATTCAGACTAATGGAGGTACAGCTTTAGCTAATAGAGATAAAGAGTTAATTGGTCATGGTATTGAATACCACGCAGAAGGTTACGGAAGTCCTATTGGTAAATTAAAAGGGATTAATATTCCTATAGAGAATATGAGTCCAAGAGATCTAGAAGCTTACGGTATTTATGAAGGTAAAAAGGTTACATTGGAATTTGAAGGAGGAATAAAAGTTGAAGGAGAAGTGATTACCGGAACGAGAGATTTAAGAGGTAGGATTCAGTTAATATCATTTAAAAATTGTACGGTAACACATTTTGAAACATTACTTTTTCATCCAGATTGGGGTATCTATGATATGGCAGTTGGTGTAGAAATAGTTTCTGCTTATGCTGGGCCTGCAGATGTAACTTCTTTTGAAAATCTTGGAAAGGTTTCAGAAACTAAAACACACAAGATTGAATACTCAGAAGCTGATAAGGAGTTGTATAAATTGTACGAGCAAGTACGACAAATGAGAGAAGAGAATGGAAGTACTGAGGATACTATAAGAGTTGTTTTTGAGAAAATTAAAGAAGCACACAAAAATGATTGGTTGTTAGCAATCGAGCTTTACGAGCTTTCAGTAATTAATAATTATTCAATACAACGTGATATAGAGCGTTATTTGACTGTTTTAAAAGAAAACAAGGAATACAGGGAGCTTATTGAAAATGGATTATATTTGTTGCCTAAAACTGAGGTAATTTAACAATGAGTTTTTTAAATTTATTTAGAAGAAAAAATATGAGTAACGAAATTCAAGAATATTTAAAGAAAGAAGCAGTAGTTCTAGATGTTCGTACATTAGAAGAGTGGAACGAAGGTCATAGTGAGGGAGCAAAACATATCGTGTTAAATACTATTCCTGAACATATTGAAGAAATTAAATCATGGAATAAGGCTGTTATTGCTGTATGTAAAAGTGGAGGAAGAAGTGGTCAGGCTACTGAATTTTTACAAGGTCACGGGGTTGATATTATTAACGGAGGTCCTTGGGGTAATGTAGATCAATACTTATAGAAAAATATATTAAAATATAAAAAGAGCATTCAAACTATTAGTTTTGAGTGCTTTTTTGTTTTTAATTAGGAAGATATTTATGTTCTAAATCCTAAGGTTGTTTAAAACTTCATAAAAGGAAATGTTTTTAATAATGCTGCCTTTTTTTCTTCTAGTTTCTGCAAGAATTTTTGATGTGCTTCTGAATCTGGATTAAAAGGTCTATGCGCTGTTCCTCGTTGTATTTCTTCAACCTTTGTTAAAGTTTTCCGAGTAGTTTCAGAAAACCAAGTCTCTGTAAATTTACTCCAAATATAATTTATGGCAGTCGTATTAGGGTGAATCATATCCTCATTATAAAAGCGATAATCACGTAATTCATCCATCATAATCTCGTACGAAGGGAAATAGTATAGCTGCTTTCTAGGCTCAATTAAACGATGGATACCGGTTAATAAGTGTGATTTACTTTGTTGATTCTCTATAAAACCATCTTTTAAATGTCGTACAGGAGAGACTGTAAAAATAATAGTGGTTTTAGGGTTAACTGATTTTATGAGTGAACAGATATTGGATAAACTTTCTTCAACTTCATCAGCAGATAAAATTTCTTTTAAAAATTGTTTTTGAGGTACTTTGTGACAGTTAGCAACAATAATATCCGATTCAATAAAACGATATACCCAAGCCGTACCTAATGTGATAATAATATGAGAGGTGTTTTGAATATATTGATAAAGCGATTGTGTAGCTTTATTTAAAGATAAAACTAAATTATCCTTATTTGATGAACTTAAGCTTGAGTGAGCTTCAAAACAATGCCAACGTTCGTTTAATTCAAAAATATCTTTTTCAGTGTATTCTTTTTCATTTATAACATGCGTAATTAAACTTTCTATAGCTTTAGGATGAAATAAAATACCAAACGGATTTTGGATAGCTTGAAATTGATAATAAGCTAATTTATTTCCAATATTTTCAGAAAAACAAGAGCCTAGAAGTACTAGCTTTGAGTGGTAATCAATTTGATTATGAAGCTGCTTTTGTAACGGTATTTGAGTTCTGAAATCCATAATTACTAGTTTAAAAATTTCATAAAAGAAAAGTCTTTTATGAAAATAAAAAAGGTTCAAAGAAAATACATCCTTGAACCTTTTCAGAAAGTTAAATATTCTAAATAATATATTCTTTTGCTTTTTCTATAACTTTTGGAATTCCTCCAGGGTTTTTACCACCTGCAGTAGCAAAGAAATTTTGACCACCACCACCACCATGGATGTATTTTCCTAACTCTCTAACAACCTTACCAGCATCATAACCCTTGTTGTTTGCTAAATCTTTTGAAATATAGCAGGTTAACATTGCTCTTTCTTTGGTTGGAGCAGTAGCAAATAATATAAATAAGTTATCAACCTCTCCACCTAATTCAAACATTAGATTTTTAATACTATTAGCATCTAAATCAACTTTAGTCGCCAAGAAATTTACACCATTAATTTCAGAGATTTGATTTTTCAAATCCCCTTTCATATTCTTAGCTTTATCTTTTAAAAGTTGTTCAATTTGTTTTTTCAGTGAAGCATTTTCTTCTTGTAAAGAGCTTACAGATTTAGTAAGATCTTTAGGGTTTTTCAATACTTCTTTTACTGAAATAAAATTACGTTCAATGGTTTCAAAATACTCACCAACAGCAACATTTGTAATCGCTTCAATACGGCGAACTCCAGAAGCAACAGCTCCTTCAGATTTGATTTTGAAATACCAAATATCTCCAGTTTGTTGTACGTGTGTTCCTCCACACAATTCCATAGATTGTCCGAAACGTATAGCTCTAACACTATCTCCATATTTTTCACCAAACAACGCAATAGCACCTTCATCGACAGCTTGCTGCATAGGAATATTTCTTTTTTCTTCTAAAGAAAGATTTTCACGAATACGAGCATTTACAAACGCTTCAATTTCTTGTAATTGATCTTTAGAAACCTTAGAGAAATGAGAAAAATCGAAACGTAAATAATCTGGACTTACCAGTGAGCCTTTTTGTTCTACATGTGTTCCTAATATAGTACGTAATGCTTGATGTAATAAATGTGTTGCTGTATGATTACTAGCAGATAAACGTCTGAATTCCTTATCAACTACAGCTGTTAAAGAGTCACTTAAATGCTGAGGTAAATCCTTAGCATAGTGAATAATCACATTATTTTCTCTTTTAGTATCTAAGATATAAATTACATCTCCATTTGCTGTTTCGATATATCCTTTATCTCCAACTTGACCACCACCTTCAGGGTAAAAAGGAGTCATGTTAAAAACTAATTGATATTGATCTCCTCCTTTTTTTGTGGTTACTTTTCTGTAACGCGTTAATTTAACCGTTACTTCCAAAGTGTCGTAGCCTACAAATTCTTCAGTTTCATCTTCAATTAATGTTATCCAGTCTCCTGTTTCACTTGCAGAAGCAGCACGAGAACGATCCTTTTGTGCTTTTAAACCTTTGTCGAATTCATTTTTATTTACACTATATCCTTTTTCACGTGCGATTAACTGTGTTAAATCTAAAGGGAATCCATAAGTATCGTATAGTTCAAAAGCTTTTTTACCAGAAATCATTTTATCTTCCGTAGTTTCAATGATTCTATCTAAAAGTATCAATCCTTGATCTAAAGTTCTAAGGAAGGATTGCTCTTCTTCTTTAATAACATTATGTACTAAAGTATCTTGTTTACGAATTTCAGGAAAAGCATCACCCATTTGATTAGATAATGTTTCCGTTAACTTATAAATAAATGGTTCTTTTGTATTCAAGAAAGTAAAACCATAACGAACTGCACGACGTAAAATTCTACGAATTACATATCCCGCTCCATTATTACTAGGTAACTGACCGTCGGCAATAGCAAAGGCAACAGCTCTAACATGATCAGCAATTACACGAATGGCAACATCAACTTTCTCATCTTTACCATACGGAACCCCTGTAATCGTTTCTATCTCACGAATTAATGGGGTAAAAACATCTGTATCATAATTAGACTGAACTCCTTGAAGAACCATACATAGACGTTCAAATCCCATTCCAGTATCAATATGTTTAGAAGGTAATTCTTCTAGAGTACCGTTGGCTTTACGATTGTATTGCATGAATACTAAATTCCATATTTCTACAACTTGTGGATGATCTTCATTAACTAAAGATTTACCGTCTACTTTAGCTTTCTCTTCTGCAGAACGAATATCAACGTGAATTTCGGAACACGGTCCACATGGACCTTGTTCTCCCATTTCCCAGAAATTGTCCTTTTTATTACCCATTAAAATACGATCTTCAGGAATAATTGCCTTCCATAAATCGTATGCATCTTGATCTAAATTGGTACCATCTTTCTTGTCACCTTCAAATACAGTTACATATAATATATCCTTGGGTATTTTATATACCTCAGTAAGTAGTTCCCAAGCCCAGTTAATAGCTTCTTTTTTGAAATAATCACCAAAACTCCAGTTCCCCAACATTTCAAACATTGTGTGATGGTAAGTATCGTAACCTACTTCTTCTAAATCATTGTGCTTTCCAGATACACGTAAACATTTCTGAGAATCAGAAATTCTAGTAGTTTTAGGTGTTGAGTTTCCTAAGAAATACTCTTTGAAAGGAGCCATTCCAGAATTTGTAAACATTAAAGTAGGATCATTTTTCAATACCATTGGTGCCGAAGGAACGATTTCATGCTGTTTAGACTTGAAAAATGCTAAAAACTGAGCTCTTATATCTTGAGATTTCATTAGGATATTTAGTTAAAAAAAATTTAATTAATAAAGGACAGAATACTGAATAATAAAACATTTCATACATTTGTATGTCTAACAACAGTGTCTATCTCTACAAAGGACACAAAAATACTACATTTGGCCTTATGGCAAAAGTAAAATATTATTATGACCCTGAGACGCTTTCATACCAACAAATTGAGGTAAGAAAGCGAGATAAATTTAAGAACACCTTTATAGGTGTTTTAGGTGTTGCATTAGTTGCTTTTTTGGGGTTTGTCGTGCTAAGTCAATTTTTAGAATCTCCAACAGAAAAAACACAAAGAAGAGAGTTAGAGAATTTAAAATTACATTATGAATTACTGAGTAAAAGAATGACTCAAACTTCAGATGTACTCACAGATTTACAAGAACGTGATGATTATATTTACAGAACTTATTTTGAAGCAAACCCAATACCGGAGGAGCAAAGGAAAGCGGGATTTGGAGGGGTAAATAAATACAAAAATTTAGAAGGTTTTGATAATTCAGGAATGATTAAAGATGTAACCATGAAATTAGATATTTTGTCTAAGCAAATTGTGGTGCAATCTAAATCATTAGACGAAATTGTCCAATTAGCAAAAGAAAAAGAATTAATGCTTTCTTCCATACCAGCGATAAAACCTATTAAAAATGAAGATGAAACGAGAATGGCATCTGGTTATGGTATGCGATTGCATCCTATTCTAAAATCATGGAGAATGCACAATGGAATGGATTTTACTGCACCTACAGGGACTCCTATATTTGCTTCAGGAAACGGAAAAGTAACACGATCGGCACGTAGCGCTACATTTGGTAAAGTAGTATATATTGAGCACGGTTATGGTTACAAAACAATTTATGCCCACATGAGTAAAATTGTGGCAAAAAGGGGGCAGAAGGTAAAGCGAGGAGATTTAATAGGATATGTAGGAAACACAGGAAGGTCTGCTGCACCACACTTACACTACGAAGTACATAAGAACGGAAGACCAGTAAACCCTATTTATTATTATTATGGAGACTTGTCTCCAGAAGAGTTTCTTGCCATGCAAAAGGCATCGCAAGAACTACGACAATCTTATGATTAAACTATAACCTTGATAATAAAGATTGTTTATGCATATCGATTTACCTAAGAAAAGATACTACAAGATAGGAGAAGTTGCTAAGGCTTTTGAAGTAAATACTTCACTTATTCGTTTTTGGGAAGGGGAATTTGATATTATAAAGCCTAAGAAAAACTCAAAAGGTAACCGACTATTTACCACATTAGATATAGAAAATTTCAAACTGATATACAATTTAGTAAAAGAACGAGGGTTTACACTTGAAGGAGCTAAACAGAAGCTTAAGCAAAACCCTGAGAAAGTAATAGGCAATCAAGAAATTATTAGTAGATTAGAAGCTGTTAAAGCAGAATTAATAAAAATCAAAAATCAATTAGAGTAACCAAAAAATCGAGATTATGAAGAAATGGATAGTACCAGTTTTAGTAGTGTTAGGAATAGTAGTAATATTAGGTTCTAGCTATAATGGAATGGTAGAATTACGCAATGACGCAGAAACTGCGTGGGCTAAAGTTGAAAGTTCGTATCAAAGAAGAAATGATTTAATAGGGAATTTAGTTAAAACGGTTCAAGGTGCAGCAGATTTTGAAAAATCTACATTAACAGAAGTCATCAATGCTAGAGCTAAAGCTACACAAACAACAATTAATGCTGGTGATATAACTCCTGAAAATATAGCAAATTTTCAAAAAGCACAATCTGGATTAAGTGGAGCTTTGTCTCGTCTATTAGTTTCTGTAGAACGTTATCCTGATTTAAAAGCAAATAGAAACTTTTTAGAATTACAAAGTCAATTAGAAGGAACAGAAAATAGAATCAATGTTGCAAGAGATCGTTACAATGATGAAGTAAATGAATATGATACTAAAATAGATAAGTTTCCTGGTAATTTATTAGCTGGTATATTTGGTATGAAACAAATGCCACGTTACAAATCAGATGCAGGTTCTGAAAAAGCACCTAACGTAGATTTTAAATTTTAAATAGATGTCTAAAGTAGAAGATTTTCTTTCACGAAAAGAAGAAGAGGAAATCGTTGAAGCTATAAGGCAAGCAGAACAAGAAACTTCTGGTGAGATTAGAGTACATATTGAAAAAACTACTCCAATTTCTCATTATGATAGAGCGCTAGAAGTTTTTCAAATGCTGAAAATGTTCAATACGAAGCAGCAAAATGGAGTATTAATATATATTGCCGTTGATGATCATAAGTTTGTGATTTATGGTGATGAAGGTATTGATAAGGTAGTTCCAAAAGATTTTTGGAAAACAACGAGAACTACTATCGAGAAACATTTTAAGTCTGGAAGTTTCAAAGAAGGTATTATTGCTGGTATACTAAAAGCTGGGCAAGAACTTAAAGTACACTTTCCATGGCAAATTAATGATGAAGACGAATTACCAAATGAAATTTCAAAAGGTTAAATGAAAAAGAAGTTACTATATAAATTGCTATTTGTTTTTATAGGATTGTCCTACGTGCAAAATACTTATGCACAATTTGAAATTCCTAAAAAGCCAAAATTTCAAACTAGTGTTTACGATTACATAGGTTTATTATCTAGAAGCGAGAAAATTAACTTAGAAAATAAGCTTGTTCGGTATTCGGATAGTACTTCTACACAAATTGTTGTGGCCGTCATAAACACCACTAAAGGTGAAGAAATAGGATATCTAGCGACAAATTGGGCTCAAAATTGGGGTATTGGACAGAAAGATGAAGATAATGGTATTTTTGTGCTGTTAGCTAAAGACGATAGAAAAATAACAATTAGAACAGGCTATGGAACAGAGCATTTATTGACTGATTACAGGTCAAGGCAAATTATTGAATACGACATATTACCTTATTTCAAAAAAGGAAATTACTATGCAGGATTAAATAGCGGTACAGATGCTATTTTCAAAGTCATGCAAGGAGAATACCAAGGGACTAGAAAAACATCCAGAGGTAAGGGAGTTTCTGGGTTCAGTTTGTTTGTCTTCGCAATCATTATCATTATATTTTTTATTATTATTTCTAGAGGAGGAGGTAAAGGAAATAGAGGCAGGCGGAATTATCGTGATGCAGATTCTAGAGGGCTCTTAGAAACAATTATTCTTAGCAATGCAGGTAGAGGTAGCTATGGAGGAGGAAGTTTCGGTGGCGGTGGTGCGTCTGGCGGCTTTGGCGGTGGTGGTTTCGGTGGCGGCTTTGGTGGTGGCGGTTTTGGCGGTGGTGGTGCTACTGGAGGTTGGTAATGATATTCTTCACAGTTCAATTAACTTTACATAACCTTTAGGAAACCTAATAGGTGTAATTATGTAAAATATTTAATACATAAGCACAATGGCAACCAATATAAAACGTAGAAATTTCTTAAAGAATTCATTACTAGCGGCAGGAGGAATCATTTTAGTTCCAAATTTCATTAGTTGTAGTAGTGATACTGATGAGTTAAGTTTTCCTATTCCTTCAAATTTAACAGAAAAAAACTTTGAACAAGGCGTTGCAAGTTTTGATCCAACAAACTCACAAGTAATAATTTGGACACGATATACAACAGAAAGTTCTTCTGTAAAGTTAACTTGGCAGTTAGCAAAAGATGCTGATTTTAAAGATCTTGTTCGTCAAGGGGAAGTTAAAACAGATGCGTCTAGAGATTTCACAGTAGCCATAGAGATAAAAGATTTAGCAGAAAATTTAAAATTATACTATAGATTTGTTAATGTTTCAGAAGTAACAACATCTCCAGTAGGAGAAACACTTACTTTCGGAGCATCAACAACGCAAGTAAAGCTAGCAGTAGCGTCTTGTGCAAATTATGCTTCAGGGTATTTTAATGCATATGAAGCTATACAAAAATCAGATGCTGATGTTGTAGTACATTTAGGAGATTATATATATGAGTATGGTGAAAATACATATGGTTCACTGAGAAAACCAGAGCCATCTGGCGAAATAATTTCTATAGATGATTACAGAATACGATATCGTCAGTATAGATCAGACAAAAAATTAAAAGAATTACATCAAAAGAAACCTTTCATTTGTGTGTGGGACGACCATGAAGTAACTAATGATACGTATAAAGATGGTGCAGAAAATCACCAAACTAATGAAGGTGATTTCGAAACTAGGAAACAAGTAGCGTTACAAGTATACAGTGAGTATTTACCAAACACGACCAATCTAGCAGATAATTCTATTATCTACAGATCTTTACAGATAGGTAGTTTGATAGATTTAATTATGTTAGATACTAGAGTTGTAGGTAGAGACAAGCAGTTAAGTTATACTGACTACACAAGCGCTTCAGGTTTTGATGCTGTCGGTTTTCAACAAGCTTGGTTAGATCCTTCAAGGACATTACTGGGAAGTGCACAAAAAACTTGGTTAAAGAATGAAATGGCAAAATCTAGTTCAACTTGGCAAGTCATAGGTCAACAAGTATTAATGGGTAAGATGTTGATCCCAGCTGAATTATTATCACTTTTTGGAACTCCAGCACTTCAAACTACATTAGCAGAATTAGTAGTTATTAAATCAAGATTATTACAAGGAGATCCAACAGTTACAGTAGCAGAAAAGGCAAGAGTTACAACAGTGTTGCCATACAATTTAGATGCTTGGGATGGGTATTATGTTGAGAGGGAAGAAATTCTAGCTACTTTTGAAGGAAAGAAAGTAGTTGTCTTGGCTGGAGATACGCACAATGCTTGGCAAAGTGACTTAAAAACAGGAGCAGGAGTAAAAGTTGCTAGCGAATTAGCAACTAGTTCAATCTCTTCTCCAGGATTAGAAACCTATTTAGGAACCGCAGATACTTCTCAATTAGAAGGAGCTCTAAAATTACTAATTGATGATTTAAATTATTTAAATGCATCAGATAGAGGTTTTATGAAATTATCGGTAACTGCCGGAGGAATAACGACGGACTGGGAGTATGTGGACTCTGTAACTTCGGAGACGTTCGCTTCTACAGTTAAAAATACGATCAGTATATAAACTTCCAAAATTTGCAATAAAACAAAAAAGTCTCTGAAATTTTCAGAGACTTTTTTGTTTACCTTAGTGTTATGAAAAGAATTATTGTATTTCTCATAGTGAACATGTTATTTAGTTGCTCTAATTATGGGCAATTGAAATTGAAAGCAAACTTACCTAAAAAACTAAAAGAAGCATCGGGAATAGCATGCGGAGTTGGTAATGAGGTGCTTTGGATGCATAATGATGGAGGAAATAAAAATGTATTATATCAGGTAGATAGTAAAGGGAAAATTCAAAAGACTTTAGAGGTTAAGGCAAAAAATACAGATTGGGAAGACATTGCTTCGGATGATGAGGGGAATTTATACATAGGTGATTTTGGTAATAATGCAAATACACGAGACGATTTAGTTATCTTAAAGTTAAAAAATAAAGATTTAGTAGATAAAAAAAACATAGAAGTAATAAAAATAAAATTTTATTACCCTAACCAGCATAAATTCCCGCCAAAAAAGAAAAAACGCTTTTTTGATGCTGAAAGCTTATTGTATTTTAATAACTACCTGTATATCTTTACTAAAAGCAGAGTGAAAAAAGAATACGGAAAAACTAGCCTTTACAAGATACCTGCCAAAGCAGGAAGGCATGAAGCTATATATATATCTAGTTTTAATAATTGTACTAAAACAAATTGTTGGATAACGGCTGCATCTATTTCGAAAGATAAAAAGAAGGTAGCACTCCTCACTCACAATACGGTTTTATTATTTACAGACTTTAAGAGTGATGATTTTCTCAACGGTACATTAAAAAAGTATAACCTTGAACATACTTCTCAAAAAGAAGGGGTAGATTTTAAAGACAATAATACACTTTATATAACAGATGAAAGAGCTCATGGTAAAGGAGGGAAATTATATGAATTGAAATTAGAATAGTTTTCTAGAGTGTTGATAGGAAACATATTGTCTTTAATAATCAAATGTTAATTTTTTGGTAACTAGTTGTTATACCAAAACAATTTATATCTTTGTATTTGAAAAAAAATTGTTTAATTAATTGCTAAAGCTACTATTTTATGAGAAAATTAGTTTTATGTGCCATTTTTATGGTTCAATGTATTGTTGCGTTTGCCCAATCATCAAGTAATAAAGAACCGGTAATGGGTCAAAATGGAGCTTTTGATTTTTAGCGATATAAAGCCTTTAAAAATCAATTAATTATAAAAATATACCGCTCAAAAAGGGCGGTATATTATGTTCATTGAAATATTAAATTTTTGTTAGAGCTTATAAAACATAGGTTTGTTTAAGCTACGTGTATTAAATTGGCGCTTGAAAAAGTTAGTGCTATGAAATGTAAAAATTGTAATTCCAGTAATTACGTTAAAAAAGGTATACGTAATAATAAACAACGATTTTATTGTAAAGATTGTAAAAGATATTTTCAATCAACATATAACTATCAAGCTTATAAATCAGAAACAAATAATTTGATTAAAGGCATGTTAAAAGAAGGTTGTGGTATTCGAGGTATTGCTAGAGTACTCGATATTTCCAAAAACACTGTTTTATCAAGAATGTTAAAAATTAGCAAACAAATTAAAGTTCCATATTTTAATAAGTTTGGATGTAAGTTTGAAGTAGATGAAATGTTTATAAAAATAGCGAATGGTAAATCACACAATTGGCTGGTATACGCTATCGAACAGAAAACTAAGAGCGTTATTGGTTTTGCATTAGGTAGTAGAAATACAGAAAATTTAAAGTCAGTAATTAATAAAGTATTGCTACTCCAACCAAATAGAATTTATACAGATAAATTGCCCATGTATAAAAGCTTAATTCCTGAAGGAATCCACAAACGTTTTCAATATTGTACCAACAGAATTGAGAGAATGAATTTGAATCTAAGAACTCATATCAAGCGACTATCAAGAAAAACGATTTGTTTTACTAGAAATCAAGAATATTTAGAAGCTCATTTGAAGATTTATTTTTGGGGATAATAATTCCAAAATGTAGATTCGTAATGGAATCATAAGTTCTTTGAAAATAGCCATTTTTTAGAATGTAAAAGGTCTAAAAAATTAGAAAGAGGTCAAAAATTCACTCTTAGGCGATTATCCCTTTGGACTTAAACACAAAGGGTACAATAACGTAACTTCGAGTAATGGAAATTCTACAGCACAGAAATTTGGGTATAATGGTGTTGAATTAGAAGAATCACTTGGGTTAAATCTTCAGGAAATGGAACTTCGTTTATATGATCCTGCAATTGGAAAATGGAATGCTATTGATCCTGTTGTACATCATAATTTTTCTCCTTATCAAGCTTTTGATAATAATCCAATTTATTGGGCTGATCCTTCTGGAGCTAATAGTCAATCTAATGCAGAGTGGGCTGCGGAAAAACAAGCTGAATGGAATGCTTTGGAAAATGGGGCTAGTATTAGTGATGTTTGGGGGTTAGGAGCAGTAGCGAACAGTTCAAATAAGAAGCCTAAAGATGATATTACTGTAAATTCAGAAGGTATTGTAACTAATGTTGTAAAGAACGGCAAACCAAATAGGTTCTTTGATGAAGATGGGAATGAATTATTTTTCAATGACCCTACTGATGTTGACAAGGATTATAATAATAGTAAATGGTTTAGAGGAGACAGGTTGTATACTTCAATTTCAGTTGATGAAATGAATAAAGCAATAATTGAAGCAGGTATAATTTTTGAAAGGTACAGTAATAATAGTAGTTTTTTTGCTTTAAGTTTTGTTAAGGCAGCCTTTAAAGGTCATAGTAGTTTTGATTTTTCAGAAAATTGGTTGATATACAAAGCTGAAAATATGATATATTCACGTAACGGATTATTTTCAAGAAGTAGAGCATCTTATACAGATGATTCAGGTTTCTTTAGATTTGGTAATACTAATAATATTTATAATCTTTATGATGGAGGTAATTATATGTGGGGAAGAGCAATGGGGATATCAGGATTTTCTTATGGAGAAATTAGGTTTGGATCTCAAGCAAATGAAGGTTTTACCGATATGAAAGCAGATCAACGAGCTATAAAAAATGGATTTAATTCAATAAAGAAAAAGAAATGATAAATAAAATAAAAAAACATACTATTTTTTCAATTTTATTTTTGATTGTAGCTTTAATAATATTTTTTTTAAAAGATGTTATTGATAGAGACTATTACAGAAACTTTTTGGGTATTATGACAGTATATGTATTTTATCCATCCGTTCTTATGTCAGTTTTTTTTTCTATTAAAAACTTGACTTTAATAAGTGCTGATAGAAACATAGTATCTAAACACAAGTGGACTATTCTTAACTTTTTAAGCATTGCATTTGCTATTTTTTTTGTTATTAAAATTGTTCTGGTAATGAATGAAGTAGTGTAGTAAACCCCCTTGCTGGCGCTAGAATGTTTGAGTAAGTGCTACCGCTAGAATCCTTTCTAGTGGCGATAAAGAGTAAGGAATACAGTTAAATAAAAAATAAGAAACCACGACGAGAGTTGTGGTTTTTGTTCTTTTAAGAAAGCTGTTTTTTAATTTCCTTCTGGAAAACAAAAGCTTTAAGCCCCCTGATGGCGCGAGTATGTCAAAGTAACGGCTAGCGATCGTGTCCTCACGAGTGACGGGTATGAGTAAGCAACAACAGAAAATAATGAGTCATCCTAAAATAGGTTGACAGATTTATAAAAATTTATTTAAACCTTTGA
>ERZ1740052.17-NODE-17-length-109974-cov-12.944277_pt1 | contig 109974 bp, 81 predicted proteins | sample MGYA00581750_ERZ1740052 | MGnify/ENA primary metagenome ERZ1740052 (study PRJEB43018, sample SAMN04849743) | marine metagenome | isolation source: floating plastic debris | place: Pacific Ocean | collected 2008-08-30 | study: EMG produced TPA metagenomics...
TTAACACCTTCTAAAGCAGCTAAATCTCCTGGTAAACCTAAAATTTTACCTGCATTATCTGTAATTATGAATGATTTCTTTGATCCTACTGGCATACCAGTAACTGCAATCCCAGATACATTGTCTGCCATTCCGTCTCCAGCAGTAAATGTAAACGGTCCACCTGTTAATGTTCCTGCAGATGGAGGTGTTACTCTATTTACTTCAATTGAATTAGATAAACTAAATACACCTTTTAAATCATTTGCATTTTTATCCATTTCTAAACCTTCTAAATCACCTTCGTAACGAATGTACCAGATTAAACATTTTCCAACTCCTGCTCCATCAAAATTTACGCCTTCAACTCCAGCTAAATCTCCTGGTAAACCTAAAATTTTACCTGCATCATCTGTAATTATAAATGATTTTTTTGATCCTACTGGCATTCCTGTAACTGCAATTCCAGATACATTATCCACTGTTCCGTCTACAGCAAAAGTAAATGGACCTCCTGTTAATGTTCCTGCAGATGGAGGTGTTACTCTATTTACTTCAATTGAGTTTGATAAGCTGAATACCCCTTTTAAATCATTCGCATTCTTATCCATTTCTAAGCCTTCTAGTTCTCCTTCATAACGGATGTACCAGATTAAACATTTTCCAACTCCTGCTCCATCAAAATTTACGCCTTCAACTCCAGCTAAATCTCCTGGTAAACCTAAAATCTTACCTGCATCATCTGTAATTATAAATGATTTTTTTGATCCTACAGGTGTACCAGTAACTGCTATTCCAGATACATTGTCTACTGTTCCGTCTACAGCAAAAGTAAATGGACCTCCTGTTAATGTTCCTGCTGAAGGCATCATTACTCTGTTTACATCAATTGAGTTAGACAAACTAAATACACCTTTTAAGTCATTAGCATTTTTCCCCATTGCTAATCCTTCTAAACCATCTTCGTAACGAATGTACCAAATCAAACATTTACCGAAACCAGCAACATCGAAATTTACTCCTTCTAAACCTGCTATATCTTTAGGTAACCCCAAGATTTTACCTGTATCATCAGTTACAATAAATGATTTTTCTGATCCTGCTGATGTTCCTGTAACTGTTACTCCAGATACATTATCTACTTTACCGTCTCCGGCAACAAAAGTAAAAGGTCCCCCGTTTAATGTTCCTGCAATTGGTCCTCCTTCTCTTGTAACTTCAATTTTGTTTGACAATGCATAATTACCTTGTAAATCGTTTGCACTTTTTCCTTCTTCTGCACCAATTAAACCGTCTTCATAAGCCAAATGCCATATGTAACATTTACCTGTTCCAGCCGTATCGAAGTTTACTCCTTCTAATGCTGTTAAGTTTGGCGGTAAACCTAAAATCTTAGCTGAATCGTCAGTAATTACATATGTTGTATTAGATCCTACAACTGTTCCTGAAAGTGAAATTCCAGATACATTATCTACTTTACCATCTACAAAAAAAGTAAAAGGCCCTCCATTTAATGTTCCTGCATTTGTTACAATAACATTGTCTTTTTCATCATCACATGAAGCAAAAGTCAACGCTACTAAAGCTAGTGTACTTAAGATTATTTTTTTCATCTTTATGAATTAGTTTTAATTGTTAATCAAGTACGTTGTCGATTATCTTAATAATTACTTACAAAAAAACTCCTGAATTTCTTCAGGAGTTTTAATTATATCAATACTAGTATAGGTCTAAGCGTTCTGCTTTTTTATTAAATTTAATGCAGATCCTTCGTTATACCATTCTATTTGTCCTTCATTATAAGTATGATTAACCTTAACTATATCTTTACTGTCATCAGCATGAACTATTTCGATAGTTAATGGCTTACCTGGAGTAAACTCATGTAAATCAAGGAAGTTAAATGTATCGTCTTCTTTAATTAAATCATAATCTGATTCATTAACAAAAGTTAGTCCTAACATTCCTTGCTTTTTAAGGTTGGTTTCGTGAATACGAGCAAATGACTTCACTATTACAGCTACAACACCTAAATGACGTGGCTCCATAGCAGCATGTTCACGTGAAGAACCTTCTCCGTAATTGTGATCACCTACGACAACTGTTTTAATTCCTTTAGCTTTATATGCTCTTTGTGTAGCAGGAACCGCATCATATTCTCCTGTTAACTGACTCTTAACGAAATTAGTCTTCATATTGTATGCATTTACTGCACCAATTAAACAGTTATTAGAGATATTATCTAAATGCCCTCTGAATCGTAACCATGGTCCAGCCATTGAAATATGATCTGTAGTACATTTTCCGTGAGCCTTAATCAATAACTTCGCTCCTTTAATTTCATTTCCTATTGGAGTAAATGGTGTTAACAACTCTAAGCGTTCAGAATCTGGATTAACAACCACATTTACACCACTACCATCAGCAACAGGTGCCAAATATCCGTTATCTTTTACTTCAAAACCTTTTGGAGGAAGTTCCCATCCTGTTGGTTCTTCTAACATAACTTCTTCTCCATTTTCATTAATTAACTTATCAGTCATTGGATTAAAATCTAAACGACCAGCTAAGGCTATAGCTGCAGTTAATTCGGGTGAGGCTACAAATGCATGCGTATTTGGATTACCATCTGCACGTTTAGCAAAGTTTCTGTTAAATGAATGCACAATACTATTTTTTGGTGCATTTTTAGGATCACTATATCTTGCCCACTGCCCTATACAAGGTCCGCATGCGTTCGTAAAAATCTTAGCATTCAATTTTTCAAATATGTCAATAATACCATCTCTCTCCGCTGTATATCGAACTTGCTCAGAACCAGGATTAATCCCTAACTCTGCTTTCATCTTAACTCCTTTATCTATAGCTTGTTGAGCTATTGAAGATGCTCGTGATAAATCTTCGTATGAAGAGTTCGTACAAGAACCAATTAATCCCCATTCAACTTTTAAAGGCCAATCATTAGCGTTAGCTTTCTCTGTCATTTCAGAACCAGCTGGTGTTGATAAATCTGGAGTAAATGGCCCGTTTAACAATGGGTTTAATTCCGTCAAATTAATTTCTATAACTTGATCAAAGTATTCTTCTGGACTTGCATATACCTCAGCATCTGCAGTTAAGTATTCTTTAATTTCATTTGCTGCATCAGCTACATCTTCTCTATCTGTAGCGCGTAAATAACGCTCCATAGATTCATCATAACCAAAAGTAGAAGTTGTTGCTCCTATTTCAGCTCCCATGTTACATATAGTACCTTTACCAGTACAAGACATAGAAGTAGCTCCTTCTCCGAAATATTCTACAATTGCACCTGTACCTCCTTTTGCAGATACTATTTCAGCAACTTTTAAGATAACATCTTTTGGTGCCGTCCAACCAGATAGTTTTCCAGTTAATTTTACACCAATTAATTTAGGAAATTTTAATTCCCAAGCCATACCTGCCATTACATCTACAGCGTCAGCTCCTCCAACTCCAATAGCAACCATACCTAATCCACCTGCATTTACTGTATGTGAATCTGTACCAATCATCATTCCTCCTGGAAATGCATAATTTTCTAATACTACTTGGTGAATAATTCCTGCTCCTGGTTTCCAAAAACCAATTCCATATTTATTAGATACCGATTCTAAAAAGTTAAAAACTTCACTACTGATATCATTTGCATTTTTTAAGTCTTTTTCGGCACCTTCTTTTGCTTGGATTAAGTGATCGCAATGCACTGTAGTAGGAACTGCTACTTTAGTTTTTCCTGCTTGCATGAATTGTAATAAAGCCATTTGTGCTGTAGCATCTTGGCAAGCAATTCTATCTGGCGCAAAATCAACGTAATCTTTTCCTCTTTGGTAAGCTTTGTCAGGCGTACCATCCCAAAGGTGAGTATATAAAATTTTCTCTGCTAATGTTAAAGGTTTTCCTGTAATTTTACGAGCAGCATCTACCCTTTCAACTACTTTGCTATACACCTCTTTAATCATATCAATATCAAAAGCCATAAAATTTATTTGTTTTTTTCGTTTATCCACGAATTTAACAAAAAAATGATAGAAACAACTTCTAACAATCAAGATTTATTTTTAGAAAAAACTATTGAAACCTCATTAAGGTTTAGTTCTCTTATACAAAATTTTTTACAAGAGAAAAAACATTTAAAAATAGTATGAAATATTTACCACTTTATTTAACAACATCTTTTTGTAGCTCAACTATTAACTCACAAGCAACAGATTTTTTACCAATTTAAACTCTCCTTATGGAATTATCACAAATGATAATGATTTAATAGTCTGCAAAAGATTTAGAAATAAGGTTTCTAAAATTGATACATCAACCAATTCACCTGCTTTGTCCAATTTAGTAACCAATGTAACTCGACCTATCGGAGTATTATTGAATGGTAACGATTTATACATTTGCAGTTATACTTCTTCTGGAAAAATAATAAAAATTGATATTACGGACACAAACCCTACACCAATTGATATTGTTACTAATTTAAATTTCCCTTATGCTTTGGCTTTAAAAGGAAATGACTTGTTTATTAGTGAAAGATTTGGAAATAAAATATCCAAAATTGATATTTCAGATTCAAATCCTACGCCAGTAGATGTAATAACAGGATTAGACAACCCTGGTGGATTGGCTATATATAAGGATCATTTATATTTTAGTGAATCTTCTGGAGATAAAATATCTAAAATTGATTTATCAATACAAAACCCATCGAAAGTGGATTTAGTTAGCGGTTTTAATGGTAATCCAACTGAACTATTATTATCTGATAATGAACTATATATAAGTGTACTCGTTGCTAATAAAATTGTAAAAATAGATTTAGATGACAACACACCTGAAATTACAGATGTAGTTACCAATCTTTCTGATCCAGTTGGTATCGCCCTTGAAAATGACGACTTATTTATTAGTGAATTTAGTGCTGGTAAAATATCTAAGTTTAATTTAAAAACACTTTCTCTAGATCATAATTATTTCATTGAAAAAGAGTCTAAATTATTTCCAAACCCTTCAAGTGATTTCTTACAAATTTCAAGATTAGCTGAGGCAAAAAATTATATAATTTATAATTTTTTAGGATCGAGAGTTAACAGTAGAATAATATCTGACGGGGAAAAAATTAATATTAAAAATTTAACTAATGGTTTATATTTCTTCAAACTTCCTAATCATAATATTATTAAGTTTTTAAAGAAATAACTTAAGTCACTAATGAGCTGTCTTTATTGAATAAAAAACTCTAGTGTAAGAACTAGAGTTTTTTTATTTATATCGTAAATTTTAATTATTACATTACTAATTGCTTTTGTGACGGTTTAAACTTTGTTAATACAATTCCATCAACTGCAGCTTCATATTCTTCCATCGTTGGAGTTCTACCTAAAATTGTAGATAATACAACTACTGGAGTAGAAGATAAAAGAGATTCTCCCTTTTTCTCTCCTGAATCTTTTACAACCCTTCCTTGGAATAAACGCGTTGATGTAGCCATTACAGTGTCTCCTGGTTCAGCTTTTTCTTGATTCCCCATACACAAGTTACATCCTGGACGTTCTAAATACAGCATATTTTCATATTTAGTTCGAGCTAAACCTTTTGGGGCATTATCATCAAACACAAATCCTGAGTATTTTTCTAAAACCTCCCAGTCTCCTTCTTCCTTTAATTCATCAACAATGTTATATGTTGGTGGTGCAACAACTAAAGGTGCCTTGAACTCTACTTTACCCTGTTTAGCTTCTATATTTTTTAACATTTGTGCTAAGATCTGCATATCTCCTTTGTGTACCATACAAGATCCTACAAAACCTAAATCAACAGTTTTTGTTCCTCCGTAATAAGACAAAGGTCTGATATTATCATGTGTATAACGCTTAGATACATCTTCATTATTTACATCAGGATCTGCTATCATTGGTTCAGCAATCTTGTCTAAATCAACGATCACTTCAGCGAAATACTTAGCATCAGCATCTGGTTTTAAGGCTGGCTTTGTACCTGTTCTCAGTTCTTGAATCCTGTTATTAGCTTTATCAACTAAACCTTTTAGCATTTGCTTAGCATTATCCATACCCTTATCTATCATGATTTGAATACGTCCTTTAGCTATTTCTAGTGATTCTATCAAGGTTTCTTCTTCAGAAATACAGATAGAAGCTTTAGCTTTCATTTCTGCTGTCCAATCTGTAAATGTAAAAGCTTGATCAGCTGTTAAAGTACCAATATGAACTTCTATAATTCTTCCTTGGAACACATTGTCTCCACCAAATTGCTTTAACATTTGTTCTTGTGTAGCATGAACTACATCACGGAAATCCATAAAAGATTTCATAGCTCCTTTAAAAGTAACTTTAACAGATTCTGGAATTGGCATTGTAGCTTCACCTGTAGCTAAAGCTAAAGCTACTGTTCCTGAATCCGCTCCAAAAGCAACTCCTTTAGACATACGTGTATGCGAGTCTCCTCCAATAATAACATCCCAATCATCAACAGCGATATCATTTAATACTTTATGAATAACATCTGTCATAGCATGGTAACCTCCTTTAGGATCTCGAGCAGTAATTAATCCGAAGTCGTTCATAAACTTCATTAAACGTGGAATATTAGCTTTCGACTTATCATCCCAAACTGAAGCTGTATGACAACCTGATTGATAACCTGCATCAACAATTGGAGAAATAATTGTTGCTGCCATCATTTCTAGTTCCTGTGAAGTCATTAATCCTGTAGTATCTTGAGATCCTACAATATTTACTTCTACTCTAACGTTAGATCCTGCATGTAATGTTTTCCCTGGGGTTGTTCCTACAGCATTTTTATTAAATATTTTCTCAACAGCGGTTAAGCCTTGCCCTTCGATAGAAATTTCTTTGGATGCAGCATAGACTTGAGGCACCTCGATATCTAAGACTTTACAAGCAAACGTTTGCAGTTTTTTTCCAAAAACAACAGCGTAAGATCCTCCTGCTTTAATAAACTCTTTTTTCTGTGGAGTTAATGCAGTTGAAATATCTTTCAACTCTATTCCCTTTTTATATAATTTCTTAGTTTTTGTATTTATGGTAAGTACCGTACCAGTATCTACAGTGTATGTTTGCTTTAAAACTGGTTCTCCATCTTCATCTAAAACTGTATTCCCTTCAGCATCTTTTACTTTTACCCAGTTTTTAAGGTCAATGCCAATACCTCCTGTTACTCCAACTGTTGTTAAAAAAATTGGTGCAATACCATTAGTACCAGCGATGACTGGAGCAATATTAATAAATGGTACGTATGGACTTGAAGAAATCCCTGTCCATAATGCAACATTATTTACACCAGACATCCTAGAAGAACCAACTCCCATTGTTCCTTTTTCTGCAATTAACATTACACGTTTATCTGGATGTTGCTTCTTTAATGCTAATAATTCGTTTTGCATGTCTTTATTATGTTCAAACATACATTGACCGTGCAATTCACGATCTGATCTAGAATGAGCATCAGCTCCCGGAGAAAGTAAGTCTGTAGAAATATCCCCAACACCAGCAACATAAGTTACAACTTCTATCTCTTCTTCAATTTCTGGTAACTTAGTAAAAAACTCTGCTTGTGCGTAACTTTCTATTAATTCTTTAGCTATACTATTACCAGCATTAAAAGCATTCTCTAAACGTTCAGTATCAGCTTCATACAAGAATACTTGTGTCTTTAATACTCTTGCCGCTTCAATTGCATTTTCTTTATCATTACCTAAAGCTAAGTCTAAAAGCACTTTAACTGAAGGTCCGCCTTTCATGTGTGATAATTGTTCGAAGGCAAAAGCAGGTGTAATTTCTTCTACAACTGATTCTCCAAGAATAATCTCCTTCAAAAATTTTGCTTTTACAACCGCTGCGCTAGTTGTACCTGGTAAAACATTATAAATAAAAAAGTTAAGAGAATCTTTACGATATTGATTCTTTACATCTTTTATTTGTGTAATAATTTCACTTAATAATTCATCTCCATCAATTGGTTTAGGATGTAGCCCTTGAAGTTTTCTTTCTTCAATTTCCTTAATATACTCTTCGTAAATGTTCATAATAAGAAGTCTTTTCGCTTTTTAAGATAGAAGTTCATTCCGTAAACTATACCCATGAATTTTTATGTTTTCTATCTCTGTAAATTGTAATTATATAATCTTTTGTAATGGTTACATTTATAAATGTGCCTACCTACACTAAAACTAAATTAACGCCCAGTTTAAACATCAATATATTTACACATTTACTGCGCTAATTTTGCCGAACAAAAATACGACTTTACCTAATATTTAAAAAATAAACAACAGAACTTCCTTATTAATGAATATTTCACAACATAATTCAATAAAAATGTAAATCCCATAAATAAATATGTTTAAAAAATATACTTATTACGAATATGATAATTTGAGTGTGCTTTTTTTGAAGATTAACTATTTAAATTTGTTCTAAATAATATTAAAAATAAAAGCAGATCAATAAGCCGGATTCTGTAACTTTAAAAAAAGTCCTTATCATTTCTCTAGTTTTACAATTACTCGTAAAATCAATCTGCCTACCCCTTAGAATCGTACGAGTAGTACTCGAGCTCTAATATACGTGACATTGCACCGCATAGAGTTTACCTGGTTTCACTACAGCATTATCTGTACATTCTTTCTGTTGCACTTGTCCTCAATTTACATTGGACGGATGTTATCCGCTATGCTACTCTGTGGTGTCCGGACTTTCCTCTTACATTTACATGCAAGCGATAAGACTGATCTGCTAAATCTTTAATATTCATTAATTTTAAGAACATGCTCATAAAAAAAACCCACTCAAAAAATTGAGTGGGAAAATTGCTATGAAAAAGAAAAAGTATCTAGAACGTCTTCTAGATACTACAAATATAAGTTATTTTTTTCTTTTATCAAAAAAGAAAAGAATCGTTTTAAGAAAACATATCTTTTACTTTTTCAAAAAATGATTTGTCTGATTTCTGTGGATTAGGTGAAAAGTTTTCATCTTTTAACATCGATTCAAAGAATTTACGTTGGTCTTTAGTTAACTCTTGAGGTGTCCAAACATTAATATGAATTAAGAAATCTCCATTACCATATCGCTCTATGCTAGGTAAACCTTTCCCTTTCAATCTTAAAATCTTACCAGATTGTGTTCCTGGTTCTATTTTTATCTTAACTTTACTTGTAACTGTTTCTATTTCTTTAGAAATTCCTAAAACGGCTTCCGAAAAGTTAACATATAAATCATAATGGATATTACTTCCTTCTCTCTTTAGAACTTCATGCGGAACTTCTTCAATAAGTACTAATAAATCTCCTGGAATTGAATTTTTACCTGGAGCTTCGTTTCCTTTTCCACCCACTTTAAGTTGCACTCCTTCAGTAACTCCTTCTGGTATATTGATAGAAACTGTTTCTTCTTTAACTATCATACCTTGTGCATCTGCTCCTGCTGGTTTTTTATCAATTACCTCACCTGCTCCTTGGCATGTGCTACATGTTGTAGCAGTTTGCATTCTTCCAAGAATAGTATTAGTAACTCTCATTTGCTGACCTGAACCGTTACATGTGGTACATGTTTTATACGAAACACCATCTGCTTGCACTTTCCTTCTTACCTTTACTTTCTTCTCAACGCCTTTAGCAATATCTTCTAATGTAAGTTTGACACGAATACGAAGATTACTTCCTTTAACACGTGCTTGTCGTCCGCCTCCACTGAATCCTCCAAAGCCACCGCCAAATGCACCGCCAAAAATATCACCAAACTGACTAAATATGTCATCCATATTCATTCCGCCACCGCCGAAACCTCCAGCACCGCCTTCAAAAGCTGCATGACCGTATTGATCGTAACGCGCTTTTTTCTGATCATCGCTTAGTACTTCATATGCCTCTGCACACAGCTTAAATTTTTCTTCCGCCTCTTTATCATCTGGGTTTTTATCTGGATGATATTTAATGGCCATCTTACGATATGCCTTTTTTATTTCGTTTGCACTTGCTGATTTAGAAACGCCTAATATTTCGTAATAATCTTGTTTTGCCATATTTTCTCAAAAACAGAATCATTGATAACTTTCAATGAATTATTATTTAGTGAATAATAAATAGTTATTATTAAACTAGTTCTTTATGATTGTGCCACTACCACTTTAGGGTGACGTATAATTTTATCTCCTAACTTATATCCTTTTTCTACACAATCAATAATTTTACCTTTTAAATCGTCAGAAGGTGCAGGTATTTGCGTTATTGCATCATGAGTTTCTGGATCGAAATCGTCGCCTTGAGCAACCTCAATCGCCGTTAATCCTTTCTGCTCTAGAGTTTTTAATAATTTTTGGTAAATTAATAAAACACCTTTACGTAATTCTTCAGCCTCCTTATCATCGTCTATGTGTAATAGAGCTCTCTCAAAATCATCTAAAACTGGCAGTAAAACTGTCATTAGTTCTTGCCCTGCAGTTTTAAATAAATCGATTCGTTCTTTGGTTGTTCTCTTTTTGTAATTTTCAAATTCAGCAAACAATCGTAAATACTTATCTTTTTCTACTTTTATTAACTCTTCAGTCGTAGGCTCTGCTTGCTCTTTTAATACTTCTTCTTTTTCGTTACCTTCTTTATTTTCAGTAGCTTCTGTAGTTTCAGCATTTTTTAATGCATCGTTAAGCTCGTCTTCTTTTGTATATTGATCTTTACTCATTGTAAATAGATTCTTTGTTTTTCGATATAATAAGTAGCAAGAATACTGCCAATAAGGAATAAATGACATTATGACATTATTTAATTTAGGTTATTTTTTGTTATGATTTTATTAATTCTATAAAAAAGATGAAGTGTTCTTTTTTTATTAAGTTTGTTGTTTAAATTAAATATACCCCATTATGAAATCTATTTTATCAAAATTAATTATCGCATCTTTAGTTTTTACTACTCTCGTTTCATGTAAAAGTAATCCTGCTGAAAGCCCTGAGCACAAGGCCATGGTTGCTGAACATGAAGTAATGATGAAAACACATGAAGAAATGGAGAAAAAACATGCTACTATGAATGACGATCATGGTTCTATGGTATCTTCTCATAAAGATCTAGAAAATGATTCTTTACATGTTGTAAATGAAAAGGCTCATGCTTCAATTCTAGGATTACACACTAGCTTAGTTGAAAAGCACAAAAACCTAATAGCTACTCACAAAGCACTAGAAGAAAAACATTTAACTGGTGAAATATCTCTTGAACAAATGGTAAAAGACCACGAAGAATTAAAAAAGCAACATCAAGAAATGTTAGATGAGCATAGTAAAATGGTTAAAGAACATCAAAAAATCAAATCTGAAGATTCTGAAATGATTAAAGAAGATACAAAAACTAAAGAACAATAATTTTTTGTATATAATGATAAAAAAAACACCGTTAACACGGTGTTTTTTTATGGCCTTAACTTATGATTTTGGTGCTTTTATTAATTTACCTTCTTTAGTTACAGAGAAATCTGCATTAGTAGTAAATTTTATGTTTGAAAGTTTTACCTCTCCTATTTGCTCCTTGTAACCTTCTTTTTTATTCCACATGTGGAAAGTCCAATGTGAAGCGAAAGGTATTTCTTCAATAGTCTTATATTTACTGTATTTAATTGCGTGTGGTTCTTTCTCTGCCTTCTCTTTACCTTTACCAAAACTAACAATATAGGCAGCTCCTTTAAGAATGTTTGATTCTTTATTAACATATACTATATACCAATCGTCTGGTGCATCTCCTGTAGTTGATGTAAAAGCTAATTTACCAGTTTTTAAATTTTCACCACCCCAATTATTATCTTCAAAATTTGACCATAAGGTTCCTTCATCGTTTAACTTATAAGGCAAGCCAAAGAAGTACGCCCACGTGAAAATATCGAACCTTGCTCCTGAGTGTGCTTTTTCAGTTATATTAGTTCCGTATACGTTTGTACCATCAAAAATGATAAGACTACCATCTTTCTTTTCAATCTTTATCTTTCCTCCACCTGGTTCTTGAGTTATAGTTCCGGACATGTATTGTTTTCCTCCAAATTCAATATCAATAGTGTAAGTAAGATATTTCTTACTCATAAATAGCTCTTTTTTATGAGCCTTCTCTATTGATTCTGTAAACGATGCAGCTGCTTGAGCAGATACACCAACTACACTTGTTATAAACATTATTAAAATTGATAGTTTTTTCATAATTAAAATCTTTATTATTTATTTATATTGAAAGTCGAAAACAGATTTACTCCTTACACAATTAGTCTATAAAAAAAACGTTTGACATTTTAAATACTATATTACTTTTAATATCTTTTACAATCAAAATAAATATTAATCTAAAACTTTAAGTCCCTCACATTATGAAAAATCAATTTTTAAACATTAAAGGAGCAACTTTATTAACCAAGAAAGCATTAAAAGAGTTACATGGTGGAATTTCAAAAATAGATCCTACTCAATGCGGCTGTAGTTGCTCTGGAAGCGTAACTGGACCTTTTTATTGTCATCAAATTATGGCATGTCCACAAGTGTATACATGCACTGAAGAATCATAGTTAAAAATAAAAACAGCTATACACAATAAAGTATGGCTGTTTTTACTTTTAAATTATTTTTAGAGATTAATCTTCTATACGTTCAATTTTAGCACCTAATGCTTGTAATCTTGGAACTATACGTTCGTATCCTCTGTCTATTTGTTCAATGTTATTAATGATACTTGTTCCTTTTGCTGATAAAGCAGCAATTAATAATGAAATTCCTGCTCTTATATCTGGAGAAGTCATTTTTGTTGCTTTTAATTGAGATTGGCGATTATGACCTATAACAGTAGCTCTGTGTGGATCACATAATATCACCTTTGCTCCCATATCTATTAATTTATCTACAAAAAACAATCTACTTTCGAACATTTTTTGATGAATCAATACTGTACCTTTAGCTTGCGTTGCTACTACCAATACGATACTTAGTAAATCTGGTGTGAAACCAGGCCAAGGTGCATCTGCAACAGTTAAAACTGATCCATCAATATAGTTTTGAATTTCATAACTTTCTTGAGAAGGTATAAATATATCATCTCCTTTTCTTTCTAATTCAATTCCCAGTTTTTTAAATACGTCTGGAATTTGACCTAAATCTTTCCAGCTAACATCTTTGATAGTTACTTCAGACTGCGTCATTGCAGCCAAACCAATCCAGCTTCCTATTTCAATCATATCAGGAAGAATTCTGTGTTCACATCCTCCTAAAACCTCAACACCTTCAATGGTTAATAAATTGGAACCAACACCAGTTATTTTTGCCCCCATACTATTCAACATTTTAGATAATTGCTGAATATAAGGCTCACAAGCTGCATTGTATATCGTCGTTACTCCTTTAGCTAACACGGCAGCCATAATAATATTAGCAGTTCCTGTTACTGATGCCTCATCTAATAACATTTCTGAACCAATAAGTCCATTTTCTGTTTCAACTCCGTAAAAATATTCTTCACGGTTATAACGGAATTTTGCACCTAAATTAATGAACCCTTCGAAATGTGTATCTAAACGACGGCGCCCAATTTTATCTCCTCCAGGACGAGGAATGTATCCTTTTCCGAAACGAGCCAATAGTGGTCCTACAATCATGATTGAACCTCTTAACGAACTACCATCTCTTTTAAATTCAGCGCTTTCTAGGTATTCAAGATTAATATCATCAGCTTGAAAACTGTATGAATTAGATGATAATTGTTCTATTTTAACTCCCAATTCACTTAATATAAAAATCAACTTATTTACATCAATAATATCTGGTATGTTATTGATTATAATTTTTTCTGAAGTAAGTAAAATAGCACATATTACTTGCAAAGCTTCGTTTTTTGCGCCTTGTGGTGTAATTACACCTTGAAGCTTATGACCTCCTTCAATTTTAAATGATGCCATTTATCTCTTTCTGTTTTTATTGTTATTCTTGTTGTTAACTACTTTCTTTTTTCCTTGTGAGCCTCTACTTCTAAGTAAATTCTTTGCCTCAGCCAATTCGTCTTCTTTCCCTCTTAAATCTATTTTTCCATCGGAAAGTTCATACAAATGGTTAAAAATAACAGCATCGTCCACAGTATCTTTATTCCAATTTAAGAAACATTTTTTCATGTGGTTTGCAATAGAAAACTCCAGAGCTTCTTTCAGTTCACCTTCTTCCCACGTTAATGCTACGTCTATCATGGTTTGAATATTAGTTCCATAAAAACGATACTTAGAGGCTGATTTTGGATATGGTAAAGAGTGTGGTTTCTCTTTTAATTCTTCTTCTGAAGGTTTTTCATATTGGGAGTCTACGTCTAATTTAAAATCGGACATAATGTATAATTGATCCCATAATTTGTGTTTAAAATCTGGAACATCTCGTAAATGTGGTTGTAAATTACCCATAACATCTATGATAGCTTTTGCCATGGTGTTACGTTCTTCTTTGGTAGGCAATGCAATACAGTGATCTACTAATTTTTGTATATGTCTCCCATATTCTGGGATAATCATTTTTGGTCTTTCAGAGTTATATTCTAAATCAAACGTCATTTTCTAATTTGTATTTATTGCAAAGTAATAATTAATTATGAATTCTTCTTTACGATATTATTCTAAGAGTAAGCTTTCGTTATTTGAAAACTATTCTTCTTAAGATTTGCCATATAATTATAGCTAACATAATAAAGACATATTTATACCACTTTTTATTTTTTTTATCTTCTTTAATATTATCAGGATGGTTAAAGGTAGTTGATTTAAAATGATAACCATTTAGTTTAGTTTCAAACAGTAAATCGTCTGCTGAATCTAAAGTTTCTCCGAAGTACCTTTTAGTAATATCAAATACAAAGTTTTCTCCTACTTGATCATCTGCAAAGTATTCATCTGGATGCTCTTCGAAATGGAACAACCGCTTTCCTTCTATTTGTTTAGCCTTACTTAATAGTTCTTTTTCTTCTTGTAATGGATTACCATATTCTATGAAAGTTCCGTCTTCCGCGCTTCCTGCTCTTACCCTCAATTTTTCATTATTTTTAGATACTGAATATCCCCAAAAGTTTACTACACTGTGTAAAACTATTGCACATATCTCTGTTTCCTCTGAAAATAAATTTGCTAATGCTTTTTCACCTTTTAAAATTATCTGATTTAAAAATGTAGTTGGCAATTCTTGCACGCATATTAATATGTTTCCTTTATAACTTCCTATGTAAACTTCTTTATTATCCGGATTCATCACTTCATCAAAAGATTTTGCTTCAATAGGACTTAACTCATGGAAGCCCATTTGTTTTAATATCTTTTGTTCATCAACTTGTCTATCTGAATTAATTATTATTGTAGAAATTTTCCAACCCATATCTTAAATATACAATATACTTGTTAGCCTATAATTTTCAGTTTTGCGAATTGTAATAATAATTTCTTTTTTCCAACCGTTCCAAACTGAATCTCTAACTTTTTATTGGGACCTTTTCCTTCCATACCAATCACCTCCCCTTTACCAAATCTATTATGTTCTATGATATTACCAACAGTAATTTCCTCATCAAACAAATTAGCTTTAGCATTTAATTCGGTTACCTTTTTCATTTTACCCTTCAAAGGTAATGTCTTATCTGTTTCTTTTTTCTTTAAAAATTCTTGTCTTTTCTTTTGAATTGGTTTTTGAAAACGAATCTTTTTTGGGGCATCATCAAATAGACTAGCGTCTACAAATCGATTTATAGAAGGTTCTGGTATTTTTGGAGTTATATATTCCAAATATTGGTCGTCTATTTCTTCTAAAAATCTACTTGGCTCTCCGTCTGTTAGCTTCCCCCAACGGTAACGTGTTTGTGCGTAAGATAAATAAGCTTCTTTTTCAGCTCTTGTTAATGCTACATAGAATAAGCGGCGTTCTTCTTCTAGCTCACTTCTAGTATTCATACTCATTGCTGAAGGAAATAAGTTCTCCTCTAAACCTACAATGTAAACATAAGGAAACTCAAGTCCTTTAGATTGGTGAATACTCATCAACGCGGTTCTAGGCACATCTTCTTTATCTGAATCAAAGTCAGTAGCCAAAGCCACATCTTCCAAAAACGAAGTTAAAGAGGCGTCTTCTCCTGTTTCTATCTTGTCTGTTATAAAATCTTTTATCCCGTTTAATAGCTCTTGAATATTTTCAACTTTACTGATACCTTCAGGAGTACCATCTTTTTGTAAATCTTTCACCAACTGAGTTTGTTTTACAACTAAATCAGCGATTTCAAAAGCATTTTTTGTTTGGGTTTCTATTTGAAAACGTCTAATCATATTTGCAAAATTCTGCATCTTTACTTTGATTCCAGAATTAACTTTAATATCAAACGTTTCTATACTACTAATAATTTCAAAAATTGTTTTATTGTAATGATTAGCGGCAATCGTAATTTTATCTATAGTTGTTGCGCCAATACCTCTAGCAGGATAATTAATAACTCTTTTCAACGCTTCTTCATCACTAGGATTCATTATCAATCTTAAGTACGATAACAAATCTTTTATTTCTTTTCTTTGATAAAAAGAAATACCTCCATAAATTTTATAATCTATATTCTTCTTTCTCAAAGAATCCTCTATTGCTCTAGATTGTGAGTTCGTTCTGTATAAAACTGCAAAAGAATCAGCCTTTAACTGATTATTCATCATGTTTTCCCAAATTGACTGAGCTACAAATCTTCCTTCTTCACCATCGGAAATGGTACGCATTACCTTAATTTGACTTCCTGGATCGTTGGATGTCCAAACCTCTTTATCTAATTTTGTTTTATTTTTTTCGATTACAGAATTTGCAGCGTTAACAATATTACTAGTAGAACGATAATTTTGCTCTAACTTAAACGTTTTCACATCAGGGTAATCTTTCTGAAAATTTAAAATGTTATTGATATTTGCTCCACGAAAGCTATAAATACTTTGAGAGTCATCTCCAACTACACAAATATTCTGGAAACGATCAGCCAATGCTCTTACAATAATATACTGGGAGTGATTTGTATCTTGGTACTCATCAACCATAACATACCTAAATCGGTTTTGATATTTGGCTAATACCTCAGGAAAACGAGCCAACAATTCATTCGTTCTTAATAATAGATCATCAAAATCCATTACCCCAGATTTAAAACATCTATCAACATACTCCTTATAAATATCTCCAACCTTAGGTCTACTAGCCATTAAATCGGCCTCTTGTAAATCCGAATTATTAAAATAAGCCCTAACAGTTATCAAACTATTTTTGAATGATGATATTCTACTAAGTATTTGTTTTGGTTTATATCGATCTTTATCAAGATTCATTTCCTTAATAATAGCTCCTATTAAACGAACAGAATCTTGAGTATCGTAGATTGTAAAATTAGACGGATAACCTAATTTATCTGCTTCTGAGCGTAAAATTCTAGCAAAAACAGAGTGAAATGTACCCATCCATAAGTTTTTGGCTTCACTATGACCTACAACACTACCAATACGCTCCTTCATTTCTCTGGCGGCTTTATTTGTAAATGTTAATGATAAAATATTAAACGCATCTACACCTTGCTCCATTAAGTAGGCAATTCTGTATGTTAATACTCTAGTCTTACCAGATCCTGCACCCGCAATAATAATCATTGGTCCGTCTTTCTGTAAAACTGCTGCTCTTTGAGGCTCGTTAAGTTGTTCTAAATAAGTATTCAATGGATATTGGATTGAAAGTATTCTAAATCGGAAAATTAACCATAATTTACACGTTATAAAAGTCTATTCTTCACATTTTATCCACAAAATTTTTAAAATACCCAAAATCAAAATAAAATGTTATTATTACGGAAAAATAAGGTGAAAAATAAATCATAACTTTACAAAAAACATTTCACCAATACCATTCGAGCATATGAAACGACAAATTTATTTACTCTTATTCCTTTTTTCATTTATAACTTTTGCAAATGCACAAGACTTTACCGATGACATTAAAAATATAGAGCAAAAAGTTATCGAATGGAGAAGGGATTTTCACCAGAACCCTGAATTATCTAATAGAGAATTCAATACTGCAAAAAAAATAGCTACTCATTTAAAATCATTGGGTATTGCTACCAAAGAAAATGTTGCCAAAACTGGAGTTGTTGGCATTCTAAAGGGGAATTTACCTGGTAAAGTAGTTGCTTTACGAGCTGATATTGATGCTTTACCTGTTACCGAACGTAATAATTTGACTTTTAAATCTGAAAAAACTTCTACATATTTAGGGAAAAAAGTAGGTGTTATGCATGCTTGTGGGCATGATACACATATTGCTATCTTAATGGGTGTTGCTGAAGTATTGTCTAAACACAAGAATAAAGTTAAAGGTACAGTAAAATTTATTTTTCAACCTGCAGAGGAAGGAGCTCCCGAAGGTGAAGAAGGCGGTGCTGAACTTATGGTTAAAGAAGGAGTTTTAAAAAACCCTGATGTTGATGCTATTTTTGGACTGCATATTTCTTCAAATTTTGACGTCGGAACGATCGGTTATAAAGCAGGTGGTATAATGGCTGCATCTCAAGCTTTTAAAATAAAAGTAAAAGGAAAACAATCTCATGGATCAAGACCATGGACAAGCATAGACCCTATAATGATTTCTGCTAAAATTATTGATGGACTTCAAACTATAGTAAGTCGAGAAATCGATGTAACAAATAAAGGTGCAGTAATTACTGTTGGGAAAATAGAATCTGGTGTTCGCAGTAATATAATCCCTGAATCTGCTGAGATGATTGGTACAATAAGAACATTAGATTATTCCATGCAAAAACAAATAAATGATAGAATGAAAACTATGGTCCCTGCCATAGCAAAAGCCTACAGAGCTGAAGCTTCTATATTTATTGAAAAAGGATATCCTATAACTTTTAACAACGAAGCTTTAACGGCTAAAATACTTCCTACGCTACAAAATATAGCAGGTAAAAGTAATGTGAAAGAGATTAAAGCAATTACAGGTGCTGAAGATTTTTCTTTTTTTCAGAAAGAAGTACCTGGATTTTACTTTTTCTTAGGAGGCAAAACTGTAGGAAACAAAAATCCATATCCGCATCATACTCCAGATTTTATTATTGATGAGAGCGGTATGCTATTGGGCGTTAAAACAATGACTCAATTGGCGATAGATTTTTTAAACAACTAATATTTTATTTTAACACTATGAATCAAACTATAATTGACGGTTTAGCATTTACACTACCTGCATTGGTAACTGGTGGTATTGCCTATTTTATGTTCAGTGCTTTTTTAGCAAGAGATGAAAAAGAAGAAAAATTTAAAGCGCTTGTTACAAAGAAAAGAGAAAGCTTACCAACAAAATTACAAGCTTATGAGCGAATGATATTATTTTCTGAACGTATTAATCCTTCAAAATTATTACTCCGTGTTAATCCTATAGGTTCAGAAACTAACAGCTATGTTCATTTACTTATCGCCAATATTGAGCAAGAATTTGAACATAACCTAGTGCAGCAGATTTATATTTCTGAAAATGCATGGAAGGCTATATTAGGTTCTAAACTCTCAATCATAAGTAAAATTAGAAGTATTGCTGAACAAAGTAAAGATGCAAACGAACTTCGAGAAAATTTACTTGCAGATTATTCAAAAATAGAAAGCCCAACTGAAACAGCCATAGCAATTATAAAACAAGAAGTTAGAAAATTGATTTAAATTTATAAGCTGTCTAAAGAGATAGCTTTTTTTTATATCATTTTAATTAACCGGAAAAGTTTACAATCTTTGTTTATAATTATTTGTTGAATCTATGATTTATTATATCTCGGGGGGTGAGCGTTCTGGTAAAAGCAGTTATGCACAGAAACTTGCTGAATCTTTATCTGAAAAACCTTACTATTTAGCCACTTCCAGAATTTGGGATGCTAATTTTGGTAAGCGTGTTGAGCGTCATATCGCCGAAAGGGATGAACGCTGGACTACCATTGAGGAAGAAAAAAAAATTAGTAGCGTTATCATTGAAAATACTACAGTAGTGATAGATTGTGTTACACTTTGGCTTACAAATTATTTTACTGATACTGAATTTAATGTTGAAAAATCTTTGACCCTTGCTAAGGAAGAAATTGATAAACTCATCACTCTAAAAGGTAATATTATTATTATTTCTAATGAAATTGGAATGGGTTTACACGCCCAAACCAAATCTGGGAGGCAGTTTACTGAATTACAAGGCTGGACGAATCAATATATTGCTAACAAAGCTGACAAAGCCACTTTTATGGTATCTGGCTTACCATTAACTTTAAAATAACTTAGTCATGATAACTTCAGTATCAAAAAAATTGACAAAATCACTTCAAGAAAAGATTGATAATAAAACTAAGCCTATTGGTTCTCTAGGTGTTTTAGAGCATATTGCTAAACAAATTGGAGCAATACAGAATACGCTTACACCTATTATTGCTAAACCAACAATCGTTGTTTTTGCTGGAGATCATGGTATCGTTAATAGCAAACCTATAAGCTCCTACCCACAAGTTGTTACTCAACAGATGGTACTTAATTTTTTAAGTGGTTCAGCTGCCATAAATGTATTTTGTGATCAACATAATATTAATTTGAAAGTTGTTGATGCTGGGGTAAATGGTGAATTACCTGACAACAGTAGGCTCCTAAAACATAAGATAAATTTAGGCACACAAGATTATTCAGCTACCAAGGCTATGTCTTCGGATGAATATCAGCTAGCGCTAACGACAGGGAAAAAAATAATTCGTGAAATTTGTTCAAGCGGAACTAACATTGTTGGGTTTGGTGAAATGGGAATCGGAAACACTTCATCTGCATCATTACTCATGAGTTATTTTACCAAAACTTCTATAGAGGAATGTGTTGGTAAAGGAACTGGATTAGATAATAGCGGAGTTTCTAATAAAATAAAAATCTTAAATGATGTGTATAATTTACATCACAATACAATTGAAACACCAAAAGATGCTTTGATGAGTTACGGTGGTTTTGAAATTGTTATGATGTGTGGTGCCATGTTAGAAGCAGCAACTTTACAAATGACAATCTTAATAGATGGTTTTATAGTTACTGCTGCACTTTTAGCAGCCCATGCCTTAGATAATAAAATTATTGAATATTGTATTTTTAGTCATACTTCAGGGGAACAAGGTCATGAAAAAATGTTATCTTTTCTGGGTGTAAAACCAATACTTAATTTAGGTATGCGATTAGGAGAAGGCTCAGGTGTAGCAGTTGCCTTTCCAATCATTGTCTCTGCTATTGAATTTTTAAATAAAATGGCTACTTTTAAAAGTGCCAATGTTTCCGAATCTGAATAATTTAACCAAATATTACAGCAGTTCCCCATGAAAAAACAACTACATTATTTTTTAACAGCAATGCTTTTTTTTACAAGAATTCCCTGTCCACAGTGGGTTAATCATTCTTCAAACAAACTGCATAAAAGCAATAGGTACTTTTCTCTAGTTGGTATTGTAGTAGGTACAATATCTGCATTTGCATTCTATATGTATTCCTTAGTTTTCTCTGTAGACATTGCTATAGTCGTTAGTATGATAGCATCAATATGGATAACTGGTGCCTTTCATGAAGATGGATTGGCTGATGTTTGTGATGGTTTTGGTGGCGGTTGGACTAAAGAAAAAATATTGTTAATCATGAAAGATTCTCGTTTGGGAACTTTTGGGGTTTTAGGATTAATCAATATTCTAGCTTTAAAGTTTCTTGCCTTACGTGAATTAAATAATATCAGTAATAATATTCCACTAATATTAATTTCTGGTCACGCCATAAGTAGATTTATAGCTTCTGTACTTTTATATACTCATGAATATGTGAGAGATGATACGACTTCTAAAGTAAAAGCAGTTACAAAGCATATGAATTTAAAATCATTGCTTTTTTCATTTTTCTTCGGAATTCTTCCTTTATTCTTTTTTTATGATTATTGTGTATTTTTAACCTTACTTCCTCTAGGTCTAACTTATTGTTATCTTGGATATTTTTATAATAAATGGATTGGAGGACAAACTGGTGATTGTGCCGGAGCTCTACAACAAGTTTCAGAAGTAATATTTTATCTTTCTTTAATATTTATATGGAAGTTATTTTAATACGTCATACTACGCCCGATATTGCAAAAGGTATATGCTATGGACAATCTGATTTAGATATTACAGAAGATTTTGATAGCGAAGCAGCTGTAATAACATCCCAATCAATAATTAAAAACTTTGATGCTGTTTACACTAGCCCTTTGAAAAGGTGTAAAAAGCTTGCAGAAAAAATTGACCCTAATTATACATTAGATGATCGACTTATGGAACTCGATTTTGGGGAATGGGAATTGAAAAGCTGGAATGCCATTCCTAAAGAAGAAATCACTCCTTGGATGGATGATTTTGTATCCATGCCAACTAAAAATGGTGAGTCCTATATTAATTTACATGATCGAGTTGTTCAATTTTTTAATGAAATAATTCAAAAAAAATATACTAAAGTTCTTATTGTAACCCACGCAGGGGTTATGAGAGCTCTTTGGAGTTATTGGAATACTATCCCTCTTGATAAATCTTTTGATTTAAAACTTGATTATGGTGCTATCTTAAAAATAGATACGCTATCGAAAAACAATTAATTTATTATATACTATTATAAAAAGGCTAAATAATTAAATTATTTAGCCTTTTTATTTTGAAAATCAGTTGTCTTTGTAATATCGAGATTTTCTATTTTTCTATTGTTGTAATTTTATCAAGTGCTTCACTAATCTTTTTAATTAAAGCATCTTTGCCTGTAATTTTATGCCTTTCCCTTAAATAAGAAAGATTGTTATAAGTTAGATATACCTTTTCCTTTTCTTTATATATGATAATTTTTTGTGGTAAATCTATCGCTAAAGTCGGACTCGTATTCATCAATGGAGTTCCTACCTTAGGATTTCCAAAAATTAATAATTTTGTAGGACGAAGTGATAACCCATTTTTAGATGCATTGGCACTATGATCTAACTCAAAAAGTAATTTCAAATTTGGGTTCTTCTCCACTCTATCTTTAATTGTTTTGTAAGTATCTTCAAAAGTTAATGGACTCACCTTTTTTACCAATGTTTTTTCAACAGTATTTGTACTATTATGTTTAGTTTGACAGGATAACAAAAAGGTTATCAATAGTATGTTAAATAGTATTCTACTAGATTTTACAACGCTATTCATTTAATTTAGATTATGTAATAATTATTTAATGAGCACTTTTTTTAAGTATATGCTTAAATTTTTGCTTGAATTTATTTAAACGAGGAATTGACACTTGTTGCACATATGGATTCTGAGGATTCAATTTTTCATAATCTTGGTGATAATTCTCTGCCTTATAAAACTTTTTAAGCTTAGTTACTTCAGTAACAATAGCTCCTTTATATACATCTTTATTGAGCTTTTTTATAGTCGCTTCGATTTGCTCCTTTTCTTGTGTTGAATTATAAAAAGCTATGGAACGATACTGCGTACCATAATCTGGATGTTGTCCATTTTTCGTAGTAGGATTATGTGAACCAAAAAAAACATCTACCAATGTTTTAAAACTCACTTTTTTTGGATTGTAATAAACCGCAACGGTTTCTGCATGTCCTGTTCTACCTGTCCCTATTTTTTGATACGTTGGATTATTTGTAAAACCTCCAGCATAACCAGAAACGGCTTCGTTAACTCCTTCCACACTTTCGAAAATAGCTTCAACACACCAAAAACAACCGCTAGCAAAATAAGCTACCTTCTTATTCGATTGCGCATTACCAAAAGTGATAAACATTATAAATACTGAAATGATTATTTTTTTCATCATAAATCGTTTTTAAGATTTAATTGGTCGATATTCAAAGATAAAACATACATATTTATGAATTTTAAAATATTAGTACTTATTATTTTGAATTAACGTTCTGTTTAAAAACCATGTAAATATGTGCCTGTTTTTATTGTTTACAACTTTGTTTGTGTGTACTATTTTGGTTTGCTACATTTGTTATTGTAAACCGAATATTTAATGGAACATTTTATAGTATCTGCACGTAAATATAGACCTCAAAATTTTGAGGACGTTGTTGGGCAACAAGCCATAACAAATACGTTAGAGAATGCTATAAAAAATAATCATTTAGCCCAAGCGCTACTTTTTACTGGTCCAAGAGGTGTGGGAAAAACATCATGCGCTAGAATTCTAGCAAAACGCATTAATCAGGAAAGTGGAGATAGTGAAGAAGAAGATTTTGCTTTCAATATTTTCGAACTCGATGCCGCTTCTAATAATTCAGTTGATGATATTCGAAATTTAACAGACCAGGTTCGTATACCGCCACAAACTGGAAAATATAAAGTTTATATTATAGATGAGGTTCATATGCTATCGCAAGCGGCCTTTAATGCGTTCCTAAAAACATTAGAAGAACCACCAGCACACGCCATATTTATATTGGCTACTACCGAAAAGCATAAAATAATACCTACCATACTATCGCGTTGTCAAATATTTGACTTTAAAAGAATTGGTGTTTTAGATGCTAAAAACTATCTAAAAATCATCTGTGAGAAAGAAAATATTACTGCAGATGATGATGCTTTACATATTATAGCTCAAAAAGCAGATGGTGCTATGCGAGACGCTTTGTCGATTTTTGATAGAGTAGTTAGCTTTTCAGGAAATAATTTAACTCGAGAAGCGGTTACACAAAATTTGAATGTACTTGATTATGAAGTGTATTTTAACATCACAGATTTGTTAATTACCAATAAAATTCCTGATGTGTTAATGGCTTATAACAAAGTGTTATCTAAAGGTTTCGAAGGTCAGCATTTTATAAGTGGACTTGCTTCTCATTTCAGAGATTTATTGGTTGCTAAGGATACAGCAACAATTGAGCTTTTAGAAGTTGGTGACGGAACTAAGAAAAAATATTTAGATCAAGCTAAAAACGCTTCTATGCAATTTTTATTGCCTGCTATAGATAAAGCTAATGAATGTGATTTGAAGTATAAATTAAGTAAAAATCAACGATTACTTGTTGAACTAACTTTAATGCAAATTGCTTCTATCACTTTTGATGGACAAAAAAAAAAACTAGCAACTACATAATTCCGGCAACTTTCTTCACGTCTCTTTCTCCTACAAAATCTGTAAAAAAAGAAATAGAAAAGATTGAAGAAAAGTCCAAAGTAAATGTTACTACTCCGAAACCGGTTAAGCAAAAAAAATCATCTCAAAAAGAAGTAACTGCTAAGCAACCTTCAATAAAAAATATACGCAGAAGACCTTCAGCATTATCTTTAAAAAGTTTACAGGAAAAAAGAGAAGTAAAAGATATTTCCACAGAAGAAGAAAATTACGACAATCATCCAAGAACTCCCTTTACACAAGACAATTTAACAGAGGCTTGGAAAAAGTATTACTTCAAGCTTCAAGAACTTGGTGAAAAAAACATAGCTTCTATTCTTCTCGCTGGTCAACCTATATTAAAAACTAACTTTGGTGTTGTTGTAAGTTTACCTAATAATCTAATGAAGAATCAATTAGAAAAAGGTAAGCCTAAGGTGTTGAAATTCTTACGAGAGCGTTTAAACAATTATGGAATTTCAGTTACAATTGAAGTTAACGAAACTGTTGAAAAGAAATTCGCATACACTCCTCAAGAAAAATACGAAAAGTTAAAAGAGAAGAATCCTCTTTTGGAAAAGCTAAAACAAACTTTCGGTTTAGACCTTTAAATAAACTCTATTTAGTTTCTTAGATTCTAAAACTCATCTATTCTTCTCTATTTATTTAATCTATCAGGTTTTATCCACTTGTTATAGATAAAAAATTCAATTACTGGTAAACTCATTACCAATATCAGTAAAAAGAGTAATGACTTCGTCATGGAATTATATTGTGATTCTAGGAGGTAGTTATACCATACAAACAATCTTTCTTTAATAGCTTTTTCGATATCTTTATATCCTACATTTAATAAGAAGTTCATAGCATCACTAAACTCATCATACGATAAAGATTCTTTGATATCCATTCCTGTTTTAGCTCCAGCTGCGGTTAGGAGTCCGTAAAGACTTGTTTTATAAATATCGTTGCCGTATTCTTCTATTAAATAGTTAGCTATTTTATTTTTACTTTCATCTATTAATGAAACTCCAGAAGTGTAATTTAAAGACTTTTCTTTTAATTCGGCTATAAAATAATCACTACCTATTTTTGTTAAGTTAGCGGATGCCTGTAATTTTTTGATGAAACTATTTTTACTCTCTTCACTCTTAAATATAGTACTGAGTGTACTTGTATATAAGGCGGTTATGACAGGCTCTTTTTCTTTATCCAAAACCTTATAAACACCTCTTAAAAAACCAATATGCCCAAAAATATAGAGAAACGTTACGATTAATATCGGAATATATAACTTAACTAGTAAATTATAATATTTAGGAGTTCTTCTTAAAACTTTCTTTTTTGATAAAATGATAATGTACACTATCGAAAGTATAAAGCCTATGCAAGTAAGAATGATTATGTTAGATATTAACGTCCCTGAATCTGGTAGTATTGTGTCTTTAGTAACACTCCACATCGTATTCCAATCTATTTCCTCAAAAAACTTCATAAATCAGTCTGATTCTACGTATTATTTACAGTATCAATTTGCTAACACTTTATTAAATTCAATTTTGTTAGTCAAGTGTTTTTCCTAGATAAATTAAAGATAACTTTTCTTTAGGTTTACCACTCTCCTCAAATTCTGGAATTAAATATATATTTCCTTCTTTTTTGACGAATAATAATATAGACTTTAATTCATTGAAAAGTTTTGATACTTTAATTTCGTATTCTTCTTCTGAATCAATTTCAACTTCATAAATTTTTGGGTTATCTCTATAGGCTTCAGATAAATTTATATAATCGTCTTTTGGTGAAATAAAATTATGTTCTCCATCTGTTACGTCATTTTTGATTTCTTCCGAAGTAGCTAATCTGTATGAACCATGCTCGCCAAAATCTTCAGAAAAACTTGAAATAGCATATTGATTTACAGCATCACTACCTGTCATAGCCAACAAGTATCCGACATCATTTAATTCAATATTATCAGATAAATTTCCACCATAAATATCAACTGCAAACGCTTCTAAGTTTGACTTTTTTGCCTCTTCTATAAATGTTTTATTAGAATCAATTAAAACAACTCTTTTACCATTATCTTTCAAATATTCTGCAATTAATCTTGCAGGGTTAGAAGCTCCTACAAATAAAATTGCTTCAGACTTATTAAGGAAAACACCAACCATTTTGGCAAACAATCTTGCTGTTGTTGCATTTAGTAAAACTGTACCTAATACAATCATAAAAACTAAAGGTGTAATATATTCGGCGCCTTCAACTCCTTGCTTCATTAATTTCGTTCCAAATAAAGACGCTATACCAGCAGCAACTATACCTCTTGGACCTACCCAACTTATGAACAGCTTTTCATTGAACTTTAATGTAGATTTGTGTGTACTCAGAAAAACACCTAATGGGCGAACTATAAAAACCATTAACGCAAATAGTGATAATGCTTCCAAATTAAATACTAATCGCAACTCACTAATATTCATGTTAGCCGCTAACAAGATAAAAAGTATAGATATTAATAAGACTGAAAGCGATTCTTTAAAATAAAGTAATTCATCAAAACTTTTTAACTTACTATTTGCTATTACCATACCCATTACGACAACGGCTAATAACCCTGATTCATGGGCAAACAAATCAGACAAAACAAATACAAGTAAAACAGTAGATAAAGAAACAACATTTAATAAATAATGAGGAACTAACTTTTTATTTATAGAAAATATCAAAGCATGCGCAAACGTAAAACCAAATGTAGTACCAAAAAGAACAATTTTTCCAAACTCCAATAAAGCCGTTTGTGTAAAACCGCCACCACCTTCTACGCTAATAAATTCAAAAACTAAAACCGCTACTAACGCTCCTATCGGATCAATTAGAATACCTTCCCATTTCAGTACCGCTGCAACATCTTTTTTCAATGGAATATTTCTCAAAATCGGAGAAATAACTGTTGGTCCTGTAACTATAGTTAATCCTGAAAAAAGCAATGAAATTTCCCAACCTAAGCCAAAAATATAATGCGCTATCATTCCAGATAAAACAAAAGTAACTATGGAACCCAGCGTAATTAATTTAGTAATTACTGGCCCCACATTTTTAATTTCACTTTTACGTAGCGTAAGACCTCCCTCAAAAAGGATAATACTTATCGCTAATGAAACGAAATAGAATAAGCCTTCTCCTGGAAATAAACCTTTTTTTCCATTCCATATGGGCTCAATCCATTTGCTTCCATCTTCACTAAAATACTCTGCTGCTATCGGACCTACAATAAGCCCTATTAAAATTAAAGGTAGAATTGCCGGAATTTTGAATTTCCATGCAACCCATTGTGCCAAAATACCTAGTATAATTATACCTGCTAATTCAATCATTAACTTAATTTTTGTGTAAAAGTAAGTTTTTTTAAACTATCATAAAACTTTATCTTGTCGCGATAAAACATAATATTTTGACTAAAAAAATATTAATTGGTTTAGCGTTTTCGCCTAATCTAAAAGCCAATTTATACGAAGCTATTAGAACTGCTAATGTGTTTGATGCATCACTGTACGCAGTACACGTTGGCATTAAAGATGCTACTAAAGCTGATAATTTGAAAGCCTTGTTAGCGAACGGCCCTAAGCTTAAAACTCCTTTACAAACTATTTGGAAAGAAGGTAATCCTGTTACTGTTATTTTAGAAACCTGCGTAAAGATCAATGCCAACTTATTAATGCTGGGCGCGCTTCAAAAAGAAAATATCTACAAATACTATGTAGGCTCGATTGCTAGGAAATTAACTAGAAAAGCCCCATGCTCAGTTCTATTATTAATTAAGCCTTCTGTAGAAAGAGTTCCTTGTAATCATATTGTTGTTAATGGATTAGAAGACAAAAAAACAGCCGAAACTATGGCTTATGCTTTTTATACTGCTTCGAATTTTGGATGCAAAAGAGTAACAATTGTAGAAGAAATAAGTCAGTCTGAATTAGAAGTTAAAGTAAATGATAATGAAACATTAAGAGAAGCTAACATCAAAAAAGAGCGCATAGAAAAACGAGAAAATTTAAGGGTTGAAAATATTTTGAAAGACATCAATACAAAAGATATTATTGTTAAAAAACAGAGTATTTTTGGACGTCGTGGATATTCTATAGGCCATTACGCTAAGGTTAAAAGAGCCGATTTATTGGTAATGAATGCTCCTACAAAAACTAGTGCTCTAGATCGACTTTTCCCACATGATTTAGAGTATATTTTATCGGAATTACCTACTGATGTTTTAATAGTTAAATAAATTAATGGCAAATAAAAATAATTTTAAAAATTTCGTAGGAGAACTTCCTAAAAATATATTTTCAGGATTCGTAGTTTCCCTGATCGCACTCCCTTTAGGCTTAGGTTTAGCTTTAGCTAGTGGTGCGCCACCAATTTCTGGTATTGTTGCAGCAATAGTTGGTGGCGTAGTAGTCGCTATAGCAGGAGGATCACAAGTAACTATCACGGGGCCTGGAAATGGACTAGTTGTGGTTATATTAGGCGCAATAACAACACTTGGTGCTGGTGATATGCAACAAGGTTTTTTATACACTCTGGCAGCCATTATTATTTCAGGAATTGTTATGATTATTTTAGGCTTCCTTCGGCTTGGTGCATTGGGTGATTTTTTTCCTGCATCTGCTATACAAGGTATGCTAGCCGCTATAGGTATTGGTATTTTTGCCAAACAATTTCATGTAATGCTTGGTAATACAGAAGCAGAAGGCAGTATCATAGAGTTACTCCTACAAATACCTTCAGGAATTGCTGATTTTATAGCCACTGATGATCTGGGATTATTATGGGCTGGCTGTATTGGAATTATAAGCCTTACTATTATGATTTCTTACAGTAAAATAAGAAACAAATATTTTCAACTTATTCCTGCTCCCATGTGGATTGTAATGATTTGTATAGGTCTGTACTACTATTTCGATATGATTTCGCCTTCAGATTATCCTATCGACAAACGTTTACTAATTAATCTACCAAATAATGTATTATCTAACTTTCCTTTTCCTGACTTCGGAAAAGTAAGTAATTTAGACTTCATAAGTGCAGTTATTGCTATTACGTTAATTGCTAGCATAGAAAGCTTATTGAGTATAAAAGCAGTTGATAAGCTAGATCCTTTGAAGAGACGCTCTAATGTTAATAAAGATATAAGGGCTTTAGGCTTAGCCACAGTAATTAGCGGTTTTCTAGGAGGTTTAAACGTTGTTACTGTAATAGCTCGTAGTTCAGTAAATGTTAATAATAATGGTAGCAATCGTTCTGCTAATTTTTTCCATGCCTCTTTTCTGGTTTTATTTATATTACTTTTTGCCTCAGAACTTAGTAAAATACCATTGCCTGCATTAGCCGCTATTTTAGTGTATACAGGTTATAAATTAGCAGCTCCAGAAAATGTTAAAAAAGTTTTTAAAATCGGAAAAGAACAATTAATTATCTTTCTGGTCACATTACTTACTACAATTGCTACTAGTTTAATTACTGGTATCATAATGGGTATAATCGTAACTTTTGTTACTCATGTCATACTCAGTAAAGACCTACTACTTTTCATTACTAATTTATTTAGGCCTAATGTTCTAATGTTTAAAGAAGGAGAAACGTTCTACGTTAGTGTTAAAAATTTTTCAAGTTTTTTAAATTATACACGTTTAAAAGGAAAATTAGATCAAATTCCAGAGTCTAAAGATGCTATCATAGATTTTACATTGTGTGAGTTCGTAGATCATTCTGTTATGGAAAATCTAAATGATTATGCAGAAAGTTTCAGACGTAAGGGAGGTCATTTTGAAGTTATTGGTTTAGATAGTCATAATGCTGGTAGTGAACATCCATTTGCACTTAGAAAAAACTTTATTTCTCAAGTAATTGAAAATCGTGTTAGTACTTCTAAAACATTAACTAAACGACAAAAATCATTACATAATATTGCTGAGGAACTTTCATGGGAATATACTCCTGAACAACACATAGATAAAGTTACAGAACTTCCTAGTTTTGGATATTTTAAAACTCGAAAAATTAAAGAAGTATCAAATATATTATCTAACGAGAATTGTGAGTTGTTTGATGTAGAGTTTCACGAAGGAGAGTTATTTGCTAAACAAATAATTAAAGCAACAATGCTTTTTATTAGCCTAGACAAAAAAATTCCAGAATTTACATTAGACAAAGAAGGATTCTTTGAATATATTTACCACTTTGCAGGATTTAAAGATATTGATATCGACTCGCATCCTGATTTTTCTAAACGTTTTTATTTATCTGGTAAAGATATCTATGAAATTAAAGATTTTTTTACTGATGAACTAATCTTGTTCTTTGAAAGTAATCCATATTACCATATAGAAGCCAATAATAAAGGACTTTTAATTATTGGAAGAGAACGTTTAGCTGGAGTAAAAGAAATAAAAGCATTAGCAGATTATGGCCTTCGTTTAATGCCTCTTATTTGTGAAAAATTACAAACAGTTTAAAATCACAAAATCTAAAATAGATTTAATACAATAGAATAACAACGGGGTAAAGCCTATTAAAAATTATACTAAAATCGTTTGATAACACTACCTAATATTACAGTATCTAAAATTGCAATAAAACTAAAACCTGCTACAGAAACTTTAGTAAAGAAAGGACATCCTTGGGTTTTTGAAAATAGTATAATCAAACAAAATAAAGAAGGAAAGCCTGGCGATTTGGCAATCATCTTCGATAATAAAAATAATAAATTCTTAGCTTGTGGTTTTTATGATCCAAATTCACCTATTCGAATCAAAATATTACAAATAAATACTCCTGCTACTATAAACTCTAACTGGTTTTCTACCAAAATAAATGAAGCATATACAAAGCGGATTCCGCTGTTAAAAACTAATACGAATAGTTATCGCCTAATTTATGGGGAAAACGACGGTCTTCCTTCGTTAGTAGCTGATGTATATAATACTGTATTGGTGGTAAAATTATATGCCTCTTTTTGGTTTCCATATTTAAAAGATATTCTTCCTAAACTTATTGAAAAAAGTAATGCAGAAACTACTGTATTAAGACTGAGTAGAAATGTTCAAAAAGAAGAAAGTGAATTCAATTTCAAAGATGGACAGGTTTTGGATGGTACTCTTAAAAATGAAATTATAGTTTTTAAAGAGCATGGTGTAAATTTCTCTGCTAACGTAATTCATGGCCATAAAACAGGTTACTTTCTAGACCATAGAGCCAACCGAAAAAAAGTGGGTGAATTGGCAAAAGATAAAACTGTGCTAGATGTATTTTCTTATGCAGGTGGCTTTTCTGTTCATGCACTATGTGGCGGTGCGAAAGTAGTTACCAGTTTGGATATTAGTAAACCAGCCTTAGAAATTGCACAGCACAATGTTAAACTTAATACATTTACTGGAACACATAAAATAATAGCCGGTGATGCATTTGAAGAATTACAAAAACTTGCGAAACAAAACGTTAAGTTTGATATTGTAGTTATTGATCCTCCTTCCTTTGCTAAAAGTGCCTCTGAAGTTGACAAGGCTCTAGCTGGTTATAAAAAACTTACCAAACTTGGTCTTCGTTTAGTACAAAAGAAAGGCATGCTTGTTTTAGCTTCCTGTAGTTCAAGAGTTACTTCCGACATGTTTTTTAGTACTATAGAAAAAGTTTTAGATAATAATAACGTTAAGTATAGCATAATAGAGAAAACATTACATGATGTAGATCATCCAATAAGTTTTAAAGAAGGAGCATATTTAAAAAGTATGTATCTCCAAATACACTAATTTACCTCAAGAATACACCTTTTTTCATTGCCAAAATTATCTATAACAGTTATAGTATGTAAACCTTCAGAAAGCACTATTGCAAATTCATGATAGTCTTTTGTTTCATTTTTAAATTCAGTATTTACATACCAATAAATCTTTGCATCTGGATTTGTATGCGTAATCTTTAATACTATTGGATTCCGTTTCCCGTTGTTCCCTTTTGTTAATGAAACTTTAGAACGATATTTTGTAGGATACACAAAATCAATATTATTTTTTTCTAGCTGCTGGCAACCTGATCGAAACTCAGGTAATTTTTGATAATTAGGATTTTTAAATTGATAGAAATAAGCTTGAATGGGCGGTAGTATAAACCAAGGTTTTGTAACTATATTATCCGTAGATTCACATTGTGTATTAACCCGATATTCTTGATTTTCATCTAGTTGAATTTCAATGTGATTCGGACACGGCTTAGCTCTTACGCCATTCTTTGAAATACGTTCGACTACCGAATTGCAAATTGGTAATGCTAAGTATCCGCTCTCTTTACAAATCTCCTCCTCTATTTGTGCTTCATAAGGTTCTAGAAACCATTCTGATTTTGGTAGAATATCAAATACATTAAACAGCAAAGGAGAAGCACCACTAACTCCTGTCAAATTTGGACGACCTTCACCATCTGAATTACCAACCCATACTCCTACTACATATTTAGTAGTAGCACCAATAGCCCAGGCATCTTTGTTACCAAAACTAGTTCCTGTTTTCCATGCAATCTTTTGAGAAGAATCATAATACTTCCATGCCTGATCCGTAAATGGCCTATTTACTTCAGTTAACGTATTCAATGTAGTATATGAAGAAGCGGCGTCTAATAATTGTGGTTCATCAGTAATGCTTCCAAATTCTATATGATCATTTTTTATAAAGCTAGGCTCAACGAACTCGTCTTCATAATACTTATGTTTTAAAATTTCATAATTATTAACAATGGCAGCGTAACCTGCGAATGTTTTACATAAATCCCATAATGTAGCTTCTGCTCCACCCAATATTAATGAGAGTCCATAATAATCTGCTGTTTTATTAATATTTTTAATATTATAATCTTCTAAATTTGCTTTAAACTTTTCTAATCCATAAGCTCGCAACATTCGAACAGCAGGAATGTTTAACGATCTAGTTAAAGCTTCATTTGCAGGCACAGCTCCATCGTACTTTAAATCAAAATTTTTCGGCGTATAACCTGCAATTTCTGTAGGTATATCCGCTACTAACTGTTTTGGTAGTATATCACCAGACTGTAACATATTAGCATACAGGAATGGTTTTAGTGTACTTCCAGTACTTCTAGGCGCGATAATATTATTTACATCTTTCTGATGTTTTACGTCTGTAGGTGTGTTTCCGACGTAAGCTATCACTTTCCTAGTTTCTACATCTAAAACTAGTACAGCAGCATTAAAAACTTCATTTTGCTTTTGTACCTCATAATGTTGTTGCATCAATCTATTCACGTTTCGTTGCACATGAATGTCTACAGAACTCTTAATAAATTCTCCTTTATGTTTCTTTGCTGTTTCTTGAACTAAATGTGAAGCTATAGTTGGTAATTTATAAGGTTTTCTGGGTAATTCTTCAGCAATGGCTAGCTCATAGGTAATACTATCTATCACTTTTTTAGTCCATAACTTTTTTAATAATCTATTTCTCTTTTTCTTTAATTTCAATTGATTCTTTCCAGGATAAATTAATGAAGGAGCATTTGGTAATACAGCTAAAGTTGCACTTTCAGACCATGATAACTGTTTAGGTTTTAATCCAAAATAACGCCATGCAGCCATTTCTAAACCTACGACATTACCTCCGAAGGGCGCATGAGATGTGTATAACTTTAAAATCTCTTCTTTAGAGTGTCTAAATTCTAATCGTGTAGCTAAAACAAGTTCTTTCAACTTTTCAAAATAGGATCTTTTTTTAAGATGTCTAGATAATCGAATTACTTGTTGCGTTAACGTACTTCCTCCACGAACTACCTTTTTTGCTTTAAGGTTTTGTGCAAAAGCCTTTACGATAGAAACAGGATTAAATCCAAAATGGTAGTTAAAATGTGCATCTTCAAACTCAAGAATACATGCTTTAAACTTTACAGGTACTGTATCTATTTCTGGGAAACGCCATTGACCATCTTCCGCTATAATCGCTCCTAATAATTCATCTTGTACCGAGGTAACCACAGTTGATGTGGGTGAAGTAAATAATTGTTTTGGTAATGAAAAGTAATACATTATTAATAGTATACTTATAACTATAATTTTCTTTTTATGGCTTTTTAGATAATCAAAAAGTTTTTTCATTTACAATAAATAGCTGGTGAAAGTATCTAGTTTCTTGCTAAGATATGAATTATAAGTCTGTTATATTTGCGCTTTATTATAACCTATGAATTTTACATTACTTTCCTCTCCTTTGCAGGGTTTTACTGATTTTCGCTTTAGAAATGCTCAGCATAAATACTTCGGAGGAATAGACACATATTACGCTCCATATATTCGACTAAATGGAAAATTTAAGATAAAATCAAGTTACGAACGAGATTTAATTCCTGAACACAATACTGTACCTACAGTAATTCCTCAAGTCATAACTAGTGATGCTGATGAATTTTTATTTGTAGTTAAATATGTACAAAGTTTAGGTTATAAGGAGTTGAACTGGAATTTAGGTTGTCCGTATCCTATGGTTGCTAAGTCGGGAATGGGTTCTGGTTTAATTTGTGATCCTGCTAAAATTGATCACATACTCAAGCGTGCACACGAAGAAACAGATATTACAGTATCTATGAAAATGCGAATGGGTTATGAAAATAGCACAGAAATACTAGAAACATTTCCCATTCTCGAAAAATATCCTTTAAAGAATGTTGCTATTCATGCAAGAATCGGGAAACAATTGTACAAAGGTGGTGTTGATTTAGAAGCTTTTCAAAAATGTATTGATGTCGCTAAGCATCAATTATATTATAATGGAGATATTACAACCGTTGAGGGTTTCAAAGCTATGCAAGAGCGTTTTCCAAGTATTTCTCATTTTATGCTAGGACGAGGGTTAATTGCAGATCCTTTTTTACCACAGATGATTAAGGATAATACTACTGAATATCCTAAAGATAGGTGGCAAACCTTTGAAATGTTTCATAATGAGATTTACCATCAATACGACGCTGCATTATCAGGACCTACACCAATAAAAATGAAAATGCTAGGCTTCTGGGAATATTTTTCGAAATCATTTTCAAACCCTCATAAAACTTACAAGAAAATAAAGAAAGCCACTAATCCCAAAAAATATCAACTTGCAGTTAAGGAAATATTTAAAAGTGAACCTAATTAGTAAGTCTATATTTTAGAACATGAAAAATCAAAAATAACGAGGTAGTATTACTTTTAATGTATCTTTGAACACCAAAATTTGACTAAAAACACGTATTATGAAAAACAAACTTTTACTACTAATTCTTTCTGTTATATTCACTATATCATGTAAGAATTCCGATTCAACTGGTAAAGCTGGTGAATCTATAATGAACAGTATTACAGGTAAAAATACTGCAGGACAAGTAATCTCCTACTATAATACTTTTATTGACTATGATACAAATGCTTCAAAAAAATTAAATGATTTCTTTAAAAGAGATTTTGAATCATTATCTGGTATGGTAAAAAATAAAAAGAAGACTTCTCGATTAATCGTTTGGACTTCGTTTATCGGTATTGATCCTAGATTGGAGACATGGTCGGGTAGCAAAAAAGTTAATTTATTAAAACCAGAGGCGCTACTTGACAAAACTTTAGCTGAAAAAGTACGACCATTAGTAGAAAAAATGCAAGATGCGTATAAGAAAACTAAAGAAGGTTATTTAGATTTTAAAAAGTATTACAAAAATGAAGATTATAAAGACGATGCTTGGGCTAAAGGAGGCGAATATCTTAAAATAATGGAAGATAATGCTAATGCTTATTTTGATAATAAGAATAAGTTTTTCACCTTATTCTCTTCTACTATAGATAAGGCAGAGGAAGATATTTTAGCGGATCATCCTATTAGAGATGAAATTATTCACGCTAAGAGAACCTTAAAACTTGTTGATCAAATTAGTGTACTTATTTCTAATGAGAAAATAAATATTACTGATATCGAAGAGGCTTATAAAAAACTTGAAGAAAGACTTAAGGATAGTAGAGATATGGACTTGACAAAATTAAAAGCTCAAAATAAGGATACTAAGTTCTCTGATTTTTATGATGAGATTGATGATATGTTAGGTGTTATGAGAAAAACTAAAAGAGATGGAGCTATTTCTAAAAGAGATGCAAAAGATATATATTATGAATACAGTAGTGTTGTAGGAGATTATAACCGATTTGTGAAGTAAACGATATATTTTCAGTAAATAAAAAACTAGCTATTTCTATTCAAATAGCTAGTTTTTTTATGACTTCTATTTACATAAATCTTAATAAAATTGAAAGAACTCCTAGTATTATTAAAATAACACCAGCTGGTACTTGATATTTTATAAGTTTCATTCTCAACTCTTGTCCTTTCTCTTTAGCTGTTTCATTTTTCTCTAATAGATATTTAGAAATAAGTCCGTAAGCTAAAAGAAAGCCTACAACAAATTGTAATACACAAATAGCAAAACCAATTATCCATGCTACACCTAAAGATCCTAAGTTTAATAAATAATGAAGTATTCCCCATACACCATAAAACGTTAAAACAACTCCTATCCAACCCTGATAAGGTATTATCTTGTCGATTAATTCTTGTGCATTTGGTTTCTTTGAAACGATTAATGAAGCAGCGGCAATAATACCACCTAAAATAGCTATAATTGCTAATAACATAAGGTTTATGATTTAGTTAATTTCCTCCAAAGTAATAAAAAAAAGCCATTTAACTGAATATCACTTATAAATTACTATGTAAGTATATCAAATAACTAAAAAATAATAGCACACTAAACAATCATTAGTCTAACTTTTTTAGTTTTTAATCGTGTATTATTTAGCTCTTCAACTAATTTTTTGGCTTCTGAAACTGGTACAGCTATAAAAGCGCAGTCTTGCTTTAGTTCTATAATCCCCAATTGATCTTTAGTTAAATTTCCTTTCTTAAAAAACAAACCTGCTATATCTCCTTTTGATATTTTATCTTTTCTTCCTCCAGATATAAATAATGTTTCCCAATAACGTGGTTTCATTTTTTCTTTATGAGAAATATTTGCATTACTTGTTTGTTTTATAAACTCAGGTAAAGTCTCTTTTTGCCATTTCAGTACGTAAGCAGTACCTTTTGAATTTACTCTTGCAGTTCTACCGTTTCTGTGTGTAAACTCTTCAACTCGTTGCGGTAATTCGTAATGAATAATATAACTTAGTTCAGGAATATCTATACCTCTTGCAGCCAAATCTGTGGCTAACAATACTTGACTAGTTCCGTTCCTAAACTTTATCAAAGAACGTTCTCTATCTCTTTGTTCCATACCTCCAGAAAAACAACTGTGAGCAATTTTATTTTTAGTTAAAAAATCACTCACATATTGTATACTATCTTTTAGATTACAAAAAACAATTCCTTGTTGGTTTCCTATATGATGGAGTAATTCTAGTAACGTTTGATTTTTGTTTTTAGAGGGAGAAATAACGGTTTTAATTGCTAATTTCTTTGATTTTTTACCCGTTAGATAATTTAATATAGAAGGATTATCTAAACGAACAAAATCTGGTACTTCGGCCTCTTGCGTGGCAGAAGTTAAAATACGCTTGTTAATATTTGGCAATTGTTTTATGATTCCCTTCATTTCGTATTCAAACCCTACCTCTAAAGACTTATCAAACTCATCTAAAATTAATGTTTTAATGCTACTTTTGGAAAAACGATTGTTAGCAAAGTGATCAGATATTCTACCTGGTGTACCAATTAAAATACTCGGTGTATGCTTTAACTCTATTTTTTCCTTTGCCATGGCTCTTCCACCGTATACAGCATTTACTTTAAAACCTGTTCCCATTTCTCGAATTACTTGTTCAATTTGAATCGCTAATTCTCTAGATGGAACTAAAATTAATACCTGAATATTCTCATTTTCTGGATCTATTAATTTTAAAGTAGGTAATAAGAAAGCTAATGTTTTACCTGTACCTGTTGGAGAAAGAATTACTGTGTTTGTAGTGTTAGCCACAACATCGATTGCTTCTTTCTGCATTTCATTTAACTCATAGATATTAAGTTTAGCTAAAATAGCTTCTTGTGATTTTATTGTATTTGCCATAAAATTTCTATGAAATTAATTTTTATAATTAGCGTCAAAGATAGTTAGTCTTGAACAGGTATAAAAGTAAATACTCAACTATGAGAGAAAGCTAATTATATCTCATATTTTCTTCTTCCTGATTTTAGAAAGTTAATCGCGTGTTGAACCGATTTTGATTTTGCTTCACGGAAAGCTCCTGAAAAGTCTAATAAAAATACATTACTTTCACCTATGGTCATAAATTCTAAAATCTGTGTTTTGCTTTTAACATCATAAACAATTACTTTAGCTTTTATCACACAGTATTCCTCTGCACTATCTTCATCAACATTACTTACACCAATATCTGTAGATGACATATAGTCTATTCTGTTACTTACTTTAAAATTGGTAAAGTGAATTAAATAGTCCTGGTCTTTTGCTGAAGCTAACAAAGATTCTTTTTGTGCATAAGTTTTCGGATCGTAAGCTCTAGTTAAGACACTCCATTTACTATCTAAATCCTTATTTAAATTTGCAAATAATCGTTCACTATTCCCTTTAGCTAAAAAATCATTGACATAAGATGCTATAAATAGCTCTTGACTTTCGTAGTTTTTATCGAACGTATTCTCGAAATTATCGATTTCAATATTGTTCGTTACTGTTACTAAAACAGACTTGGATTCTGTATTCTTAATATCGCTAGTTTTTACTACATTATTAATGTAATATTTCGTTTGTAAACACGAAGTAAATAACAGGAGACTAAGAATTGAAATGCTAAATAAGCTAAGTTTTTTCATAAGTTTTAATTAAAGTTTATTTGTTTCAATGCTAACAAAACTATCAAAATAATCTAATTTCATACTATAAAATTACCAGAATAAATTACGATTTTAACATATTATAATAGTTCTCAAAAAATTGAATTTTACTAATTAACAATTGACTAACAAAACCTTAATCTACACATTATATTGTTGTTGCTTGCTGATTATATTTTTAGTGGCTATTAATCAATATTAAAATCAACTATTATGAAACTTTCAAAATTAACATCCTATTTCAAGTTACTCGTTTTAGGTTTTTTATTTACTACCGTTTTCAATGCTTGTCAAAACGATGAACTCATTACTGAAGCTCCTGAAAGTACAGTACTTTCAGAAGAAAAAATTGAAGCTGACAATTTCCAATATAGTGAAAGAGGTGGATCTGGCTTTTTAATAACACATGAAAACTGTGGCGGACACACTATCGAGCGTCATATTGCAAAATCTGATGCTTATTTACGAAATCGTTTAAATACAAGTAGAATTAGTGCTGCCAGTACTTTTTATGAATTAAATCAGGCTGGTCAAGTTATTTACAATGCTATTAGTAGGAATAGTAGTCGTGTAAATAATTGGTTAAACGGAAGTGGTGGTTCCAGATTAGTACTGGACTATAGCCATAGAAAAAATATTGGGAAAGTTTTAAAAAGAGGAGCTTCTAGGCCTTACAGTACAAGAAAATTCAGAGTTGTTTTGGAAAGAAGAAACTGCTCAGGATACGGATATAAAATCTTAACTGCTTATCCTAACTAATTTTAACTTCAAACCAAACATTAAAAAACAATAGTGTCCGATTTTAACCATATTGTTTTTTAATGTTTATTTGTATATTTTCGTTGCTTATGATGAAGTTACAAGATACCAATCCGCTTCTTTTCGATTTCTTTGCTGGCTATTTTCCTGATGCTGATCTTGATGGGTTAACTGATAAAGAAGTAGTCCTTTTATTTGCAGATAATAATCCGCGTGAAGTGATACAAAAAACTAAAGAGGCATTAGATACTCTCAAAAGCAATGATGTTTATCTATTAAATACCATAGCTAAAGAAGCTAATCAGTACTTTGAAACTCCTGAAGAAATATGGGAATGGTTACAAATAATCAAAACCACACTTAATAACGTGTTTTCAAAAATATAGTTGAATTACAACTGCTAATTAACATTTGGTGTACTCTTTCTATTTTAAAATATTTACGTTTTACCGTACACTTAAACTAGGGTATAATAGTTTACGATTAAATTATTTAATAATTTTTTTGATTTTATTCCAAATACTTTGATCGTTGTTCGTTGTTCTTACTGCTTTACTTTTCAACATTAATTCAAGTACTTTGTCATAATTCTGGAGATCTCTACTCATCTCATCAAACCTATGTTGCCACTTGAAATTTTCAATCAATATTTTTCTATTAACATCTTCATTCCATACTACTTCAAATCCATTTTCCCTCAAAACATCAGTAACTTTTCTACCTATGTTTAACGTAACGCTTTCATCTGAATTATCAACTTTTTGGAACGAAAGATATAAACTTGGATTATCAGGCATAATTGCGCGTGACAAGTCTTGTTCATGATAAAAACAATACCCTTCGGAAGTTATTTTATGCGCTCGTAAACTTCTCTCTACTTCAACCACTTCATACTCTCCATCGCTATTTGTAAACCCTGCATTATGCAATGCTATTATATTTTTTGAACACAATTCATCGAAGGCAATTATTAACTTTTCAGTATCCGTTGGTCGCTTCCAATTACTACTTTCTTTTAACAATTTATTATACTCCTTATCAATCATTTCATAGGCCCAATCTTTGGAGATTTCATCCTCAAATTCATTGTCTTCAATCTCTTCTACAATATTTTCTTTAATACTCGATATGGATAAAAAACCCATTCTAACTTGATTAAAAATTGATTCAACTATAAATAATTCGTTTTCAGTCATCTTACTTAGTTTATTGTTTAAGAAAAGTTTAGTCTATTCATTAAGCTTTATTTCGTACCGTTGAGAACTTACACGTTTAAATAAATCAACAACACTATCTCTCCCTGTAAAAATTTGGGTTCCTTTATTTTTACGAATAATTTTTAAAACCTTCAGATTTTCTGAAAAAGCTTCTCTTTTAAATTTAGAATTTGAATTATAATTTGCTATCCAACCTAACTTTATTGCCTGTCCTTCCTTTATGTGACAAACAACCTTCTTTCTATATAAATCTACATGTAATGCTGAACTATTTATCTTTTCTAATTTTGATAACCAATTTATCTCCATTATCTCTGGAATAGAAACAAATCCTCCGTACTCTGACTCTTTGTGAAATTCATATGAGACTGTAACAAAATCGTTACTTACATTGTAAATAAAGAACTCTGTTTTTATTGAACAACCAATTAAAATAAAGCATATTAAAAGTAATGATTTTTTCATTTTCCCTTATGAAATTTAAACAACTGTTGTTTTATTTTAATAAGTCCTTCGCTTTATCAAAAAGTTTACTTCCTTCATCTTTTATATTTTTTCCTGCTTCTTTTATACCTTCAGCACTCATATATAATTGTAGTTGACTTAGCATGTAACGTACATTATCTATTACAACAAACATTTCATCTACATATGGCACCTCATTCTCTTTCATTATTTTCTTCCATTCTACTTTAGCAAGTACAGAGAACATATACTTAGTAGCAATTTTACTTAGAAAATACTTATCATAAACTTTATTCAGTATACTTCCTGATTCTCTTTCTTTAAGGTAGGTAATTGATTCTTCTATTTTTAATTTTTCCTTAGATGAAAGTAATTCGCTCTTTTTTAGCTTTTGAAGTGATGCTATTGCGTTTTCTTTTTTCTCGTTCTTGATGTATAGATACGTTTCTATAGCCCAAGTTATTTCATTATTTAAACCGATTACATTGGCATCTTTTAAGAAAATTTCAAAATCTTCTAAAGAACGTTTCTCGTCTACTTCACGATTCATCATTAATCTATCAAAAGCTCTGAATAGATGGTTTAATGCATGAATACCTGTATGTGTTTGTTCATCATTAAAATTTCCCCACTGAAAAAGTGCTCTTGTGTAGGGCAGCGAAATTCCTTTATTGTTGTTAAGCCAAGTTATATTCCTAGAGATTTCATCTTCTGACAAATAATATAGCCCCTTTTCAAAAAATAAAAATCCTCTAAAATATTGTAATAATGTTTTTATTTCTGAATCTGGAAGTAAATCAGGATTTGTTTTTGAGCATTCATACAAGGAAATTTCTTTACCTACATCTTTACTCAAAATAACGATAGCACTTAGCACAAAATGCTCAAGATTCTGAATCATTTCCTTTTGTTTACCTTTATAATATGGTCTTTTCTTACGTATTGAATCTCCATAAGCAATGTTTAATGCATCAATAACAGTTGGAAACATATCCTCGTCTGTTTTCATTACAAAACTTTCCATTTTCTTATAATCACGATATATGCTTATATAATCAAGTAATGATAATTTTTTTTGTTCTTTTATATTATGACTTAGAAGCTTACTAGAAAGTCGATCAATATCTTTTTTGAATGATCTAAATTCTGTTGAAATGGTATCTTTTTCAATAGATGATCGTATTAGGATTTTACCAAATTTGTAAGGAAAAACTTTATATGAATCTAAGCTTTTTACCAACTCCTTTTTATCTAGAGCTAATAACTCCTCATCTGTTTTTTCTTTTGAAGAACAACTGCTACATAAACTCAAGAATATTGTATACACTGCTAGTGCATACTTAATTGATTTGTACATGTTATAATGGTTATTTTATTTTTAAAATAGGTCTGTCTGTTCATCTGCAAAAAAATAAAATAATGCAAATAAAGCTATGTAATAAATTATAAGACTAATAATAAGTGTTGATAATAATGTTAGTGCAATACGAAGAACTTTATTGGTAACTCCATTATTCTTCAAGACTTTAATAATCATAAAAAATAATGGAACTCCTAATATCAAAAAAAGTATGAACGTCATGTGTAATTTTTTTACTTAACAACTTCAATCCATTGCCCTTTTGTTCTGGCAATATAATTATTATCATACATCGCTTCAGCTTGTACGCCTGGTAAATAATACTTACCTAAATACGAAGCATTTAAAAGTATTCTAAACTTTTTATTCCCATATTGTTTCAGCGTAAAATAATTACTTACACTTGCATCTCTAATATCTGTATAATCTACTGATGATGATGACGTGTTATTCCCAAAATCTGTAAATCGAGTATTGATAATTTCCCAACCTGAAGGTATGAATTGTGTTAATGCTATATTATCAATCTTTTCGTCAGTTGTATTTCCTATTGAAACCTCCGCAACAAAATTTGTTCCTTGTGTTAACGTTGATGGATCAATTTTATCTCCATCTTTAGATTTGTACGTTACATATACTTCAAGGTTCTTTTGAATCGTCTTCTCCTCTCCTACTGGTAAAACTCCTTTGTTAAATAAGCGAACGTAAACTACCCCGCTATTTTTATTAGTAATTTTTAATCCGTTAGAAGTATTAATATCCTTTAAATCAACTAACATTAGCGATTTTGATGTGCTTTTAGTAACTTTTGCTTTAGAGTTTAGCGCATAATCAGTTGTAATTCCGGCACTCGTCCCGTTTTGTAATGCATAACCTGACATTGCCAATAAGCAATATGATGTTGTTTGAGTACTCATCCACTGTTCGCTTGATAATACTTCTGCTATTTCTCTTGCTAATTTTATGGCTTTAACCTCGTCTTTAAGCAATGAATATGTTTCTAAAGCCATTGCTTTGTTACGGTTTTTTGAACCATAATTCGAATAATATCGTACATAATTTCTCTTAGGTTTCAATGTTTTTAAAATAGATAGACTTATGGATTTTTTTCCAGCTAAAGCATAAGCACTTGCTAAACGTAATTTAGCTTGATTAGAAATTCCTGAAGTCTCTCTTAATCTATTCATAGAAGCTAAGTCAGGTGTATTTGCTAAACTTAAAGTATATAACCTGTAAGCTTGTGTGAAAGCATTATTGTAATACGACGAATTATTTCTCCAGTTTCGTGCAGCTTTTTTCTGATAAGTAATCCATTTCGATTTGAATCCAATGGGTAGCACATATCCTTTTTTAGCTGCTTCTAACATAAAATGTCCTGCATATGATGTTCCCCACTCATTGGCTTTTGTTCCTCCTTGCCAATAAGATAAACCTCCATTTGAAAGTTGAAAATTAGACAACCGTTGGATTGTAGCTTTTATATTTCTTTGTATTGAAAAACTTCTTTCATTAGACAATTCAAATATATCTGTTAGGTATAACTGTGGGAATGCGCTTGAAGTAGTTTGTTCAATACATCCATGTGGATACTGAATTAAATACGATAAACGTCTTGTAAAATTCATTGGAGGTAATGTAGAAAACTCTACACTAGCTTCATTAGTTCCTTTAGTCCCAAATGTGGTAAAGTTTAATTCGCCAGTTTCGTTTGATTTAAGTACTAAATCTTTCACTTCTGTAGTTACAGGATTTGGATTTAACACATCAATTTCCACTTCGTAAGTTGCTTTAGCACTTCCTGAAGTTGCATTAATTTTCACCTTTCCAATACCATTATAATCATTTACTTTTAAGGTAAAGTATGCCATCTTTTCATCTGGCTGATCAAATGAAATATTCTGTGTTTTAGCTCCTTCAATACTGAAAGATTCATGTGGTTCTACACTAACTTTAACATTCTTTACATTTGGTTTCATAGCAAAAACTGTAACTGGTAATGTTACGGTTTCTTTAGGCGTAATTTTTCTTGGTAATGATGCTAAAACCATTACGGGCTTACGCACAAAAGCTGTTTTTTCTGTTTGCCCATAAGCTTCAGTATCTGCATTGGATGCAACTACCATAGCTCTTACAGAACCTACGTAATTTGGTATTTTTATCTCGTGCTTTTTTACTGCTCCTGAAGCTAGCTCAAATGGTCCTAAATATACAACCATTGGCTTAAAGCGATTCGCCTTTTTATTCTTACTTCCTGCTTCAGCTTCATCTCCTCCGATACTTAAAATCTGATTTATTTTTCCACCGTAGGCTCCTATAACATCATCGAAAATATCCCAAGTTTTAACTCCTAACGATTGACGCTTGTAAAAGCTATGCCAAGGATTTGGTGTTTTAAAACGTGTTAAATCTAGTAATCCCTCATCTACAATGGCAATTGTATAAGTCATTGCTTTCGCATTTTTTTCTTTAACACGAAGTGACACGGTGCTCTCAGGCTTAATTTCATCAGCTAATTGTAATTCAGGTTCTAATTTGCTTGCCGGATCTGTCACTGATAATGGAATAGCACCATACATTCTAATTGGTAAATCATTCTCTGTTTGACCGTGCTTTTGTAACAGTGAAATATTTACAAATACATTAGGTGCATAGTTTTCTTTAACTGGAAACGTAAACTCTGTATTCTTATCTTTTGTTTCAACCCAAAAATGATCTAACACTTCTGTTCCATTTTCTACAGTTACTAAAGCTCTAGCTCCTTTAGAAGAAGCGAATTTAATGGTTGCTTTTTCGTTTACCTTGTATGCATCTTTATCGCTTGAAAAAACTAACATCGTTGCATTAGTTTTATCTTGACTTCCTCTCTTTTTCCCATACCATGATGGCCAATCATAATAAACGACAGATGAGGTAACATGATTACTGTTTTTATCTCTTACTTTTATTAAGAATCTTCCCCAATCATTTTTTTCTATTTTTAAATTGAACGATCCTTTTCCGTTAGAGTTAGTTTTCACATTGTAGGTTCTCTCAGTACTACGACTTGTAGTTCCGCTATAACTAGATAATCCGTCATCCGAAGAACTCCACCACCATCTCCAATTTAATCTATACACCTTAACCTCTAAATTATTAGCTATTGGTTTTCCTTCATCGTTTACTGATGCTACGTTAAATGTATAATCTTGATCAGTAAATAAATAATTAGAGGAATCTTGTTCTTCTGGTAAGTTTACACCTACATATGAACTGTATGGTGAATATTTTGTAGAAAAAACATCGGTACTAAAATCTCCTCCATTTTCATATACTTTAGTTACAAAACCTATCTTTAACATTCCTGGAACTAATGATCTATTTCCTTTTTTAGTTGGTATTGAAAAAGTCGCCTTTCCGTCACTATCTAGGTTTCCTTCTGTTACTTTAAATGTTTCTGGTGAGAAACGACGTGTAACATCATCAAAAATATAATTTGAAAATTTTGGAAATGTTGTTTTTATCGCTGAGAATTTTCCATTGATATCGTACTTTAACTGTCTTGCTATTGCTCCATGCAACCACTTCACTTCAATATCTCCATCGATGTCTGAATCTGACTTTAATACTTCATCAATAGCGCCAAACTTTATTTTTAAGCGGTTTGGTTTTATCGTCTCTATTTTTAATCCTTTACCAAAATAAGCATTACCAACACTCACATTTACTCTCCAATCTCCAGTTAAAGCATCTTGAGCAGTTTGGGGACTATAAGGATATACATTCTGAGCATTTTTATAGCTTATTTTCCTATCAATTACTTTTCCTTGTGGATTGATTAGTTCAAACTTTATTGGATGTTGTAATGGTAATGGGTTTGCTTTATCATTTAACACAAAAGTTAAAAATAGCTGATCACCTGGTCTCCACACTCCTCTTTCACCATAAACATATCCTTTGATTCCTTTTTGTAATTTTGCTCCAGATACGTCAAACTTACTCATCGAAAGAGAATTACCATCATTAATCTTTACGTATGTAGTACTGGTAGCATTAGAAACTGCTGCGAAAAACACACCTGTTGTATCATCAAACTTTGCGATTCCGTCTTTATTAGTTACTGAAGAAAATATAGGCTGCTGTTGTAAATTGTATAATGTAACTTTTGCTCCATTTAAAGGCTGCGCAGACAATATATCTGTTGCAACAACCATAGCTTTACCATTGTTTCCTTTCTTTACAATAGCACCGATATCGCTAGCTAAAATATTTTTACGTATTGTTTTGTCGTAATAATATGAACTTGTACACGGATTCTCTCTATCTCTCCAACTATAGCCTCTTGGATAACGACTGTAATACCTTGAAGAATCGTACCCTTTTGTATCAATTTCTTTTTTCCCATAGGTAATTACAGACGCAGCAACTTCTCCATCACATGAATAATATGAATATTCTTTATTGAATTCAAACGCTACTCTATACAAAGCTCCATTTTCAACAGTTACAAAATCGGCTAAATCAACCGCAAATGCGTTGGGTTTACTCAAGTTTAAACCTTGATTTGCTAAATTAACAGTATATTTTGCTTGCGGTCTACCTACATATCGTAAATCTGAGTTGCTGTTTAGGTTTGAATTCTGCAAAAACTGTAGCACATTGTCTTTAAACACTTTATAAACTACAACATCTACAGCACGAAGGTTTACGGAATTGAAATTAATTTTTAAGTTATTAGAATTTGGTAAAATTGTACCGCTTTTAATAAAATTAACTTCAGGTTTTAACTGCTCAAAATATAATGTTTTTACATAATTGTTCTTTAACGAGTAACCTTCGGTGTTCTTTACTCCTTTAAATATCTCAATGTCTACTTTATCTCTAAAAGAAGATTTTGGATATAAAGAAACGATGTTGTTATTTACTTGATAAGTAAACTTTCTTTTTTGAGTATTTATAAATTGAATTAATCCTTTTAAATCTTGTAATTTTTGAATTGGATCAGAAAAACTAATTTCAATATGTTGTTTTTCAGCATTAAATACTTCTACATCTAAAATTTTGAAGTTACTTTTTCCTGTAATAGTGATATCTCTATTTCCTTTTGAACTTGAATTTATAGCCTTACCATTCCAAGAAATATTTAACGTATTATCTTGTTCGCCTCTTTGTATACTATCAATTTTGAATTGAACACTTGTTGCATAATCACCAGTTTTGTCAAATGTTATTTTTTTATTCGTTCCTCCATAATTAGCTGTGATTAGTTCTTTAAGTTTTGTTGTATTGATAATGTCACTTGAACTCAAATCTCCTTCAACATAATACATATCCTTATTATATACTGAAGGTGAAGAAAGTGAAACATTAAAAAACAACTCTTTAGTTTTAACTAGTACTGTAAAGTCTTCTAACTCTTCTGCTATGTTACCATATAATTTATTCAAATGTAGGGTTACGGAATACTCTTTATTACTTTCTAATTTACCATCAGGCACAAATGAAACTATATTATTGTTTACAACAACTTTACCTTTAACACTTGGTTTTACCGTAATTGCATCGTCCGAGACATTACTTGATGTGATTTCTTTCTGTAAATGAAACTGTAAGTTAGGTACCACAGAAACTAATTTTTCAGGATACACACTAATATATTCAGTAAAAGCATTTGCATTACTCTCTGTAGGAATATTCTTCTTACAACCTGCTAATAATAAAATACACAAAAAAGAAGTGAATAGTGTCTTGTTCATTTTCATAATAAATTTGTTTTCTTCGGTATTAATCCACTCAAAGCTACTAAAATCTAATCGATTGCTATCCAACTTTTGTATATTCGTCTAATTTTTACGTGTATTCGATAGCTCTTTTGCTAAATTTGTATTTTATTAAAATATAATTCTCATTAATGATGTTAGGATTGAAATTTGACACAGAAACATCTTGGGTAGATGTTGCTAAAAATGGTTTAGAACAGTTACTTACTGATCATGCGTTTGCTGAGCAAAAAGCAGCCAGTAATGCTGTATCTATCATTATAAATTACTCTGAAGAAACAGCTTTGGTTAAGGATATGAGTGATATTGCTATTGAAGAAATGGAGCATTTTAGAATGGTCCATAATTTAATGGTTGATAGAGGAATGGTACTCGGACAAGCTTCGAAAAACGATTATGCTTTACAATTACAAAAGTTCTTTCCGAAAACACAAGACCGAACTGAAGCACTAATAAATCGCTTACTAATTGCTGCACTAATAGAAGCAAGAAGCTGTGAGCGCTTTAAAGTTTTTGCAGATCATATGGAAGATGAAGAATTATCTAATTTTTATCGCGATTTAATGGTTTCTGAAGCAAATCATTACACTTTATTTCTAAGTTATGCTCGCAAATATATGGACAGAAGTATGGTTGATTTAAAGTGGGAAGCCTTATTAGCTTTTGAAGCAAAAATGATGAAAGAAAGAGGTAACTTGGCAAGAGTTCATGGATAAAAATTAGTTCCATAATTTAAATAATAAAACTTTTATATTTCGGAAATATAAATTGGGTCGTTAGAATATGTTTAGTAAAGAAGAATCAGCTAGGGTTCGTAAAGAATTTTGGACCAGTTTTGGTAAATCATTTCCAAGAAAGTGGTTATTATATAACACTAAAATAAAAGGTTTCTCGTTTAAGTTTCAAGCTGACCGTAAAAAAGCTTTTGTTTGCTTGGATTTTGAACATCCTGACGAAATTGCTAACGAGCTTCTTTATGATCAGTTATTAGCATTACGAAAATTACTAGAAACTGAATATTTACCTGAAGTTATTTACGATGATGCTTTTTTACTAGATAGTGGTAAAATTATTCGTAGGATTTATGTTCCTCATTCACAAAAATTTAGCATCCATAATAAAAATACGTGGAGAGACTGTTATGAATTTTTTGTTGATACTATGACGCAGTTTGAACTCTTTTTTTACGAATATGAAGACTTTATTAATCAAGCAATATAACAACAACACATGAAAACTTATATCAAATTTTTTATCGTATTACTTACCATTTCTCTTTCTTTTTCTTGTTCTAAAGAAAGCGAATCTGAATCTATAGATAATGGCAATACAGGCAATTCATCTATGGAAACAGAAATTTTAAGCTTATTAAATAATCACAGAACTAGTAAAGGGTTAATAAAGTTAGAAATTTCAAAAGTCATAAAAACCCAAACTGATGCTCATACTAACTATATGATTGGAAAAAATGATATTTCTCACGATGATTTTAAACAAAGATCTGATTATTTAAAACAAAATGATAATGCTAAATCTGTTGCTGAAAACGTAGCTTCAGGTTATTCTAGTGCCAAAGCAGTAGCAAATGGCTGGCTAAACAGTAGTGGACATAAGAAAAATATTGAAGGTAATTATACACATTTCAATCTAACTGCTAAACACAACAGTAAAGGAACTTGGTATTACACCAATATATTTATTTCAAAGTAAATAATAAAACCTCCCTTGAAATCAAGGGAGGTTTTATCTTTATTGTGTGATATTTTTAATTATTAAAAAAATGTAATACTAAATGGATAATTAGGTTCCTCTTCATTGATAGCTTTAATAGCATTCATTACAGGAAATATCAGATAAAATGCTCCTAATGCTAGAAATCCTAATAACCCTAAACCAAAAAATAATACTAAAGGTATACATATTAAGAAGTAGAAAAACATAGTAATTCTAAAGTTTAAAATTGCTTTTCCGTGTTCGTCCATTCCCACCACATCATCTTTCTTTACGACCCAAATAATTAGTGGCACTATAAAACCTCCTATAACAGTAAAAAAATCAAGTAACTGGCTCAAATGGGTTATCATTAATAATTCTTTATTCTTTCGCATCTTCAATAAGTTTAAGGTTGTATAAGTTAGACGAATTAGTCTTAAAAATGTTACAGTTAAGTTACTTTCACGTCAATTAACTTATAGTATATTTGCAATAAAAATACACTTTTGCAAACCTACAATAACGATACTATTATTGCTTTAGCTACACCTTCTGGTGTAGGAGCTATTTCGGTTATACGACTCTCTGGTGAGAAAGCTATTGAAATTGCTGATCTATTCTTCCAATCAGTAAAGAAGAATAAGTCTCTTTTACAACAAAAAACGCACACCATACATTTAGGACATATTATAAATGGTAATAAAATTTTAGATGAAGTACTAGTTTCTGTCTTTAAAAATCCTAACTCATACACTGGTGAAAATATTGTCGAAATATCTTGTCATGGTTCTATTTTCATTCAACAAGAAATCATTCAATTGTTCTTAAGAAATGGTTGTAGAATGGCTGACAATGGTGAGTTTACCATGCGTTCTTTTTTAAATGGTAAAATGGATTTAAGTCAAGCAGAAGCAGTTGCTGATGTTATCGCTTCAAATTCTGAAGCTTCGCATCAAATGGCAATGCAACAGATGCGTGGCGGGATTACTAATGAATTGAAAGAATTACGTGGACAGTTATTAGATTTCGCAGCATTAATAGAACTAGAGCTTGATTTTTCTGGTGAAGATGTAGAATTTGCAGATCGCACAAAATTCAGGAATTTAGTATCTAAAATTTCTTCTGTTTTAAAACGTTTAATCGATAGTTTTGCCTTTGGAAATGCCATGAAAAATGGAATTCCTGTTGCTATTATTGGAGAACCTAATGTGGGTAAATCTACTTTACTAAATGCTCTTCTTAATGAAGAAAAAGCTATTGTTTCTGATATTGCTGGTACTACAAGAGATGCTATTGAGGATGAAATTGTTATTGATGGTGTTGCTTTTCGTTTTATAGATACTGCTGGTATTAGAGAAACGCAAGATATTGTTGAAAATATAGGAATAAAAAAAGCATACGAAAAAGCAGATAATGCTCAATTAATAATTTTTCTGATTAATGCTGAAACGGCAATTATAAATTCTTCAACATTACTTTCTGACATTACTAAAGTTAAAGATCGATTCTCTGAAAAACGTATATTAGTTATTGCTAATAAAATAGATAGCATTACTGAAAGTAAGCGTACAGAACTAAAATATTTAATTCCGGATGCTTTATTATTGTCTGCCAAACAAAAAATAGGTGTCGATGAACTAAAACAAGAGTTGACTTCTTTGGTAAATACTGGTGCTCTAAGTAATAATGAAACTATTGTTACGAATTCTCGTCATTTTGAAGCTCTTAATAATGCGTTAAACAGTATACAGTCTGTTAATGATGGTATCGAATTAGGGATTTCTTCCGATTTATTCGCAATTGATATCCGCGAGTGCCTTCGTCACTTAGGAAATATTACTGGTGAATACGACGTTGACAAAGACATTCTAGGACATATTTTTTCTAATTTTTGTATCGGAAAATAATTTACATTAAACTAATTATTACTCCAAAACTATACTTTTAACTCTTTCTATTTATCTGGGCCAAAATAGTAGGGTCTTTAATCTTATTGTCTTCTGATAATAGTTTCATTTTTGAAATTATTTCAGCTGACTTTGGATCATCATCTATGAAAGGTAAAAATAAACGACCTCTGTGTTGACTATGAATTGGAATAATAGAAATACTTAATCCGTTTTTACTAACAACACCACTTCCTAAATGAATATTATAGTCTGATAATTTACCTTTTATTAAGATAAATCTTTCTTTCACTTCAACATTATCAGCTTTAAAAAGTCTTGCTGTTTCTCTGGCCAAAACACCTCGCATTTGCATTGTTGAATAACTAGCTTCTGGATCTACTCCTCCTACATGAGCTACACTTACGACCAAATCAATATCCCGCATTACTTCACTGTAAGTAACGGCATCAATAGCACTAAGAGAGATTGATTTATAATCTTTTCTCGAATAAAAACTTATATGTTCTAACGTTGGTGCTTCGATATCTGCAGGAGAAAACCAATCTGCCATAGCATAAATAGAGGCTATAAAACCTTTCTTATGGTAAACTTTTTGTAATCCTTCATCATGATTTACAGTCCAACCTCTAGATCTTAACAAAGCAACTGTTTTCTTTGGTTGAATTTGATGACCTTGATATCTAAATGATTTTGTCTGACTTTCAACCTCATCAGGTGTTAAAATATAAAGTTCTCTAAATATTTGTTTAAAAGGTTGAACTAATTTGTTTTCAAAAGCAAACTTCTGATATAAATCCCATACAATACCTTCATATAAATGAGAAGAATGTGCTATTAACAAAACGTCTGAATTATCTATCTCAGAAAACTTACCTTCACAATCTACAAGTTTACCATCTTTAATAAAACCAAAGGTGTTTTTGGTTTTATTAAAAAACAAAAGTTTTACTAACATAGCATTTACTACAGGATGCTTTGAAATAATTATAAGTTCCTCTATAGTAAACTCTTCTGCATTTAGCATGGCTTTTTCTAAAGAAACACGAGTTCTACTATATTGTTTTTTTATATAAGATTTACTTTTTTGAAGCGCAGAAATTCTCTTATCTTTTTTAATTTTTGCTGGAATAGATTTTTGTGGTTTTCCATCTTTAGAAACTTTAAAATCCGCTTTACCTTGTTCGTCAACAATTAACTGTACAGTTATATTGTCAATCTCTACAACTGACTTTTCCATAATCGATTGAATAGCCTCTCCTTCCATAGCCCATGAAAAACGTATACTGTCTTCGTAACCAGCATTTCTAGCCAAGTTATCAAGACCTATTTCTACTGCATTTTTCTCACTTTCTTGACGTTGTGCCCCAAATTGTTTACTCTCTTTAAGAAAATCTTGTAATGTATTATACCTGTTTAATAGATCTTTTTTCTTGTTAGTCTTACTCAAAGGAACTAAACCAAAGGCTTTAACGTAATCTTTATCTCGTTTGTCTTTAATTTTTGCTAGTGTCTCCCTAATCTTTACTTCACCTAACATTACTGCAGAATAAAGCTTAACCAAACGATGTCCGTTTCCTGTAGAAATATATTTAGCAGAATCATGTAAATGCTTCCAATTTTGTTTTCCAACTTCCGTATATACTTCTTGAAACCAATCAATATCAATTACGCCTTTTAAAAAATCTGCTCTATCAACATTTGAATATCTAGAAACTATAGTTTCTTTTTCAGCATTCATATATTCAGACGCATGTGCTTGAAACCACCATACAGCATCTTCTAACTTGTTGATTTTTAGAAATTCAGAAATCCAACTAGCCCATTGAGGAGCATACATTGCTGTTTCGATCCATTTTTTCTTTGTTATTTTTAAAAGTTTTGCATCATCAATAAAATCACTTAACGTTTCATCTTCCTTAGGTACACTTTTTTTAATAAGACTACTAAAAACTTCTTTTTTAGACGACAAATCGTACCAATAATAACCTCTATGGAATGTTTCTTTTCCCAACCTAGTTAATAACTCAAATAAATAATTCTTTCCTTCTACACTAGCAAATTCAGTCATATAATGTGACACTTCAGTTGGAAGGTCACCTCTTTCTAGCTCTATTGAAAGAAGGTTTGCTTTTAATTGATTAAAAATCCCTTTTGGAATATCATCCGTAATTATATCTGGTGCTTTTCTATATTTATGACTATCCGTTAGATTTAATAATTGCTTATTTACTAATAGTTGATATTTAAAATCATCATCATTAATTACAGCATGTTTGTGAAGTTTAACACTAATCCATTCTGGAGGTGTATTCAATTCAAAAGAACTAATATTGGTCTTTGCTATTTCACCAATATTTTTTGACTCATTTGGAAAACTAATTTTAGAAGCCATTAAATACATTTTCAAATTCCAATACCTACTCAGTAATTTAGTATCATCAGAGAATTTAACTAAGTATTCTACGATATTTTCGACACCAAACAAATGATACTCTACAACGTCACACCAATGTGTTTTTCTATTACTCCATTCTTCAGTTTCAACTTTTGATTTTAATTTTTGCGGTAATCTAGCAAGAAAATCTTCTAAAACATCTAACTTAAATTGTACTATAGTATAATGATCTGCATAAGCATCATTAAATAATTTCAAAATAGTTAAAATCTTATTATTAACACTGTCCCATACGTATGTGTTAACTAGATTTACACCTTTTAAATTTGGTATATAAAGTCTTAAAAAACTACCAAAACGACTGTCTTCTTTAAAATGGTTTGGGAAATTCTGACAATAATATATAGCTGTCAATATTTCAAAATCATTCAATTTTGATGTATCATACCAATCTTTCCAAACTTCATATAATGGGAGAAACTTTACTTTTTCTTTAGGATCATCAATATCATAAGCCTTATGCTGTGTTAATCTAATATAATTTGATAGTAATCCATACTCTTTTACACCTTCCTTAGTTGTAATTTCATATTCATGATTTTTATGCTTTTCAAAAAGGGCTAGCAATTTATTTAGTGCTTTAGTTGTTTTTTCTTCATCAATGAATGTTTCAAATAAAAATTCTTGCTTTAAAGATAATTTTGACAAAATACTTGATACTTTGTTATTCTTATCAAACTTTAAATCGGGAGTTATAATGGGAGATAAATTATCATAACTTATGGCTCCAAAACCGTTTTCAAAGCTAAATTCTTTGGTTTTCTTATTAAATTTTTCAAGGAATACTTCTTCATTTTTAGATATTCTTTGTCGAGTTGAATATTTCAAAAATTGATCTTCAACAAATGAAATCATCTTCTTTTGTTCGTTCAGCTCTACTAAGATTTCCAATCCTCCTAATCTTTGATCAACTTTTTTGGCCTCTAAAAGGTTAGAAGTAGTTTGCTCAATTATTTTTACTGGTTGTACAAGAATTAATTTGATGATGTTTTCTCTCAGACTTCTATTTTTTCTTCCAAGTAAAGCTTCCAAATCAGGTAAATCTTCTGTTTCTATGTTCATTGACTGAAAAAGCCTTATACCTGTTCCCATTACTGATTCATTACGATCTTTAATTGCTTGATGGGCCAAAGCTCTCCTCCAGTCGTCAGACGAAAATTTTACTTTAGGCACCTTATCATTCTTGTTATAATAATATGACCAAGTGTAATGATTTGGGAATATTTTTCTAATAAAGTTACCTCGCTCTTCAGATGGTATTTCACTAATGTTTTTAGCTAAAATTTGTTGTTGTTCTGCATTCGCATTTTCTACTAGAAAATGATAAAAAAAGTTAGGCTTTATGGTATAACTCAACCAAGAGAAAATTGTAGCGTTAAATACCTTACCATTCGTAGGCAAATCATCTCCATATTGTTTAATATCATTGAATAGTTCTATGTTTATTTTTGGATTTTGGGGTAAAATGTGTAGTAACCAAAAATCTAACTCTATATGTGATTTGAAATTATTTTTAATATACTCTAAAATATCACTGTTAGTTCTTTCAGTTTGACTTATAAACATACAGGCGAGTATCTTTTTCTCTCTATTGCTTTCTTTAATTAATTCAATCGCTTTTAAGTTTGCTTTGTCAACATCTTCCAATGCTAAAAACCACAATGCAGTATATATTTCTAAGTTATTTTTACTTTTAAGAGCCTTTGGAATTAGCTCATTACTATTGAAATATGAAAGTACATCTACTAAAACTTTGTTTATCGTTTTACTTTTTGGAGCTTCCCAACCAAATCCAAACCAAGTATCAACAGCTCTAACTACACTACTAAATCTAGTTAAATTATGTTCATTTACAACTTTTATAAAGTGCCTCAATGCACCTATTGAAGCTTCGTCTAAAGCTTCTAAAATTATTTGTCTTAATCCTTCTTGCCTTTGTGCTGCAAGTAATAAGTCTTCAACTAATTTCCAATTTTTAAGTGCTTCCGTTAATAATAATCCTTTTACTATTGATCTTGTTACACCACCAACTTCATCTTCACCTTGAAAAATATCTTTTATTAACTCGTATACAGTATGTGATTCTTGTTTATCGTTCAAGTAAGCTGCAAACAAATATGAAAAATCTTTGTAATACATCTCTCCATACACATCATAACGAATCATTTCAGGAATATTAAAGTTTCCATATCCATAATTATTTATTAAGTACATATTCTGTAAGTACGAAATTCTGTTAACTGTATGTCTTTCTGAAGATTTACAACGAAATGATCTTCTATTATAACTGTCTTGATAAGGAGAATTTAGAAACATGTCCCATATTTCAGCTATATATGGGGCTTGATATTTTCCAAAAATAAGTTTAGCTAGTTTTTTTCCTTCTTTTTCATTCCAAGGGTTGAATATTAAATCTGTTCCAAATAACTTTTCATAAGGCTTTAAACCGTCTTCAGAATGATATTCGTTATTTATATATTCTTTCGATAGTTTTACAATTATTAACCCTAAAGCTTTATATTCTGAAGTAAAACTATTAAAATCAGATTTTTTTAATGTTCTTCTTTTTTTGCTTTCAATTATCTTTAATGCTTGCTCTTGTTTTATCATAGTAATTTTTTACCAATAGGTTCCTGCTAAAAATGTCATTCTAATAAAAACTATTGTTGATGAAGTTTTGAGTGTAATTTTTTCATTTAATGATTGTATTTCATCTTCATCTATAAAAACTAAAAAAATGCCATCTTCAAAAGCTTGAAGGGCATTTTTTATACTTTTTGATATGTCTGCTTTTGTTTTGTTTTCTACACTATTAAATCCAATTTTTCCGCTTTCGGATTGAGTCTGAATTCCTAATGGAGTTAAAAAAGCTAAGACTTTAGTATCGTCTATATTATTGTTAAAATCTCTAACATTATTACGAACTAAGGTTTCAATTAAATCTTTAAGACATTTAATCTCATGATATATGGTTACCTTACTTTTATAGATCTTTTTTTTACCTAATCTTTTCAGGTTTATCTCTAGTTCCAATAGTTTATTTTTGAGACTAAAAATATTGATTTTTCTTAAAAGTTTGTTTATTTAAATATACTTTTTATAATCTCTTTCTAGATTTTTTCTTTGTTTTCTTGATTTACTTAATCTAGAAAAGAGCTTATTTTATGTAAAATCCAGAATTTAGTCGTTAAATTGTATTGAAATCAAATAACAATCAAAAGTCATAACCTACGCGTAAATTTACGTTAAAAGAAATCTCTTCACCATCCTTTTCAAATCCTGCTTGTTTAGAAAAATAATACCTGTATCCTACTCCTAAGCCTAGTTCATATATGAAATGTTTTCCTAAAGGCCTTCTGATTCCCCAAGTTGGAATTATTGAAACATCACTTACAGATTTAAAGTTATCATCTTCATTGAAAGTAATCCATAAATCAGAATGATAACTGGTGTAAATAGATAAAAAATTCCCACTATTTCCTTCTGTATGCTTAGAATCTTTCATTCGTTTTTGTAAATTATAATACCAACGTGGCTCTAGAGTAACTACTGGGATAAATGCAAAATCAACCTGATCATAAAATTTTCCTCCGAAAAAAAAGCTTTCTAATCCTACTTCGATTCGCATTGCTATTTCGTCTGTTACTTTAAGTTCTGTGTATCCCCATATTTCTGTGAAATTTGTTTGCACACCAAATATTGATTTTTCAACATTGGCATTTTTACGTTGTGAATTTGCTAAAAAAACAAACCCGAAAAAAATTGAAATAAAAATTACTTTTTTCATTCTATTACTTTAAATATATATGTTATTAAATTGTACTGCTCTTTATTTGTGTCTCTAATTTATATTCTCTGATTCCCATGATTACTAACCATAAGCAAAGTGAAACTTCGCCTAGGTCTGCAGGTAGGGTTACATAATCTAACAGTATAAATTCAGACTTTGGGAATAAGAAAAAATTGAAGAAGTTTATTATGTCTCCAATGAAACCTAACATGAGTAAAACACCTATAAATTTTGGAATTAAACCTGATCTGTAAATCATGTAACCTAATGGAAATAAGTATAATCCATAAAATACTTGAGCTACATAATATCCATTAATATGCATTTTCAAGAAGAAAGTGATTAACCCATTTAATTGTTCTTGACTGAAAGCGCCTAAATAGTTTCCATCTCCTGCTAATAATGATGCTGCAATTTGATTAAACGTATTTAAACATAATATTGATACGCCAACCATTGAACTTGATAATAATACTAAGGAAAAAGTTTTACTAACTGGTTTAAATATAAAATATAAGAATATCGCATAAAAAAAATAAGCGGTAGACATAATTATATCACTAACAATACCTAAGTTGAAAAGTGCATGCTTATCCTTTATATTTTTGGCTGTTGTAATTATATCATCTGGTACGAAAATTTTATAACGAACAAAAAATTCTGCAAATATTCCAGAAATTAGTAGTACTAAAAAGATGCATCCCGCGATTCTTGCTGTTTTTTTATTTGAATTCATTTACTATGTTAATTTATATTTACATTGTAAATGTCTATGATTGCTTATATAATAAAAATTCTAATATGCAAAATGGTATAATTCCTCTGCGTATCAATCGTTTTTACTTGTCAAACAGAAATCAAATAATGTAGTATTTGTTGTTATTTTCCTATGATTTGAAAGAAAGCACCTTTGTAGGTTTCGGATATCGGTATAAGTTGATCTGCTATTTTTATTCTATTTCGTGTTATTGACTCTATTTTATTTAATGCTACCATGTAAGATTTGTGCACTCTACAAACTGTTTCTGAAGGAATTATTTGCTCTAATTCTTTAAAATTTTGCAACGTCATTATTTTTTTATCTGTAGTATGAATTCTAATATAATCTCGCATTCCTTCTATATAAATTATATTTTTTAATGTAATTTTTTCTAACCGATTTTCAGTTTTAACGAAAATATAATCCTTTTGAGTAGCAGTCGTATACTTTTCTATATTCTCGTGTGCTTTATTTACCGCTTGTAGAAAACGATTGAAGGTAAAAGGCTTTAAAAGGTAATCGGTAACATTTAATTCATACCCTTTTAATGCATATTGTTCATACGCGGTTGTAATAATAACCTGACTTTTTATTTTCGAGTTCTCTAACAATTCGATTCCAGAGAACTCGTCCATATTTATATCTAAGAATAGAATAGCTACTTCATTAGTTTTTAAATAAGAAAGTCCATTTAATGCGCTATCAAACGTCGAACATAGATTCAAAAAAGGAATCTTATTTATGAAATCACTTGTTTTTTTTAGTGCTAATGGTTCATCTTCAATAATAATACAATCATATTTTTTCATAATCAATTTTTAAATAGACACAGTATTCATTGTTCTGATTGGTTATTTTTAATGTGTGCTGTTCTGGGTAGGTTAAATGTAATCGTTTCTGAATAAGTTTATTTCCCAAACCATTACTTTCAACTTGTAACTTTCGACTGGCGTCATATTTATTCTTACATTCTAATTTAATATACTTTTTATTCGTGGTAATCGTTATTGTAATTGCTTCTTTTAACCTTTTATTTGTTGTATGCTTAAAGGCATTTTCAATAAATGGTATAAAAAGCATTGGAACGACCATTTTATTCCCAACTTCTCCAATTACTTTAAAGCTAACATAACTGGTATTGGCTGTTCTTATTTTTTGTAATGCTATATATTTCTTAATATATTCTATTTCTTTTGCTATTAAAACTTTATCTGTTTTAGCCTCAAACAACATAAACCTCATGATATCAGATAGCGTATTTAGATAATTTGATGCTTGACTTGGTTCATTTAAAATAAGTGCATCTATATTATTTATTGTATTGAACAGAAAATGGGGATCTAATTGCGATTTTATTAAAGCTAACTCCATTTCATTATTTTTCTGTTTTAAAACTTCTTTCAATTTAATCTCGTCAAACCAAGTTATAAAGCCTTTTATAAATAAAGCTATTACTCCAATTATAGTTGCTATAAAAGATATGGCAATAATTCCTTCAGCAAAATCATTACGTAAATTAAACAAGCTACTGTTACCACAAATTAATGTGATTAAAAAAACACCTAAAAAACCAATTGATAATGAAACTAATACACTATAAATAATGGATTGGTAAATACTCTTTCTTTTTAAGTAATGCGGAAATATTAAACAATAGTAACTGTAAAATGAAATAACAGATGGAATGATAGCAAACGAAAATAAGTACTTAAAAATAAGATCTACTCGATCTTTACTATAGGAATTATTTTTAAATAGAAGCCCTAGCATTATAATTATTAATAATGAATAACATGCCCAAAATCCGATATGCAATAAAGAAATAATATATTTTTTCATGAATTATTAATCTATATTTCGAATCAAGAATCTAAAATTTTAAACGATAACTAAGATTTACATCTAATTTTTAATACACTTACTAATATCTGTAACTAATTTGAAGAAAAAACTTGTGAAAAATGATCGTATGGATTACAAATATTAAATAATTTAAATTTTAATGCTATGTTTTTCAAATAAAAAAAGATAATACATCTCTTATTATTCTGCACCTATATCCTTATAAGATATTGATTTTAAGCTACTAAATTATTCAATAGAAATATTTAAGCTATTACTTTTTTATAAGTAACGTATTTAAGGTAAGGCCAGTAAGAATTAACAAAATTCCTAGGAGACTGTACAATGTATATATTTCATCTAACCAAATTGAACCAATTAATATTGTAAAAATAGCTTCGATATACTTTAATGGAGCTACTTTATTTATTTCAGATTTTTGAAAAGCTTTAGTCATATAATACTGTCCGTAATAACCAAAAACACCAAGGCCTAGCAATAATATCCATTCTATATTTTTGGGAGTAACCCAATGTTGATACATTAAAAACCCTCCTAAAATAGCTGAAATACACATGAAATAGTTTACTATAACTAAAGGATGATCTTCATTTCCTATTTTCCTAATTAAAATAAAGACTATACCTGTTAATACGGCGGATATTGTAACATATAAAAGTCCTATATTTCCAACATTAGCATCAAATCCTTTTAAAATTAAAATACCTGAAAATGCAATTCCAAAATATAACCATTGCTGTTTTTTTATATTTTCTTTCAACATAAAAGTGGCAAATATTGTTGCAAAAATTGGTGCTATATAACGAATGGCAACTGCTGAACCCGTTGTTAGGTATTTTAAAGAACTAAAAAATAATGTCATTGCTGTAAATCCGAAAACTGCTCTTGTAAAGAGTAATGTTCTCTTATTACCCAAAATATTAATTTTAGATTTTAGAAGTAGTGGAAATGTAAAAAGTAAACTACCAATAGATCTAAAAAATACTATCTGGTATACATTAAAATGATTTAGGCTTTTAACTAAAACATTTAGTAATGTGAAAGATAGTGCGCTAATAATCATAAATACAACTATTCTTTGCATCTTATTTTTACAATTGAAAAAGTCTTTCTAAAATAGTGCTTTAGAAAGACTTTTATCTAATTTTTATGACTTGATATTATCGTATCGAATTTATGATACTAACTGCGTTAGCTACTTTCACTTTTATCTCTTTAAAGTTGTAACTTCCGTCAGCTTCTTTTTTAATGAGTTTAGATCCCATACCAACACAAATAACTCCAGCATTAAACCAGCTTTTTAAATTTTCCTCAGTAGGACTAACTCCTCCTGTTGGCATAATACTCGTCCATGGTTGAGGAGCTTTTATTGCTTTTACAAATTCGGGTCCGTAAATATTCCCTGGAAAAAGTTTTACTATTTCACACCCTAGTTCTTCTGCTTTTGCTATTTCAGTTAATGATCCACAACCAGGAGACCAAAGTACTTTGCGTCTATTACAAACTTTTGCAATATCTTCTCTTAATACTGGAGTTACTATAAAATTTGCTCCTTGTTGCATGTATAATGATGCTGAACCTTCATCAGTAACAGATCCTACTCCTAAAATCATTCCTGGTAATTCTCTTACAGCGTATTTAATTAGTTCGTTAAAAACTTCAAAAGCGAAGTCTCCTCTTGCAGTAAATTCTAATAAACGCGCTCCGCCATCATAACATGCTTTTAATACTTTTTTTCCTGATTCAATATCGTCGTCGAAAAATAACGGAACTAATCCTGTATTTCTCATTACTTGTGCTACTTCTAGCCTTGAATACTGTGCCATTATTCTATCTTTTTATAAACGAAAATTAACTTTAAACCTTAAAAATATCTTGGACTTATCTGGATACTTTGCCTATTGCTTTTCCTGACATCATTTTTTCAACTTCTTCCGTAGTTACTAAATTGTAATCTCCAGATATCGTATGTTTTAAGCAACAAGCAGCAACTGCAAAGTCTAAAGCTTTCTGAAAATCGTTTATATAAGTTAACAATCCATAAACCAATCCTCCCATAAAAGCATCTCCACTGCCTACTCTATCGACTACAGGTGTAACTTCTTTTATAACTGCATTGTATATCGTTTTTCCATCGAATAAAACACCGCCAATTCTTTGATGTGAAGCACTTACTGAATACCTTAATGTAGTAGCTACAATTTCTAAATTTGGACACAATTGGAAAAGTTTATCATATAGTGAAGGGAGCGATTTCTCATCTTGATAATTAGGCTGTACTTTGTTTTTACCTAACATATAATATGCTGTATCAATATCACCCAATATAATATGACTATACGACAATAATTCTGGCATAACCTCTTTAGGTTCTTTACCATACTTCCATAATTTAGAACGATAATTGAGATCACAAGAAATTTTAAGTCCTAACGCATGTGCCGTTTTTACAGCTTCTAAACATTGTTCTGCTGCTTTTTCAGAAATTGCAGGTGTTATGCCACTCCAATGAAACCACGTAGCGTCTTTTAGAATTTCTTCCCAATTAAAATCATCTTTTTCAGTATTTGCTAATGAACTGTTAGCTCTGTCATATACAACCTTACTTCCTCTAGTTCCTGCACCAGTTTCTAAATAATAAATTCCTAATCTTTCACCTCCGTAAATAACGTTATCCAATCCTACTTTCAATTTACGCATTTCTTTTACAGCACAAGCACCTATATCGTTGTCAGGAACTTTAGTTATAAAATCAGTTGATATGCCATAGTTTGCTAAAGAAACCGCAACATTAAATTCTCCGCCTCCGTAGGAGGCAGCAAAGTTTTTAGCTTGTACAAAACGTAAATGTCGCTCGGTAGATAAGCGTAACATTATTTCTCCAAATGTTACTATTTTATTCATTTTTAGATTCTTTTACACTAAATTCCTAAAGCTTGTCCTCCACCTATTTGAATCGTTTCAGCTGTAATAAAAGCAGCATCTTTACCTGCTAAAAAAGAAACTACAGAAGCCACTTCTTCGGGTTGTCCTAATCTTCCTAACATAATATTATTCTTCCATGAAGCAAATACTTCTGGTTTTGTTGATTTGATTTGCGCATGAAACGGAGTATCGATAGTACCTGGAGATACTGCATTGACTCTAATATTATATTCTGCTAAATCTTTTGCCAATGCCCTTGTTATTGCATGAACTCCTGCTTTTGATGTTCCGTAAATTCCGGCACCTGGTCCTCCAGCATTCCAACCAGCATTTGATGTGTAATTAATTATAGTAGCATGTTCTCCTTTTTTAAGAAAAGGTATAGCTGCTCTAGACGCAAAAAATACAGAGTCCAAATTAAGAGCCATAACAAATCTGTAGAATTCAGTGGTCATGTCTTCAAACCTTGACCTTCCACCTAAACCTCCTGCATTATTTACAAGAACATCAATTTTTCCGTATTTATTACCTATCGCGTTTATATTAGAAATTACTGCTTCTTCATTGGTTACATCAAACCCATAATATTCCGCCGTAATACCTTCTGCTGTTAACTCTTTTACCTTTTTTGCACCTTCTTCATCTTGAATTCCATTTAAAATTACGGTATATCCATCTTCTCCTAACCTTTTTGCTACTTCAAAACCTATACCTCCTGTAGCTCCAGTTACTAATGCTATTCGTTTGCTCATCTCTAAATTTATATTTTAAGTTTATTATTAATCTATATCTAATTTTTGGTTTTTATGACTTTACAGTAGCATCCACTAATCGTACTTTTCTAATGAATAAAAATATTACTGATACGCCAAGTGCTACCGAAAGTGTAATTGCTATGAATGCTGGCGTATAGGAACCTCCTTTAGTTATTTGTCCTATAAACCAATTCATAATCATTGGTGAAACTGCAGCAACAGTTCCTGCTAATCCAGCTAATGTTCCTACAGAAGGTCCTTTTAACAAATCGCTAGACAGCGTTTGAATATTACCAATTGCAAATTGAAACCCAAACAAAGCAACGCCTGCTAGGTATATAAAAGTCATGAAATTTGTTTCCTTTACAAACAAAATAATACCTAAGAATGCTAAAATTATTAGAATACCGCCAACTACTATACTTACTTTCCTACCTAAATCAACGGAACTTCTTTTTATAACTTGTTCAGTAAATAAACCTCCTAAAATACTTCCTGCGGCTGCCATTAAGTATGAAATCCACATTGTATTACCAATTTCCTCGATACTTAAATTAAATTTTGAGTTTAAATAAATTGGCATCCAACCTGCAAAAAACCACCAAATAGGTTCTATAAAAAAACGACATAATAAAACGCCCCAAGATTCTCTAAAGCTTAATACTTTTTTAAGACTTAAACTTTTTTCGTTTACTCCTATTTCTACTTCATCTTCTTGACCATCGTTGCTTATTATTCTTCTTTCTTCTTCTGTTAACCAAGGATGTGTTTTTGGACTTGTTTTATTAATTATTAACCAAGGAATCACCCATAATAAACCAAGTAAACCAAGTATAACATAAGTGGCTTTCCATCCAAATCTGGCATATAAAAAAACGATAATTACGGGTGCTATTACATTTCCTATGGAAGCGCCAGAATTAAATATTCCTTGGGCTAATGCTCTTTGCTTTACAGGAAACCATTCCCCGTTACTTTTAACAGCACCAGGCCATAAACCTGCTTCACCTAAGCCTAAAAGTCCACGAACAACGGAAAGTGAAAATATACCTCTTGTAAAGGCGTGAAATGCAGCTGCTATAGACCAAACTACAATGGATAATGTGAAACCTATTTGAGTTCCTATTTTATCATACAATCTCCCTGATAAAAACTTACTAACCGCATACGTAGCCATAAAAATGTTTAATAGAAATGCATAATCTTTCTTATCCATTCCTAAATCTTCACCCATTTGAGGCCATAGTAAAGCAAAAGCTGTTCTATCTACGTAGTTTATTACGGTAGCGATAAAAATAAGTGTAATTATCCACCACCTTAGTCCTTTTATTTTCATTCTAAAATTTAATATGTTTCTATTTTTATTTATAAATTATAACAGTACTTGTATAATTCTTTGAAATGCTCCTTCATTTTCTTTTTGGCTAATTGAGGCTCTTGTTCTTTAATTGCCTTAAAAATCGCTTCATGTTCTTTTATCCCTAGTTTAGCCTGATTATCATCACAAACATGATATTTTTCAAAATTTGTAATAATCTCTGGTGTAATCATTAACATAAAGGTATTCATGGTACTATTACCACTAGCTTTTGCTATTGCAAGATGAAAAAGTAAATCTTCTTGCACTGCATCTTTTCCTTCTAAAACTTTTTCTGTATACGCATTAAGAGCTTGTTTTATTAATTCTAAATCTTCTTCTGTTCTTCTTAAAGCAGCTAAGCGCACCGTCTTTAATTCAAGAAGTATTCTTGTTTCAACTAATGACTTAAAACTAGGGTCACTTAATCTTATGATATCCTCTATCATACCATTAAGAGCAATTATTCCAATATTAGCTACGAACGTTCCGCTCTGTGGTTTTGAAGTAAGTAATCCATAAAACTCTAATTTTTGTATGGCTTCCCTTATTACACTTCTACTTACACCAAACTTTTCAGAAAGCATTCTTTCTGAAGGAAGTTTTTCTCCTGGCTCAAGGTTTTTATAATTTATTAAATCTTTAATCCCTTTAATTACAGTATTTTGAACACTATTACTGTTGTCTGCTTTATTGAGCGCTTCTATTTTCATATATTAAATTTTAGAATCAAATAAAATTGGTTAACCAAAATTAACTAAAATAGTACTTATTCACTAAGTAAAAGAATAATTTTGTTTTTAATGACTCACTTCTAAGCTATAAAAGCTAACCTTGGCATATGAATTCTTATCTCTAGATTGAAAATAATTTCCTGCTTTAAAATAGTTCTCAAATATTCCCCACTTTTTCATGTGAATACTGTTGTAAACTTTTGATTCATTATTATTTAAAGTAACTATCATTTTACCTTCAGACACATTAACCTCTACTTTAAATTTATTAAAATTAACCTTCTCTTTGAAAGTGTATCCTTTATCATCTTCCCAAGCTTTCTCATGTAATATTTCTTTGTTAGTAGCATTCGTATTTTTAAGTTGTTTTGTTTTGATTCTAATTTTACCATTCTGCCAATAAACCTTAAGCATTGGTGGCGCGTTATTATCTGTTTCTCCTATTAAATCACGTTGATCATTTGTAAGCCTACCGTGAATTTGCAAAACTATAGCTCTATGATATTTTCCTTTAGCGTCTTTTGTAATCTTATCCATGGCTAGTTCGGCTTTTAGATTTCCTCCTTCCTCAAAAGTCCAGTTTGTACTATTGCTACCAGGATTCATCTGTTCTCTTAATTCAGATCGAGAGTACTTACTATTTTTTGTTGTAGATTCTGTAGGGAATGCATGAAAAATAATCGCTCCTTTTGTTGAGTCTATGTACATATATGGTTTTGCAACCTGAATTTTAACAAACTCTAAAATTTCTGGTGGCTCAATTTCATATGGTTTTCCTTTATCATTCACTATTGGCAAGGTTACTTTCCAATTATTTAAATCTATGTTGGGAAGCTTACTTGTTACTACAACTCCATTTTGCTCTTCTTCTTGCGCTAAATTTTGTGAAATATTTTTGTCTTGGCAACTGGCTGTTAAAACCATAGAGCATACAAAAAGACACTTTATAATATTCATCTTTAAATAATACATTTTATGTATAGAATTATAGTTTTTTTATCTCAACCAGATCATATCTAGTTTCTACATTTCCTGCCGTTATATAAAACCTAAGTCGGTCGGTAGAGGCTGATGTTTTAAATGAATATGTTATAGTTTCATATTCACTACTTTTGGCACTAATAGGAATTGCTTCTTGAACAAAAGCTGTGTTATCATCTGGGTCTTCAATTAACAGATTACCCGCTACACTTCCTGAATTTTTACTTACATACCAAAATGAGATTTGATAATCGGTATCTGACCCTACATCGATGGTTTGGTCTAAAAATTTTGATGTTGAATTTGCACTAATTTTTGCTCCAGATTTTCCATCTGGTGGTGTTGGTGAACCAGAACCCGAATAAGGAGAAGATGCATTACCACCTCCCCATACAGATCTATCGCTGCATTCAAAACTTGGACATTGAAATTCTGGAATCAATTCATTTACTACAGTAACATTTAATGTAATTTCATCTGTTACATCGTTACCATCTCTGGCTACTAAAGTTACAGGATAAGTACCCTCGCCGTCGTCAAATATATATGATGGTTCTGGCTCTGTAGAAGTATCTCCGTTTACGAAAGTCCATTCAAACTTAGATGCACTGGCCGAAAGGTTAGTAAAGAAAATCTTTCTAAAGTTTTTAGTTGATGATTTGTATTCAAAATTCGCTTTTGGTGGTGTTAAATCTTCTATTGAACCCGTTTCAGGTAAATTATTATCTTCACAAGAGTTAAATACTAATGTTGACACAAGAATGGTGAACAAGGTTACCATTTTTGTGTATTTCTTATTTTTATTTATTAACTTAATCATACTTTTTAAGTTTTATTTTTATTAATATCCAGGATTTTGTTTCAGTAATTTTCCGCTTGCGTCTTCTGGACTTAAGTTAATTTCTCTCTGCGGAATTGGTAATAAAAGATCTGTACCTGTAAACTGTAATCCATTGGTATTTGAGAAAGTTGTAAGTACTTCTAAGGCTTCTCCCATCCTTACTAAATCAAAAAATCTGTGATTTTCAAATGCTAACTCTACTCTTCTTTCATCTAATAATTCTTGTTTTGTTATTGCAGTTACTGGTGTTGTTAATCCTGCTCTATTTCTTATCTGTTGAAAAGAAGATATGGCATTTGCATTTGCTGTTGAATTACTTGCTCCTAATATTGCCTCCACGTGCATTAACAGCACATCAGCGTATCTAAGAACAATCCAATCGTTACCTGCAGAAGTTGGATCAGATGATGTTACTGGTATACCTAAAGAAGTATCGCCGTTCGGTAAATATTTTACTACTTGATATTGCAATGCTTGTGTTGGATCTAATCGATATGAAAATGCTGCCCTGTTTCCACCTAAAGCATCTAATACTGTTCTTGCGTCTTCGGTTACATAATTTACACCACTTGTTCTACCCACTGCATTTAACCATTCTGCTGAAAAGTTTTGGCTATCGTCATTAGATCCTTCTATAAATCCAATAGAAAAAATTGTTTCATCATTACCTTCATTATAAAATATATCTTTGAAATCTGATTCTAATGCAAAACCTCTTGCTGGATCCATTATGGATTCCAATAAATTCTGTGCTTCACCATATCTTTTTAGTGTTAAGAAGACTTTAGCTAACATCCCTTCAGCAGCTGCTTTGGAAGCTCTATCTTTAAAACTATCGTCTAAGTTTAGAATTGCGGTTTCTAAATCACTTATAATTAAATTGTATATTTTATCGGTCGCTATTCTTGTGAATGAAGTTGCCTTGTCTAGAGGACTTAAAATTCTATCGACCAATGGTACATCTCCAAACAAACGTACTAAATTAAAATAAGCATAAGCTCTAACAAATTTGGCTTCACCTTCGAACTGCGCTTTAGAATTACCAGCTGCTTCTAAGTTATCTAAAATAAGATTTGCTCTAAAAATTACATTATAATAACTTCTATAATAGTCATCTACAATACCATTAGTAGGCTCTACATTAAAAAATTCAAATTGAGAAGCTTCACCTTCTTGACTTTTGGTTCTTGTATTATCACTTCGCATTTCCGTAACATAAAATTCAACTTGAATTCCATGATTTAAATCTGCTCTTGTATTCTTTAATGCATTAACCCCTTGTATTCCGTCGTACATATTTATGACGGCTGTTTCGACTTCTGCTTCTGATGTAAAATAATTCTCTGAACTTATACCAGAATTCAACTCTGGTGACAGGAAAGTATCTTCACATGAAGAAAGAAACAACATGACTAAGCACATCCCTAAAAATTTAATTTGTTTCATAATATTTTCTGTTTTTAGTTCTTCGTTTTAAAATTCTACATTTAAACCCAATGAATAGGTTCTAAATACTGGAGAACCTGCTCTTTGATATCCAAAAGTTGTTGCACTAGTATTGTTTACAGATTCTGGATTAAACCCTGTATAATTACTGGCTGTTAAATACATTAAGTTTTGACCAGAAACATATACTCTTACGTTAGACATCTTAAGTTGCTTTAATACACGTTTACTGAACCTATAACCAAGGTTTACATTTCTTAAAGCTATATACGATGCATCTTGTATAATGTCGTTCGTAAAGATTTTTTGTTTTATAAAACCTTGGTTTGGCGTTGTATCGACAAAATCTTGCCCACTATTAAAATGATTGAAGATATACTGATCTCCCATATTCCTTATTTCTGCTCCATGACTTCCTTGGAACATAAAACTTAAATCTACATTTCCGATTTTGAATTCGTTAGATAAACTCCAAACAAAATCTGGATATGAGTTTCCTAAAATAGTTTTATCGTCGTCGTCGATTAAACCATCTCCATTTAAATCTTTTACATAAACATCTTGTGCTTCTGCTCCTATTGGATGAAACGGATTCTTTAAAAACTCTTTTGGTATATCTCTCTCTACTACCCAACCGTAAAATGATGAAATTGGATTTCCTTCTAAATTAATCCACTCAGCTGCTCTTTTAGAATCTACATTTTGAATTTGACCATTAGAATCTGCAAAATCATTCAATGTATTTTTATTTTTAGATCCTATGAATGTTGTAGACCATTTAAATTTATCGTTTGAAATATTTCTTGTTCTAAGCTCTACTTCTATACCGCTATTCTCTACTTCTCCTATATTAACAAGCGCATTTGAAAACCCTGTTGTTGTTGAAATCGGGTTATTTAGTAATAGCTGATCACTTTTTCTTGAATAATAATCTACTGATCCAGAAATGAAATTATTAAAGAATGTGAAATCTATACCTGGATTAAATTCTACTTGTCTTTCCCATTGTAAATCTGGATTAGCAATATTTAAAGGATTAACGACTAGTGTTTGGCTACCTCCTGAAACTCCAGTAGTAGTATTGTCTAAAATTGCTAAGTAAGGGTAATTATCTACTAAGCGATTTCCTGTTCTAAAATCATTGTTACCGGTAACCCCATAACTTACTCTAAACTTCAATCGATTAATTATTTTGTTCCCTTTTAAAAAATCTTCATTATGTACATTCCATCCTGCTGAAAAAGCTAAGAAATTTCCATATTTCTTGTTTGGTCCAAATACTGAACTTCCATCTCTTCTAAAGCTAAAGGAAGCTAGATATTTATTATCATAAGCATAATTTACTCTGGTAAAAAATGATAGTAATGTGTTTTCAAATTCAAATTCATTTGTATCTGTAATGCTTTCAGCTGCTGAAATAAATTGCTTGGTGTCATCTTTAAAAACAGAACCTTGAATGCTTTCAAACTGTAGTTTTGTCTTTTCAGCAGAAGTTCCTAATACAGCGCTAATTTCATGATCTTTTATCGTTTTGTTATATGATAACATATTGTCCAAGACCAAATGATAAGAGGTTTGATACGTACTATCTAATCGAGAAGCACTTGCACCGTTTCTATTCGATTTAACCCCTTGATATCTTGAACCTCTTGTTCTTTGATAGTCTCCTGAAACTGCTGTTCTAAATTGTAAATCGTCTGTAATTTTATATTTTCCATAAACACTACCAAATAACTTTAATTTGAACTCTCTTCTATCTCTTTCTAAGATTTTAGCTGCCGGATTTGTATTTGAAGTATTACTGATATCTGTTCCTTCTATTTGTCCATCATTATCAAAATCATTATCTGGTGTACCTCTTATTAAATCGTAATCATCAAACATTCTTTGAACTGCATAATCTCCAACTTTAGCATCTGCATATTTACCGTTATCTCTAAATCGATTAACGAATTTTATATTTTCTTCTGTTAGATAAACTGGTAACCAAGATGGTTGTCTTAAAATATCATGAGTAGAACCATCAAATCTTCTCCTTTCAGTAAATGAAGGGTTAAAACGCGCTCCAACAGATAATCTTTTATTAATTTTTACCTCAACCTTACCATTAAAACTATATTTTTTAAAGTCATCTGTTAACAATACCCCTTCATCGTGTAGATAATTCAATCCTGCACTGTATTTTACTCTTTCATTTCCTCCACGAGCACTAAATGAATGGTTAATTATATTACCTCCGTCAAAAATAACGTCTTGCCAGTTGGTTTGATCGCCTATTAATAACTTGTATCTTGTTTTGTCTGTTAAGGTATATGTGTAATTCAATTCAGCTAAAGCAGCGTCTTTTACAGAAGTATAATATGCATCGCTCTTTCTGGCTTCTTTAAAACCTGCATAGGTAGCATAACTGAATTTAGTTTCTCCTTCTTTTCCTGTTTTAGTAGTAATCATAATTACACCGTTACCACCTCTAGAACCATAAATTGCTCCTGATGCAGCATCTTTCAAAACCTCAAAAGACTCAACGTCATTCATATCTAAAGAACCTAAAAAATCTTCATCTACGACAACTCCGTCTACAACTATTAACGGTCCTGAGTTACCTGTAATAGAACCTACACCACGGATACGAATTGTTGGTGCAGAACCCGCTTCACCTTCAGTCGCTTGTATATTTACTCCAGAAACTTGGCCGACTAAAGCGTCATCAACTCTTGATACTGCTATTTGATCTAATTTTTCGTTTTTTACCTTTGAAATTGCTCCAGTAAGATGAGATTTCTTTTGAGTACCGTAACCTACAATGACTATTTCTTCTAATACGTTATTATCTTCATTTAAAACGATACTCAACTTATTAGCATTATTAATAGTGACAGATTTTGTTACGTATCCTAAATTAGAAAACACTAAAGCTTCTCCTTTTTTAACCTTTAGAGAAAAGTTACCGTCAAAATCTGTTGAAGTCCCTTTTACCGTTCCTGAGATAATTACACTTACTCCTGGAATAGGCAAATTATCTGCTGCACTAACTACTTTCCCTTCAATTTTAAAAATCTCTTGAGTATAGGCTCCTAAACTAATTAATAGTAATAAAAGTAATATCCGTTTAATTTTCACATCCATAATTAAGATTTAATTTGTGTTAATTGACTTTTTAATCCCCCCTTTTTACCAATATCAAATTTTACTTTACTAAATCGTTTGAGTACTATTTTAAAAAAAGTAGCTATTCTATACTCCTTTGGTTTAGTGATTAAAAAAAGATAGGTATTAACCTATCCTTTTTTTTAAATCAATTCAAACAGTTAACAAATTGGTTTACCAGATTGGTTTACCAAAAATAGAACTATTTTTATTATATCCAAACTTTTTAAGAATAAAAAGTATAAAATTGATAAACAAGTGTTGTTAAAAATATCTATTCCATAAAATCTTCTCTAATTGGGCTGAAAACATCTATTAATATTCCTTCTTTCTTACAAATAGCTCCATGCAATACATGAGGCGGAATATAAACGGTGTCTCCTCCTTTTACCATTTTAGTTTCTTCCCCAATGCTGAATTCAAATTCTCCACTTTCTACATAGGTAACTTGGGAATGATAATGTTCATGTTTATATCCTATCCCACCTTCGTTAAAATGTACTTTAACAAGCATTATTTTATCATCATACCCCATTATTTTTCTTTTCACGCCTTCTCCTACAGATTCCCATTCTAAATCTTTATCTAAAATAAATTCCTTACTTGATCCAAATGTTTTCATAATTATAATCTTTAATTTATTTAAAATAATAAGCACCTTTCCATTGGTAATTATTATTATTTATTTTTAATGTATGTTGCTTATTTTTTGAAGAATCGGTATTCGCTAATATTAAAAGTCTCTTTTTCTTAGACGTGTATTCTAATTTTACTACAGTATATTGTTTACTGCTTTCTAACACTTTTATCTTAGTAATTATACTGCGGGTATTATTAGCTTTTTCAGTTACTGGATTGTAAGTTCCATGAGATTCTATTGCCGAAGCAAATACAGTATTTTTAGTATTATTTTTTCTTAAAATGAGTGCAGGTTCGTTTCGTAAATTAAATTGGGGATCGTTAGCTCCAATATTAACTAATAATACTTTATCGTTTACATTCGTTGCAGATGTAATACTATAAAATCGATTTTTATTAAGCCAAGTAAACTGTATATTTTTAGCATTAGCCTTACCTTCAGCTACTTTCCAAAGGTGCTGGTATCCGTTATTATTTCCTAATACAGATAATTTTTCAAAAGTCTTTGTTTTAAAGCTGGAGTTTATTATTTGTCCAAAATAATAGAATGGCAAATCGTATTGGTTTGTGTTTAAAGATGTAATGTTAAATATATCGATAACATAAGGCTTCAATAACTCAGCCTCTTTAACAAGAATCATAGTACGATGCAAACCAGAACCTGGGTATGCATTCTCCTCTTTTGCACTAACTATTTGAAAATTTGTATCGGAAATATCAAATAAATAACGTTCTGAATGATTTTTACTACCTATTACATAATTATAGTTAAAATGTGATTGTTCGTTTTGAGTAATCGTATTGTGAGCTATGGTGTGCTTGGCAAACGTTTTATTTTCTTTTAAATAACCTCCACCATTTTTTTGTTCCACATTTACAAAACGAGATAATCCATAGTCTTGTATTATTTCTTCTCCATTCTCATACATTGAAAACGAGAGCTTATCATAATGTCCGTGACTTAAACCTTGACCTGTGTACTTCATTACCAAAGCCATGGTTTCTTTTTGATTATTATGACGAATAATCCCAACAGCACCTTCATCTCCATTAGATCCATCTCTTAATTCTACAGATTTTTTTATGAAAGGCTTTTCTTTTTCGTCTCTTAAACTCATAGCTGCCGCTAAACCAGCTGCATCCAAACATACCCGATCTTGCTTTTTTACAATTGATAATAAAGAATTATCCTTTGTTCCATAATAATAAGCGATGTTTACTGCTGATACTAAAGATGGTGTATAATATGACATCCCCTTTTGTGCATCATTTAGCGGGAAAAAATCTCCACCTTTATCTGTTAAATTCAACAAGGCACTAACTGCCTTCAATAATACACCTTCTCTATACTCAAAGATTTTTAATTCAGGTCTTTTATTTTGAAGTGCTTGAGCGAAAATTAAAAATGGATACATCGCGTAACGTTGATAATAAGGACCTTCTGTATAGAATCCATCTGGTGAAAAAGGACTATCCAAATTAGCAAAGAAACCAGCTTTTCCTTGTTCATTCTTTATAAAGCCTCCATCATTGTCCTTGGCACTGGGTTCTATATTATCATTTTTTAAACCATACAAAGCACGATTAATTAGTAAATCGTCTTCTAAAACCAAACCTATCATTCCTACTGCTGCATTACCCCATGTACTGTGATTATGAATTCTATTAAAATATTGTGGTGTTTCCGATGATAGAAAATCAGCATATGGCTTAAATAAATTTGTATTTAAGTAATTACGTTCTTCTTGTGGTAACCAATCGTATATACAATCATATGCTTGGCTAGTGTATACCAACCAATTTGCATCATTTAAACATTGCCAAAAAAACTTTCCTCTTGCGTAACTTCGTGTTTCTGGATGCCTTCCCAAACTAGGATATAATTTTGCATATTCCAATAGCATATCTCGAATATAAATTGCATATTTTTCGTCATCCAACAGCTGAAATAATACTCCTGCCTTTTGCATATTTGAATAGTTCGCCTTGTGCTGTGAATGTGTGTAACCACCAGCCATATCTTTTGGAATTGGGACTATTATGGGTTTTTCTATTTCAGCATTAATATGTGTTTTTACTTCTGCTAAAGTTTTATCAAAAAGAGGAACTTTCCCTAAATTTGATTTGATATTGATAACATCTTTAGCTGTTAGTATTAAACTTGGATGATGTGAAGTATTTTCTTTAAGGGAATCAGTGAGATTTTGACAAGAAATAAAGACAACTGAAAGAATACAAAACAACAGGTTTAATTTCATTTTCTATTATTATTTTTGATTAGGTTTTATTCCTATACCAACAGTAGATTCTTTAAACCAAACTTCTGCGTAACTACCATTTTCATATTGTTTAGTTATATTACCATTATAAGTTTTAGAGCCTGTATTCCATACTATATTTTTTTCTGGATCTTTCCCGTTAGTTTGATTGTAGGCACCTTGCTTGAAATATTGTAATTCTCCGGCATAAGCATCGACACGTTCTGTTCCGTCTTGCCCGATAACACCAAATAATTTTACTGTTTGTTTAGGAATATGTGAAGTATCAGTATAAGTTGATTTAATTAAGCTTTTAGTAAATGTTCTTGGTTCATGATTTTTACTAGTGAAGGTTAAATACATTACGCCTTCGTATATGTTTATATCATAAGTAAACTCTTCATTTAACGTTATACCATTTTCGGGTTCTTTAGGATAGGAAGTTGCGGTTTCTCCTACTATAGACATATCATAACCCCAGACTGCAGTTGAGTAATCCCATCTTTTTGTATTACTTCCTTCTGTATTAATTTCATAATTCCAGTATACTGAACCTTTTGTGTGACCTGGAAATTTCTTGTATACAATTTTTAACGGCTCGTTTTTATGACCTTGATGGCTATGAATTTGCCCAACAACTACCGAAAATGAAGCAGCTACTCTAGCATCACCTGTAGTAGATACGTGCTTAACTTTTAATGTACCTGTTAATTGTCCACCTACCTCGGGAATCCATTCTTTTTTATGCCTTAATTCTGATCTTGTATTGCTTGAAGTACGTGAGGTAATGCCTGAATTTGGTGTTTTATAAACCACCCATTTTACATCTTCGTCTTCTGCTACATAAAAGAAATCTTTTTTTTCATAATTGGTTAACTCATTTACCTGAGTTCCGTCACCTAAAAGTATTTTCCATTCTTTTAGGTGTGGAAAAATATCGATAGGATATTTACTTATAGTCTTATTAAGCGTATTATCTACTGAGCTAGATTTGATTTTATCTTTACAACCTATGATTATTAAAACTGCTATTATAGAAATTACTTTTTTCATTTATTTTTACTTGTAAAGAAGTTCATTAGTACATTAATTTCATCTTTAAGTTTTCTTCGGTCTTTATAATTCCAGAATTAATCAATTTATTCTCAGATGCTAAATTATTTTTAGCTCCCCATAAAATAGAAACGAATTGAACTGTATTATTTTTGAATATATTCTTTGTAATATTCACATTTATAATGCCTCTATGATTAAGTAAGATTCCATTTTGCTCTCCTGCCCCACAATTGGTGAATGTATTACCGCTAACTAAAAGATTTCCTCCAATTGTAGATTCATCATATCCTCCTCTGTAATAATCAATCACATTTTCTCTTATGTTATTGAAACTACAGTTTTTAATCGTTAAATATTCCGTATTGTAATCTCCTTTATCGTTTGTTTCCTCAGATAATTCTATACCATTTTCACAATTATTTAATCGTGAATTTTCAAACGTGATGCGCTCAGCAAATGATTCTTTATAAACTTTTAGTACATAATTAAAGTTCCTTATTTCAGTATCAATTACCTTTAATCCGAAATGATTAGACATCTTTTCTTTCAAACTTGCAAATGCAAAGTTTGAAGTATTTCCTTCCAATGTTAAATTTTTGATTGTTAATTTTCCTTTGGGCTGTAGTGAAAATAAAGGTGTTCCTTCTGCTCCTGCATAGGTAAGCGTAACATTTTTTGATTCTTGAGATTGAAGCGTTAATGATTTCTTTATTACCAGCGACTCTTTAATAGTATCTAATGTTTCAACTATATTTATAATATCACCTTCAGTAGCTTCATTTATTTTGGCTTGTAACTCTTCAACTTTAGTTACCGAATGTACTACAGGTTCTCTTTTTGCCAATTCATTAGTAAACCAAGAAGTTCCGTATTTGGATTTATCTAAGATATTAGGGCTGAAAGTGCCTTCTTTAGTAACTGCTCCAATACTTCTTGTATTTATTCTTGATGCTCCAAATAAATCGTTTTCGATAGTGTTAAAATCAAATCCTTTATAGGGTTTTATTTCATCTGGAATTCCAGTTGGTAATTGGATGTATTCAGATACTTTTTTTAAATTTAAAGAGGTATTAATTAGTCCTCCATTAAAATCCTTGAATATAACTCCGTTGTTATTAACAATATTACTTTTAAATAATACTCCATCTGCCTTATCGTGTTCAACTACAATAGCTGTATCTCCTTCATCATTATAAATAATATTGTTAGCTACGGTAGTTCTAATAGGTCTTGCTGAACGAATTTCTGATTTTGGTAAAACAGCTGCTTGACTAATATTTGTACCTACTCCAAATTGCCAAGGTGAATCACAGTTTACATAAGTATTATATGCCACAACTACATCTGTCACTTGGTTGTATCTATTTAACGGAGATTTAGGAATACCATTCATTACTGCCAATGGACTTCTAAAACTTTTTCCTTTCAAATTAAAAAAGTAATTATTTACCATCCAATGTCCTGTATTTATTAATCGAATGCCTCCTATATTTTCATTTTCCGAATCTCCTATAAAAAAATTTCCGTCAATAGTTGCATAGTTCCCATGACGAGTAACTAACGATCCTTCACTTTTATAAAACACATTATTTTTAAACGTATTAAAGTTCGTTTTACTAGAAATAACTTCAACTTCTCCATTGCATTCTTCAAATAAATTATTGGCAACCATAGTATAACTCGGCGACATAGAGGTGTAACTATCTCCTAATTGTATCGTTTCTCCACTTGGCCCACCTTTAACAGGTCTTGGTCCGAAATGATTATGTACTATTTTATGATAATTATTAATACTTTCGATACCTGCGATATTAACTCTAACAGTTGGTCCTTTATTGGTTTTTCCTGCGATATAACAATTACTTAATTCATTGTGTCTTCCCCAGAAATTTACCCATAAATCTTTTTGATCTCTTTTTTGCTTATTGAAGTCTTCAATAACACAATTACTCACCTTACAATTATTTGCTATTTCATCTGGTGAATCTTTGTGACTTATTTTGAAGTTTATTACGGCATTTGAAGGTGAAAATCCATTCTTAAAATATAAATCTTTTACGATCAAGAATTCTCCTCCTAATTTTATACAAGATGCTCCTTCAATACTCACCTTTCCTGGAGTTTCACCTTTTAAAGTGATAGGGTTTTCTTTAGTTCCTTTGGCGCTGAACTTTATTTCTAAATCTTTATAACTACCATTAGCTAAAATAATTTCATCACCTGGTACACTATTTTTTAACGCTTCATATAATTCACTTTTATTTGCAACTAACAACGTATTATTACTTTTTTTACAAGCATAACTAGTTACTATAATGATTAATATAAAAGATTTAAAAAGCTGAGTCAATTTCATATTTAAATACGTTGTTATTATTATGTTATTCGAGTATGATTCTTATAACTAAATATTTCCAATATTTTCTGGTAAACCAAATTGGTTTACCAATTATAGATTTCAAATATATTTAAATTAAATTGATTTAGTGGTTAAACATTGCTTTATTCTCAAAAAAAAATATTTTATTTTGTAGAATGTTGGATAAATTAGGATTTATAATGAAAAAGCTCTTTTCTGTAGTAGAAAAGAGCTTTTACTTTTTTAGCATTAAAGCTTAAGGTTATCCTTTTGAAACGAAACCTTTTATTTTTAATAACTAAAAATTAATTAAAGAATTTAATATTTTTTAAAATTGCTGTACTAATTAAAAATAAAGTAATTAAAATTATAGAAAGCATATTTTTCAAAAGATTAAAATCTGATGTCGATTTGAAATATTCTGGCTTATAAGCATTCCAGTTTATAGTACTTGCCGGCTGATCTTCAAAAATTTTAGGATAGAATTGTAATCTTAATTTTTCATGAAAATCTGTTGTTGCATTTAAAAACTCTATATGATGCGATAACCCAGTATTTGCTATATCATTCATTGACAATTGTACTTGTAATGGCGGAAAAAATTGTGCAATCTTCTTACTTAACTTTTCTCTACTTCTAATTTTACCATACATAGCCTCTCGTTCTACTTTAGATTCATCATCACCCATTTGTTGCATCGCATAATACCATAACCATGAAAAACCTTCATTTTTCACTCCATACTTCTTAAACTGTGGGTAGTGTTTGTAAAACTTATCCATTGTTTCCTTTTTATCAGTATCCCATTTTTTATGATACTCGTCTCGCTGTTTTATAGTCATTGCAAAAGCTTCTTCTACTGGATATTTATTCGTTATATAATTATTTATCAAAACAGGTAAGAAAACAACTAATAATAACCAACTAACTAATAATACAATCGCATTAGTATTGGATGATTTTCTCAACAAAATAACGAAAAAACATACGGAAAACCAGAATAATATGTACACATAACTAACAATAATTATATGAAAGAAGTCAATAGAAAAAGGAATATCTAAAATTAATTTAGCCAATAAAAACAATATACCCAAGATTATAAATACAAAGAATATTCTCACAGAAAACTTCTTTAAAAGGTATTTAAAAGACGATTTACTTTGTATAGTAATCATCTTCCAAGTTCCGTTTTCTACTTCTTCTGATAAAATATTGAAATTAAGCGCTATAACTATTAAAGGAAATAGAAAAATGATAAGAAAACTTATATCTAAATTTCCTACTTGGAGGCGCATGGGGTTCACTAAATCTGTATCGTACTTTTGGCCTTCTAAATTTAAAATACTTACATTTTGAATATGGGTATTCAAATCACTCTGTCCAATCGAAATACCGGCTAATGGTTGAAGTGGTTTTATAAAAGAAAATTTCAAATAATACAATAACAATCCTAAGTCATCTTCATGAAGGTTTGTTTGTGTTTTAATATGCTCTTTTTGTTTTTCAATAGTTTTAACTACTACTGCACTTTTTTGAGTTAAAAACTGTTTTCCTGTAGTTATGCTAAGAATACCTAATACCATTAATATACTGAAAGCTAATACTACAGTTTTAGATCTAAAAAATTGTTTTATTAATATACTATACACAGCTATATGATTTTAAAATTATTAGAAAACTTAATCATAATTATACTAGTAATTAGCAGCCACACACTAAGTGTTATTATGGCTAGTAGTTGATTTTGCAAGGTTTTTCCTATTGCAATAAAACTATACTCAAATTTGGGTGCTGATTTCCAATATTCGCTTTTTACAACATTTATTTTTCCTTCGCTACTTGTAGCTTTATTACTAATAAACTTCATCTGCAAATTATTCATATACTGAGATTGTTCGTACCTGTACTTTTCTGTTTGTAATAAAAAACTTACATAAGTATCAAAATCAGTTGCCGATAAGCTCATCGATAAATTCTTAATCGCTAAATAAGGATTTAATAGTACTAAACCATTAGTTATACTATTTTGTTTTCTATAAGACTCAATGAGTTTTCTGTGCTGTTTATTATAAATTACCGCAGTTTGCTCTTCTCCTTTACTCATTAAAAATCCGCTATAATTGAACGGAAGTTGTTTCACATCAGTAACTTTATGAACTTTTAGGATTGAATCTTTTAAATTATTGAAATATGGATCGTTTGGATTGTGACTGTCTCCTTTTTTTGATACTTCAGCTTCAACAGCAGCTCTGAATTCAATCTTAGAAAGGTTAGGATACATCGAATTACCAACTACTTGTGCAGTTTTAGGAATAATCACAAAAAACAACAGCCAACCACCAAGTAATGTTAATAATGCTTTTTTAGAACTTTCACTTTTTGCTGAAATGAGTACTGTTATGCAACACAAAATCATAAAGAATAAAAGATAACTAACTGTTATTAAAAATGATCTTATGATAACTGCATTCCCCACACTATGATCGTCTGTAACGGCTATACTCCACAACGCTACTAAAGATGGTATAAAAAAAAGTGCTGATACTAAAAATAATCCTACAGACTTTCCTAATAATACTTCCTTCATTGAAACGCCTTGTATGTATATAATTTTAAGCGTACCATTTTCTTTTTCTGAAGTGATAGAGGAATACCCAATAAAAAAGATAATTAACGGCAAAATTAGCTGTAACAACATAGCTATATTTAAATCACCAAAGCGCACTAGGGCGGTAGATAAACTTGCTTCGGAAAAATTCGCTGTGTTTTGCCTATGTGCTTCTAAAAAAATAGAATTTCCAGTGTAGCTTTCAATCCCAGAATCAAAAATACTTAAAGGGTGTTGAGCTCTAAACGCAAATGTTCCAAAATGTGCCATTCGATGCGGATGTTTGTCTGGGTTATTCTCCCAGCTTTCTCTTGCTTTATCTTGATGATTCTCAATAACATGATCGTGATCTTCGTGAGCGTTCCAACCATTTACTGTAATATAAATGAGTATGGCTTGAAAAACAAATAACAGTAATAAAAGACCTTTCATATAAAAGGTCTTTTTGAAAAACTGTTTCGCTATTGAAATGATAACTTGCTTTTTCATATTCTTTAGAATTTATAAGACGTAGTAAGCATAAAGTTTTGAGGAGCTCCAGGAAATAAGCGAGTATTGTTAAGAGCACCAGTCCAATATGTTGTATCAAATAAATTATTCAGTTTTAACGTAAACTCTAAATTAGATTTACTCGGTTTATAATATACTGCAGCTTCAACAACAGTATAATCTGGTAAAACAAGATCTCTATCGTACCATCCTAATTTATCGCCGCTATATTGAACTCCCGCACCTAAACTTACGCCTGGTAAAAAACTAGTTCTCTTAAAATCATATTTTGCCCATAAATTTCCACTCCATCTTGGCGTAGCTTCTGTACGTTGACCTATTAATAAAGGATCATCAGATTTTACAATTTCTGCATCAACATAACTTCCTGAAACACTTACCTGAAGATTGTCTAAAAGATTTCCATTAACATCAAATTCTATACCTTGACTACGATCTTCGCCTCGTTGATTAATTTCAATTCCTATATCACTAGTCGCATCCGCATTTATTAATAAAATATTTTTTTGACGAATTCTAAAAGCTGCAACGGAAGCATTAACTTTTCCATTAAGAAATTTACCTTTTACTCCTATTTCTTCTAAACTACTTGTTAAAGGTTTATAAGTACTTAAGATACTTAGTCTACTATCATTCCAAAAATAGTTGGCAACACTAGGCATTAAACCAGTTGTGTAGGCATGAGGTTGAAATCCTTCTAAATAAGTTCCATAAACATTTAATTTATCGTTAATTTCATAAGATAAACCTACTCTAGGAATTAATGCAGTAAACTTACTAACACTTCCTTCTGTTGAAGCATAGTTATAATCATCTGTAAACCATTCGTTTCGTAAACTAAAAAGTAAGGTAAAATCTTCTATTTTTGTTACATTCTGAATGTAAGCTCCATGTGTTTGTAATAATTGAGGTGTTATAGCTCCAGAGGATAAATTATAAGCATTTGTGTTTCTTATAATATTTGAAGGATTAGTAAGGTCAAAATAACCAGCGGCTGGACTTAAAATTTCTATATCTCCATACATCTCTGTTATTGAATTTCCATCATCATCCTTTAAATAACCTCTTGCTTGATTAATACCACTTCCTATAACTTTATCAAATCGGTGTAAATCATATCCAACTACGAACTTACTATCGTACTTACCAAAGTTAAGATCAAATGTTAAAAATGCTGTTATGTTATCAGTATTCCAAGACTGTTTTCTTTCTGCATAACGAAATCTTACTAAATTTGAAATTGTATTTCCATCTACATCAGATATAAAACCATTTGCTCTGTGCTCTTGCAAATCTTCATTCCAAGTTTGCTTCATATATTTTGCATTTAACTGAATCTTATCAGTAAAACGATGACTAAAACTTGTAGTAATTAGAAGTTCGTTAGTGTTATTAAAATCGTTTGATGCTGCTATATTAGTTGAAGTCGGCGTACTGAATAAATCATACTCACCATCTACCTGATCGTAAACTGGCTGACCTCTATCTAAATTACCCGAAGAATTACTGTAAATCATTTCGACATTAACAGATGTTTTATCATTTGGTAAATAACTGAAAGAAGGAGATATTAATAAGGCATCATTCTGCACTAAATCTCTAAATGATTTTGCTTGTTGAACAGCTGCATTAAGACGGTATAAAAGTGTTTTTTCCTCATTTAACGGTCCTGTAAAATCTAAACCTCCACGAATAGTATTAAAGCTTCCTACTCCAAAAGTAACTTCTTTTCTGTTTTCTGCTAATGGTTTTTTGGTAACCATATTAACAGTACCTCCTGGGTCTGCACTAGCAAAAGTAACAGAACTTGGTCCTTTTACTACTTCCACTCTTTCTATATTCTGAGTTAACGGCTGCAAGAAATAATGCTGGCGTGTACGCATTCCGTTAATTACCTGTCCTTCTTCATTTTGTGTAATTCCTCTTATATTAAAGTGATTATACATACTTACAGGTGTAACACTACTTACGCCTTTAACAGCATCAGATAATTGAAACGCCACCTTATCGTCCATTAGTTCTTTTGTTACAGTAGCAACAGATTGAGGTAACTCTTTATTTTTTATGGCTACTTTCGTTGCTGAAAAAGAATAATCACTATTATAATCTTGGCGCTTTCTACCTACGATTTCAACAGACTGCAATAACTCGGCTGACTCTTTTAATACGATTTCACCTATTGTAATGTCTTGACCATTTGTTATTTTTATGTCTCTCTTGTAAGACTCAAAACCAACAAATGTAATTTGTAAACTATATGTTCCTGCCTCGCTTACTTGTAGGCTGAAATTCCCTTCTAAATCTGATGATGTTCCCTTACGTTCTTGTGATTTATCTGTTATAACCACACTAGCTCCTGTTATTGGAGAATTATTAGAATCTAAAACTTTCCCTGTAATTTTAGATTGTGAAAACCCGAATTGTACTGTTATGAAAAGAATAACAAATACTATATTTTTAAAATTCATTTTTGATTGTATTAATGCTTGTTATATTGTTTTGATATATAAATCTTGTAATTCTTGTGCAGTAATTTTTGCGGTCTCCGTAGTGTGAATTAAGTTCCCCTCTTTCATAATTCCAATTCTAGAGCCTATATTTACAGCATTAAAAATATCGTGTGTCGCCATAAAAATCCCCACTCCGTTGGCTGATAAATCTTTACATGTATTTGCGAATTCTACAGATGCTTTTGGATCCAAACCTGAGGTTGGTTCATCCATGAGAATGTAGGCAGCATTCTTCGCTAGCGCAATTGCTATTCCTACCTTTTGGCGCATTCCTTTTGAATACGTTGCTAGTTTTTTACTATGTGCTTCTTCTTGAAGATTCGAACGGTTAAGAAAATTAGTGAGTTCTTGTTCTGAATATACGAAACCAGCTAGTCTGCTAAAAAATTCTAAATTCTCTAGAGCAGATAAATTTCCATATAATTGAACGATTTCAGGTATATAGGCAATTAAATCTCGTGCAGATGAATTATTTGCTACAGGAATATTATTAATTAAAGCCTCTCCTGAGGTTGGTGCTATTAATCCTAAGAAGATATTAATAGTGGTCGTTTTACCTGCTCCATTTTGCCCTAACAGACAAAAAATTTCTCCGGGAGCTACAGTAAAACTCAAATCTTTGAGCGCTATAGTTTCATCATAACGCATACAAAGCTTTTTTGCTTGTAACATGAAAATAGTTGTTTAAATAAATGGTTGTTAATTAATTAGAATTACCTGACATTAGGTATCGAGTAGCATAAAAAGCTATTCATTTTGAAAAGAAACACATAAATCAGAAATCAGAATTTTGATTAATATTTTAAATGCACTTCAAAAGAAGTACGATTTAGACTAAAATCAAATATTTATGTGCTATACAGTGTAATTAGGTGGTGATCTTGATTTTTTTAAGTAAAGTACAAGGGCAATGAATTGATTCTCTTGCTGTAAAATTTCATTTTGAACATAGTTAGGTTCAATAAATATGTACGATAGAACTTTGTGATCTGAAAAATGAATATTAGTGTAAATATCACAAACTGAACAATCTTCACTAATATCTGAACTTTTATTAAATTCTATTGTTTCTGAAGAATGATCTTGGTGATTTTCTTTATGTTCAAGTGTGTGAAAAAGAACAACAAAGTGAGTCAGTAAAATGACCACTGTAAGAAGAAAACTTGTTATTCTTTTGAAATAATTCACAGAGCAAATATACTATACTTTTTATTCATTCTAAATAAAATTATTATGGAATAAAACTTTAGAATAATTAGAACTTTTTGGTGTAAAAAAAAACCCACTCAAAAGAATTGAGTGGGAAAATTGCTATGAAAAAGAATCTTCAGACGTCTCTGAAGATGCTACAAATATAGTAAAAATGGTAGTATAAAACACTATTATCAAAAATAAATTTCTTTAAATTTTCATAAAGTATTGTTAACATCTGTTTGATAACTATTTAGCTTGTTTTTTAGCTAGGTCATGATATGTTTTAGTGTAAGCTAATTCTAAAAATATGGTTAATTCTCTTTGAGTTTTACCCTCATCCAGCATTTTAAACACCATATTTAAGTGTTTTTCTTTAAATTCATTAAAAATACCTGACTCATCTTTTAAATTATTATGTGCTATATTTTTTAAATTATCTATCATAAATTGATTAGATCTAAATGCTGATTCTGTCTTTTTTAGATATTTTAATGTTTTTTTCTTTTCCTCAATATTGGCATTATTGTATGATACTTGAGCTTTATTAAATTTATCCTCTACACTCCACGCTATTCTCTCTGCATTTTTATGGAGTTTTTTCAAAACTTTAAAGCTTGAATCATAATAAACAGACAGAAGACTTTCATATTTATCTAGTATCTCTAAATATGCAGATGCTTTTCTTTTATACTTTCTTTTAGATTTTAATTCAGCATCAATCATTTCTTGTTTTGCTACATCTAATTTATCCGTCACATAAGTAACCTCATACAACTCTTTGTATCGCCCTACATTAGAACTTGCTAAAACTTCTGAGGTTATTTGATTAGGCTCACCAGAGAATACATTTCCATTATGTGTAAATCCAAAATCATCAGTTTTTATATTTTTTGATGTTCTCCTTTCTTTCTTAGCAGCTAAATCAAATGCATAATTATAACCAAAAGTAATCGTTAAGTCTTGTGTATTTTGGTTAGCATTTATTCTAAATAATTGAATAGCACTTAAATTAAAATTATGCTTTTTCTTATATATATAGTTCGCATTTACTCTAATATTTGCTGCTTTTGTTTTGTTTATTTTACTGCTATTTTGATTATATGATGTACTAAATGTGGTGTTCAATTTGTCTTCCAAAAATTTCTTGTTTACAGCAACTGTAGGTCCCCATGTGTATGAATCTTCTCTACCTATAGTATTGTATGTTGTATTTAAAGCTGATGTAATGTTCAATTTACTTTGAGGCAAACCAATAGTATAGGATGTATTAAAGTTATGAAAAGTTGATCCATCCCCTATTCTAACAATTCCGTTTTCTTCATTAGCTACAGTTGCTAATGAATAGTTGGCGTTTAAATTTTGTTTTCTACTTTTTCCGCTTTCTATAATATAACCAACATTTAAATTAGCATTCTGCGACAACTGTCTAAAATCAAATAATTGATCTTGGTTGTCTAATAAGTTGTCATCGTTAATATTATCAAATTGATCTAATCGATTATTGGTAAATGTTGCAAAATTTGAATAACTTCCTGAAATGTTCAATTTTTTATTTACTGCATATGTAGCATTAACACTTCCTACAGTTCTATTCGTTTTTGTTTCTTTTTGATTTGCTAAATCATCTCGTTGGTATCCTACGTTAAATGATAAACTTACTTTATTTCTAAAAATAGAAGTACTTCCGTTCAAGGTTATGTTTTCAAAATCGTTATTAAAAAAATAAGCTCCCAAAGTTTGGTAACCAGGATCTATTCGTTCATAACCAACTCCAAAACGATATTTTTGAAAGCTATATTCTAATTCTGTTTTGAATGCTTTGTAATATTCTGTTGAACCTCGATTATTGAAAAACAATCCTGCTATACCTTGACTATTATCCGTTTCATTAGCTCTCAAATCTTGGGTTATCGCTGTTGAAGCATACTCTCCCTTTAATCGTAATCCTTCTGCAACCGTTAAACTACCAGACATACTTAATACCAAGTTTTCTTTGGGTAGTACATTCTTATCTTCTGGAATTGTATTTATTGAATTAATTTCGTCTTTAGCATAAAAACCAATAACCTCAACATTATACTTATCTTGTTGATATCCAATTTTTGCTCCATATCCCATTCTTTTAAATGCTGGTTGCGTTCTATTATCTTCATCATCTTCAGTAGCTTGAAGTAAACGACCATACATTGCTGCGAATGAAAAACCTCCATTAGGTGTTAATTCTACTCCTCCACCAGTAAATTGATGTCCTGCCAATGTGTAAGGTGAAAATGTCATATTTACATCACCAATGTGTGCTTGGATCCATCTATATTTAGGATGTAAACTCAGTCTGTTAAAATTGAAAGGTAATTGATATTCTAAATCTTCTCCTTGATTAGAAAAGCTATAACTTACTGGAATTGAAAACTCATAAATACTAAAATTTAAGCTTCCTTGTAAAAAATAGGTAAATGGTGATCTTGCAGAATTTTGATTAGAATTATAAAATACTGTATTCGCTGCTACGTTTCCGCTTATCTTAAATGGTCTACCTCGACCTATATTTTCAAAATCAAGTTGTTGTGACTGAATTGCATACACATTAAAAATTAATACTACTAAAATTAATTTTAGTGTGTTCCCCGTTTTATTCTTCATTACTTTATTTAAATACTTTTTCTTTTGTTCTTTATTTCACTAAGCATCCTTCAGAATCTCTAACTCTGACTCTATAGCTCCCTAACCCTAAACTATTTATTTCTGCTGTGTTCGTATTTGTGAATGGAAGCCAACTTTGTCCTCCTATTGTTTGTATTATTCCGTTTTTTAAATATTGATATAAAAATGTCCTTCCGCTTTCTCCAGATGCTTGTATTTTTATAAAACCATCGTTTATTGTAAAACACGTCTCATCTGATGTATCTGTAATTGAAAAATCTACCTGTTGCGATTTGCCTATTGTAAAAATTTGTGAAAACACTAAACTATCCCAAGTCGGATCGTTGGGACTTATACCAGAATTACTGTTATGTGTTTGGTATTTTAGTTTGTAGTTTATCGGATCTAAATCCGCTTGCCAAGTATAACCGTAGCTTCCGTTCCCATTATTAGTTAGTGTTGTAGTGAATTCTTGACCAACCAAAGCATTATTTGCGGCATCATACAAGGTAATTACAAGAGTTTCACCAGTACTTAAATTTCTATTTACATTAATTTTAAATCCACCATCTGTAGTATAACTACAGCTTGTTTTTTTAGTTGTAATACCATTTAATTCTGGTGAAGGATATATTAAATTATAGGTGTATGGTGAGCTCATTGGACTCCAACCGTTACACAATTCTAGTTTATATTGAATACTTTTATTTATGTAATTACTTGCATTATTTCCAAACAGATCTTCTGCTGTAAATGTTATACTACTTTCTCCTAGAAAACGACTTGGAAATTGTTCCCAACTATTTGATACAATATCAAAATACATCCAATTATATACCAATTCGTGATACCCTGGTGTAGCTTCTAAAGTTATTGAAGGAACTGTATTTCCTACCGTTGGTCTTGGTGTTAATATTTTAAAGTTATTATCTGGTATAATTCTAAAAGTCCCCTCTTCACTATCACAACACCCATCTAGTATAAAATCAAATATTCCACATAGAGATTGAGAAGCAGTAAGGTTTACGTTTTTACTATTATCAAAACTACATGTTTGTCCGTCTTCTGTAGCTTGTCCTATCTCTACTAATCTATATCCTATTGGAGTTTTACCTGAAGATCTAGCTATAACTCTAAGATCATCTGCATAGCCAGTAGTAGTTTGTCCACAAGAATTCGATCCATCATACGTTAAAAAATTAATTCTATACGCCTGTGAGAGACAAACATGGCTAAATAATAAAAAAGCTGATATGAAATATAATTTTCTTAGCATAGTTATTTGGAGTAACATTTTTTTGAATCTCTAACCTGCACGCTATAATTTCCTTTTCCTAGTGTGTTTATTTTTGAGTTATTTGAATTTGTAAATGGAATCCAACTGTCATCCATATTACTTCCTGTAAACGTAGTCCAATTTGTTCCGTTAAATACTTGGGGAACTGAGTTTTCTTTTAATTGATAGAAAAATGTTCTTCCGCTTTCTCCTGTAGCTGATATGTTTATATATCCATCGTTTTCTTGAAAGCAAGTTTCTGAGGCAAGGGTTGGGTTAGCAAGAATTAACTTACTGGCTTTATCAATTATAAATATTTGAGAAAATTCTAAACTATCCCAAGTCGGATCGTTGGGACTTATACCAGAATTACTGTTATGTGTTTGGTATTTTAGTTTGTAGTTTATCGGATCTAAATCCGCTTGCCAAGTATAACCGTAGCTTCCGTTCCCATTATTAGTTAGTGTTGTAGTGAATTCTTGACCAACCAAAGCATTATTTGCGGCATCATACAAGGTAATTACAAGAGTTTCACCAGTACTTAAATTTCTATTTACATTAATTTTAAATCCACCATCTGTAGTATAACTACAGCTTGTTTTTTTAGTTGTAATACCATTTAATTCTGGTGAAGGATATATTAAATTATAGGTGTATGGTGAGCTCATTGGACTCCAACCGTTACACAATTCTAGTTTATATTGAATACTTTTATTTATGTAATTACTTGCATTATTTCCAAACAGATCTTCTGCTGTAAATGTTATACTACTTTCTCCTAGAAAACGACTTGGAAATTGTTCCCAACTATTTGATACAATATCAAAATACATCCAATTATATACCAATTCGTGATACCCTGGTGTAGCTTCTAAAGTTATTGAAGGAACTGTATTTCCTACTGTTGGTCTTGGTGTTAGTATTTTAAAGTTATTATCTGGCCGGATACTAACGTAAGTAACATCGGATGAATAACAATCACTCGATGTATCAAGTGGAGGATTAAATGTATGACCACAAAACAATTGTTGTGCAGTTAAAGCTACAAAATTACCTGATGTACCTCCATTTTCAGAAACTAATATCCCATTAATCATTTTTCCTGATGCTACTACATATAGTGCCGCTTGAGGACCTGGTACATCTCCTGGCCCACAAATATAGGCTGCATTCTCATTGTAACCTAATACATAACCTTGTGAAAAAGAATGCTCAACTAAGAAACAAAATGCCATTATTATTACGTAATTTATAATGTTTATATCCTTATTTTTCATCTCGAATAACATTTTTTTGAATCTCTAACCTGTACGCTATAATTTCCTTTTCCTAGCGTATTTATTTTTGAGTTATTTGAATTTGTAAATGGAATCCAACTGTCATCCATATTACTTCCTGTAAACGTAGTCCAATTTGTTCCGTTAAATACTTGGGGTACTGAGTTTTCTTTTAATTGATAGAAAAATGTTCTTCCACTTTCTCCTGTGGCTGATATGTTTATAAATCCATCGTTCTCTTGAAAGCAAGTTTCTGGGGCAAGGGTTGGGTTAGCAAGAATTAATTTACTGGCTTTATCAATTATAAATATTTGAGAAAATTCTAAACTATCCCATGAATTATCTGTGTCTGATATTCCTCCAGTTGCATTGTGAGTTTGATATTTTACTTTGTAATTACCAGCATCAAGATCTGAACTCCATGTATAACTATAATGACCTCCTCCTTCATTAACTAAACTTGATGATGCATATTGAGCGAAAACGGCGTCGTTATTGGCATCATATAATGTTATCACCATTTCTTTCTCGTCTGGTCTTAAGTCTCTTTCAAAAACCATCTTAAAACTCCCATCTTTACTGTAATTACAGTTAGTTTTCTTTGTAGCAATGGGCTCCTTGAGTTTAGGTGAACAATCTATCAAACTATAAGGAACAATGTTTGTAAATTTACCATTATATCCTGTTCTGAACTTTATAGTTGTAGCATTTAATGTTGCTAAATTAATTCCTGATTTTTGTAATAGATCGCCTACTTTTAGTACGTTTATAATTTTTTGATTATACTCTGCTGGAAAATCGACCCAACCTCTTGAATCTAATTCAAACTGCCAATCGTACCCATATTCTAATCTAATATCTTTAGTTAAACATATTCCGTTATTTAGTGCATCAGTATCAGGATACGTGTGTAACGTGTATACTCTTTGTCTAAAACTACATCCACTAAAAACTCGGAAAACTTCCCCAAAATCTGCTCGCTCCACTTCTAATTCACGCATGTAATCACAATCGGGAAAAGCACTCAATCGAATAGCATAATTATTCACTTTTATAGTAGCCTTTGTAAAAGTATCTTGTAAGTAAAAGAAATCGTAATATGTATTTCCTGATGTTGATGTTGTAGCTGCGTAATTTGTTGACCCAACAAACCCTTTATCTGTAGATATAGACATCGAATTATTATTCGCATGTAATGCTCCTGTTATAAGTGTTTCTATTAAATATGCATAATCATCATCTTGACCGTGAGATACAGTTATATTTAGTACAAAAATTAATATGTAGATGATTTTGTTTTTCATGCTGTTTCTGAGAGCTTATATAATTTTACTTAAGAATAAGCTTTAATTTCTGTTAAAATAATCCTTTTAAATATTGGTACATTATAAGACCTAAGCTAGTATTAATTTTAGATTCAAATGCTGCCTCTATTAGAGGTTGTTCTTTTTTATATTTTTCTAGTTTATCTATATTACCATGTAATAAACTAAATTCAACATTTGTTATACGATCTGCTAATTTTACAATCATAGCTTTTTGATTCGTTGCTATTCTTTCGAATGTTACTCTCTTATTTTCTTCTTTTGTTCTGCTTTTATCTTTTTGATTAGATACTAATTCTACAATTTCTCTTACTTCTTCTCCAAAATATTCTGATAATAAAGATTTATCTATACGTGTATCCTCTACAATATCATGTAACCATGCAGCCATCAGTATAGTATCTTCATCCAAACTTAAACCAAAATGTAACAAAACGTTTACAACGTTAGTTAAATGAATTTCATAAGGATATATACTATACTTTTGATTTTTATGTTTTTCTAAAGCAAAATTTCTAGCTTTAATCGTTCTACATGACATACCTGTCTTTAAGACTTCTTCAACAATTTTGAGTTCTAGTATATCTTCTTTAGTTATCCAACCTGTTATATAATAACTCATAAAAGATTTTATAATCTGAGTATCTTTTACCCATTTTCTATTTTGATATACTTCAATACTCGATACATTATCACCTATAGAATCATTAGTTAAAACTCTTAATAATAATTCTTTATCATCAAAGACATAAGCATAAAAATTATATTTTATCAAATTATTCATATTAGGCTTATCAATTCTTCTATTTCTGATTTACTTTTAATACTTGAGGATATTAATTCTGTTATATTGTCTTCTCTTTTTAATATTATTGGTGTAACTTTCCTTAATACTGAAACCTCTGTAAAGTCTTGTATTTTTCTATCATCCATAAAGGGTTTAAAAGCAAAATTTAGATTTGGAAATTGGTTTGAAATTTCTAAAACTTCCTCTACCATTTTTATATCTGGTCCTGAATATCCTGCAAATAATATGAAAATCCATTTATCCTTTGAAAACATTATATCTTGCTCAATTTCAAAATTATAAATACTGAAAACATTTTTATTTACACTCTCAATTTTTAGTATAAACTCATTTAATATTTCAGGTGTATGCTCTAAATTTATCTTTGGTTTCATTGTAACTTTTTATTCTGAAAAATAATTTATATTAATATCTATATTTTTCATAGATTAAACTATATAACTATTTTGTTTATGATTATAGTATCTATATTCATTAGTTTTATTGATAATCATTGCGTTTTCATATATAATTTTCAACCAAATTTTATAAAAATCCACCTTTGTTATTTAATAAATACAGCTCTTGTTATATTTTAAAATATATCTATACTTTCATTAATAATATTTAATCTTTATCGAATCTTTTACTTATTAACAATCATATTTTTCAATAGATATAGTCCAATTTTCAGCAAAAAATATCTTTTCTTCGTACGGAAGAGATTTCCTGCTCTCATCTCTGTATAAAAGTTTACGATACTCTACAAGCCTTAAATTTTCATCATACCATTGTTCAAATTCAACTCTCCAAAGAGCATCATAAATAAACACTTTTACACTCACCTTTTTAAAATTAAAAAAGACCATTGTTTTTATTGTTCTTAAAGAAATTTGTTTTTCTATATGAAAAGGTATGTTTCCAAAATTATCTTTGTGATATTTTAATAATCTTTCATCACATTTAATTTCTGAATATATGACGAGTTTTACATCTCCTTTTTGAGTTACTCGTTTGTACATTTTTTTTATATAAGCTTCTACAGGAAATTCTTCTATAAAAAATGATCTATACTTTAACAAATCTTCTTCTGCTATCCTATTTCTATCAATAAAAGGTGTTCCTTGATAATACATGTTATTTAATTTTAAGGTAAGGACTTACATCAATTTTTGAAGTGTTTTTAATAATTGAAATCTTAGTTTTACCACTAAGTTGACTAAAAGAAAAATCTAAACTATTTCTAATTTGACCAATAAATGACCCGCTCCCACTTGTATCAAAAAACATATTTCCTCCACTGATTCTTCCTTTTAATGCTTCCGCAGTAATTGTATTTTGCCTACCTGTACTTGTTGTGGCATCATAAAATCTATCTACTAAATTATCGAAAGTAGTTCTATTTACTTTAATAGCAATATCAATATCTCCAATCTGGCTTGCATCAGAAACTCGTAAAGAACTACCTTGAATAAATATAGAACCTTCTGGTAAATTCCAATTTTTAGATATTTCCTTGATAATATTACAATAATTCTCATATTCTTGTAAAGACGTAAATAAATTTGGATAACCTCTATTCTTTACAATAGACCAAAAGTTTGTTTGTGAAATTATTTCATTTTTAGAAAATGCTTTAGAATCTCTACAACCATTAAATATAATGTCTTCGATTTCGTTATCTGGTAAATTTAATCTTTTACCATTCTCTATAATTAACTTTAATTCATCATCTACATAATGCATAGTCATAGCAGATTCATTTGCTATTCTATTTGAAAGCCTTGATTTAAAAGCAGGCAACAAGTCACTACCAGTTACTCCTACTCCTTTAATTATAACAACTCTTTTAAACTCAACTCCGTTCTTGACAAAGCTCTCTGTTTTGTTTATATATCCTCCTGCTCTACTCGCAATATCATCATATTTTAAATTTGCAGAAACTGGATGTTCAAGTTCAATTTTTCCCCCATCTTTTGTAATTCGTTTTACTTCTGCTATGATATCATTAGATGCAGGAGCACTTTCAATAGTTATTCTATCTACTGAATTATTTTTAAACTTTGGAGTAAAATCCTGAATATAACCATCTAATAGATTATCTATTGGTTTATTAGCATAATCTACATCTGCAGTAATTATTTTAACTGCTTCAGGATATCTGTTATGCCCTCCTAAATCAAGATGTACTATTTCACTTTTTATAAAATCTTCATTTACATTTTTAAGATCAAATAGAATGTCTTCATAGGTATTCTTTAGTTTCTTCAATACAGATATATCTGTTCTGGTATTAAATGCATTAGAATATAAAAATTGATATGCCTTATTATACTGCTGACTTTTTAATAGGGTCTTAAACTCTGAAGATAAATCTGCATTATCTAGATCAGATACTGATTGACTGAGCCAACATTGAGCCTGTAAAAGGATTGGAATTAATACCGTTACAATCGTAATTAAAATTCTTCTAATCATATCTTTATTTATTTACACGTAGGGGCTGAAGGATTATTTTTTCTATATGTCTTCCAAAACTCAAAAGAATCATTATTCTTTAAAGCATCTAAGACATCATCAGAAGCATTCAAAAAGTCTTGTCTAAATAATATTTGTAACTCATTTGTTAAAGTATCATAAATTTCAAATATTTCTCTCTGTTTCAACTTATTTACAAATTCTTGTATAAACTCTCCTCTCAAACTGGTTTTTGTTATTGTGTTAACATTTTTAGGATTAGGTACTGAGTTTGAATTATTCATCATTTGCTTTTCTAAGTTTTTAGCTTCAGTAGATTCTGGATCTAACTTGCGCCATTTTTCATATAAAGAATGGTTCACATTCTGTTTTACATCAAAACTTTTAGGAGTATGAAATTGTAATTCGAAAATTTTACCCGATGGTGTTCTAAAATTAGCATTAATTCCTTTGTAACTTGATCCTGCTTCAAACGTATTTTTAACATTTACTACTTCATAACCTTTGTTACGCATTAACTTAACTATAGAAAATACACCGTCAGTAAACTTTGCTTCTTCTAAGGTTGTTGTATACCTTAGAACATCATTCATCGGTTTATTAATACCATCTTTTAAAAGCTTTCTTGCCAATGATTTTACTGTTTTCATTTTAAAATCTAATCCTTCCATCTTTCCTCCAACTGAATGAGCAAAACTTATTAAATCAGATGTCACTGCTGGTTCTACTTGCTTTAATCCGTTGATTAATTCTTCTGCTTTATTTATAAACTCTAGAGGAACTTTGTTATTTTTTGCATCCAGAATTTTTGCTATTGCCTTTTTAATGTCTTTTACAGCGTCTAGATCATTTAAATGTTTAGCATCTTGTAAATCTTTTAAGGCTAATGCTATATACTTGTCAGCAATATCTTCATAGGTAGTTACAAAGTGATTAAGTTCCTTGTAATCATCTATTTTATTAATATTATCAGTTAGCTTTCTTATATCAGAAGCTAATGTCTCTGCTTCATCTACACTATTCTTAGCTCTCTTTAATAAGTTTTTAATTTTCACTCCTGAAACAATATCTCCCATACTTGCAACTCCAGTTATTGCTGAAAAAGTATTAAGAACATTTTTTATTTCATTTAGCTCGGCATGATCACTTATACCTGTTGCAGATACAGATGCTACACTACTCATAACATCTAACGTATAAAAAATCTTTTTCGCTTTACTTAAATTATTAACAGTACTCATTAATGGAGTACCAGAAACTGCTAAACTTGCTATATCAATAGCTGTAAAAATACCATCTGCTGTAGTTTGATTTTCTCCAGCTTGTGAAATATAAGCTACGGCCATTGCTGGTATTGGATAATCTTTTTTAGCTATTTCATTCTCATATGCTTTAGCACTACTTAAATTAGACTTATTAGTAAAGAATATTAAATCAAATGGCTTAAAATAATCTTCATTACTATAATCTACTTTGAAAGGAGATTTATCTTTTATCTTAATGGTTCTAAAACCAGATTGGGTTTTTTGTATTAACTTAATCTTTCCAAAGTTAGTATCATCTTTATCTGTTATAAACTTTTTATCTATAGTTTCTGTTTGATAATATTCTGATAAAGGAGCTTCTAATGCTCCATATGTTAATACCTCTGAGGTTGTATTTCCTAATTCTACTAAAAGTCTCCCTACAAAGTTTGTGTATTCAAATATGAATGTTCTGTTTTCAATGTCCTTTACAGATTCAACTAATCTTTCATCATATAATTTTGGGGTATCAAAAATCTTTTTTGTGAATTCTACAACTAACTTTTTTCTATTATCAGAACCAAAAAAGAGAAAACTATCATCAACACTATAAAAAATTTGTTCACTTAATACTTTATCTTTTTCGTGTATATTATTCTTTTCAATACCTTCTAATAACTCCTTGCTTATATTTTTATTCGCATATTTAATTAACTTAATAATTCCTCCTTCCAAATCTAGTTTAGCATTACTACTCTCAGGTGTAAATGTTTCATTCACAAACTTTGAAATAATACTTAATATTGCATCTGAACCTAGTTTACCTATATCATTCTGTGAGGCTATATTTATTATGTATGCTATATTTTGAGACGTATCGGTTTTTATTTTTTCAAGGTTTGTATTATAATCAACAAGCGCCGAAAAAATCTCTTCGTTTATTTTAATTGAATTTTTATCCAAATAAACGTACAACAATGTCAACCACTCTTTATTATTTTTCGGTGTGTCTATTGCTTCTTTTTTTGTACAATTAAAAATATCTGTTGGTTGACCAGGTCCAGTTTGAATTGGAGAACCATGTACACATTCACAATTTTCTTTTCTTAAGTCATCTTCGAAGTTATTAATATGATTTTTTCTTGGTAAAGAATAATCAGAACATAAACGCCAACTTTTAGGTAGGTTATCTTTATTTCCTGCATACTCTTCTAAAAATCGTGGGTATGCTGTTTTAAATTCTAATAACTTATTTCTTATTAGTAAAGTATTATCAGTTTTTGAATACGTCTGACTATCTAATTCAAATGCCCATTTGAGTGCCTCTGAGTTATAAGAGTGTTGTGATCCATTTGCCTCAGCTTTAATAGATTTCATCTCTTTCACCCAAGTATGCTCATATGGAAACTCTATTGGAGATTTAATTTTTGAATCTTTAACAAATTTATTAAACGTTAACGATTCTATTAATAAAGCGTTATAGCCTATTTTATTTTTATTGTCTTCTACCGCAAAAATTATAGCTTTCTCATTATTCTTTTTAGAAATTATAATATCATAATCAGATTCTTTATACTCTTCATTTCCATTAAAATACCCCTCTAAGATAAACCCTTCACCTGATTTTGTTATTTTAGCTTTAAATTCTTTTTCATCTAATTTGAAAGATTTAAGAGTTCCTGGTACCACAGTCATAAACTCTTTAAATTTATCCTCATTGTCTATAAAACTATTTCCATAATAGCCATAGAACTTAGTAACAGCTTTTACATTATTAGGTAAAACTATAAATTGAGCAGAAGGTGTTAAAAAAGTAAAGGTTTTCTTTTTATCTTTATTTTCTCCAAATTTTAATTTCTTAAAATATCCACGTGTAGTAAAATGTTCCCCAGCCTCATCACCTTGGAACCAATATAACTGAATACCTGGTGCATGTAGTTTTTGCCAATCCATATGACTGAATTGTGTACCAGTACCGTAATCCATTAAATAATCCGTTTTGGCTTCAGAATTATCATCATCATACTGACTGAATGGATGTTTTAATCCGAAGATACCGTGACCTAATTCATGCGCTGCGACACGACCTGCATCATTCGTTTTAAATACAAAACCAAACTGACGCTTTAATGGCATAAAACCTTCTAAGTCTTTTGTAAGCTCTACGCTATTATTCAAAAAGAACATATAATACTGTTCTTTTTCAGAGCCGTGTTTATCTTTAAAGGCCTGTATTACTGATTTTTCACCGCTCGTGTAATTAGAGATTAAATCACTGTCTCCAACATCTAAACTCTCTAAACCAATATCTAACTTCTTTTCAGAAATTGTAAAATGAACTCCTGCTTTATTATAGATTTCATTAATCTTTTCGCCAATATTGCTTATTGGTGCGTTATCTACCGAAACTAGAGTAAGATTAATTTTACGTTGTTGTACATGCCAAGTATTTAGCTTACCAGCAACATCGTACTTTCCTGTTGAGTCTTTAGGTTTTACGGTTGCTATAATTTCATCTTTGGCAAAGTCAAACTGCCTTTTTAAGTTCAGTGTTGCTGTAGTACCAGACCACGTAGTCTCAACTTTTGAGCCTTGTTTTGTCTTAAAAACAATATCTTTTTCAGATTTACCGTTAGCGAATGTAGCCTCAGCTTTAATGATATCTGTAGCATCAGGTTTATCGCTTACTAATTTATATAAAACTGGATATTCTTTATTATCGTGGGTTTTTATAAATTCATACTCTTTCTTATATTTATCTGATGTAATCTTATCATTATATTTATCTGTTCCATAAACACCAGATGGTACAAACGTTATACTAACATCTTTTGAACTTATCTCTTTTACGTCGCCAGAGCCAGAAACTCCATTTGTATTTGAACTTGTTGCTTGTCCGCCTTCAGCAGTAGAACCTTCTGTTACGTTTCCTTCTTCATCCACTGTCCATTGATCGCCATTTTGGTCAGTAATAACGACAGGTACATCAGATACAATAACTTGTTCATTACCATCTTCATCAATAATTACAATATCTCCGTTGTCTTTAACCACAACATCTTTGATATCCATATTAGAAGCATCATAAGTAGAAATTTGTCCGTCGTTTCCAACAATATCATCAATAATCTCGTCAGCATCAAGGATTCCTCCCCAATCGGCATCATAACTAGTTTGAACAACCCCATCTATTAGTTGTTTACTTGTATTGATTTTAACATTATCAAACTTTACCTTGATACGTGTATATTTTCCAATATTAATATCGCCTCCTGACGCTATATTAGCAGCATCTATAATTTCTTTTAGGTTTTCTAAGAATGGTAATGTAATATATCCCCATCCGCTAAAAGTTCCATTTCCTCCTGTTACTTTTCTTGCTATCACAGGAAAGTCTCCCGCAGTAAACGTATCATTTGGTCCTAGTGTTGGTAATGGATCTGTATTCTTAATATCAATTTCTGGAGTTAATCCACAGTTATAATAAGCAGCTTCATCATTTGATGGTGTTGTAAACTCCAGAATATTAGCGTATGCATAACCAGATAATGGTGTACACTCTCCACCAACTCTAAACTCATAAACGGTATCTGCTTCTAAATTATAGATATTCCCTTCATTGGTATATGAAACTTCTTCAAACCAATCATCGTCTCCAAATCCTTTTTTTCTGTATTGAATATTATACTTTAAATGCTCTGAAGTTTGCCATTCTATTTTTACTGATTCTGCTGTTAATGCTTGTGAAAGAATAAAACTAGGCGGCCTACAATCTTCTATATATTTAAACCAAAATATTTCACTGCCTCCATCATTTTTAAATACTGATGTTTCTTCTACTCCATCGCTTACAAAAGCTCTTACTTGCCAACCGTATACTTTTCCTTTAATTAATTGTGGTGCTTCCGGACCTACCAATAATGTAGTAGTTCGTGTTGTTGTTTGATAGAATGGAACCGAAGCTAAAAATGTTGCTTGTGGGTTTCGAGTATCCCAAATTTCTTTGAGTGTAAATTCATATTGAACATTGGTAGCATTGGTATGACGTGGTGTCCAAGTGAATAGTATATTTTGTGGATCGGTTGCGTCCACTACATTATCTCTAAACGGTAAATTAAGTATTGGCGGATCATTTTGTATTAAAAATACGGTTGTACAACTTTTTGTAGAAAGTTTTCTTCCTGTAAAATAATCGTATACTTCAAAACAATAATTATAACCTCCGTTAGGTAAAGGATTATTGTATTGTTGTGGTGTTATACCTACTAAATTACTAAGCTCAAAATAAGGTTTTAAGTCAACATTTGATAATCGTAAGTTCACACCTCCGTCAACAAATATTGGTGCTGCTCCAGCTACAATATCTTGACTTGCAATAGACAGTCCTTGCCCCTCAACATACATTTTTAATCGAATTCTTCGTCCGACTTCATTAACATCTGTCAATAAAATATTTACAAATAATTTCTCACTATTAATTGTAGCATAATCAGATAGCTTAACACTGTGTGGTGGAACTAGCTGTGGTGTTACTTGAACAGGAAAAGTTTGCGCATTTACAAATGTTGTGAATACTATTCCTATGAGTACTAAAAATTTTTGTAGCATATTAGTATAACTTAATATAGTTGTCATATTCTTTTTCTTATTTAGCTTCTTTTTGAACTTTTATATCTATGGTTATAAAAGAATCTAGTCCGTCTTCTTTAAATTCTTTTATTTTAATAGCTCCTTTTCTTTTATCTGCAGTTTCAAAAACAATAATTCTTGGTACAACAGTATTATCAAACTCTTTAAGTCCGTCGTTGGTTTCGTCTACAGTAATGGATTTCAAAACAGCATCGTCATTCATCATATCAAATTGAGATGTGGATAACATTGTTGTACAATTACAGTCTTCTAATCTATTTACTAATGTTGTTTTTGTTGCGTTTGGAATTGCTGTAAATGATACAGATTCGACATCATATGGACTTATGAACTTATTGAATATAAAACCATCATTCAATCCAAAAAATACAAGATCAATTTTTTTACCTATTTCATCTGTAACTTGATTTTGAGTGTACACTTCTCTGGTAATTGTAGAAAAATAAGCTCCTATAGTATTGTTCTTATGTGCAGTATTTATTCCTAATTTAATATTTTCTAATACTCTTAAATTAGTATTCTCATATACCTTTACTGTTTTAGTTATTGTTTTATCATCTTTACTATTTGACGATTTTAACGCTATCTTGTATGTACCTGGTGTTGTGAATATAATTTCTGGATTTTCATCTGTACTTGCAGTTATATTTGCTCCTTCAAACGTCCATTCGTGATTAGTTGCGCTTATACTTTTATTTGTTAAGAGTAACGTTACTGGTACTTGAAAATCATCATCTTCAAAAGAAGTTGTGTATTCAAAATCTGTTACCAAATATGGCGCCACTTCTATACTTTCTTCTTTTGTGTATTCTTCGGTTCCGTTAGTAACTTTAAGTGTAATCTTGTGTTTACCAGGTGTTGAAAAAACTACATTTGGAGGGTTTTGTTCTGTTGAACTTGTTGGTGTTCCTCCTTCAAATATCCACTCATAATTTGTTGCACCAACTGTAGTGTTTTCAAGTTTAACCTCTACTGGAGAAAAGTTATTATCGATTATCGTAGTATTAAAACCAATAATCACTTCTGGTTTTATAGTTATCTGTATTTCTTTTCTATCTTCACTTCCATCTCTATTTGAAGCTTCCAGTATAATGGTATAATCTCCAGCTTGTTCATAAGTAATAATCCCAGGGTTTTTACTATTAGAAGTATTAGGTATTCCTCCTTCAAACTTCCAATCATAAGTATCTGCGCCCTCAGTTTCATTTGTTATTTTAACCTGAACAGGAACTGTTTGATCTTGATCAACGATTTCTGTTTCGAAAATTACCTTAACTGGTAACGCTACTTCGTCTATACAAGCTGTTAATACAGTAAATATTACTAAAAAGTATATAATCTTTTTCATTATTCTATAACTACTTTTCTAATTCGTTTTGATTTTGCTGTTTCTAATAATAATACATACACTCCTGCAGAAACATTCATATTATAATCGATTGTGTATTCTTTTTTACCTTTCAGTCTCTTATCTACTTCAATGGAATTTGCTCCTAAGTTGAATAATCGTAATGAAATTTCAGCTTCTTTTTCTAATTCTATATCAACTTTAAATTGCCCTTTATTTGGGTTAGAATACACTTCAAATTCTTTTATAAAAGGACCAGTAACATCTCCAACATCTGGTAAATTTCTTTGTTTGAGAACATTCACTGTTTTTGTAGCTTTCTTTTTACAGTTGCCTTCAATTGATACTAAAGATATATCGTAATCTCCTGGTGCTACAAATCTTAATACTACACCTTCTGCTTCTTTCTGAACTACCTTTACATTTGAAGGTATATCCCATTCTACGTTAGCACTAAATGGATTTGATACGTTTATAATGGCAATATCTTCTCCGACAAAAGCTTGTGAACTCAAGATCAATTGCGAATCGATAATAACATCTGATTTAGTTATTTTCAATTCTTTTGAAACCGTACATCCTTCATCAGTAGTAACTGTTAATGTGTAATTCCCTCCTTCTGTTAAAGAAACTGTACTGCTATTACTTTTGAAGCCATTATCTGATGTCCAACTATATTTAGCTATTCCGTTCATAGTTACATCATACACTATAGATTCTTCATAACATAATGTTACTTCGTTAGGAACAAGTTCGAAAATAAACTCTTCTGGATTAACTAATTTTATTGTTTTTACTATACTACATCCTTTTTGGTCTTTTACCTCAACTGTGTAATCTCCACTACATAGATTAGTTACGAATGACGTAGTTTGACCAGAATTCCACACAACAGTATAAGGCGCTACACCTCCTGTAATTTGAAGATCGATTTCTCCTGAACATTGATTGTAACAAACGATCTCTTTTACAGTTTCAGTAACTGTTAGTGGACTATTATTTTCTAACACGATGTTTTCTGTAGTTCTACAACCATTAGCGTCTGTTATTACAACAAAATAGCTTCCTAGCGATTTATTTTCAATTTTCTGTGTTCTTTCTCCTGTGTTCCAGAAATAACTGTATGGTGGTGTTCCCCCAGATACATTAGCTTCAATAGTCCAATCATCAGTTGTTCCGCAACCTGCACTTATTGGGTTCACATCTACTGCTAGTATTTCTGGCTCGCTTATGTTAATATCTAAGCTTTGAGTTTGATTATTATTTACATCTCTTACAATTACATAATATATACCTGTACCAATATTCTGTAACGTACTGTTCGTAGTTAATACTGTTGTATTTCCTTTTTCAAACCATTCATAAGTATAAGGCAACATACCTCCAGTAACATTAGAGGTAATACTTGCAGTTTTATCTCCTTTACAGAATACGATAGCTTGCTGTTGTACTGAAACTTCTAATAAGTTTGGTTGCTTTACTGTAAAACTTTGATTTAGAGTACATCCCTGTGCGTCTTCAAAAGTTAATGTATAAGTTCCTGCGGTTAGATTCGAAATATCTTCTGTATTTGCAACTAAATTACCACTAGCATCTGTCCATGAATATGTGTAAGGCTGAGTTCCGCCTGTAACAGTAATATCTATAGCTCCATTACTTAATCCAAAACCTGTAACTTCTGTAATTGTTTCTGATAATGTTAAAATTGCTGGTTGTGTTATTTGGAAATCTAACACTTTTATTGATCCTGATTCAACTAAGAAACAATCATTTGCATCTTTTATTTGTACTTCATAGTTTCCTATTGATAAACCTGATAATTTAGTATTCGATGTAAACTCAATCCAAGTTCCATAAGCTCCTCCATCTTTTCGGTATCTGTAAGAATGTAATCCTGTTCCACCTGCAGCTGATAAGCTAATTTCACCGTCAGCACTTTCAAAACATGATAAATTTACTGAACTACTTGTTACTGTTACCGCAGTAGGTTCTACTATTGTATAGATTGAACTTGTTGCTTCATTTCCATTAGTATCTTTTACTGTTACATAGTATGATCCAGCCCCTTGACCAGTAATACGTGTAGCATTTCCAATATCAACATTTGTAGTAGCATTGTACCACGTGTACACATTTCCTCCAATTCCTCCTGAAGTAATTAATTCTAAAACTCCTGAAGTATCTGTATTACACTGGATTGATCCTATTTCTTGAATAGATATTAATAATTCATCTGGTTGTTGTACTGTAAAACTTTCATTTAAAGTACATCCTTGTGCGTCTTCAAAAGTTAATGTATAAATTCCTGCAGTTAGATTCGAAATATCTTCTGTATTTGCAACTAAATTACCACTAGCATCTGTCCATGAATATGTGTAAGGCTGAGTTCCGCCTGTAACAGTAATATCTATAGCTCCATTACTTAATCCAAAACCTGTAACTTCTGTAATTGTTTCTGATAATGTTAAAATTGCTGGTTGTGTTATTTGGAAATCTAACACTTTTATTGATCCTGATTCAACTAAGAAACAATCATTTGCATCTTTTATTTGTACTTCATAGTTTCCTATTGATAAACCTGATAATTTAGTATTCGACGTAAACTCTACCCAAGTTCCATAAGCTCCTCCATCTTTTCTGTACCTGTAAGAATGTAATCCTGTTCCTCCTGCTGCTGATAAACTAATTTCACCGTCAGCACTTTCAAAACACGATAAGTTTGTAGAACTACTCGAAACTGTTACCGCAGTAGGTTCTAATATTGTATAGATTGAACTTGTTGCTTCATTTCCATTAGTATCTTTTACTGTTACATAGTATGATCCAGCCCCTTGACCAGTAATACGTGTAGCATTTCCAATATCAACATTTGTAGTAGCATTGTACCACGTGTACACATTTCCTCCAATTCCTCCTGAAGTAATTAATTCTAAAACTCCTGAAGTATCTGTATTACACTGGATTGATCCTATTTCTTGAATAGATATTAATAATTCATCTGGTTGTTGTACTGTAAAACTTTCATTTAAAGTACATCCTTGTGCGTCTTCAAAAGTTAATGTATAAATTCCTGCAGTTAGATTCGAAATATCTTCTGTATTTGCAACTAAATTACCACTAGCATCTGTCCATGAATATGTGTAAGGCTGAGTTCCGCCTGTAACAGTAATATCTATAGCTCCATTACTTAATCCAAAACCTGTAACTTCTGTAATTGTTTCTGATAATGTTAAAATTGCTGGTTGTGTTATTTGGAAATCTAACACTTTTATTGATCCTGATTCAACTAAGAAACAATCATTTGCATCTTTTATTTGTACTTCATAGTTTCCTATTGATAAACCTGATAATTTAGTATTCGACGTAAACTCAATCCAAGCTCCATAAGCTCTTCCATCTTTTCTGTATCTGTAAGAGTGTAATCCTGTTCCACCTGCTGCTGATAAACTAATTTCACCGTCAGCACTTTCAAAACACGATAAATTTGTAGAACTACTCGAAACTGTTACCGCAGTGGGTTCTACTATTGTATAGATTGAACTTGTTTTTTCAATATCGTTTGCATCTTTTACTGTTACATAATACGAACCAGCTCCTTGTCCAGTAATACGTGTACCGTTTCCAATATCAATATTTGTAGTAGCATTGTACCATGTATATGTATTTCCTCCGACTCCCCCAGAAGTAACTAACTCTAAAACTCCTGAAGTATCTGCATTACACTGGATTGATCCTATTTCTTGAATAGAGATCAAAAGAGGATCAGGTTGATCTAGATTAAACTCTGTACTAAGCTCACATCCTCTTGAGTCTTTTACTGTAAAAATATATTTACCAGCTTCTACATCTATAATTTCTTTGGTCTTACTTATTTCTAACCCATTAGCATCTTTCCAACTGTATGAAGAATAAGGCTGTGTTCCTCCAAGTACATTAACTCTAATACTACCATCAGATAATCCCGCTCCAGTTGGTGTTTTAAAAAGTGCTGTCTCGATTTTGTAAAGATCTGGTTGTGTAATTGTAATTAATGCAGATGTTCTACAGTTATTAGCATCAGTTATATCAATTTTATAATCCCCAGCGACGAGGGAAGTTATGTCTTCTGTTTTGTCTCCGTTACTCCAATCGTATATATAAGTTCCTGTTCCAGTTCCTCCTTCAACAGTAATATTTATACTTCCATCAACACCATTATAACAAGTAACATTAGTTACGTCTACTGTTGGGTTGTAACGTATTGTTAGTGGTAAATTCTCTTTTAATTCTTTTTCTGATGGTATAACTAAGCCTGAAGTATCGCGTGTTAATGCTACATTACCATTAGCATCAGTAACTACCAATTTATATATTCCTGTTTTTGCTACCAATGTTGATGATCTGCCTACAACTGTTGTTAGATCATTCGTATTATACCATTCGTACTCATAGTATGATGTTCCGCTTGCATCTAAAAATGGAACTCCTCCTGTAACAGCTGAGCTTAATGTTCCGTCTTCTCCATTACATTTGATAATTGAAAAAACTGATAATTCAACTTGTAATTCTGATGGTTCTTTTACTAGATATTCTTTACTTATTGTACAATCGTTAGCGTCTTTTACAGTCATTACATACGTAATTCCTGATACTGATCCTGCTAATCCAGTTACTGTACTTGTTGTTCCTAATACTGTTGTACTTCCTTTTTCTACTAAAGAATATTCGTAATACGAACCTGATGCATTTGTAAACGGTGTTCCTCCTTTTGCAGTTATTGAAATACTTCCATCTGAAACACCAAAACCTGTTGCATCTACAATTATATCTGCACTAGAATCTATGCTAATATTAGTTGTTGGCTCTAAAATCTCTATTTCTAATATCTCTTTTGATGGATCAAAACACCCGTTTTCATCGGTTACACGTACTGTATACTTTCCTTCTATTAATCCAGAAATATCGTTGGTATTTAAACTACTGTCATGAGACCATCGATATGTGTAAACTCCTGTTCCTCCTTTAACATCTAGTAAAATACTTCCTGTTGCATCCCCTTTACATTTAACGTCTTGTTTTGTAAATGTAACTTCAACTACTGGATTCTCTTTTAATTCTATTTCCGAAGGAATGACAGCTCCTGAAGCATTTCTTGTTAATGCTACGTTCCCATTTGAATCTGTTACAATTAGCTTGTAAGTACCAGCCTTTGCTGTTAAAGTTGAAGAAATACTTACAACTGTAGTTAAATCATTTACATTATACCATTCGTAATTATATGACTCTCCAGTTTTTAAGAATCCTCCTGTTACTGTTGAGCTTAAAGTACCATCTTCTCCATTACAATCTATTGTACTAGTTACTGATAACTCAACTTGTAATTCTGATGGTTCTTTTACTAAATACTCTTTACTTATTGTACAATCGTTAGCGTCTTTTACAGTCATTACATACGTAATTC
>ERZ1740052.18-NODE-18-length-94971-cov-14.446342_pt1 | contig 94971 bp, 80 predicted proteins | sample MGYA00581750_ERZ1740052 | MGnify/ENA primary metagenome ERZ1740052 (study PRJEB43018, sample SAMN04849743) | marine metagenome | isolation source: floating plastic debris | place: Pacific Ocean | collected 2008-08-30 | study: EMG produced TPA metagenomics assembly...
TATATAAAAAGGTCTGAAAACTTCTAAATCTGCATTGAATTGTTCTTGGAATAAAAGTAATTCTTTTTTACACACGTTACAAGGATCATAAGTAGTATCCATACTTACTTTTACTTTTAAATTATCGATAGGTATCCCTAATTCATCTATGATTTTAGCAATATCTTCATTCATTAATTCAATGATTTTAGATTCAGAATCATTGATTCTTGGCCTATTAAACTCTGTATCTGTAAACTCAGTATCTTTTACTTTTCTACCAGAGGCATGTCCTTTTGACCCTGTAACTTTAGTTCCTTTACCAGAATTTTCAATATAATAGAAAACTTCTATTTTTCCATTTACTTCAACTTCTAATTTTGCAGTAGCTATGTTTTTTTTGTCAAGGGTTTCGTATATTTTAGTTAATTCGTCAAGTCTTTTTCCGGTAAGTTCTTTTTTTATTATTTTATTATTTGCGGCCCATAGTTTTTTAACTTTAGGTACATCAAGTTCGTCACCAACCATAAATTTAGCTCTGTTAATAGCAAACCATTCGTGTACTTTCTTAAAGTTTGGGCTCTCCGACCGAAAAAGATTTCTATACCTTTTAATTCCTTGTGCTAGTTCATTATCAAAAAACAGAGGGTCACTCTCTAACCTTTTAATATAGCTGTCTAAATCTTTTTTATTTTTAAACTTCTTTAAAGGATATCCTTTGAAATCAACTCTAAATACTCTTGAGTTTAAAGCTTTAATTATAACTGCCTCAGGTATTCCAGAAAATAATTTATCAAAAGATAATTCAAAACTAATGGTAACTCCTTTACTTTTTAATGTTTTTAAAACTTGGGTGTCTACATCAAAAACAGCTTTATTTTTTAGCTGGATTAATGCCTTTTTTAATTTTTGTGATTGCTTAGGCATATCTTTAATAATTTCAACTAAAGATTTTGAACTTTTTGGGTTGCTTTTGCACCAGTAATTAAACTTACAGCAATTTCAAAAAGTCTAGGGATAAAGGTGCCAAACTCATAAATTTGTTTGTATTGGTCTTCTTCTGTCCAAAAAGCAAATAATTTTTGAAGTTCTTTTTTAATAAATTGTTGAATTATTGACCAATCAAAATCGTTTAAAAGCTTTTGAATTGCACTTATAAATACGCTTAGATTATCATAATTAAATAAGCCTATAACAAACCCAATTCCTTCTACAATAGAAACTACGGCATCTATGATACCATTAATAAAACCTACTATATACGCATTATTTTTTCGTATATAATCGTTTAATTCTTGTATTGGGGCAAGAATAATTTCTTTTAACCTATTAAAGATTCTTATAACATTATATTTTAAAAGATCTATAATAGAATTTACCTTTTCATGTTCCGTATATTGAACTTTAAAAGAAGTTAACTTATCAAAAATAAATACTACTCCTTTTTCTACTTCTGAAAAGTCGTTAAATAATGTATCATAATTGGAAGTACCTTCTTTATCTTTACTCTCAGGATTCCATTTGTTTTCTTCTAATTTTAATTTTTTAATCTGTGATGCAAGTGTATTAAAAACACTCTTTTCATAATTTATTTAAAAATAGAGTCTATTGGTTTTCTTCTATGAATTTTTTAAAGTCTTTCATGAATTTAATAAACTCATCATGAGTAAGCTCTAAACCTAATTTATTAGCATTTTTTTCTCCATGACGGATTGCTATTTCATCTATTAAAAAAACCCCGTGTAAATTTGAATATAATGTTACATCTTCGTTTGCCCAAATATATTCTTCCTCCTTGGTTTTTATTTTACTTAATTCAACTTCATGGATTAAAAGATTTGCCTTTTTCGATGTCCAATTATTATCACTAAGTCTACCTAAAGGGTAGTTTTTTTCATTGTCTAATTCTATGAAGTAATAGATGGATGAGTCTATGTTTGATTTATGTATTTGAAATTTATAATTCATATTTAATTAATTATTGGATAAGAGTTAACTATTTCGTTTATATCATTCACTTCTATTCTGATTTTAAAGTTATTAGTAGTTAAACCTTCGTATTTATCAAATTTATCATTAGACTGCCTTGGAATTTTACCCATTCCCTTAATAAAGGTATTTTCATAAACATAAGCGATTTCTTCTTTTATTCTTTGTTTATCCCAGTTTTTTGGAAACATAGATGACTCAGCTTGTTTTGGGAATACTTTTCCTTTTAAACTTTTAATTTTAACCTTAGCTTTAAATGGAATGTCATCTAATAAATCTATTAATCTAGAAATTTCTGGTGGATATGTAATTCTTATTATTTCTAAAAACTCATTTACCCAATGACCTCCTTGACCTAAAGTTCCAACATAAGAAACTTCTCTAAAAATAATTTTTATTGCCTCTACTGCCACATCTCCTGAAATATGGTTGAATAGGTTAGAGTCAAATTTATTAATATATTTCTGTAATGCTATTTTTCTAAGATTATCTACGCTATTTAATTCAACTATCTCATCTAACTGCTTTAAAACCTCATCATTCTTAGTACCGTATTTAAATAATTTTTTAGTAACAAAAGTTTTTAATTCCTTAATAGTTCCTTCTGCGACCTTTTGCCCTTTATATATTAATACATAAAAATCTTCAGTTTCTGCTTTTGCAATTACAATGCCTAAACGCCATAAGCGGTTTACTGTTGCTGTTGTAAAAATAGTTGTTTTAAAAACTACTTTGTTAAAAGGCACAATTTTAAACGTTGTTTTTCCAAACTTAGCAATTTCAAATTCTAAATTAATGGTTAGCATAGCAGTTAGTAATGCTTTTCTTACATTTAACAACTTTCCTTCTTTTACTAAACGTAATTTATCTAAAATTTTAGGACCGTTTTTTAAAAGTCCTTGTCGCAAAGCACTACCAATACTTACCAAACCAAAAGCAGTGCTTATTTTTGGCCAATTGTCTATTAGCCAGTTTCCCTCTTCGGAATTTTGTAAACCTAAAAAAGCTAAATCACCAATACCAACTATAATTTCTGCAGCTGCTATTGCTGCAACTAAACCTGTTGCACCTGCTGCTAAAATACCTGCGGAGGCTATTACGGCAACTAAAGTTATTGTTGCAGTGGTAATTTCTACTACTTGGTCCCATTCTGCTTTGTCTGAAATTAGTTTTACATTAAGTGCGCACACTGGTTTTACTTGTCCTGTTTGTTGATTTACCAATAAAACCATGTCTAACGGATGAAATGTATCTTTTTGTGCTATTTTTTCATTTTTAACAATTGCAGTGGTTTTTGTTAAACCTGGGTTGAAAGAATCTTGACTTGTAATATGTCCTTTTATTTTCTTTTCAAAATTTTCAACAAGAATTTTTCGTTGTCCTTTTTTTAAAAAGATGTTACTGTTTAAACTAAAGTCTTTTCCTATTGTAAACTCACTACTTGTTTTCCTTTCTTTGCTTGTATAAGCATAACATAAAGAGTTTAGAAGTACTAGTAATTCTTGTTGAGTGTTGGCATTTAATACATCATAAATTTTTATAAGCTCATTAGGATTCTTATTAAAATAAGTGTAAACAATTTTAAAATCATTAAGACCTAATATTAAGTTTAGTATTGCTGAACTAGCATCTTTAAACCAGCTATCTTTATCATATTGTATTAGTGTTTTTAAATCTTCTAATAATAGTTCATCGGCACGTTGTTTTATTACAAAATTAGGAGCCTTTTGATACAGCCATTTTAATAAGCTAGTATCTTTTCCTGAATTTCTAAATGCTTTATCAAATGCATTTATTATTGTGTTTTCAATTTCTGGAGATTGTGCTATAATTAATTCGTTAGATAGTGCTAAAAAATGCTCATAAGAAAATGTTGAAAACTCAATGGCGTTTTCGTTATTGAAAAAGTATTTGATTCTCGTTATAAACTCTATTTTTCTTTTTCTAGAATTTAAATCAAAACCGAATCGTACTTTATTTTGTCGAATATCTAATTGTCCTTCTCTAGTATTTAATTTTCCTTTTATATTTATTTTAACTTGTTCTCCTAATTCATTTTTTAGAAAAAGAGGGGTGTCAAATAATCTTGGAGAAGAAATAGGAATTCCTACCGAGCTTATTCCTGATTTTTGTTTGGTAACCAGGAAGTCTTTGTATGAAAAATAAAAATGATTGTTTTCTTTTATGTGTTTAACTAATTTAGGAAAGTTTATTCCGCTAGTAATAAAATCATCTTCATTTGTTCTGGTAAAACTCTGAGGAGACGCTAGCCCAAATTGTTCTTGAAATTTAAATGTACTCATATTAATTTATTTTTTGAAAACAATAACTAAATAATGGTTGTAATCCATTGATATTATTTTTTTGAGAATAACGAAGCTGTCTGAAAAGTGATTGCCAAATGTCATTATGAAAATTTTACTTTAGAAGTAATCTTAATTATTAAGAACTTATTTGTAAAAGATTTCTTCATTTTATTCGGAATGACGACTTTTTGAACAGCTTCGTTTGTTGTTAGAAAAATGTTAGTTATAATGTGTTTTCTAACGCTATAAATTATTGCACATCATTCGTTTCACCAACAATATCAGTACCTACGCCATCAGGTTTAGCACCTCCTAGCGTATTGGTTGATGAACTAAATACACTATGTTCACTACAATCTTCATTACATGGTAATCCGCCTTCATCTAATGCTACTGATTCTGCTTGAAGTAATGTAAGTGAAGTTGGAACGCGTGTTTCCCAAGGTTCTCCTTCAACTACACCCTGTATAGTTTCTATTTCTTCGGCTATAGATATGTACAAGTCATCTTCAGTATCAGTAACCATTCCTTGTCCTCCCCATATCTCACCAGTATTCATAAACCAAGTTACTGCATACTCAAAACCAGTACGTACAGGGACAACAGTTCTTGCCATAGCGCTTAGTAGAAAGGCTTTAAAAATTGGGTCGTTAACGTTAGTGTAATCAAAAGGATCGTTCCAGTAATTTTCGTCATTGTAGAAATACGGATAAAAAGTATAGGCCATAATTTCCCAATCAAATGCCTGTTCAAAGAATTTTACAACAGCACTATGTCTTTCTAAAGCGGAATCTTTCTTTACTTTGGTAAAGCTCTCATTAGTATAATTGCTTTGACTTGTTTTAATGCCATATGGAGCGGTTAATAAATCAATAGCAATGCGTTTAATTTCACGTTTCTCAATACTACGGTTTAATCGAGTGCTAAATTCTTTTTGCTTGTCGTCTTCTACTGGTTCAATAGAGCGCGCTTGCATGAATTCGTTGTACTCTTGTAAACGTTCGTTATAGGCGTCCATAATAGCTTTATACGTTTCGTTTTGCCATTGTTTCAAATATTCTTCTGTTCTTTTACAGTCAATAGTAATATTTAGAGAACCAACAAAATAATTAGATAATACTGCAGAAACAGGAACTTCATTTATATAATTTTTTATAACTTTACTTGTGTCATTAACATGTTCAGGCTCTGTATTTCCGCTTCCACCTATACTTACATTACCAACATTTATAAAGAAACCTTTTTGTTTTGAGTCTCCATCATCTGTAGCACTGTAATTAGCTTTAGTTGAAACCGATTCGTATCCTTCAGGTAGTTCTACCTTTCCTCTTAATGTTCCAGACTCCAAAAAACCTTGATCCGATGTAGAATTTATACTAAATGATTTTCCAACTGTAATATTTTCTTTTGGAAGTGTGGAAATTTCTGCATTATAAATAGATGCAATCATCTGATAATTATCTTCATCTAAAACAGAAGAACCCGATAAACCATTGTCTAAAACACCAGAGATCATTAAATCTTTAGGGTGTTCGGGCTTTACAGGTACAATTAAATTATTTTTATCAGTAACAGTATCGCCTGTGTTTTTATCAGAAATGAAGAATTTAGCAGGTTCAGGAATTGCAAACTCATACATCAAACGTTTGCCATAATTTACAAGTGTATTCTTGTAAATTTTATCGACCCATCTGTAGACACCGCTTACATGGTTTTCGCCTTCTGTGTTATCAAAACCATGACTACTATTTTCTTCATGTTCACGTAAAATTCTTGACGTTCTTTTTGTGCTCACTTTTTGCACAACACGTTCCAAAGCACGTTCAGTAACTTCTTGTGCATAAGTTTGTGCTTGAAGGTTAGAATCAGAAACAGAGCTACTGGAAGAAGTATTGAAATTTGCTCCTGCAGAAAGTCTAGTTCCACCAAATTCACTACTTACACTAGCATTTGCGCCAAAATTGGTAGTATTATCTGAATTTACAATTGAAGAAGTTTCACTTTGTAATTCATTACGTTCTGTAGAGGTGGTATCTGTTAAATTTTCAACTTCTTTTTCAGATGTCTTTTCAGTTGTAGATTCATATGAAGTTAAGTTTCGTGTGGTACGTTCCTTATATTCACGAGCCATAATATTTTCAATATGCGATACTTCTCCAGGAACATAACAGCATATTTCTTGTTCTACACGCCTAAAATCAGCAATTCCCAATTGTGAAACACCATAAATTGTCTGTGCCGTTGTAGGAGAGCTAGTGTCAGTATCACTACTGCTTTCTAATGTGGCAATTCCAAAATCATAGCCTTCTAATGTTGTATCGCTCATTACTACTGGAAAAGTTGACTCAAAGCTTAAGACAGTATCATTAATAAGGGTAATTTCACCTTTAATTGTATACGTTTTAGTGCTTAGTACTATTCCTTTAGGAAATAATGTTAGCGCTAAGTTTTGATTATCCGTGTCCAGTTTTGAGGTAATAAAATCACTTCTGGTATCAATAGTTTTGCCAGTGCTGTCAGAGATACTATAAGAAACATGTTTAGCATCCTCTAAAAATTTTTTCAAATGTATAGAAAACCCTACAGTAGTAGGTGCTTTAACACCAAAACTTAAAACGTCTAGAGAATAAGAGTATAAAGGAAGTGCGTTTGATGTATTTACTTTTATAGTTTCTCCGCCAATATGTATGTTTTTTGTAATTTTAGGAGTATTATTAAAAATAACTTGATGTTCTTTTTTAATATTAGTTTTAAGAATTTCTGTTAATTCATCAAACGTATCATACATAACAAGATTCCTACTATTTAATATTCCTGTGGTAGCTGAAGAGTACGTAGTAATATCTGAACTCAAAGATCGTCCAGATCTAGCTTCAGTTATCTTTGTGTTTCGTATAATTTCTGGAGCTTCATTAAATGTGAAAGAAATATCTTCTATACCGGGATATGTTTTTATTTCCCTTTCTAAATTTGTTGAAGGATCAGTAATAGTTTTAATTACTGGAGGGTTATTTTTCTTAAATTTCTCAATTCTAGAAATGTGTTTCTCTTGCGCTTCTTGGTATCGTTTTTCTTCTTTTTTAAGATGTACTATTTTCGCTCTTTCTACCTCTTCTAATGCGTTTTTATACGATTGTAACTTTTTTTGAGCATTACTGGTTTTAATGGTTGCAGTTAAATGCTTTTTAGCTATCGCAGATAAGTTAAAGGGATTATTAGTGTCTTCAACAGGTTTAGAAAAAAGAAGGTCTTTAGGTATAATAACACTTGCATTAGCTCTACGGATAAATTCTTCTTTTTCTGCTTTAGAAAATTCTGTTTTACTTTCGTCACTTGCTTTTAAAGCATTGAAAGCCTCTAAAAATTGATTGGTAACTAATAATTGTAATAATCGTTCACGAATACTTTCAGACGTTTTATTGGTAATTTGATAAAATAAATTATCCCAAATTATAATTTCATCATCATTTGAAAGTTTTGTAGCTCCAGACAAATTCGACGTTATACTCTGTAAAGATAGACTCGATTTATTACGCATTAACCATGAAGAAAACTGATAGAGTTCAGTATGTTTCTTTTGAATTTGTATGCGGCTAGTAAAAATGTCATCAACAGCATCAAACGCGGTCTCTAAAGCTTGTTTTTTTTCTACATTTGTAGCGCTATTTTTAGCAGCGGTATATACTTTGCTTTCTACTGTGCTGTTTTCAGGAAATGATACAAAACCAATTGCTTTGTTAGTTTCTTCAGCTTGTTGTGGTTTTCTTAAAGTTACAAACCTGAATAGGTTTGACTTGATAGGTGTTTTACTCATCTTTTTTTAATTTTTTTTAGTACTAAAAGATTCTTTTTGTTTTACTGTTGTATTGCTTTTCTAACAGTATTAAGAATTTAATTCAAGGATGATATTGAATTAAATGAGTTGAGATTTTAAAAAAATGATGTGAATCAAGTTAAAACTTCAAAAACTATGGCTAACTAATTTTTATAAATGGTAATATATTAAGTTTGTGTATAAAGAATTAGCAATTTTGAGTACAAAGATACATAAAAACTATCGTAAGTTAAAACATTTTATGTTTTTTTATGTAAAATGTTTTAACTTAATATTATCTTTGCAAGGAATTGTAAACATTTTACAAATTTTGTTTTAAATATATATTATGGATATTTCTAGTAAAGTAGCAGCTATAAGAGATCATTTTAATTTAAATAATTTTTCTTTTTCTAAGAGAATAGGTGTCACTGGTACTACTGTAGACAGTATAATCAATGGTAGGCCACAGTCTGATGGTAGTAGGAAAAAAACTAAACCTGGATATGATGTATTATCATCAATCATCAATGAGTTTGATATCAACCCAGATTACTTATTTGGTAAAAGTGAAATAATGTCTCTAAAAAGAAAAGATTCTTACCAAGTATATTCTGGAGTTCCTCAAGTTGTGGCAACGGACGAATTAGGAAATGAAAATATAGTATATGTTCCTATTAAAGCAAGAGCAGGTTATTTGAACGGTTATGGTGATATGAATTTTATTCAAAAATTATCTTCATTTCATATGCCACATTTAAGTGATGGAACATTTCGATGTTTTGAAGTTCAAGGGAACTCCATGGTTAGAACTTTTTTTGATGGAGATTTAGTGTTTGGAAAATATGTTGAAGGCTTTTCTGAAGTAAAAGATGGTCGTGTGTATGTAATTATTAGCAAAAATGATGGAATTGTATTGAAAAGAGTTATTAATAGAATAGAAGAAAAAGGGAAGTTAATATTAAAAAGCGACAATAAAGATGGGAACTACCCAACATACACAATTAATGCAGATGAGGTTATGGAAATGTGGTATGTAACCATGTTCGCTTCAAAGCAAATGCCCGAACCAGTTGATGTTTATGAAAGATTACACGATTTAGAAAGCAAAGTAGTAGAATTGGAGGAAAGACTGGGAGAAACAGAATGATTCACTCCTTATTTAAATACATTCTAAATATTTAACAAAACAAATCACATTGTTTGTGCAAATTAACCATTCGCCTTAACTTTGTAATAGTTATAAACTAATTAAAAAATAATGAGCGGATTACTTAAATCTTCTATAGGAAGAAAGTTTGCTATGGCACTTTCAGCACTCTTTCTAATGGTTTTCTTATTACAACATTTTGCAATCAATATTTTATCTGTATTTAGTCCAGATGCTTTTAATAAAGCGTCTCACTTTATGGGTACTTTTTGGGCAGTGCAATATTTATTGCAACCAGTTTTAATCTTCGGAGTAATTTTTCATTTCGCAATGGGATTTGTTCTTGAGTTAAAAAACAAAAATGCACGAGCAGTAAAATATGCTAAAAATAATGGTGCTGCAAACTCTTCTTGGATGAGTAGAAATATGATATACAGTGGACTGTTTATTCTTATTTTTATGGTTATTCACTTTATTGATTTCTGGATTCCAGAACTAAATATAAAGTATGTTCAAGGTGATATGTCTGGTCTTCACAATGGAGAATTCAGATATTTCCATGAATTACAGGAGAAATTTATTCCAATGTGGCGAGTTGCATTATATTGTATAGGTTTTGTGTTTTTAGCATTACACCTACTACACGGGTTTAATTCTGCATTTCAATCTGTAGGAGCAAATAACAAATACACTAAAGGATTGGAAACATTCAGTAAAATTTATGCAATTGGTATTCCGGCAGGATTTATCATCATTGCTTTATTTCACCATTTCAGTCACCATTAAATCATAAACACATGGCTACTTTAGATTCAAAAATACCAAAAGGTTCCATTGCTGATAAATGGACTAATCATAAAAATAAAATAAACTTAGTAAACCCTGCGAACAAACGTTTAATAGATGTTATTGTTGTAGGGACAGGTTTAGCAGGAGGTTCTGCGGCTGCTACTTTAGCTGAGTTAGGATATAATGTGAAAGCATTTTGTTTTCAAGATTCTCCAAGACGTGCACATTCAATTGCGGCACAAGGAGGAATCAATGCAGCAAAAAACTACCAAGGAGATGGAGATTCTACTTACAGGTTATTCTATGACACTGTTAAAGGTGGAGATTATCGTTCTCGTGAAGCTAACGTATACCGTCTAGCTGAAGTTTCTGCAAATATTATCGACCAATGTGTTGCCCAAGGTGTACCTTTTGCACGTGATTACGGTGGATTATTAGATAACCGTTCTTTTGGAGGAGTTTTAGTTTCAAGAACTTTCTATGCAAAAGGTCAAACAGGACAGCAATTACTATTGGGAGCATATTCTGCTATGAACCGTCAAATTGGTCGTGGTAAAATAAAAATGTATAGTCGTCACGAGATGTTAGATGTTGTAATCGTTGACGGTAAAGCTCGAGGAATAATTGCACGTAACTTAGTTACTGGAGAAATTGAGCGCCACTCTGCTCATGCTGTTGTTTTAGGAACAGGAGGATACGGAAACGTATTTTTCTTATCAACAAACGCCATGGGTAGTAATGTAACAGCTGCATGGAAAGCGCACAAAAAAGGAGCTTATTTTGCTAATCCTTGTTACACACAAATTCACCCAACATGTATTCCAGTTTCGGGAGACCACCAGTCTAAATTAACGTTAATGTCTGAATCATTACGTAATGATGGACGTATTTGGGTTCCTGGTAAAATGGAAGATGTACAAGCAATTCGTGAAGGGAAATTAAAACCAACGCAGATTGCTGAAGAAGATAGAGATTATTATTTAGAACGTCGTTACCCTGCATTTGGTAACTTAGTTCCTCGAGATGTTGCATCGCGAGCTGCTAAAGAACGTTGTGATGCTGGTTTTGGAGTTAACGCTACTGGAGAAGCTGTTTATTTAGATTTTGCCTCAGCTATTGGACGTTATGGTAAAGAGCAAGCAACTATAAAAGGTTTAGATGTTAATGATAAAGCACTAGTTAAAAAATTAGGGCAAGAAGTAGTAAAGAATAAGTATGGTAACTTATTCCAAATGTATGAGAAGATCGTTGATGAAAATCCGTATGAAACACCGATGATGATTTATCCAGCGGTACACTATACGATGGGAGGAATTTGGGTAGATTATAACTTAATGACTACTGTTCCTGGATTATATGCGATTGGAGAAGCAAACTTCTCAGATCATGGAGCCAATCGTTTAGGAGCTTCTGCATTAATGCAAGGTTTAGCAGATGGTTATTTTGTTTTACCTTATACTATTGGAGATTATTTAGCAGACGATATTCGTACAGGTCCAATTTCTACTGAATCACCAGAATTTGTAGAAGCAGAAAATAGTGCACGCGCATTAGTTGATAAACTAATCAATAATAACGGTACGAAATCTGTTGATTACTTCCACAGACGTTTAGGTAAAATTATGTGGAATAAGTGTGGAATGTCTCGTAACGCTGAAGAATTAAAAGAAGCAATACACGAGATTTCTGAACTTAGAAAAGAGTTTTGGGAAAATGTAAGAGTTCCTGGTGAAGCTAATGAATTTAATGAAGAGTTAGCCAAAGCAGGTCGTGTAGCCGATTTCCTTGAATTAGGGGAGTTGTTTGCAAAAGATGCTTTACAGCGAGAAGAATCTGCCGGAGGACACTTTAGAGAGGAATACCAAACAGAGGAAGGTGAAGCTCAGCGTAGAAAAGAATTCCAATATGCTTCTGCATGGGAGTATAAAGGAGAACCAAAAGATGCTGTGTTACACAAAGAGGAGTTGGTTTATGAAAACATTGAAGTAAAAGAACGTTCGTATAAATAAATAATAGGAAAGATTATGAAGTTAACGTTAAAAATTTGGCGTCAAAAAAACGCAAGCGATAAAGGAAAAATGGTTGATTATCAAATCAGTGATATATCGCCTGATATGTCTTTCCTCGAAATGTTAGACGTTTTAAATACGCAATTAATAGAAACTGGAGATTCACCAGTGGCTTTTGATCACGATTGTCGTGAAGGTATCTGTGGTATGTGTTCACTTTATATTAATGGTGAAGCTCACGGTCCTGATAGAGGAGTAACTACATGTCAGTTACACATGCGTAAGTTTAAAGATGGTGATACTATTTATATCGAACCATTTAGAGCAAAAGCTTTCCCAGTTATAAAAGATTTAGCAGTAGATAGATCTGCTTTTGATAGAATTCAACATGCAGGTGGTTTCGTTTCTGTTAATACTTCAGGAAATACCCAAGATGCAAATGCGATCCCTATCAACAAAGAAAACGCTGATAAGGCCTTTGATGCGGCTACTTGTATTGGCTGTGGAGCTTGTGTAGCTACCTGTAAAAACTCTTCTGCAATGTTGTATGTTTCTGCAAAAGTTTCACAATTTGCTTTATTACCTCAAGGCCAAGTAGAGGCTACTGATCGTGTGTTAAATATGGTTAAGCAAATGGATGATGAAGGTTTTGGAAACTGTACGAATACAGGAGCATGTGAGGTTGAGTGTCCTAAAGGAATCTCTCTTGAAAACATTGCACGTATGAATACTGAATTCTTAAAAGCAAGCTTAAAAGCTTAAATCTTTTAAAAGAATAATATTATATAGCGCTTAAGTAATTTATTACTTAAGCGCTTTTTAGTTACTTCATTTAATGATTAATATAACCACACAAATAGCGAGATAACTTACGTTAGTGGCTTTTTTGACAACGCTAAAGGAACTTTCCCGAATACTAAAGTAGAATAGAGATATTTTTGATATCGTTGATTTGCGTAGCTTAATCGGGGGAATGAGTTGCATCAACTAATTAATCTAACGTAAAGCCTTGGTTGATTTATAACCAAGGCTTTATAAAATTTAAACTTTACTATTTTGTTTCTTTTTCGTAACATATCCTTTAATTTTTAAGCTTTTTCTTTCTTGTTTAGCGTTTGAATAAATAGTAATTGCTTTCGAGAAACCGCCCATTCTTGCAGTATCATAAGAAACAGAGATTTCACCTTTTTCACCAGGCATAATAGGCCGTTCAGGTTTTTTAGGAATAGCGCAACCACAGGACGATTTTATCTCTTTTATAATTAGCGGAGCATCTCCAACATTTGTAAATTCAAATACTCTAATGCCGTTTGTACCTTGGGTAATTTTTCCATAATTAATTGTTTCACTTTGAAACTTAAACTCTTGTGCATTTGCTAATACAGCTGTTAGTACTATAAATGTTAGGGTAACTAATGATTTCATAAATATTTTATTTTGAGGTTATTAAATTATTGTCCTTGAGCTTTTGAATTAATTCTTTTGCTTTTGTGTTTTCAGTATATATACTTAATGATTTATATAAATTCTTTAATGCCTTTTGGTATTCCTTTTTTTCGAAATAATAGACTCCTAAACTATGATACGGTACATAATGATTAGGGTACATTTTTGCATTTAATTTAAAAATGTATTCGGCTTCATCGATCAAATTTGCTCTTAGCTTAACAAAGCCGTAAGTGTTTAATTCTTTAACACCTTCAGCGATTTCTGGTATGAAGGATATTAATTTGGATTCTAAAAGCTGTAAACTATCTTTTGGCTTTTTTAATAAAGAACTAAGTAATGTAACTGCTTTGTATTTAGGAACGTAATTTTTAGACGTTGTGATTTTTAGTAAATCTCTTTCAAAAGTTGTTTTAGGATACTCGACGATTCTATTAACTTCTATACCATCCTTATAAATAATAAATGTAGGTACTCTATGTATATTTAATCCTTTTTCTTCTCTTCCGGGACTCTGTTTATAAGCTTCTTTCTTTCTATCTACAGCAATTACAGTTAGATTTTCGTGTGAAAAATTAGATTCTTCTAAGACTTTATAAAAGACAGGTAGATTACGTTTACTATCACCACACCAAGACCCAAAAAAAGCTTTAATAGTATATCCTTTCAATGATTTTTTTAGCTTTTTAGTAATTTTATCATTAGTTAAGTAATCCTCATAATTTTTAGAGAACCAGTTAAAATCTGAATGACTAAAATCTGTTTTAGTTACTTCTCCGAGTAATATTTGTTTACTTTTTAAATTTTGCCCAATTATACTTCCACTGAAAAGTAAGAGGATACATACTATGCTATTTTTCATAAGATAAGCTGATTTATATGAGTCGAAAATACTTCAGTTAACATGTTAATAGAAAATAACTTAACCAACATCAATGAATGAAGTACAAATGTCAATTTGCTAAGTATGAAATGCATTTTGCATGGTTGTTTATGCATTTTATACTTAATTTTTGATGTATATATTTTTAATCTGTATTTTCAACATTGAAATGAGATTATTAAAAAAACATATTATACAATTCCTAGTTCATACACTGTTCTGGTTGTTATTTGTATTCATATCCCTCTTTGTATTTTCTGAATATTACTGGTCGGAAAACCCTTTTCTACAGTATTTATCCATTCTTATTGTTATTGTATATATTAATAATTTTATACTCTTACCAATTTTTGTAAGGAGAAAGTGGTATTTTTTATATACAGTAGTTTTTGTAATGATCTCTTTTTTAGCAACACAATTGTATTGTAATGTTTTTACAAAATGTGGCTGTACAATCATGAAATGTTTAAGTGATTATTTATGGCAAACAATTGTACCTCTTATTTTTTTCTCGTTTGTTTGGATGCTATTCAAGTATTTAGAGAAGGAGGAAGAGGTTGAAAGGAAAGAAAAAGAACGAACAATCATGGAGTTGAAATTTTTGAAATCACAAATTAATCCTCACGTTCTATTCAATAACTTAAACACGATTTATGCTTATGCTTTGGAAAAGCCAAGTGAGGCACCACCTTTAATTTTAAAATTATCGGAGAACTTAAAACACGTATTGTATGAAAGTAATGCCGAATACATTCCGCTTGAGAAAGAACTGCAGTATATAGACAATTATATATCCTTCCAAAGGATAAGAACAGAAGGTCTTAAAGAAATTCAATACAATAGGTTTACAGCAAAAACATCTTATAGAGTAGCTCCTCTATTGTTAATAACGCTTATTGAGAATGCATTTAAACATAGTTTAACAAGTAGTATAATAAAGATAGATCTTAAAATAGAAGGACCTCACTTAGTTTGTATATGTGAAAATGAGTTTACTGAAGTAACTACAGAAAATAAAAGAGCAATAGGTTTAAAGAACTTAAATAAGAGATTGGATTTATTATATAAAGATAAATTTAAACTATCTATAAATGATGAAACTACTTTTTTAGTAGTTTTAAAACTTACGTTAATATGACTTGTGCTATCATAGAAGATGAAATACCTGCTCAAAGTATTTTGAAGAGTTTTTTAGGTAAAGTTCCAGATATTAAATTACTTGGAGCTTTCCAAACAGCTAATGAAGCCAATCGTTTCCTTAATGAAAATCGTGTAGATTTTATTTTTCTAGATATTAACTTACCAGATATTCAAGGCATAGATTTCATTAAAACACTAAAAAAACCACCAAATATTATAATAACAACTGCTTACCCAGACTATGCACTTGATAGTTTTGAGCTAGATACAATTGTAGATTATCTGGTAAAACCTTTTTCATACGATCGTTTTTTGAAGTCGATACAAAAGTTAAAAAGAATAAACCAAAAAATGGATTATGATATGGGTGATTCTGTTTTCTTAAATATAGATAAAGAGTTGCATAAAATTCAGTTTGATGAAATTCTATATATTGAGTCTGATAGAAATTATATTACATTCTTTACATTACAAAAAAAGTTTGTATTAATCGATACGTTAAAGTCTTGGGTATCTAAATTACCAGATTATTTACTTCAAGTTCACAAATCGTATATCATTAATTTGAATCATATTGAAAAAATATCTGGAAACACTTTATATATTCATAATATAAAGATTCCAATAGGGAGAACATTTAAGTTAAACTTATTTAAAAATTTCAAAACTTAAACGGATCAGATTTTTGATGTAAAAACTTTAAAAAAGGATAAAAAAAGAAGAAAAAAAAGCAGCTTTTTTTTAGCTATAAACCTTAATTTAACCTAAGTTTTTCAACTTTAAATCATAAAAAATAAAATAAAACGCAAAGAAAACACTGTTTTTACAGTTTTTAATAATTTTTTTAATAAAAAAAACGACTTTAACTGAGAATAATTCAATGTAAATTTAATGTTAAGTAGTTTGTTTTTTGATGAAAAACTATTGAAAATATACATTTATATAACATTCAAAAATGATGGTAAATTTTGATTTGATAGTATTTTTGACAACGGAAATAATAACCATATTCAAAATAAAAAAACCCGAAAAAAATGAGAAACTTAATTTTAGTATTAGCAATGACGATTAGTTTAACTTCTTTTGCTAGCATTACAAGACCTTCAGACGAAGTAAAGTCAGAATTAAGAGTTGAAATCGCAAAATTATTATCTAAAGCAAACATTAGTTTAGATGCTAGCTTATCTACAGAAGTAGAATTAATGGTAAATAGAAATGGAGAAATCGTTGTTCTTAACGTAAACTCTAATAACGAACAAGTAAATAGTTTTATAAAAAGTAGATTAAACTACCGTACAGTTAAAACTAAAGGTATTAGTGCTGGAAAAATATACAAAATGCCTTTAAAAGTTATTAAGAAATAAGTAGAAAAAGTCTTAATATATAAACCCCTCTTAATCTAAGAGGGGTTTTTTTATGCTATTTAATCTTTTACTTTAGTATTACTTTTTCTTGCGAGGATAGCACTAAAGAATATTTTCAATACAAATTCCAATCTAAAGATTATTAATATTCATAGAATGATCTTAGGAAACCTTACTTAAATACTTTTCGAATAAGCCCGATTAACCCTATATATTATGAAGCTGTACTTACAGCATAACGTAGTCGTTACTTATCTTTCTGTTGAAGAAAAAGAAGGCTGGTAAATTCATGATTTAGTTTTTAGGTCTTCTAAAGATGTGTTAATTTTAAGGTATGGAATTGAATCCGCCCTATCGAAAAATTATTCATGTTGATATGGATGCATTTTACGCATCTGTTGAACAGCTAGACGACCCTACTTTGCTAGGGAAACCTGTAGCTGTTGGAGGTGGTGAAACGAGAGGTGTGGTTTCCGCGGCAAGTTATGAGGCGCGAAAGTTTGGAGTACGTTCCGCTATGAGTGGATATTTAGCAAAAAAAAAGTGTCCAGATTTGATTTTTGTAAAACCTCGATTTTGGAGATACAAAGAAATCTCTTCTGAAATAAGAAAAATCTTTTATGAATATACAGACTTAGTAGAGCCACTTTCTCTAGATGAGGCATATTTAGACGTTACAATTAATAAAAAAGGTAATCCATCTGCAAGTTTAATAGCGCAAGAAATAAGACAGAAAGTATGGGAAACTTTAGAGTTAAGATGTTCTGCTGGTATTTCAATAAATAAGTTCTTGGCAAAAGTAGCGTCAGATATTAATAAGCCAAACGGACAAAAAACGATAAACCCAGAGGACGTTATTACTTTTTTAGAAGAGCTACCAGTTGCAAAATTTTATGGTGTTGGTAAAGTAACTGCAGCGAAAATGCATAATCATGGTATTTTTTCTGGTGTAGATTTAAAACAAAAAACATTAGAAGAGCTTAGCAAGCTTTTTGGTAAATCTGGCACCCATTATTACAATATTGTAAGAGGTATTCATACAAGTGAGGTAAAGCCAAACAGAATACGTAAATCAATAGCGGCTGAGCGTACGTTTAGAGAAAATTTATCTTCTGAGATTTTTATGTTAGAGCGATTAAACCTTATCGCAGATGAACTAGAAAAAAGAATGGAAAAGTCTAATACGAAAGGAAAAACAATTACCTTAAAAATTAAGTATAGTGATTTTACACAACAAACAAGAAGTAAAACAATATCGAATTTTATTCAAAAAAAGAAAGATTTTTTTCCAGTAGTACAAGAATTATTAATGCAAGAAGAACACAAAAATTCAGTTCGACTATTAGGGATATCGTTTAGCAATCTAAATACAGAAAAAAGTAAAAAACCTATTTGGGTTCAATTGAAATTAGATCTCTAAGGTAAAGGCAATTTTATGGAAACTTTTGTGCCAGCAGATGAACCATCTTCTTTTTTCAAATCATGATATTCCAGTGAGTATTCAGTGTCGTAATCTTCAGAAAAAGTTTTCAAACGTTCTTTTGTTAAATCGATACCAACAGATTTTCTCTTTAACGACTTTCCTTTTTTAATTTTATCTGCAGCAGGCCTTCCAATACCATTATCTATAATATTAATTTCTACAATTTTATTAGAATTTTTAGTTGCAGTTAACATAATTTGTTTGTCACTTTCTTTAGATGATAAACCATGCCATATTGCATTTTCAATAAAAGGTTGAAGAATCAATGGAGGAACTTTAATTGTATCTGTATTAAGATCTGGATTAATATCTACTTTATAGTCAATTTCATTTGAGAAACGAATATTTTCTATACTCATGTATAATTCCATAGTAGATAGTTCATCTCTAAGACTTACTTCTTTAACTTTTGAAACATCTAAAATATTTCTAATTAGTTTTGAAAATTTGTTTAAGTAGTATACCGCTTGTTTTTGTTCGTTGTTGATAATGTATAACTTAATGGAATTAAGTGCGTTAAAAATAAAATGAGGATTCATTTGTGTTTGTAAAGCTTGCTGCTCTAACACTAATATTTTCTTATCATTATTTAATAAACGTTGACGATAAATAGAATATAATGCAATACTCAATAACGCAATTGTTATAAGGGTAATAATGAGGATATTTTTATTTTTTGAAAATTGTAAAGTCTTAATACGAGATTGGCTTTCTAAATTATTTATTTCGTTTATTTTAGCTTGAAGATCGTGTTTAGAAATTAGATTGTTAACGTAAGAAATATTCTGTTGACCTAACGTATTTTTCTCAAGGTCTACGGCACTTTTATAAAATTCATATGCCTTTGGTTTGTCATCTATATTCTCATAAAGTTCGGCCAAATGAAACGAACTGTTTATTTCACTTTTCTTAAACCCGAATTCTTTGGAAATTTTATAAGCTTCAGTTAAGTGTTTCTCGGCTTCAGTAAAATCTTCATTTTTAAGAAAGGCCCAACCCAAATGCGAAAGTGTTCTGGCTATATAATATTTATTGCCAGATTCTTTTGCTAGAGGATAAACAAGTTGCATTGTATTTAATGCCTTTTTATAATTTCCTTTTTTAATGTAAGCACTAGCTAAACTGTTCTTACAAATGACTTTCCCTATCTTAGAATCAATTTCATTATTTATTTCTAAAGATTTGTTGTAGTTTTCAATTGCATCATCTAACATCATCAAACTCTCTTGCGCGTATCCCATGTTCTGATAGTTAATGGCAAGACCTCTTTTATTTTGTACTTGTTTTTGAAGGTATATAGATTCTTCGAATTTTTCTAAAGCCAAATCATATTGGTGTAAAGTCAAATAGATGTTACCAATACTGTTTTGAGAAATACTAATACTTTTCTTATGTTCTAACGTTTTATTTTTTATCTTTCTAGCTAAAGAGAGTGCGGATTGATGATAATTCAAGGCATTTCTAACATCATCTTGTCTGCGATAGGCAACACCTAATAGATTCAACGTTATTATCTGCGTATCTATATCTTTTAATTTTTTAGCTAAAACCAATGCTTCTTTATGGTATTTAATAGATTCCAGATAATTAGATTTTCGTCTTAATATTCTACCGATACTATTAGCAGCATAAATTTGACCAATGATATATTTATTCTTTATACTTCGCTGATAAAGCTTGTAATAATTATCTTCAGTTAAGGTGTTACGATTGGCGTTGTTATTGTATAACAAAGAGTCTAACGCGTAATAATTATCTATACGTTCTCTAACTACTTTATCTACAAAACTATTTCCTGTATTGTTTTCAGTATTCTGAGAAAAAGTAAGAGATATAAAACATATGAAAAAGTAAAAGGCTGCTCTTAATTTCATAGTTAAAACTTATCTAAAAATTCAGATTTCTTTTGTCTAGATACAGGTATTTTATGATTCTGTTCAAGTACTACATAACCATCTGTTTTATAATATTCTTTTACTTTATTTAGATTTATGATGAAAGAATTATGAATTCTAAAAAAGAAATTTTGAGGGAGTAAAAAGTTTACTTCTTTAAGTTTTTTTGTAACTACAATTTTTTTTCCATCGGTCGTATGAATAGAACTATAATTACCGTCGGATTCTATAAATAATATTTCAGCAGACTTCAGAAAAATTAATTTTCCATCAGCATTAATAATAATTTTCTTTTCTGCTAAATTTTGATTGAATTTTAGAAGTATTTTTTCGAATTTTTCATTAGTGTCTGCAACATTTATTCGTTTAGAAAAACGAGCTATCTTTTTTAAAGACTGTTCTAGATCATCCGTGTCAACAGGTTTTAATAAGTAATCAATTGCTTCCTTTTTTAAGGCCTCAACAGCATACTCGTTGTAAGCAGTAGTTATAATAATTGCAAAATCTTTTCTAGGTAGTTTTTCAATAAATTGGAAACCGTCCATAGTTGGCATTTCTATATCTAAAAAAAGACAATCAATCTTGTTGTCTTTAATAAAAAGTAATGCTTTTTCTGGGTTTGAAAAAGTATCTACAACTGTAACTTCATCATTGAAATTTGAAAGTTCCCATGATAAACTTTTAATAGCTTTGTCCTCGTCATCTACGATTATTGCTCTCAACATAAGTGCAAAAAATATATATTTAACGCAATTTATACAAAAAAAACGACCATTTATACAAAAAGTCAATTTTTTTTTCTATTTTTGTATAGAATTGGTTTTTTAGAAAAAAATTATTGTTTTAAGTTTCATTAAAAAATTATTTAAGTTTCGAAAAAAAAGGCTCACATTACGTGAGCCTTTTTTGGTTATTTATTTGGGAAGTTTGCTTTCCGTTTTTCTAGAAAGGCGGTAGTACCTTCTTTAAAATCTTCGGTTCCGAAGCAATCACCAAACTCCTTTATTTCTGAAGAATAGCCATTTACTCCGTCTTTAAATCCATTATTTATTGCTCTAATCGCTTTGCTAATTGCTACTGTTGAGTTTCTAACTATTTTACTCGCTAATTTTTCAGCTAAAGGAAGTAACTCATCTTGGGTTACAACATAGTTTACTAAACCTAATTTTAACGCGTCTTCGGCATTAATCATTCCTGCGGTCATAATTAATTCCATAGCTTTACCTTTTCCAATAAGTTGTGGTAATCGTTGAGTTCCACCATAGCCAGGAATTACACCGAGTGAAGTTTCGGGTAATCCCATTTTTGCATTGTCTGAAGCGATTCTAAAATGACACGCCATAGCTAACTCTAATCCACCACCTAAAGCAAAACCATTTACTAAAGCTATTACAGGAGTAGATAAATTTTCAACAAAATCAAACAATAATTCTTGTCCTTTAGCAGCTAAACGTCCGCCTTCTTCCGTTGAAAAATCAGCAAATTCAGAAATATCTGCACCAGCAACAAAAGCTTTTTCACCACTTCCAGTTAATAAAATAACTTTTATCTCAATAGTATCGTTTAATACTTTAAAAGCCTCGTGTAATTCTTCTATGGTAGCTTTATTTAAAGCGTTAAGCTTTTTGGGTCTGTTAATAGTTATTGTAGCTAAGTTGTCGTTTTGTTCAACTAAAATATTTTCAAAAGTCATATGTTAAGTTTTTGGTAATGTTACTGTAAAAACGGTTCCGATTCCTTCTGTTGAAGAAAAGTTAATTGTGCCATTATAAGCTTCAATGATATTTTTAATCATTGGTAAACCTAATCCCATTCCACTAGTTTTTGTAGTGAATTTTGGTTCGAAAATTAAGTCTTTATTCTGTTCAGAAATTCCTTTTCCATTGTCAGATATGGAAATAATGATATGTTGTTTTTCGGCTGCTACTTTTATCTCTATTTTAGGATTTTCTTCTTCTGGCTTCATTGCTTGAGTGGCATTTTTAACCAAATTTGTAATTACTCTTATAAGTTGCGTTTTATCCAAATTTGCGAATAGTTCTTTTTCTTGAGGATGGTATGAAATATAATCTTCAGTAAAAATATCTAACGCATGCTTTACAACAGCCACAACATCAAGCTCTTCCTTCCGTTGTGTTGGCATTTTAGCAAAATCTGAAAATGCAGAAGCAATAGAACTCATTACATCTATCTGTTGGATAAGTGTTTCGCTATATTCAGCTATTTTTTCTCTTATTTTCGGATCTTCTGGATTGAATTTTCTAAGAAAACTTTGAACCGTTAATCGCATTGGGGTTAACGGATTTTTAATTTCGTGTGCTACTTGCTTAGCCATTTCTCTCCAAGCTTGTTCGCGTTCACTTTGAGCTAGTTTTACGGCACTATCTTCCAACTGATCTATCATGTTGTTATAAGCGTCAACTAATGAGTTTATTTCTGAACTAGCAGCACTAAGTGTAATTTTCTCGTTGCGTTTATTAAGGCGGGTTTCTTTAATTTTTCCTGAAATAGTTTGAATGGATCTCGTTATATAACTTGATAGAAAGTAGGCAAGTGCTATAGCAGCAACGAACATTAAAATATAAACCAGTAAAAGTCTAGACATAAATTCGCGAAGTTCTCCCTTTTGGTCTTCATTATCTTGAGCAATTTTTAGTTCAAGAATACCGATGCGTTTAAAACGAGGATCATTAATGTACGAATAAGAAGATTGATAGTATACATCTTTCTTCGTTCTACTTTTTAAAATCCTATGATTAGAATTATTAGCAAGTTCATTAACAATTTGAAAAGGTAAAGGTGTCTCGTCAATTTGTTCGAAATTGTATGGGATAGAAGATTTTAGTAATTTCCCATTCATATCGTACATGGTAATAGTAAGATTATGAACAGTAGCTATTTCGTAGATTCTGTCCTGAAATATCTTGGATAAATTTTGAGTAGTAACAGGGTATGTTGTTTTACGTTTAAGCTCTATTTCTATATTATGTTTTGTAGCATTTTCTTTTCTACCAAAACGTTGTTCATTATAATCTTTTGTTTGTTCATCGTATTGGTAAATGGTAACTGCAGCAATTAGTATTGATGCTAGTAATACCAATAGGATCATTGATAAAAAGATTCGTATGCGTAAAGAAATATTATGTAAATTAAACAAGGCTATTTTATTCTTTTAGTTTTCATAAACAAATTATCATCTAAAGTTCCATCATCATCCCAATCGTAAATAACACGACCCTCAAAACCTTCTTTCGTTTGCGTTATATGATAAGAAGCAGTAATATTTTTCCCAAGATAAGGATAACTTACGTGTAAACTATCTCCAATTGTTTTCCATTCCCCTTTAGTTTCTCCAACCTTTTTACCGTTGGCTAATTTAAACCAAGCAATAAATGTACCATTATCGTAATAAGTCGATTGTGCTTTTCCAGATTTAGGATCTTTAAAATTATCTTCAAAAATGTGAGAACTATCAGTTTTTTTATAACTAGCGTATGTTATCTTAATATAGGTAGTTTCCCAATTGCCTATTATAGATTTTTCTAACGGTTCGTAATATTCTTTGTTTATACTATTTTTATTTGCAGGTAATCTTTTTTGTTTACATGAAGCAAGGGCAACTACAGCAATGATTAATAAGGTTATTAATTTTAAGGCTACTTTATGCATCTATTTTTGCTTCTTTGGTGTGTAATAAACGAGTGAGTTTTATGGATAAATCAAGTAATATTATTTTTGCATTTCCATTACGTTCTATATGATACTGCGCATCATTAAGTTCTTTTTCAATGGTTAATATATTTCCACTATGAATGAAAGGAGCGAATTTTTCTAATTTGAAATTACCAGTTTGTGGAGCCAGAAAAACCAAGTCTGGAGTACCATAATTAAGTAACAATGCTTGTCTAAAAAAATATAAACAATATTGAATAAATTGTTTTTGTGTTTCTCTTCCAGATTTAGCTATGGCTTCGCTCCAACCTATTAAATCTTGGATTACAGCCGCATTACCTTTAGCTTTAAAAGCGCTTCTAATCCAGGTAATAAACCATTCTTCGAAGATTAATTCATTATCGTTTTTATGTAATAAGTATAGTGCCTTAGTATAATTACCCTCAGAAATTTGTGCTATTCTTAAAGCTTCACGTTCGTCTATATTTTCATTTGCTACTAACGCTTTAACTATGCTGTGTTCACTTAAAGAAGGAAAATAAAGAGCTTGACAGCGAGATTTGATGGTATTAATAATCTGTCCTTCATCTTCAGTAACCAGTAAAAAAATAGTTTTACTAGGTGGTTCCTCAATGAGTTTCAATAATTTATTTGAAGCGGCAGTATTAAGTTTATCAGCCATCCAAATAATCATAATTTTAAAACCTCCCTCGTATGACTTCAGAGCTAATTTTTTTACAATATCTTCAGCTTCATCTACCCCAATTTGCCCTTGTTTATTTTCTACACCGATGTGTTGAAGCCATTCAAATAAATTACCATAAGGGTTTTTAGCAAGAAATGATCTCCATTCTTCTAAAAATAAACTACTAACAGGGTGCCTTTTTACTTTATCATTAGTAGCAACAGGAAAAGCAAAATGTAAATCAGGGTGTTGTAACTTTTTACACTTTATGGCTGTAACTTCTGGATCATCTGAATAATGACATAATACATATTGTGCATAAGCAATAGCAGTGGCTAAAGTACCTGTACCTTCTTTACCTACAAATAATTGCGCATGAGGAATACGACCGTTTTCTGTCGATTTTATTAAGTGTTTCTTTACATGCTCTTGACCTATTATATTATCAAATGTCATACTACAAATATACTACTTATAAGAAGAGAGCAAAACGACTTCTTTAGAACCATTCTAATTTAGTATCTTTGTAAGAAATTATGATTCCCGCACTAGGCGGGAATATTATTATAAAATAAATAATATTGAGTACAATAGCTTCACTACAAATTGGAGAAACAGGTATTATCTCCGAAAAAAACATGCAAAAAATTCCATTAAAATTATTAGAAATGGGATGTTTGCCTGGAGCTAAAATAGAGTTATTACAAGTCGCTCCACTACAAGACCCTATATATGTCTGTGTTAATGGCAGCCACTTAGCTATTCGTAAAGAAACTGCTCAAGAAATATCTATAGTTAAGTACAGCGGTAATAATGAGTAGAACAAAACTTCAAATTTCCTTAATTGGTAATCCAAATACAGGAAAAACGTCATTGTTTAATCAATTAACAGGTTTGCAACAGAAGGTAGGAAACTACCCAGGTGTTACTGTTGATAAAAAACAAGGAACCTGTACTATTTCTAGTACGGTTCAAGCTGTGGTAACAGATTTACCAGGTACATATAGTATAAACCCAACATCTATTGATGAAAGTATAGTATTAAAAGTATTACAAAATCCTAAAGATGAAAATTATCCAGATGTAATAGTTGCGGTAACCGATGTAGAAAATTTAAAAAGGAATCTACTATTATTTACACAAACACAAGATATGGGTATTCCAATGGTTCTTGTCATAAATATGGCAGATCAGATGGAAAGAAAAGGGATTTCTTTAGATCTTAAGTTGCTTGAAAAAGAACTAAACACAAAAGTTGTTTTAATATCAGCAAAGAAAAATCAAGGAGTTGATGAATTAAAAAAAGTACTAGCAAGTTACACGCAACTTAAAGGAACTTCAAATTTTCTTGAATTATCAGCTAAAATAGACCAGGAATATTATAGGGAATTACAAGAGATAGCACCCAATAAGACGTTGTATAGTTTATGGCTGGCGTTAACACAAGAATTGTTTTTAGAAAGCTCAGAAGAACTTTCTGAAAAATTAAAAGACTTCTCACATGATGTTTCAAAACTAAAACAATATCAGCATAAAGAAACTATATATCGTTATCAACGCATAAACGAAGTATTAAAAAAAGCATACAGTGTAGATACTACTAAAGCATCTGATATTAGATCTAAATTGGATGAAATTTTCACACATAAGGTATTCGGATATTTAATTTTCTTTGGAATTTTAGTAATTATCTTTCAGTCAATATTCGATTGGGCTTCGATGCCTATGGATTTTATAGACGGTGTGTTCGTTAATGCTTCGGAGTTAGTAAAATCAAAATTACCAGAAGGCGTATTTACAGATTTACTAACTGATGGAATAATTCCTGGTATAGGTGGTGTTGTTATTTTCATTCCACAAATAGCGATTTTATTTTTCTTGATAGCGATTTTAGAAGAAACGGGTTATATGAGTAGAGTGGTGTTTTTAATGGATAAGATAATGCGTCGTTTTGGAATGAGCGGAAAAAGCGTAATTCCATTAATTTCTGGAACTGCATGTGCTATACCAGCCATTATGGCTACACGAACTATTTCCAGTTGGAAAGAACGATTAATAACTATATTGGTAACACCTTTTACTACGTGTTCTGCAAGATTGCCTGTTTATGCGATCTTAATTGCTATAGTAATCCCCAATACTAAACTACTCGGTTTTATTAGCTTGCAAGGGCTAACTTTATTAGGGCTTTATATTTTAGGTTTTGTTGCAGCAATTATTGCGGGCTTAATTTTACATAAGATACTTAATATTAAAAGCAAATCATTTTTTGTGATTGAAATGCCTGATTATAAATTGCCATCGTTGAAGAATGTAGCATTAATAGTTCTAGAGAAAACCAAGAGTTTTGTTTTTGAAGCTGGGAAAATTATTCTTGCGATATCCATTATACTTTGGTTTTTAGCAACACACGGGCCTTCGTCTTACGATAGAGTAGCAGACACTGTAAAAAGGGATTCAGTAAATGCTGGATTAAGTAAAGGTGCATTAGAACAGAAAATAGCTTCTGCAAAGTTGGAAAAGTCATACATAGGTGTTTTTGGAAAAACAATAGAGCCTGTGGTAAAACCTTTAGGTTACGATTGGAAAATCGGAATCGGACTGATAGCATCATTTGCTGCGCGTGAAGTTTTTATAGGAACGTTAGCAACAATATATAGTATTGAAGGCGTAGAGGATGAGGCCACGATAAAAGAACGAATGAAAGCAGAAATTAATCCTAAAACAGGAACGAAAAGGTTTAATTTCGCTACAGGCATGTCGTTGCTTGTTTTTTATGCTTTTGCTATGCAGTGTATGGCTACATTAGCCATTGTAAAAAGGGAAACAAGAAGTTGGAAATGGCCATTAGTTCAGTTAATAGGAATGGGAGCATTAGCATATATTTCAGCATTAATAATTTATCAAATTCTAAAATAATGATACAGCAAATTTTAGCATACGGATTAGTTATACTTTCTGTAGTGTTCTTAATAAAAAAGTTTTTCCTAAAAACGACTAAGAAAAAGTGCGATTCAGGTTGTAGTTGTTAAAGATTAGTTCCATGTTTATACTGTGTTCAACCTTATTAACAACCTTGTTTATATTTATAGTAGGGGTATATAATAATTATGCATTCAACGAAGCGAAATCCTTTTTACAACTTGTTGTAAAAGTGGCTCTAGGTACAAGTTTGTTAGGAGGAATTTTAGAAGGATCAATACATTCACATGGACTTGATTTGCCGTGGTACTTATTTAGTATTAGTAGTTTTTTAATCGTTATTGTTTTCTCTTTACTTTTGATTGGATTAGTGAGAATGGTTTTTGTATTGAAAAATAAGAATTATTAGATTTAATGATGCAATATTAAAATAGACTATTTTTACTTGCGCTACGTTTATTGTATTATGATTAAAAACCTATTTTTTTTATGTGTTTTTTTTTCGCTTTCAATTGTTAATGCACAAAAGAAGCCTAAAGAATTTAGAGTAAAAAAAATTGAAGTACTTTCTGACACTATATATATTGATTCGGTAAGCATACATCCAAAACTTTTCAAAATTTTCAATTCTAAAGGAAAGCTAATTCCTAAGAAAAATTATCATATAGATTTTGCTAAGGCTCAGCTAATTTTCAAAGAAAATAAGGATGACAATATTACGGTAGAATATCTTAAATATCCTGAATTTTTAACAAAGATATACACACCAATAGACGAAAACAGAATTGTTCCGAATACTATAAGCTCAGGAAAATTATACAGCTTAACAACCAATAAAAAGAAAGGAGAATTCAAGCTTTTCGATGGCCTTAAAACACAAGGTTTCATTTCTAGGGGAATAACAACAGGTAACAACCAAAATGCTGTTACAAACGCTTCTTTAGATCTAACACTAGAAGGAAAATTATCTGAGAAAGTATCAATTAGAGCTAATATTTTCGATACGAACTTTCCCTTACAACAGAATGGGTATTCTCAAAACATTACTGATTTTGATCGTATTTTTATTGAATTGTTTTCAAAAAATTGGAAAGTAAAAGGTGGCGATCTTTCATTAGGAAATAAAGACAGTTACTTCTTAAGCTTTGAGAAGCAAGTTTCAGGTATTGAAGTTAAGGCAAGTTTGACGGAAAACACTAATATAGCTGCATCAGGAGCAATAGTTAGAGGTAAATTTTCATCTTTTAATTTTGTAGGAATTGAAGGAAATCAAGGTCCATATAAAATTTTAGGGCCTAATAACGAATCTGCAATAATTATAGTTGCTGGAAGTGATGCGGTATATGTAAATGGAATCCGTTTAGAACGAGGAGAGAATAAAGATTATAATATAGATTACAACTTAGCTGAAATCCGATTTAATACTACGTACCCAATTACTAATGACATGAGGGTTAGGGTAGAGTTTCAGTTTTCTGAAAGAAATTACACACGTTTCATTACCTATGAAAAAGCGCAATATGCTTCTGAGAACTTTTCAATTACAGGATATTTTTACAATGAGAATGATGCTAAAAGTCAGCCAATTCAGCAAAGCCTGAGTGTAGCGCAAAAACAAATTTTGGCAGCAGCTGGAAATGATATTTCTAAAATGGTAGCTCCAAGTGCTTTTAAAGATGAATTTTCTTCAACAAGAATTCAGTACAAAAAAGTTCTGATAGCTGGTGAAGAGGTATTTGAATATTCAACAGATGAAAATGACGAATTATTTAATGTTACATTTAATAATGTTGGAGCGAATAAAGGGAGCTATGAAATTGATAGAACAATAGCTATCGGAACAATTTATAAGTATGTTGGAATTAATCTAGGGAATTTCGATCCGTTAATACGTCTTGTAGCTCCTAATAGCTTACAGGTAGCAGTACTTAAAACACGTTACGCACCTTCAAAGAAAACCATACTTAACGCTGAGTTAGGATTTAGTGATAATGATGCTAATTTATTTTCTAATATAGGAGACGAAAAAAATAAGCAATTAGCAACAAAATTTGATTGGCAGCAAGTAATTTTAGATAAACCTTGGAAGCTAGAAAGCACTATTGATTATGAGTTTATTCAAGAAAAATTTACATCGGTTCAACGTTTTAGAACTGTAGAATTTAATAGGAACTGGAATGTAATTAACCAACTTGGAGATCAGCATCAAATAGCCACTTCATTGTTACTAACAAAGAAAAAAAGCACCATTTCTTATCGTTTCAATCATTTAAATTTTACAGATAGTTTTAATGGAAATAAACATGAGTTATCCACAAATTTGGTGTTGGATAAAACACTTTTTTCTACAGAAGGAAGTTTGTTAAATAGTAATTCCCTTCAGGAAAGAGGAACTTTTTTTAAATTAAGGTCTAAAGCGCAACATCAGTTCAAAAACTCTTGGTTAGGAGGCTTTGTATCTTTTGAAACGAATACTATTAAAGAGAGGCTAACAAACACAAGTGTAAATCGAAGTCATAGATTTAAAGAGTATGAAACTTTTTACGGAATTGGAGATTCAACTAAGGTTTTTGCGAAACTAGGATTTAACTACAGAACAAATGATAGTATTAGAAGCGAAAATTTTAGACAAATTAACGATCGAAGAACCGTCTATTTAAATAGTCAGCTTATTCAAAATAAGAGAACAAATTTATCAGTTTTTGCAAATTACAGATTTACTAAAAACACGTTTAAAGCTAATGAGAAGTCATTAAATTCCAAGTTAGTCTATAATCAACAGTTCTTTAATAAATTTATAAATATAGGATCTGTGTATGAAACTTCTTCAGGAAACATAGCACAACAAGATTTTGTATATGCAGAAACTGAACCTGGTCAGGGATTTTACACCTGGATCGACTATAATAACGATGGGATACAGCAGTTTGAAGAATTTGAGATAGCGCAATTCCAAGATCAAGCTTCTTACCTAAGAGTTCCCCTGCCTAATTTAACTTTTTTACCAACTCAAAGAGCTTCTTTAAAGCAAAATGTAATTATTAACCCTGCACAATGGAAGCAGAACACAGGAGTTAAAAAAGCATTTTCGCATTTTTATAACCACACCTATTTTTTAATAGATAACGAACAGAAACGAATAGGAGATACGTTCAATTTAAATCCTTTTGATTTAGATGAAGAGCAACAACTAGGATTACAATTTACAATCAGAAACAGCTTTTATTTCAATAGAAATTTACAAAACTACAGTCTAATTTATACATATGGTAAGTCCAGAAATAAGCAACAGTTAACTATTGGAAGTCAAGAGAACAGTTCATTTATACATCAATTACAAGTACAGCACAAACTATCGAAATATTGGTTATTTGACGCTACAACTTCAATTTCAAAAAATAATTTAACAACTCAGAATTTCGCTACCCGTAATTATACAATTGACAAGAAAGAGTTAAATCCAAAACTAACTTTCTTGTATGATAAAGATCATCGCCTATCAATGTTTTATCATTTTAAAGAAAAGAAGAATAGTATAAATAATTTAGAAAAGTTGAATCAGCATAAAATAGGGCTAGATTATTTTTTTCTTAGTAAGAAGAAAAATCAGGTAGTAGCAAACTTTAATATGTTTTTAAATGATTTTTCAGGGAACTCAAATTCCCCTGTAGGATATCAAATGTTAGAAGGTTTACAGGTAGGTAAAAATTATACTTGGAGCTTATTATTTAACCAAAAACTGAATTCAATATTAAATTTAAGTGTTAATTATTTAGGAAGAAAAAGCCCAACAGCAAGTACAATTCATACTGGTACAGTACAATTAAAAGCTATTTTTTAAATAATTCATGTATTTTTGTTGTGATGGTTTTATAAAACTATCACCTTAAAGATGAGGTTGTACGAATAATATTTAAAATTACCTACAATGAAGAAGATAGCCGCTATTATCGGAATTTTAATGAGTTCTTTAGTTAGTGCTCAGCAAGAAATTAGTGTTGACTTGGGAGACGCTTTAGTAATGAAGACATTAGAAGTTTCATACGAACACTATATAGGAAGTCAATCTTCTGTAGGAATTTCTGCTTTGTTTAATTTCCAAGGAAGAACATCTGACTTTAGCTATAATGAAAAGAATATGTTCACTCCATTTTTTCGCCACTATTTTACGACAAGTAAAAATTGGAATTATTTTGGAGAATTATTTTTAGGAATTAATACAGGAGAAGAAGAAGTTAGAATTTCAGGAGCAACTGCGTATAGAAATTATACCGATGGAGCATTAGGAGTTTCTGTTGGAACAAAGTACATTTCTAATGGAGGTTTAATGGTTAGTGTTTTAGGAGGTTTAGGTAGAAATATGTTTACAAATAAATCACCAGTAATTGTTCCAAGAGTAGGTTTAAATATCGGTTACCGATTTTAAAAACGTACAAGTACTACTGTTTTTTGTATATTGCAATCGTGTAAAATGTTGGTTAATAGTTTTTTGTTCGAATAATTTTTCTAACGAAAAACTTTCTAGTGACCATAAAACCATCCCTAAATCTGTTTTATGAAAAAAATTACGCTTATCGTTTTAATGCTACTTTCCTATGTTGGATTCTCACAAGTAGATAGTTCTAGTTTAATGGGTATCCCTATGGTTACTAACCTGAGTGAAATAACAACATTGACAGCAGTGAATAAAGGACAGGTTGCCTACGTGGATGCTGAAAAAAGCTTATATATTTACAACGGTACAGATTGGGCAAAAATACTAGACAACTCTCCTAAAATAACAAACGAAACATTAAGAGAAGATTCAAATTTTATATATGTTTCAGTGAAAATAGAAACAAATAATTGGATGGTAACTCGTTACCACAAAAATGACATCAATGTAGAAACGATTGCGATGGGAGTGGGAGTACAACCTACTACTTTATCATCTGTTAGTTCATTAACGTATAATTAAAATGAATTATATGAAAGCAATATTACCATACGCAATCTTCCTATTTTCTTTATCACAAGCATTAAATGCCCAAATTATATTTAATCCTGGTGGAGCAAGACCAAACCTTATAATACAAGGTAACCAAACAGGAGATGATTTGAGAACATTCATCCAAGCTAATCCAACAGCAGGTTCAGTAGTTAATAATGATATTACTTTTAACGCAGAATTGATAATTGATACGAACGCTACTTTTACAGATGATAATGCTGTATATCATTTCCCGAATATTTTTAGATATGCACCAAGAGCTAATGCTACAGTAAATTTTACAGATATTACGCTGCATTACAGCGGAACTGCAAAATCTCATTCTTTTAATAGAGCTTATACAGCAAATTTTACAAGGGTATTTTATTTACAAGGTGTTGAAAATGGGAGGAGTGATTTTTTTAACAATGGAAACTATACATTTAATATGGATAATGTTACTTTTGTTAGTTATGGAAATAGTGATTTTCTTCACTTTCAAACAAATACAACATTAAATAACATTACAATTACCAACGCAAGAGGTGGACTTAATTTTGAACCAGGAGCGAGATTAGCAGGAGAAACAGAAATAATAAATGGATTAAAATTAGAAGGTGTTACACGAATGGTTGGAGGTTCCGGGTCGCAAGGAGACTTTAAAACATTCGATATGGAATGGGATGCAACAAATTGGAATTTTAGCCCTAGGAATGTTGACTTCTTCTTTGTAAATCCTAAAAAACCAGTTGGATGGACAGGTTATTCTGGTGGTGGTACATTGCCAGTACAAGAATTTTATACACACGAAGTTACAGTTACGGATAGTAATTTAAATCCATTAAGTAACATTAATATAACACTATACAATAACGATAGTGGGAACTTCGACTATTCAGAGATTACTAATGTTTCTGGTCAAATACCAAAGCAAGAGGTTTTAAGAATAGATAATACGGTGTCTTTAAATTTTAATAGAGGACTTTCAGTTTTGGTTGCTCCAAATTATTTAAAGAATTACTATGCGGTCTCAAGAGATTTTAGTCAGCCAATAATTGACAACATCGTTATTACTGAAGATGAATTTATTAGTGCAACAAATACAGCTACTGTAGCAGCTTACAGTGGAATTAATATTAATCATGTTGCTAAAACAGTAACTATATCGGGTAACAGAAATTTATGTGAATTATATGATTTTATCAAACTTAATAAGCTAAGTAATTTGTCACAACCTTCTATCGACAGAATCTTTGCTACCCCTAAGAAAGACATTTTAGATATTGGCGATTATCAATTCGTTTTAAGTGGTGGTGCAATTATCTCTCCATGTGATAAATTTGTAAAAATTGAAAGTGCTGTAAATTCTAACATAGCAAATATCAATAACCTTAATGTAGGAATTGAAGATGCTAGCCAACTTTATAAGTTTATAAGCATAACCAATCTTACCGATGCTAATTTAACTATCACAGATAATGCTGTTACTCCAAGTAATACTTTTTTAAGTTTAATGAATTTTTCAGGAGAAAGCAATAGTGTAACTCAATTTGCAAGTGCAGATGTTAGAATTGATGTTTTGAGAGATGGATATACCGATTGGAGTACTGTTCAAGATTTTTCAGGGCCACAAGACATTTACCGATTTGTTGTATATCAGGCGCCAATATTAAAGCCAGCAACTTCAAAAAATCAGCAAGATATATTATTTGTTGCTAAGAAGATATTAATGAAGAATGAAGGTATATTACAGCAAGTGAATGGTGTAACACCAAACGTTACCATTAATAACGTTACTCAGAATACGACATTAGAAGCAACTGAAGAACGTCAAAGAGAAATCATAGCATTACTTAAGAGAATACTAGTTAAAACAACAGTAATTAAAAAGCGTGTAGAATAATTTTATTTTGAAGTACTGTTTTTTCGAGAGCTTAAATTCACTAAAAAGAATGTGAGTACTGCTGGTAAAACCCAGCCTAAATTATTTTTTGAAAAAGGAATTAAATTCTGAATTCCAGTAAGTGCTTCTCTATTTATGATAAATTGTAGAAAATCTGGAATACTAAATATAAAAGTAATACCCACAACCCACTTAAAAACAGCAGAATTATTCCATTTTTCAGGTAATATATTCAATAAAATTAAAACTATAGTAATTGGGTAAATGAACATTAATACTGGGAGTGCAATAACTATAATGGCATGGAAGTTTAACTGTCCGATGATAATTCCAATTAAACTGCTGATTACAGCAGTAATTAAATATACTTTTTTAGAACCCTTAAAAAGTCCTTTAAAATAATCAGAAGTTCCGGTAACAATACCAACTGCAGTTGTAAAACAAGCTAAAGCAATAAGCATACTTAAAAAGGTATTCCCGATTGTACCTAATGTAGTAATACTAATACCTCTTAATAAATTTGCTCTTTGCATATCGCTGCTTAAAGAACCATCAACAAATATTTCAGAGCCATAAAATGAACCTACAGAAATTAATCCCGCATAAATAATAAACAGTCCTACCCCTGCTATAATTCCAGCTTTCTTTATTAATTCTTTCTTAACTGAAAAAGAAGTATAACCTTTCAAGTTCAAGGAAATAATAACTACACCACCTACAACTACAGCACCAATAGCATCGAAGGTTTGATAACCCTCTAGTAATCCATCTACAATGGGAGTTTTAAAAGTGCTAGGATTCATTACCATATCACTAGAAAATAACCCAATTCCGATTACTAAAACCAGAATAATTACGATTAAAGGCGTTAAATATTTTCCAATAAGATTTAAGACTTTCGACCTATTAATTGCAAAAATGAATACTAGTGAAAAGTAGATAATACTCATTAAAAGTGTATCAGCAATACCAAATAACTCAGTAATCGAAGTCCATATAATTTTAAATAATGTAGATGTTTCCGAGTTTAATATGGGTGCTATGGCTATTTCATATGTAGCTGAAGCTGTTCTTGGTGAGGGTATTGCAATAGAAATAATGTAAACAATAACACAGTATATTAAGCTAAATGTAGGAGAAACCTTTTTTCCAAAATCATATAAAGTTCCTTGTAATTTAGCGTGTGCCAGTATTCCGATTATTGGAATAAAAACAGCAGTAATCATAAACCCTAAGGTTACCCAAAACCAATTGTTACCTGCATTATAACCTAAAAGAGGAGGAAGCAGTAAGTTACCTGCTCCAAAGAACAAAGAAAATAAAGCAAAACCTGTGATAAAAATTTCCTTTTTAGAAGTCTTCATATTATAAAGCAGTATGTGAGAAACGCGTTACTAACCTTGAGCCTTTATAAAGTTGATCGTTTCTAAATTGAAAATTTTAGGCTGTTCTACATTAACAACATGTCCACATTTTTTAATAACATATAAAGAAGACGAAATATGATCTTTAACAACCTTTCTAATAGAAGGTAAAAATAAATGATCTTCCTCACCCATTATATACAATGTAGGAATATTAATATCTTTCGATCTAAAAAACCGTAACAATGGTTTGAGTTCTGAAGTCATTTTAAACCATTTTAAAAACTCTTTTTGATATAGTTTTTTTGCTTCATTTATAAATAATAACCTCGATTTTTTATGATTTTTTCTAGGCATTATAACAAAAGCAAAGAGTTTGTATAAAAGCATATAAGGGACAACTGATTTAAATATATTTCCTAATCGCATTAAAACTCTAGACCTAACATTTAATTTTAAAATAGCGCCACCTAAAACCATACTTTTTACAAGTTCTGTTTTTCTTTCCGCTAGATTTCGTATTAGAATAGAACCTAAAGAGATACCAATAAAGTGTGATTTCTTAATCTCTAGATGATGTAAAACTTCAATAATATCATCAGTAATACTATCAAAGGTATATTCCTTTTTAAATAAATTACCAATTGGATTTTTACTTTTACCATGCCCACGTAAATCTAGTACAAGCACATTAAAGTGTTTTTGGAATGCTCTAATCTGTCGAAACCAAATACTGCTGCTACCGCCAGCTCCGTGAATAAAAGTTACCCAGTCTTTGGAGGTTTCGTGTTTATATGTATGATAATGTAACAAATTCGTATAATTATTTTTAATAATGGAAAGATACATATTTTTGCAGGATGAAAAATTGTGTAGTATATAAAAAAACAAATCTAACATACTATTCTTATGGAGCAGAAGGAGAAGTATTAGTATTTCTTCATGGGTTTTTAGAAAATTCAACCATGTGGAAAGATGTAATTAAAGAATTCTCGCCAGCGTTTAGAATAATTTGTATAGATCTTTTAGGGCATGGAGAAAGTGAATGTCTAGGGTATACACACACTATGGAAGAGATGGCAGAAGCTGTTAATTTTATATTAGAGTCTTTGAATATCAATAATATTACACTTATAGGGCATTCTATGGGTGGGTATGTAGCTATTGCTTTTGCAGAAAAGTTTACAAAGAAAATAAACAAGTTATGTTTATTAAATTCAACTACTAAGCCAGACACTAAAGAACGCAGGGAAAATAGAGTACGAGCAATTAAAATGGCAAAAACAAACTACAAAGCTTTGGTAAGTATGTCTATTTCAAATTTATTTACTGTTAGTAATAAAGAGCTCATAGAAAAAGAAATAATAGAATGTAGGGAAGAAGCTCTAAAAACATCAATTCAAGGATATATAGCTTGTTCTGAAGGAATGAAAATTAGAACTGAAAGAAGTCATGTTTTAAAAGAAGCAACGTTTCCAAAATTAATTATGGCAGGAAAAAGAGACACGGTTTTAAGCTATGAAGACGTATTAGTAGAATGTGATGAAACGAACACGCCTTTAATAACATTGCCAAATGGACATATGAGTCATATAGAAGATAGTAAACCTATGCTTAAAGCTTTAACGGGTTTTGTAAAATCTTAAATATAAATAATAAAAGTATATTTGACTTATCAATTAGTTTATGGATACTATAGGTTTGAAGGAGATTTTAGGAATTATAGCTACGTTTATAACGTTGCTGTTATCCATATTTATTTTTTCAGCTAAATCCAATAATAAACTAAGCAATAAGTTATTTGGTTTTTTCTTATTAATAAGTGCAATAGAAATTAGTGGCTTCTTTTTACATCATTATTATCCGCTATCAATACGCATGAATACAGTTAAAAATTTAACGTATTATTTGCTAACCCCAACTTTTTACTTGTATGTCTGTTCAGTTTGTTATTCTAATTTCACATTGAAGAAAAAGCATTTATGGCACTTATTACCATTTATAGTGGGAAATTTGATAATGTTACCACGGTTTTATTTGAGTAGTGATGAACAAATAAGAATACTTTCTGAAGATATAAACAATACATATGAGCAAATTTTCACGCATATATTTATGCATATTCAATCTATTTATTATTACATAGCTAGCTTTGTAGTAATTAAAAGAGCGAGAAAAATTTTCATTGAAAACTATTCGAATAACGCTGTTGAAACTTACAAGTGGTTGTATCAAATAGTCTTGTTTTGGATGCTTGTGTTTTTGGTAGCATTAATCAAGAATATATTCAAATATATGAATATGATTGATGTATTTCCAATATCACAAGTCATATTGAGTTTGGCGTTATTGTTAATAACCTGTTGGTATGTTTTAAAAGCATTGAAACATCCAGAATTATTTAGTGGAGTAGATTCAGACATAAAGTTAACCCAAGAATTAACCCAAACAAAAATAGATGCAGAACAATTTCAAGAAAGAGAAGTTAGAGAATTGAAAGAGTACATGCAGCGGAATGAACCTTATTTAGATCCGTCACTAACAATCAGGAATCTAGCATCACAAATGAAAATTCCTATGCGTGATTTATCGATTCTAATAAACAAAAATTTGAACCAACATTTTTTTGATTTTGTAAATGAATATAGAATTAAAAAAGCAATGAACCTTTTAAAAGATACTTCGCAACGTAAATTAACAGTACTAGAAATTTTATATGAAGTAGGTTTTAACTCGAAATCATCATTTAATACTGCATTTAAAAAATACACAAACCTTACTCCAACACAATTTAGAAAACAATATTTTTAATTTTGGCATATGGATAGTTCACTAATAATAGGAATACTTAGCATTATAATCTGTTCATTATTTTTATTTTTTTCAGTTTTCTTGTTAAGTGTAAAAACTGAAAAGAAGTTATCTAATATACTATTGGCATTATTTCTAATTATCACAGCATTAGATATAAGTGTGTTTTTTTACACATTTCTTTTTGAAGTTGATTTAACACTGGATATGTTAAGGAATAGACTTTCTGATTTAAAGAGCCCATTAATTTTCTTATATATCTTATCTGTAATTTATTCAAACTTTAAACTAAAACCTATTCATGCAGTACATTTACTGCCTTGGCTAATAGGATTATTAGTATTATCGCCCAATTTCTTTTTTGTAACTAACGAAATGAAAGTAGAGTTTTCGAAAAATTACAATTCAAATATTGAGATTATTTTCCTTAGAAACTTTGGAAGGCTACTCTCTTTAGTATATTTTTCAGCTGAGGTATATTATCTTTTACGATATAGAAAGTTACTGTTAGAGAATTATACGGATAAAGAATATTTCAAAAATTATAACTGGTTAAAACAATTAATAATTTTAATGTTTATAGGATCAGTATTAACATTAATAAAAGGAATTATAAGAGATAATGGATCTCCTAAAGCATTAACACAGTTATGGAGAATCATAACATTAACTTTTGGTGTGTTTTTCGTTTTTTGGCTCATTTTTAAAGCGCTACTCTCACCAAAATTATTTAGAGGAATCGATGTGAATCTTAATACATCAAAAGAGATAAAAATAACAGATGAGAAATCAGAAAATAAGGCGCAAATACAAATCTTAAGAGATTTCATGAATGAAGAAGAACCTTATTTAAATCCTTCACTCACTATAAGAAATTTAGCAAATCAATTGAAAATTCCTGTTCGGGACTTATCAGTGCTAATTAACCAAGATTTAAAACAACATTTTTTTGATTTTATCAATGAATACCGAATAGAAAAAGCAAAAAATATACTAAAAGATTTGTCAAAAAATAAGCTAACAGTTCTTGAAATCTTATATGAGGTAGGTTTTAATTCTAAATCTTCCTTTAATACTGCTTTTAAAAAACACACAGGAAAAATGCCTACACAATTCAGAAAATCAATTAGTTAGCGTAAAGTCGAACGTTTTTAAAATATAGTCGAACTGATTTTTTAGGTTAAAAATAGTTCGACTTTGTGTTATCGGTCGCACAACTCCAGTATCAATTGCAATTTTGTCTCAACAAATTATACACACAAATTATGAGACATTTTATTTTGATTACATTTTTATTTATCTCAACATTCATTTTTGCGCAAACTATCACAGGGAAAGTTGTAGATGATATAGGAAATATCGCTTTTGCTGACGTTATCTTAAAAGATATACACAACAATATCGTAACAGGAACAACCACCAACGACGATGGAACATTTATTATAAATGTAACAGAAGGAAAATATACAATTACAGTTTCTTTTCTAGGATATGAAAGTTGGAATAAACAAATTGCTGTACATACAAGCGTAGATTTAGAAAGAATAGTATTGAAAGAAGACTCTGAAAACCTAGAAGAAGTAATAATAACCTCTAAAAAAAGAGTAATACAAAGAAAAATAGATCGATTAGTTTTTGATGTAGAGAAAAGCGTTCTTAGTGAAGGAGGAAACGGAACAGATGTGCTAAAAATAGCACCTAGAGTTCAATTACAAAATGGTAATTTAGAAATATTAGGAAAAGGAGTTGCTCGAGTACTAATTAACGGAAGACTTTCTCCATTAGAAGGAGAAGAGCTAACTGCCTTTTTAGAAGGATTAAATTCCAATGATATTAAAACAATTGAAGTTATAACAAATCCACCCGCAAAGTATGAAGCTACAGGTAATGGAGGATTAATTAATATCATACTCAAAAAAGCGATGCAAGACTCATGGAAAAATAACATTACGATAGCTCACAATCAAAACAAGTACAATTCTAAAACACTTAGGAACAGTTTTTCTTATAACAAGAAGAATATATCAATGTCAGCCAGTTTAAATGCAACGAAAGGACACCATAACCATTTGGAAGATTTAAAAATTAATTACCCAGATAATTTCTGGGATATAGATATCGTTTCTAAGGAGCGTGATGATAATTATTCAGGAAGGTTGTTTTTAGACTATGCAGCTTCAGATAAAACCATAATTGGAGTTCAGTATCTAGGAAATATAAGTGCACCAGGCGGGTTAACTAATGTAACTTCAACCGTATTTGATAACAACGGAAACTTAGATAGAATAATAGTAAATGAAGGAGACAATGTAATGGATAGAAAAAGTAATGCATTAAATTTTCACACAACGACTGCGTTAGATTCTCTTGGGAAAACGGTTTCTTTTGACGTAGACTACTTCAGTTACAACGCCAAAAATAATAGAGTTTTTGATACTGAAGTTTTCAATGATCAAGGGAATTCAATGGGAATAAGTTCTGCGGCGTTAAACATATCAAATCAAGATATTCGAAATTTCAGTAGCACATTAGATATTACATTACCTCTAAAAAAAGTAAATCTATCTATCGGTGCAAAAGCAAGTTTTACAGATACAAATAGTAAAGTGTCGTTTTTTAATACCCTTTCGGGAGATCCTATTTTAGATCCTACAAGATCTAATAACTTTATGTACGAAGAAGATAATTTAGCAGCATATATCTCAGGAAGTACGGCACTGAGTGATAAGGTGGAACTGAAATTAGGAGCACGAATTGAGCACACCACAACAAACGGCGTTAGCACAGAAATGAACCAAGAAAACAGAAATAAGTACACTAAATTATTCCCTACAGTTTATCTTGCGTATGCTAAGAATGATGATAATTCGTTTAATTTTTCATACGGAAAAAGAATAAATAGACCGCGTTTTTCAGATTTAAATCCGTTTAGATATTATATCAATGACAATAGTTATGGTGAAGGAAACCCATTCTTACAACCTTCTTTTACAGATAGTTTTGAGTTTTCACACAGTTACAAAAGAAAACTTAACACAAATTTATTTGTTAACATAACTACAGATGGTTATGGGGTTGTATTTAATTCAGATATAGATAATGAAACTCAAATAGTAACGCGAGCAAATTATTTTAAACAGTACAATTATGGAATAATAGAAAGCTATATGTTCAATACAATTTCTTGGTGGGAAAGTCAGAATAGCATTAATTTGACAGGAAACCACACGAGCTTTGTAAAAGGTTTCGAAGCAGAAGTAAAAAACGGAGTACAAGTAGTGTTAAGCTCAAACAATACGTTTTCATTATCTAAAAAAACTAAACTAACAGTAAATACGCGATATATAAATCAACATAGTGCAGGGCTATTTAGCATTGGAGAAATGCTTAATATGACACTTGGTTTACAACATACATTTAGTAATAAAATGAAATTATCGGTATTAGCCAACGATATTTTTAATACTAACGGATTAAATAATTTTGTATCTGTAGTAAATGGAGTTGAGCAGATTTATGGACAGAATTCTAGTTCAAGAAACGTTCGAATCTCTTTGTCTTATGAGTTTGGAAATAAAAAAGTGAAAACTAAAAATAGAAATTTTGGAAATAGAGAGGAATATAATAGAACCAAATAATAACAAAAACGCATCTGAATTTATTAACTTTTTGTAATTTGTTCAAAAAACCAGAATAATGAAAATACACAATTTTTCAGCCGAAAACTCTATTTTGAATAAATTTTTAGCAGAAGTTAGGGATAAAACAATTCAGAAAGACAGTATGCGTTTTCGAAGAAATATTGAACGTATAGGTGAAATACTAGGATATGAGTTGAGTAAAAAACTCTCATACAAATCGACAGACGTAATAACTTCGTTAGGAAGTAAAAAGGTGAAACTATACAATAATGATATTGTTTTGTGCTCTATTCTAAGAGCAGGTCTTCCACTTCACAATGGTGTTTTAAATTACTTTGACGACGCTGAAAATGCTTTTATCTCTGCCTACAGATATCATCCTAACAATGGCGAAGATTTTGAAATAATTGTTGAGTATTTTGCATCACCACCTATTGAAGGAAAAACAGTCGTATTAGTCGATCCAATGCTAGCAACAGGTCGCTCTTTAGTATCTGTTTATGCTGCGTTAAAAAAATATGGAAACCCTAAAAAAATACACATTCTATCGGTAATTGGATCATTAGATGGAGTAGACTATATAAAGAATCACTTTCCTGAAGATACAGAGCTTTGGATAGCAGATATAGACCACAAGTTAAACGATAAAGGATATATAATTCCTGGTTTAGGAGATGCAGGCGATTTAGCTTTTGGAGAAAAAATGTGATTTCTTACCAGAAGAAACGAATAAAAGAACTACACAAAATTAGAATTAAAACAATATCTGCGTACCATTTTTTCTGAATAAGCTCAAAGCCGTTGGCGATAATAATAGCAGCAGGAAAGAGTACGTATAACAATTCAGAACCATTTTTGATTTTAACTATTAATAATAAGAGAACAGATAACAAAAAGTGTATCGAAATTAGAATCCAGTTCTTTCTGAAGGTGTTTTTGATATTTAATGCTTTTGATGATTTATACAACCAAGAAAAAAATAATAAAACTCCGACAATTCCAAATGAGATACGGTAACCTAAAGTATTGTAAAATTGAAAATCGTATGAAGTATACCAGTTAAAAAGTAACTGAAAATGCTGAAATTTATCAAACCAAAAGCAATAAGTAAAATATAATGTAATAGGCGTAATAAAACCAAAAAGAGGAGTGAATAAAGTTTGGTAGCTTAAACGTTGGTGATATAGTACAGAAGCATAAATAAGAATAATAAAAATTACGCTAAAGGGTTCCAGAATAAAAGAAATACCAATCCAGAAACCACCATCAAATAATTTTTTAAGAATAGTTTTAGACGACTGTAAACTGTATACTTTCCTCAAAAAAAGCAGTAATGTTAAATTCGTGTAAAAACTATTATTAATAATAATAGTTTTTGGAAAAAAACCGATAAGCGCTATAAAAAACAAAAAGAAATATGAATTATCAAAGGTTAATTCATTTCTAGAATTGATAAAGTTAACAACAGCAAATTGTATAATAAATAAGAAGAATAAGGTAAAGTTTATCTGAACAATCGACCCCGAAAAGTAGCTAATAAAGAGATACGATAAAAACAATGCTATAATAAGCACAGAATTTACAGGTTTTGTGTTTCCAAAAAAGTTGGTTAACATTTTTTCTTTTTATATTTTTGCAAACGTAAAGATAATCAAGTTATGTTAGGATTAAATATTTTTAGATTAATAGGAGATTTATTCACAATTTTATTAAAACCATTTGAGTGGATCCGTCTAACTTTGGCTAGAACCGATGCTGGTTGGTGGACTTCTAACGCTATAAACTGGTTTTTCTTAGGTGTACTTATCTTATTGTTAGGGTATTGGATGAAAGAAGCAGTGAGATTTAAGCGTGAAGGAATCGAGGATAGAGCTTAAGCTATAGTTTTTTGGGAAGCAAGAATAAATTAAAACGTTTCAAAGAAAATGAAACGTTCGCCAACGTTATACAACCTACAAGGGAAGAAATTACAACAGGTTTTTCATTGAAGGGAAAGTGGAACACTTTCTTCGAGAATGATAAACCCATTGTTTTAGAATTAGGATGTGGTAAAGGTGAGTATACAATCGCATTAGCAGAGAAAAACCCTGATAAAAATTTTATTGGAATAGATATTAAGGGTGCTCGTTTTTGGAGAGGAGCAAAAACAGCCATAGAAAATGAAATGCAAAATGTTGCTTTTATTCGTACACAAATCGAACTCATAGATTTAATGTTTGCTGAAAATGAGGTTGATGAAATTTGGATTACTTTTCCAGATCCTCAAATTAAATACAAACGAACAAAGCATCGATTAACGAATGCTGCGTTTTTAAAAAAATATCATGATGTCCTTAAGCCAGAAGGATTTATCAATTTAAAAACAGATAGTGAATTCATGCACGGATATACTTTAGGATTGTTGCATGGAGAAGGGCATGAAATTCTTCATGCTAATCATGATGTATATAAAGATTATTACTCTCCAGAAGAAGTAACTGGTACACAAACATTCTATGAAAAACAATACTTAGAAAAAGGTAAACCAATTACGTATATAAAATTTAGAACGAAGTACTAAAAAATTAGTACTTTCATTCTGTGAAAAAAAGCGATAATTTTTTTGAAAAAGTTTATGAGGTAGCACGTTTAATTCCTCACGGAAGGGTCACAAGTTACGGAACAATAGCTAAATACTTAGGAGCAGCCCGTTCCGCAAGAATGGTAGGCTGGGCAATGAATAACTCAAGCGGAAAAGAGGTTCCTGCTCACAGAGTAGTTAACAGAAAAGGAATTCTTACTGGAAAACATCATTTCGATGGAACAAATTTAATGCAACAATTACTAGAAAGCGAAGGTGTTGAAGTTCTAGACAATCAAATACAGAATTTCGAAAAAATATTTTGGGATCCGGCTAAAGAGCTTTAGGAATAGTTTTTGAATACACTTCAAACTATGAAAAAGCAAATAATATTAGTAATTATTGTAACTATTATCATCTCTTGTAAAAGAAAAAACGCAATAAAACTTCCTGCTTTAATCAAAGCTGATTATGATACTTTGATTAAAAACAATCTAAATGAAATAGGAATAGCAAATCCTGTTGTATACAGTATAAATGTTAATTCCGATTCGATAATTAATTTGAAGGGTAAAAGAACCTATAAAGAGGGAGTTTATTCAGATCTTAACTATTCCAAAATTCAAAAAACAGACAGTTTAGTAATTCTTATAGGTGCCAATGAAAACTCTTTCCATTCTAATGCATATGGATATTCAGGCCCACCTTTACCACCTCCGCCACCTTTATCTCTGGATTCTAGTAACGATTCATTAGAAATGATAACCCATGAGAGAGAATACAAAGAGATGAAGGAAAAACTACTGAATACGCATTATGAAATGATACCTGTGTATGTTTACAATTCTTCGAGCAGAACTCAGATTATTGAGAACCCTCATTATCACGGAGGGTTACACTTGTTAGTAGAAGCAAAAGATGAGAATAATGTTTGGAAACCAATAGAGTATTTTGAGCAATTTAATTCTTTATGTGGAACAGGACATGTAAACTACTCTTTAAAATCAGGTCAGTTTATCGTTGCAGGTATCAAAAAATATTCAGGTCCATTTGAAACAAAACTGCGTTTAAAACTTAGGTCATTTAATAGTTTTTTCTATTCAGAAGAATTTAAAGGTTCAGTAAATAAAAATCAATTTAATTCTGAAGAAATAATACAAGAAATGAAAGAAAGGTTCGAGTACAAAGGCAAATCTAAATTAAAAGAAAAATTAGATAATTCATTCTTAAGGTAAATCATGTTTCCATTCTTGAGAAAATCGTTAAGTTGTTTGAAAATAGGTTTTTTAAGAATATAAATTGGCGCTATTAAAACTGCGCTATAGTATAATAAGCTATAATTGAAACGATTTATAAAGCTATAAATAATCACAATTCACACACTTTATTATCTGAACTGTAAGCCCTATCTTTGTGCTTTAGAATTAATATAAGAAGAATGAGCTTTAAAAAGCAAGATATATACAACGCATTAGAGAAAATAACAGCACCTGGAGAAGGGAAAAGCTTGGTAGAAAGTGAAAGCGTTAAAAACGTAGTTACTTTTGGAGATGAAGCAATAATAGACGTAGTTATTGGCAACCCTACATTACAAGCTAAAAAAAAGATGGAAGCTGAAATAACTAAGGCTATTCATGAGCATGTAGGTAAGAATGTTCAGGTTAAAGTGAATGTGAAAGCTGAAGTGAAACCAAAAGAAGAGGCGAACCAAATTCGCGGTAAAGAAATTCCAAATATCAAGAATATAATAGCAATTGCTTCTGGAAAAGGAGGAGTTGGTAAATCTACAGTTACAGCAAATGTAGCTGTTAGTTTGGCTAAAATGGGCTTCAAAGTAGGAGTTTTAGATGCTGATGTATATGGGCCTTCTCAGCATATTATGTTTGATGTTGAAAGAGAAAGACCTTTATCTGTTAAAGTAGAAGGTAGATCCAAAATGAAGCCTGTAGAAAGTTATGGTGTAAAACTATTGTCTTTAGGTTTCTTCACAAACCCTAGCCAAGCAGTTATTTGGAGAGGGCCAATGGCCTCAAAAGCATTAAATCAATTAATATTTGATGCAGACTGGGGAGAATTAGATTTTTTACTTATTGATTTACCTCCGGGTACAGGAGATGTACACTTATCTATTGTACAAGCATTACCAATTAACGGAGCTGTTGTAGTAAGTACACCACAAAATATTGCATTAGCAGATGCAAAGAAAGGTGTTGCAATGTTTCAGCAAGAGGCAATTAATGTACCTGTTTTAGGAATCATAGAAAATATGGCATATTTTACACCAGCAGAATTACCAGAAAACAAATACTATATTTTTGGTAAGAATGGTGCAAAAGAACTTGCAGAAGATATCGAAACTACTTTCCTAGGAGAAGTGCCATTGGTACAGAGTATTAGAGAAGCAGGAGACGTAGGACATCCGGTAGCATTACAAGATGGTACACCAATAGAAAGATCATTTAATGAAATTACTAAAGAAGTAGTTTCACAATTGTTAAAACGTAACGCTAATTTACCACCAACTGAAGTTGTTAGAATAACAACAATGAGTGGTTGTAGCACAAAATAAAGTATACATGGCTGTACAAGAAATACAAACTAAAGTAGAACAAGCATTAGAAGAAATCCGTCCGTTTTTAGTTAGTGACGGAGGGAATATCAAGCTATTATCTATTGAAGATAACATTGTTAAAGTTCAGTTAGAAGGTGCATGTAGCGGATGTTCTGTTAATCAGATGACGCTAAAAAATGGTGTTGAAGCAACCATTAAAAAGTACGCTCCAGAAATAGAAGAAGTAATAAATGTAGCTTAACTAATATTTATTAAGTTTTAGTCTACTCTATACCATCATTTTTGGAAATAATACAGATCCGTATTTAATTCAGTAAAAATTATTCCGCACTAGTTGCGGAATACGATTATAAACAAAGCATAGTTTTATCAAGATGATAAAAACAGATATACTAATAATAGGTGCAGGTCCAACTGGACTTTTCACAGTTTTTGAAGCAGGATTATTAAAATTGCGATGTCATTTGATAGATGCATTACCACAACCAGGTGGTCAATGTTCTGAAATATATCCGAAGAAACCTATTTATGATATTCCAGCATATCCAGAAATTTTAGCAGGAGACCTTACGCACAAACTAATGGAGCAAATTAAACAGTTTGAGCCAGGTTTTACATTAGGAGAACGTGCAGATACTATAGAAAAACAAGAAGATGGAACCTTTATTGTAACTACAAATAAAGGAACAAAGCATCACGCGCCAGTTGTAGCTATAGCTGGAGGTTTAGGAAGTTTTGAGCCACGTAAACCACCAATTCCTAATATTGCAAATTTTGAAGGGAAAGGTGTAGAGTATATGATTAAAGAACCAGAATTATACCGAAACAAAGATGTTGTAATTGCTGGTGGTGGAGATTCAGCTCTAGATTGGTCTATTTTCCTAACAGATGTTGCTAAATCTGTAACGTTAATTCATAGGAGGAATGAATTTAGAGGAGCCTTAGATTCTGTAGATAAAGTTCAAGAATTAAAGAATGAAGGAGAAATCAATTTAATTACTCCAGCAGAAATAAAAGCAATTGTAGGAGACGATAAAGTTTCTGGTGTGGAGGTACATAAAAAAGACGAAGATCCTTTTGTAATTCACACGGATCATTTTATTCCATTATTCGGATTATCTCCTAAACTAGGGCCAATAGCTGATTGGGGATTAGAGATTGAAAAAAATGCGATTAAGGTAAACAATGCTTTAGACTATCAAACAAATATTGAAGGTATTTATGCTATTGGAGATGTAAATACATATCCAGGTAAATTGAAATTAATCCTATGTGGTTTTCATGAAGCAACACTAATGTGTCAGAGCGCTTATAAACGTATTCACCCAGATAAAAAGTACGTAATGAAATATACAACAGTTGGCGGAGTTGAAGGTTTTGACGGAACTAAAAAAGAAGCACCCAAAGCTGTAGTAAAGAAGATAGAGTAAGATTTACTTTAAAAATTAAAAAATGATAGCATTAAAATTTGCTCCAGATTTACCAATTCCTACTGGATACTTTTATTCTTTAAGTTTTTATGATTCAGTATTTTTCATTTTACTATCATTAATCTTTGCTATATTTTCATATTACAATCAATCAGAAAAACAAAGTTTGATTTCAGAGCGTAGCGAAGTTAGCAGGCTTAAAAAATTTTCTTTTTTCAAATTGGTACAGCTTTTTTAATAGTTCTAATTTTACTATGGTTGCCCTTTTATAAGCTCATAGGAATTGATAATTTTTAATTAAATGGAAAATCAAGATATTACCATAAAAATAACAGACCGAGAAGGTGTTTTACATGAAGTACAAGCACCTACAGATATGAATATGAACTTAATGGAAGTCGTTCGTTCTTATGAATTAGCACCTGAGGGGACTGTTGGTATTTGTGGAGGTATGGCAATGTGTGCATCTTGTCAATGTTATGTTAAGTCTGAACATGAACTACCTGAAATATCAGACGATGAAGACGCTATGTTAGCGGAAGCATTCTATGTTGAAGATAATAGCCGCTTGGGCTGTCAAATTCGTATGACACAAGATCTTGATGGATTAGAAGTAGAATTAGCTCCTGAAAGTTAATTTTATTTATTCTAAATAAAGCTTATATTTGCAACGTGAAAACGTTTAATAATTTTACAAATACAATTCAATTACACAAGACTACTTTTTGTAGGTACACGCTAGTAGCACCTAATAAAGAAGTTCAGTTAAACTTTCCGCAATTACTTCAATTAAGACAAAGGATAAATGATTTGACACAACCATTTAATTTGGAAGAGATCATTGAAAAAGAGAATTTTGTCCTCCTTTTTGTGGCTGATAAACAGCACCTATTATACTTAGATGTTACACAATTGCTTGATTTAAAGGAAGAAATAATCTGCTTTTTCTCTAGTTCTAAATTAGTTTTAATATAAATAATATTCTTATTTAGACTTTGTTCAAATTCTGATTCACAGTTTTTTACACACTCATTATGTCGTATTTTTGTATAAAAGCATTTACGATGGAAACAATAATAAGAAAACAAATGATAATTCATCCTGAAGTGATGGATTTATTAAACAGTCAAATAGCATTAGAAATGCATGCGTCAGCCTCATACTTAGCTATGGCTTCATGGTGTGATCAGCGTGAACTAGTTAACAGTAAAGCTTTTTTTTATAAACAAGCAGAGGAAGAGCGAGAGCATGCAATGAAAATATTTGAGTTTGTAAATGACAACGGAGGTGCTGCAGTTTCACCAGAAGTACATAATATAAATAATGATTTTGATGATTTAAGAAGTGTATATGAAACTTCATTAGAGCAAGAAATTAATGTAACTCAATCTATTTTTAAGGTATTTAAAAAAGCTAGAAAAGAAGATGATTTTGTTACTGAAATATTCCTACAATGGTTCGTAACTGAGCAAGCTGAAGAGGAAGATAAATTCAGAAGCTTAATCGATATATTTGATTTAATGGAAGGAATGCCATTAAAAATGATTGATGAAAGACTACCAAAAGAATAATAGTAATCCCCACTATTTTGAGAGAAACCTAGAATAATTAATGAGAAATATTCTAGGTTTTTTCTATTTAAAGCTTCTTATGTTTACATTATATTTTCCAGTAACTAAATCACCAGACTTACTTTTGACCTGTTCTTGTTTGGATATCACCTCAAAAATGTTAAGAAGGATATGTTTAATCAAATCAGTAACTTTAGAAGTAGTATAAAGGTTAAATTTATTTTTTACAAAAGGTGATTTTTTCATAAAACCCTCATTTTCAAAAGTTAAAGTTAGCGATGCGACTACCTTTAAAACTCTAGCTATTTCTATCAGAAATTCTTTAGGTTTATTCCAGAAATAAAAGGTATTCATAATAACTATTGGTAAACTTAATTGCTTTTCTAAAGTTTACAATTATTGAGCTGTTAATTTCATTTCTATATATAGATTAAACATATACAATATTGTATGTAGATTTAATTTATTTCAATGTAATCCTTTATTAATTTAAGAATAACGAGAATCATTGGTAGTTTTAGTATATTTGCATTACAACAACTAAAACGTTAAAAATGTATTGGTTAGATTTACTTTCACATTTAAAGTTTATGATTAAACGCAATCCAGAATAGTTTTTAGTACAGTATTTAGATGAATAAAAAAGTAATAATTCACTGTTTATTACTTATCTATAGTAACCAACTAAAACAAAAGAAGATGCCTTTTTATCATAAATTAGGAAAAATCCCACCAAAACGTCATACACAATTTCGAAAAGAAGACGGAAGTTTGTATTACGAACAATTATTTGGTACAATTGGTTTTGACGGTATGTCAACCAACTCATACCATGAACACAGGCCAACTATGGTCAAAGAAATTCGTAAACAATATTCTATAGCACCAAAAGTAGCTAAAGAGAATAATATACAGTCTTACCGCTTTAGAGGTTTTCAAGTCCCTCAAGAGAATGATTATTTAGAAAGTAGAAAAGTAGTTTTAACGAACTCAGATTGTAATATTATTTTAGCTGCACCAAAAAAATCCACAAAAGATTATTTCTACAAGAATACAGATGCAGACGAAGTTATATTTATTCACAAAGGAACAGGAAAATTAAGAACACACTTAGGAAATTTAGACTTTAAGTATGGAGATTATTTAGTAATTCCTCGAGGAATAATCTATAAATTAGATTTCGACGATGAGAACAATCGATTATTTATTGTAGAATCTTATAGCCCAGTATATACGCCAAAAAGATATAGAAATTGGTTTGGTCAATTATTAGAGCATTCACCTTTTTGTGAACGCGATTTAAGGAGGCCAGAAGAACTAGAAACATACAATGAAAAAGGAGATTTTATTATTAAAGTAAAAAAGCAAGGAGATATTATTGAAATGATTTATGCTTCTCACCCTTTTGATGTAGTAGGGTACGACGGATATAATTTTCCATATGCTTTCTCAATACACGATTTCGAACCAATAACAGGACGTATTCATCAGCCACCACCAGTACACCAAACTTTTGAAACTAATGCATTTGTAATCTGCAGTTTCGTGCCTCGTTTATACGATTATCATCCAAACTCAATTCCAGCGCCATATAATCATAGTAATATAGATTCAGATGAAGTATTGTATTATGTAGATGGAGATTTCATGAGTAGGAATGATATAGACGCAGGTCATATTTCATTGCATCCTGCGGGTATACCTCACGGTCCTCATCCAGGAGCTACAGAAAGAAGTATTGGAGAAACTGTAACAGAAGAACTAGCAGTTATGGTAGATACGTTTAAACCTTTAAAAGTTACAGAAGAAGCTATGAAAATAGCTGATGATAAATACTATCAATCATGGTTGGAGTAGTTTTCGTTATTATAAGAATTAAATAACGAAATAACCTTTCAAAATAATAGTTTGCTTATTTTTTTATAAAAATTAAGCAATAACAAAAGCAAACAAAATGTCAAAAGAGATAAAATCAGTAAACTACGGTTTAGAAAAAATATTTGAAGGAGCACAAGATTTCCTTCCACTTTTAGGAACAGATTATGTGGAGTTTTATGTAGGTAATGCGAAGCAAGCAGCACATTTTTATAAAACAGCGTTTGGTTTTCAATCCTTTGCCTATAAAGGTTTAGAAACAGGATCTAAAGATGCTGTAAGTTATGTCTTAAAGCAAGATAAAATACGCTTAGTACTAACAACTCCTTTAAATAGTAAATCTCCTATCAATGATCATATAGTAAAACATGGCGATGGAGTTAAAGTAACAGCACTTTGGGTAGAAGATGCAAGAAAAGCGTATGAAGAAACTACCAAACGAGGAGCAAAATCATATATGGAACCAGTAGTTGAAACAGATGAATTTGGAGAAGTCGTAAGAGCAGGAATATATACTTACGGTGAAACAGTACATATGTTCGTTGAACGAAAAAATTATAAAGGAACTTTCCTGCCAGGATTTCAAGAATGGAAATCAGATTATAACCCACCGAGTGCAGGCTTAAAGTATATTGATCATATGGTTGGTAACGTAGGTTGGGGCCAAATGAACAAGTGGGTAAAATGGTACGAAGATGTAATGGGCTTCGTTAACTTTTTATCGTTTGATGATAAACAAATTCATACTGAATATTCAGCATTAATGAGTAAGGTGATGAGTAATGGTAATGGTCGTATAAAATTTCCTATAAACGAACCAGCTAAAGCAGCAAAACGTTCTCAGATAGAAGAATATTTAGATTTTTATGAAGGGGAAGGTGTACAGCATATAGCAGTTGCTACAGACGATATCATAAAAACGGTAAGCCAATTAAAAGCGAATGGAGTAGAGTTTTTACCACCACCACCACAATCGTATTATGACATGATTCCTGAACGATTAGGAGATCATATGAAGATGATGAAAGAAGATATTTCTAAACTTCAGGAGTTGTCAATTATGATTGATGCAGATGAAGAAGGGTATTTACTACAAATTTTCACTAAACCGGTTGAAGACAGGCCAACATTATTTTTTGAAATAATTCAAAGAATGGGTGCTCGTGGTTTTGGAGCTGGTAACTTTAAAGCATTGTTCGAATCTATAGAGAGAGAGCAGCAACGTAGAGGAACATTATAGAAAAGTAAAATATAGAATTAAGAACCAAGAAAAGAGATACTTTTATCTGTTTTCTTGGCTTTCTTATTTTAACTCTAAATAAAACAAATGAATAGAGAAGAGTTATTGAAGGCCATTGAGGAGAAATATGATAAACTAGGTGTTCCGGTTGATGCGATGCTTGAGGGTTTATTATGGAGTAAACCAATTACTTACTGGGATTATATCCAAACTGATGCATTACTCGGATTGCAAATTCCTAGGACAACAGAACCAGACGAAATGGTATTCATTATGTATCATCAGGTAAATGAGCTGTTGTTTAAAATGATACTTTGGGAAATAAATCAAGTAGCAAATGGTATAGAAATTACAGCAGACAAATTCACGAATCACTTAATGAGAATTAGTAGGTATTTTGATGTGTTGTGCAGTTCTTTTCAAGTAATGGGAGAGGGAATGGACGTTGAACAATATCTGAAATTTAGAAATACATTAACGCCAGCCAGTGGGTTTCAAAGTGCTCAATATCGAAAAATAGAATTTGCTTCTACAGAATTAATTAACCTAATAGATGTAAGATTTAGAGAGTCTATTGATAGAAACTCGTCTTTCAAAAATGCTTACGAACACTTATATTGGCAAGCCGCAGGAAAAAATTATACTACAGGTCAGAAAACAACACTATTAAAGCTTTTTGAGAGAAAATACATGGGAGAATTTATTGAATTCATGGAAGATTATAACGATATAAACTTATCTAGAAAATTCAAACAATTACCTCAAGAAATTCAAGATAATGAAGAATTAATAAAAGCCATGCGCCATTACGATTACACAGTAAACGTAAAATGGGTAATGGCCCATTATAACGCAGCGGGCAAATATTTAGGAGGAAATGAATCTGATTTAGATGCAACAGGAGGAAGTAACTGGAGGAAATATTTACATCCGAAGTATCAGAAAAGGATTTTCTTCCCTTATTTGTGGTCAACTGAAGAAATTGAAGACTGGGGTAACTTTTAAATAAAGTTTTTACACATAACCTAGAAAATGCTAATGCTCAATTTAATTGAGAGTTAGCATTTTTTTTAGCATAAAATTTAACTGAATTTAAAATAAAAAATAAAAATTAGGTAGGGTAAAAGGAGAACTAAATTGTATTAGAAGCATAACAATTAAAACAATTTAAAATGAAAAAAGTAAGTGTATTGCTAACCGTGTTAGGTTTTGGAATATTAATCAGTTGTAATGATAATAATGAGTTAATTGGTGATCAAAATAACGATAACCAAAATCAAGAACAAGAAAAAACATTTTTCAAGTTAGATTTTGAGAATAATAGTGAAGCTTTTGTAACTAACGCATTTGGAGATCATGTGGTAGGAGAGCCAGTAATAGATCTTGTTCAAGTACAAAACAATACATGTGGAACGTTGTACAGAGGTAAAACAGAAGATTTCACACAATGGAAAGGCTATGACTTTAAAGGGAATAACACACAATTCTTAGGACTAGATATGGGAGCTTGTAAAGGTTATTTTGACGCTGTAGTAGAAACAAATATCAAGATAAAAACTTCAATTTCTAAAGGAGCAGCTAAAATGGCTTTCAAGTATTATATGCCTGGAGATTTTACAGGGTGGAATAGCGGTTATTTTTTTAATGTTTATCTAGACAAGAAAAATGCAGACTATGAAAATGGAGATTCGTTACAAAACGCATTACAACAATTTAAAGTAAACATAAACCCAGATGGATGGGTAGATTTTTCAGAAAATCTAGCCGTTGATTTACCAGCGGGAGAATACAAAATAATAGTACAAATAATAGGGAGTTCGGCAGCTATAGATGATATTAGATTAATTGATAATAATTAATAATTTGTTTACTAGGGAAGCAGAGACTGATTTTGTAGAAAGAGAAGTCTCTGTTTATTAATAAATTAAATTAAAAACATGTTACTTTTGTGATGATGAAACAAGAAGAACAATCTTTATGTAATTCAATGGTTTTTGAAAATGTTTATAAAACCCATGTTACAACCCTTCGAAATTATATTTATTACAAATCGGGCGACATAGATTTGGCAGAAGATATAGTACAGGATTGTTTTATAAAAGCATTGGAAAATTGCTCAAAAATAATTTTAAAAACTGTAAAGTCATACTTATTTAAAGTGGCAACAAACACTTTTCTAAATTCAGTGAAACATAAAAAGGTAGTTTTAGAACACCAAAAATTATCTCCTAAAGTGAATACTGTTAATAACGAGAACCCAGAATTTGTTCTTGAAGAAAAAGAGTTTTTAAACAAATTACAAGATGCAATTTCTAGACTTTCAGAAAAACAAAGAGAAGTGTTTCTATTGAATAGAATAAATAAAAAAACATTCAAAGAAATTGCAGTACTTCTTAATATTTCAGTAAAAGCAGTAGAGAAGAGAATGAGTAACGCTCTTAGAGCATTACGAAAAGAAGTTGAAGGGATTTAAAGAAAACATCTATGGAGAATCAAGAATTAGATACACTGATCATTAAATATATTTCAGGAGAAATTTCAAATCAAGAATTAGAACAATTGAAACGTATGGAAGGGTTTTCTACATACGAGAAAATTTTAAAATATTCTTCGGACTTTAAAGCACCTGCTATAAAGAACGAAGTATCCTATGCTAATTTTCTAAAAAAACATAAAAGAAAGTCAAAGCCAGTAGTAAAACTGAATAGAAGCTATATTATAAGCGGTATTGCAGCCACATTACTTATCTTTTTTGGAATATTTCAGTTCTTATTAAATACGAATCAAAAATATAAAACCAATTTTGGTGAACAATTGGCTGTAATTTTACCAGACAGCTCAGAGGTAATACTTCATGCATCGTCTTCTTTGAATTTTAATGAAAAAAATTGGAAAACGTCTAGAATAGTTAACTTAGAAGGAGAAGCTTATTTTAAAGTTAAGAAAGGAAGTAAATTTAAAGTGATAACGAATGAAGGAAAAGTAAGTGTTTTAGGAACTCAATTCACCGTAAATGAACAAGAAGATTTTTTCGAAGTACATTGCTTTGAAGGAAAAGTAATGGTAGAAAGGAATGGAGCAGAAAAAATAGTGATACGAGGAGAAGCTATTCGTCAAATACAAAACGGTGTATTTGAAGAGTGGAGTATAACAATTACAAAACCGTCTTGGCAAAATTTTGAAAGTAATTTTAATAACACGCCATTGCACTATGTTTTTAACAATATTAAAAAAGTATATGGAGTTGACATTATTGTAGAGAACGTAAATACAGAAAAGCGTTTTTCAGGAAGCATTCCTAATAATAACCTACAAGTGGCTATAGCAACAGTAGCTCAAGCTATGCATCTTAATTATGAAATCGTAAATAATAAAAAAGTAATATTCCGTCCTTAACACTATGCAGAAGCAAATATTATTTACAATTTTATTTTTAATTAACATATCGATCTTCTGTCAACAAAAAGCAAAGAAATCACTAAGAAAAGCATTACAAGAAATAGAAGATATACACAAGATTAAATTTTCATTTTCAGAAGAAACAATTCAAAATAAGTTGATTGAAATTAATGGAGAAAACGAAAACCTGACGAGTATCCTTTCAAGTATTGAGCAACAAACAAGGCTAATTATAAGAAAAATAAATGCTCGCTATTACACCATAACAAAACCCAAAGGAGCAAATATGGAGGTTTGTGGTACTATTTATGATTTCAAAACGAAAGAACCTCTTTCTAATGTTTCAATACTCCATAAAACTAGAGGAATAAGCACAAATGAATCGGGTTTTTTTAAGTTGAAAAATTTAAAATATTCAGACACACTTACAGTATCTTATATAGGTTACAAAAGTATACGAAAAGCTGTGAGTGACTTTACAATAAAACAATGTGAAGTGATTTATTTAGAAGAATCTTCAGATGTGTTAAATGAAATAGTAATTTCAAGTTATTTAACAAATGGAGTTGTAAAAAAAACAGATGGATCAATAACACTACGCCCAAGAAAGCAAGGAATACTTCCTGGTCAAACAGAGGCAGATGTTTTGTTGAGCGCTCAACAACTACCAGGAGTACAAAGTCCAATTGAAACTGCTTCAGGGCTACATATTCATGGAGGAACACCCGATCAGAATTTAGTTTTATTTGATGGAATTAAACTATATAATACAGCACATTTTTTTGGCTCTATTTCTGCATTTAATCCTTATATAGTTGACAATGTTACGGTATATAAAAATGCTTCAAACACAAAATTTGGTAATCATATTGCAGGAGTAATAGACGTAGCAACAATGCAAGATGTTCCAGAACGTACACAAATAGGTTTTGGATTTAATTTTACAAACTTTGACGTACATTCTTTAGTAAGAGTTACGGATAAAATAGGTGCAGAGATTTCATTTAGACGTTCTACTTCTGATATTGTAGACACTCCCACATTCAATACATTATCACAAAAAGTTTTTCAGAACACTATAATTTCTGAAGGCGGAACGTTATCAGAACTTCCGTTTGTTGAGGATAAAAACGATGTTAGTTTTGTAGACATAAATAGTAAAGTTGTATACAAACCCAATGAGAGTAATAAGATTTCTTTACAGCAGATTTTAATCAAAAACGATTTGAAGTATAGTCTTACCAACTACCAGATTAACGATGTACGTTCAGATGAATTAAAAACCGAAAATAAGGGTTTTGGAATAACTTGGGATAAAACATGGAGCAAAACCTTAGAACAAGAAACAAATATATATTACTCGAACTATAATTTGTTCTATGACGGAAATATAAAAAGAGACGATTTTATATACGACTTTACAATCAAGAATAACACTATAAAAGATATAAGTTTTAGTAGCATAATACGAAAAAGAATCAATAAAAAAAGCAGTATAAGTTTAGGTTATCAGTACACTTATGCAAATGTCAGCTATAGCTTACAAAAGGAAAATAAAGTAATTTTTGATGAAGCAAATCAATCCGATCGACAACAAAATAATACACATACGGTTTTAGCAGAATATGTTTTTAAGGATTCTAATACATATAACCTACATTTAGGAGTTCGATCAAGTTATTTATCACTTTTAAAACAATTTACCTTTGAGCCAAGATTGTATGGGAAATTAAAAGTTCTTCCTGGGTTTTGGTTAAGTGCGTCAGCAGAACTAAAGCAGCAGAATACTAGTAAGGTAATAGAGTTTTTCACATCAGATTTTGGATTAGAAAATGAACTTTGGGCGATCTCAAATAATGATAATATACCCTTGTTAAAAAGCAGACAAGGCACTTTGGGAATAATTTACAATAGAAATAAATGGTTGATTGATTCAGAGTTTTATGTAAAAAAAATAGATGGATTAACTTCTTTAACTACTGGTTTTAATAGTTTAGGTGAAACTATTTTTAATGGGAATGCAACTATTTATGGGATTGATCTTTTAGTGAAAAAAGATTGGAACTCAATATTTAGCACATGGGTTAGTTATACATTTGGTGATGCATCTTTATTTTTTAATGGGTTTAATAATGATAAGGCATTTAAAGGGAATTTTAGTATATCAAATTCAGTATATGTTGCACAGCAAATGAGTTTCAGAAGCTGGGATTTCTCATTAGGTTGGACTTGGAAAACAGGATTACCTTTTAATGGTTTGGTAAGTTTAAATCCAAATAATGGATTAGAAATAGAGCAGTATAACAGTACTGATTTACCTTCATACCACAGATTAGATGCTTCAGCAACATATAGTTTTTTTTGGGATAAAAAGAAGAAAGTAAGGTCGAAAATAGGAATTTCTTTAATAAATATTTACGATCAAGAGAATGTACTGAAAAGGGTAAACGAAGTAACCTTTGATGAAGATTTCAACGCCTCAATTAACACCATCGATACTAATGCAATTAGATTTACACCAAATATGGTTTTTAGAATTGAGTTTTAGGTAATTTTATCATTAATTTACTTTTTTGGAATAATAATTGTCATTCTTTTTTTATAAGTTTGGAATTATGGTAAAGAGAGCGTATTTAATAATCGGACTCCTAATGTCACAATTAGGTATTTCACAAGAAATAACAGCTGCATTTAAAGATGGAGAATGGCTTCAATATAGGATGAGTTATAGTGGTTTTTTAAAAGCAGGAACCGCTACTTTAGAGCTGAAAGAAGAAGATTATAAAGGTAAAAAAGTACTACACGCAATTGGTAAAGGAAGAACTTCTGATGTTGTTGGTTGGTTTTTTAAAGTTGAAGATACTTACGAAAGCTACTTTGATTATACCAAGGTGAAACCTTATTTGTTCAAGCGAAAAATAAATGAAGGAGGATTTAAAAAGAACAAGCAAATAACATTCAATCACGACAATAAAACAGCATACGTAGAAGACCTAAGAAAAAAGAAAGATAGCACGATTTCAGTTAGCAGCCCGCAAGACATGATTTCTACGTTCTATTTTTTAAGGAGCTATGATACTAAAAAGCTGAAGTCAGGAGAAGAAATCAATGTAGAAATGTTTTTTGATGAAAAAAGTTACCCTTTCAAATTACGCTTTTTAGGATATGAAACTTTAGATACGAAGTTTGGAAAAGTAAAAACTCAGAAATTTAGACCTATCGTCCAGGCCGGAAGAGTTTTTAAAGAACAAGAAAGTGTAACAATTTGGATAACTGCCGATGATAATAAGATACCAATTAAAATGAAAGCTTCACTTGCGGTTGGGTCACTTAGAGCAGAGCTAGAAGCCTATAAAGGTTTGGCTAATCCATTCGAAATTGTTTTTGATTAAAAACTAAATGTTACTTATTGTTAAAGTATTAATGTAAAATACTTTTATTTGTACTTTTGTTTGTCTAAAATCAGAACAAAGTTGTTTAAACCTACTTACTATACCATTATTTTGTTATTATTAGTTTCTATTTACTCTTGTAAAGAGGAAAAACCAGTAGAAATTAAAAAAGAAACTATTAAAGTTAAAAAACCAAAACCAGTACTTAAATATGGTTATAACTTAGATAATTACACGGTAATAAAAGATACTATAAAAAATGGAGAGAGTTTTGGTATTATAATGGATAGGCACCACGTTTATTATCCAAAAATTAATCAAATAGCCACAACTATAAAAGATACTTTTGATGTTCGAAGAGTACGAGCAGGAAAACCCTACACGATATTAGCTTCAAAAGACTCGCTGCAAAGTGCAAAGATTTTCATTTATAAACATAATAAAGTTGAAGCGACTATCATAGATTTTAAAGACTCAATAGTATCAGCATTTAAATATAAAGAGCCTATTAAAATAGTTGAGCGCGAAGTGTCTGGTAAAATTATTAATAACTTTTCACAAGCTATCGATACCTTAGGTGTAGGACCAGTATTGGCCTACGAGGTTGCAGATATTTATTCGTGGACAGTAGATTTTTATAGACTTCAAAAAGACGATACATTTAAAATAATCTTCGAAGAGAAGTTTATAAAAGATACAATACCTGTTGGTTATGGAAAAATAAAAGCTGCAGTTTTTAAACATAGAGGTAAAGATTTGTACGCATTTCGTTATGTTGCTGATACCATAAAAAAAATACCAGAATACTTTGATAATGAAGCAGGACTCTTACGAAGACAATTTTTAAAATCACCAATAAAATTTCAATACCGAATTTCTTCAAGATACAATTTAAGTCGACGTATTAAATTATACGGAAATAGAATTAGAGCACATAGAGGAACTGATTTTGCAGCACCTTACGGAACACCTATAATGACTACAGCTAATGGAACTGTAGTAGAGTCTGCGAGAAGAGGAGGTAATGGTAATTATGTAAAAGTAAGACATAACAGTACTTACAGTACCCAATACTTACATATGAAGAGAAGAAAAGCTCGTGTAGGAGATTATGTACAACAAGGAGATGTAATAGGTTGGGTAGGACTTACAGGAAATACAAGTGGACCACACGTATGCTACCGATTTTGGAAAAATGGAAGTCAAGTGGATCCATTCAGACAGAAATTACCTTCTGCCAAACCAATGAATGATTCGCTAAAACCAAAATATTACGAGTTTATTAGTCCAATTAAACAGAGACTTGATAGTATACCATTAGCCATTGATGCTGGTGAGATGCTTAAGGAAGAAATAGAAATTACAGAAGAAGAAATTACAGCTAAACAATCAATTAATCATGGCGCTAAAGAACATTAACCCAACCACTACCAAAGCTTGGCAAGAATTAACTACACATTATAAAGAAGCTAAAGATTTCACAATTAATGAATTGTTTAATGTAGACTCAGAAAGAAAAAGTAAATTATCAATTACAGATGAAGATTTACATTTAGATTTTTCTAAGAATATCATTTCAGAAGAAACACTCAATTTACTCCTTAATTTAGCCAATGAAGTAGAGTTAAAGGATGCAATACAAAAGTATTTTTCAGGTGCTATTATTAATGTAACAGAAGAAAGAGCTGTTTTACATACTGCTTTAAGAAGTAATTCTGAAGAACCGATATTAGTAGATGGTAAAGATATTAAGCCAAAGATTCAAACTTCATTAAGAAAGATAAGAGCTTTTAGTAATAAGGTAATTTCAGGAAAGTGGAAAGGGTATACGGGGAAATCAATAACTGATATAGTAAATATTGGAATTGGAGGTTCCGACTTAGGTCCAGATATGATTGTTGAAGGATTACAGTATTATAAAAATAAATTAAATACACACTTTGTATCGAATGTAGATGGTGACCATGTCTCAGAGGTATTGAAAAAGATAAATCCAGAAACTACACTTTTTGTTATTGTATCTAAAACCTTTACAACTCAAGAAACCATAAGTAACGCAAACACAATAAAAGATTGGTTTCTAAGGTCAGCTTCAATATTCGATGTTGCAAAGCATTTTGTAGCGGTCTCAACAAATCTTGAAGCAGTTCATAATTTTGGAATAGATAAGAACAACGTATTTCCTATGTGGAACTGGGTTGGAGGACGTTTTTCATTATGGTCTTCAGTTGGACTATCGATTAGTTTAGCAGTTGGATTCAACAACTTTAAAGATTTATTAGATGGTGCAGAGAAGATTGATAAACATTTTCAAAATGCTGATTTTTCAGAGAATATACCCGTTATATTGGCACTAATAAGTGTATGGTATAATAATTTTTTTAATGCTGAAACTGAAGCTATTCTTCCATATACCCAATACTTATCAAAACTTCCAGCTTACTTCCAGCAAGCAATTATGGAAAGTAATGGAAAAAGTATAGATAGAAACGGAGATAAAGTAAACTACCAAACAGGTACTATAGTTTGGGGAAGTACAGGGACAAATATGCAACATGCATTTATGCAACTAGTACACCAAGGAACCAAACTAATACCTGCCGATTTTATAGGTTTCCATAGCGCTTTACACGGTTTAGAAGACCACCATAAAAAACTTATGGCAAACTTTAATGCGCAAACGGAAGCATTAGCATTTGGAAAAACTAAAGAAGAAGTACATTTAGAACTAAAAACAGCAGGACTATCTGAAAAGATAAACCAGTTGTTGCCTTACAAGGTGTTTGAAGGAAATAAGCCAAGTAATGCTATAACTTTCGATAAACTTACTCCAGGATCTTTAGGAAAGCTAATTGCTATTTACGAACATAAAATTTTCACACAAGGAATTTTGTGGAATATCTTTTCTTACGATCAATTTGGAGTTGAATTAGGGAAAGAGTTAGCAAAAAAGATGCTAAAGGAAATGTAAAATATTGTATTTATTTTTTGGGTTAATTAAGATTTAAAACAGAAAACATATTCGCTAAACACAAATTATAAAAAGTAAAGTACTGTTATTCAGTGTTTTGATTATTTTTTATAATTTATATAAATCCTTAAAATGTTGTTAAAAGTTAACGTTAAGTTAATATTTGAGCTATTAAAAAGACGGAATTTTGCTGCGTTTCTAATAACAATATAAAAGGACAATGAAAAATTTCAAAAATTTATTATTAATGTCGCTGTTTTTAATAACAGCTACAGTTTTTGGTCAAGGGGTTACTACATCCTCTATATCAGGAAAAATAACAGATAGTGCTGGGGAGTCACTACCTGGAGCTAATATATTAGCAATTCATACACCATCAGGAACTAAGTATGGTGCTTCTACTGATTTTGACGGTTTCTTTAGAATCTCAAACATGAGAACAGGTGGACCATATAAGATCTCAATTTCTTTTGTAGGTTTTCAACCAGTTGAGCAAAGCAACATATATTTAACGTTAGGTCAGTCTAGAAAATTTAATGTTTCTCTTAACGAAGAGTCTAATGCCTTAGATGAAGTTGTAATTACAGCTCAAAGAGATGGTTTGATCGACGGTAATAAAACAGGATCTGAAACAACAATTGGAAAAAGAGAGATTGCTACTTTAGCATCTGCTTCACGTTCAATTGCAGATTTCGTAAGATTAACACCTCAAACACAAATCTCTGAAGGAGATGATGGGTTTTCAATTTCTATTAGTGGTCAGAATAACAGATACAATTCTATCTATATCGATGGTGCAATTAATAATGATGTATTTGGTTTAGCTGGTTCAGGAACGAATGGTGGACAAACAGGAGTTAGTCCTTTTTCAATCGATGCAATTGAGCAGTTTCAAGTAAACATCGCTCCTTTTGATGTTAAACAATCAGGTTTTACTGGTGGTGCAGTTAACGCAATTACTAGATCAGGAACAAATAATATTGAAGGATCTACATATTTCTTCTTAAGAAATGAAAAATTAGCAGGTAAAACACCAGCAGAAATTGCAGGAGGTAATACTAGAGAAAGATTAGGAGAATTTACATCTACAACTTATGGTGTAAGAGTTGGTGGTCCAGTTATCGAAGATAAATTATTCTTCTTCGTAAACTACGAAAAGCAAGATGAAGAAACACCACAACCTTTTGAAATCTCAAGATATAGAGGTAATTCTTCTGTTGCTGATATCGAAAGATTAAGAAACTTTACATCTACAACTTACGGTTTTAACATTGGAAATTTCGATGGAACAAAGCGTACTTTAAATAGTGATAAGTTTACAGCTAAAATTGACTGGAATATTAATGAAAAGAATACGTTATCATTAAAGCATAGTTATGTTGGTGCTGAAAACTTAGAAGCAAGAAATTCAAGTGCTAACCGATTAGGTTTTTCAAGTGGTTCTGAATTTTTTAAAACGAACACAAACTCTAGTTCATTAGAGTGGAATTTACAAGGAGATAAATTTGCAAACAGTCTTCTTTTAGGATACACAAGAGTAAGAGATGATAGAACACCAGAAGGAAATCCATTCCCTTCAGTTTTTATCGGAGACGGTTTAAACCCATTCTCTTTCCAAGGTTTATTATTTGGATCTGAGCCATTCTCTACGGCTAACTTATTAAATAGTGATGTATTTACATTTACTAACAATTTTGAAATATATTCAGGAAGACACACAATAACGATAGGTACGCACAATGAGTTTTCAAGTGTTAAGAATTTATTTTTTCCAAATAATTACGGGAAATATTTTTTTAATAGTGTAGATGATTTCATTAATGACAATGCATTTAGATATGAAAGAAGTTATTCTTTATTAAGTCCAGGAGCTGGAGACACATCTTCGGGTGCTGCTGAATTTAACGTAAATCAGTATGGAGCTTACATTCAAGACGAAGTTGATTTTACAGATAACTTAAAAGTAACTGCAGGTTTACGTTTCGATGTTCCAGTATGGAAAACAGGAGCAGCAAATAATGATTTCAATACAAGAACTATTCCTTTATTAGAAGCTGCTGGTAAAGATTTTAAAGGAGCAAGAGTAGGAAAAGCAGTTTCTACAAAATTATTTATCTCTCCAAGAGTTGGATTCAATTGGAATGTAGAAGGGAAATCTAAAACTCAAATTAGAGGTGGATTTGGAATCTTTACATCAAGACTTCCTTTGGTATGGCCAGGAGCTACGTATAATAATAATGGTATTACTAGTGGTTTTACTCTTTTAGATTCACGATTTGATAACATATCATTTAATCCAAATGTAAATAGCCAGCCAGTTGATGATGCCATTCCTGGAACAGGTGAATTAGGAGGTCAGGTAGATTTATTTGCACCAGACTTTAAATTACCACAAGTTGTAAAGTATAACTTTGCTGTAGATCAGAAGTTACCATATGGAGTAACATTGTCTGCTGATTTTGTTTACAATGATAACCTTAACGCTATTTACTACGAGAATTTAAATATCGAAGGACCAGTAGGAAGTTTAATAGGTGCAGATACAAGACCAGTGTATTCAAGAAACCGAATTGATGGAAAATATAGAGACGTTTTCTTGGCATCTAATACAGATCAAGGTGACTCTTGGAATGCTTCTTTCACAGCTAGAAAAAACTTTAGAAGTGAGTTAGTTGACGTTTTTGCTTCTGCTACTTATTCTTATGGTGACTCTAGAGCTATTTTCGATGGAACTTCTTCTCAGAATAGTTCTCAGTGGAGAAATCAACAAACTGTTAATGGTAAAAACTCTAACTTACCACTAACTAGATCTGATTTTTCTCAAGGACATAGAGCTTTAGCTAATGTTAGTACTGAGTTTAAATGGAATGAGAACTTCAAAACTACAATAGGTTTATTCTATGATGGAACTCAAGGAACACCATTTTCTTATACGTATGGAAGTTCAGGACGTAGAGTATTACTTAATGATAACTCTAGAGATAATGCTTTATTTTATATACCAGCTTCTGCTTCAGAAATCAACTTAGTTGATATTGTAGATAGTGGTTCAGGTACAATAATTAGTTCAGCCGCTGATCAGTGGACTGCATTAGATAACTATATTGAAAATAATGAATACTTAAGAAATAGAAGAGGTAGATATGCAGAAAGAAACGGAGATAGAGGAAGATGGAGTCATGTTGTTGACTTAAAGATATTACAAGATTTTTCTATCAAAGCTTTTGGTAAAAAACATACATTACAGTTAAGTGCTGATATCTTTAACTTTACAAATCTATTAAACAAAGAATGGGGAGTAAGATATTTTAATGGGTCTAATGTGAACCTTGCAAATGTTGTTAATAGGAGTGGTTCTGTAACGCCAGAATTTACTTTTGATCCAAATAATTTACCGAGAATAAATCAAATTGACGATAGAGGAATTCAATCTTCAAGATGGCAAGCTCAAGTAGGAATTAGATATATATTCAATTAAGAATAAATTTAATTTATAAAAAAAAGAAACCACCTCAAACGAGGTGGTTTTTTTCGCTATAAAAGCTGTATTTTTGTTCCATAAATCTTATTCATCATGATGAAAACAATACATTCATACTGGGCATATATAGTTTTAGCCATTTTAATTTTTACTGTGATAAACGCAATCTTAGGGTTACTTCAGAAAAAAGAATTTACTCATAAAGATTTCCGTTTAGGGTTATTCACGCTAATTACATCACACGTCCAGTTGTTAATAGGTTTAGGATGGTATTTTATGTCTCCTTGGTATAAATCTATGAAAGCAAACGGAATAGATGCTTCTAACAGGTTATTAGCTGTAGAGCACCCTACCGTAATGATTTTAGCAATTGTATTGATAACAATCGGATGGTCGAAACACAAAAAAGAAGTTAAAAGTGAATCAAAATTTAAGAAATTTGCCATATTCTATGGTTTGGGATTAGTATTAATCTTGTCAAGAATACCTTGGTCAAACTGGTTTTAAATATATTAATTCCCGCATGTGCGGGAATATTTTTTTATAGTACATGAAAATCATAAGTTATATATTATCCTCTATCTTTGGATTAGTCTTTTTCTTGATTTTATTAATTTTTCATCCTATTCAATGGTTGTGCGTAAATGTTTTCGGTTATGAGGCACATAAGTGGTCTGTAGATACTTTAAACTGGTTTCTAGTAAAGAGTTTACTTATTTTAGGTATTCCTGTGCATTTTAAAAAAGAACATGATATTCCAGAAGGAGAAACCATAATATTTGCATCTAATCACCAAAGTATGTTCGATATACCACCTATTATATGGTATTTAAGAAAACATCATCCTAAATTTGTTTCTAAGATAGAATTGGGTAAAGGTATACCTAGTATTTCTTATAATCTAAGACACGGAGGAGCAGCATTAATTAACAGGAAAGATAGGCTACAGGCGTTAAAAGAGTTGATTACTTTTTCCAAAAGGATTCATAAGAATAAATGGTCTGCAGTTATTTTTCCAGAAGGAACCAGAAGTAGAGATGGACATCCTAAGAAGTTTGCTACTGGCGGATTAAAAAGTATTATTTCGTATAATAAAGAAGCATACATAGTTCCTATTACTGTAAATAACTCTTGGAAAATTTTCAAATATGGAAAATTCCCTTTTGGTATTTTTAGTCCATTACAAGTAGAGGTTCACGCACCAGTTCATTTGAAGAATAAAGATGTAGACGAAGTATTACACAACGTAGAAGAACAGATAAAAAGTAAAATCAATGTCGGTACATAACATTAGAAAAGAAGTAATGAAAACCTTGGAAAAAAAAATCCATGGTTTTGTAGAAGAGTATTTAATACCTACAGAAAAGATTTGGCAACCAACAGACTTCCTTCCGAATTCTCAAAGCGACTCTTTTATAGAAGAAGTTAAAGAAATTCAAGAAATATCAAAAGAGTTACATGACGATTTTTGGGTTGTATTAGTAGGAGATACCATAACAGAAGAAGCACTACCAACCTATGAGTCTTGGTTGATGGATTTAGATGGAGTTACTCAAGATCCAGACAATGGATGGGCAAAATGGGTAAGAGCATGGACAGCAGAAGAAAACAGACACGGAGACGTTTTAAATAAATATTTATACTTGTCAGGTAGGGTTAATATGAGAGAAGTTGAGATCTCAACACAACATTTAATTGCTGATGGTTTTGATATAGGAACATCTACAGATCCTTATAAAAACTTTGTTTATACAAGTTTTCAAGAATTAGCAACTTATGTTTCGCATAACAATGTAGCTAAAATAGCACGTAAAAAAGGACATAAATTGTTAGGTAAAATGTCTAAGATCATTGCAGGTGATGAAATGAGACATCATAAAGCATATACTGCTTTTGTTAGCGAAATATTTAAAGTAGATCCTAGTGAAATGATGTTAGCTTTTGAGCAAATGATGCGATATAAGATTGTTATGCCAGCAATGCATTTAAGAGAGTCTTTTAATGAGAAAGGAAGCTTATTTGATGATTTTTCGGCTGTTGCTCAACGATTAGGCGTATACACAGGCTTTGATTATGTAGACATTCTTAGAAAACTAAATCAAACTTGGGAAATAGATAAAATTACTGGGTTAACTTCAGAAGCTGAAAAAGCTAGAGATTACCTAATGAAACTTCCAGATAGAATGTACAGAATTACAGAGCGAATTGTGATCCCTGATACTGACTTTAAATTCAAATGGATGATACAACCATAAAACAAAAGAGCCGAAATAATATCGGCTCTTTTGTTTTTTAAAGTTTTTTGATTAAAGGCAATGTTTTTATTGGATAATAAAAGAATCCTTATCATTTAGAAAACCTAACTTACTTCTTGTGATATTTTGTTCATTCTTATCAAGTTCTACAGAAATGACACATGAGACTTCATTATTGATTTCAGTTATGTCATTACCTAATGCGTCATAAATTACAGAATGCCCCACATATTCGTAGTCGTTTCCGTCTTTACCTATTCTATTTACACCTATGGTATAACTCATATTTTCTATAGCTCTTGCTTTTAACAAAGCATCCCAGGCAGCAATTCTTTTTTTAGGCCAACTAGCTATGTAAATTAAAAGATCGTAATCTTCCTGGTTCCTAGCCCAAGCAGGAAAACGTAAATCATAACAAATTAAAGGGCATATTTTCCAGCCCTTATAATTGAGAATAACTTTTTTATTTCCTGCTGTAAACGTTTTATGTTCATTAGCTAGTGTAAATGTGTGGCGTTTATCATAATGTTTAAATTCACCTGAAGGATACATGAAAATTAATCTGTTAAAATAGAGACCGTCTTCTTCAATAATAATGCTTCCAGTAATAGCACAATCCTTTGAAATTGCAATTTTCTGCATCCACTGTACTGTTCTTCCTGAAATGTCTTCTGCCAGTACCTTTGCATTCATAGAAAACCCTGTGGTAAACATTTCTGGTAAAATAATAAGATCAATATCGCTACTAATTGTTTTAATCTTTTCTTCAAAATTATTAAGATTTGCCTTAGTATTTTCCCAAACCAAATCAGACTGAATAAAAGAAACCTTTAATGTATCCATAATTATAAAATTAAAAAGTAATCCAACACCTTAAGTCGGAAGCAATCAAAAATAATAGAATTATTGTATTTTCGAAGTCTGAAAGCCACAAATTACTCCATACAACTTTCAAGAGTTACAACAAAGCATGCAAACATTCATTGAAGAAACTATTCAAGATATTATAAAAACTACAAATTCATTTGAAGATGTAACTCTTATTTTACCCTCTAAACGTGCGGGTGTTTTTGTGAAAAGAGCTTTTCAACGTAATGGACTAGTGGGTTTTTTACCTGAAATCTTAAACATAGAAGAATTTATTGAAGAAGTTTCAGGATTAAGAAAAATAGATAGCATTCAACTCTTATTTTATTTTTATGGAATTTATAAAGAGCATGAAGAAAACCCAGATACGTTTGATACCTTCTTCTCTTGGGCTTTTACTGTATTGCAAGATTTTAATGAAATCGATCAACATTTAGTAAAAGCTAAAGAAGTTTTCATGTACATAAGAGATGTGGAACGATTAAAAAAATGGTCAGTCAAAGGCACTTTCAAAGAGACTGAGTTAATGAAAGATCATTTTTCATTCACTGAGAAATTAGATGTTTTTTATGAAAAACTATATCAATTTTTACTGAAGAATAAGATTGGATACCAAGGATGTATTTACAGAGAAGCCACCAAGAATATTGAGAATTATGCACAAGAAAATAGTGATAAGAAATTCTTCTTTATAGGGTTTAATGCGTTGAATAAATCGGAAGAATTGCTGTTTAAAACAATGCTAATGTCTGCAAATACTCAGGTTTACTGGGATATTGATGAGCAATTTTTACAATCTAATCATCAAGCAGGAACATTCATAAGAAAATATAAAACATCATGGAAGTATTATCAGAAAAATGAATTGAAAATAGTTAGTAATACATTTTCTGAGGATAAGAATATTCATTTAATTGGAGCTGCTAAAAACAGTCTTCAAGCTAAATATGCAGGAGAAGTATTATCAAAATTACCAGATCATAACAATACAGCATTAATATTGTCTGACGAGACATTGTTACCTATAACCTTAAATTCATTACCAAAAAATGTATCGTCTGTAAATATAACCATGGGATACCCATTGAAGGATATGCCTACAACAAGCTTAATCCTATCTATTTTTCAATTATATCTTTCTCAAGAAAAATTACAAAAAGGACAAGAAAACCTTTTCTATTATAAAGATGTGGTAAAATTATTAAAGGAGCCACTAATTCATCGTTTACTTGTAAATGATGAACAATCCATTTCAGATGAAATAACTCAAATAATCTTTAGTCAAAACAGAACATTCGTTTCTCAGGAATTTTTGAGTTCTTTTTTAAAGAATCAATCTTCGGAAACTCAAACCATAATAACAACACTGTTCAATCCATACAGTAATATAAACGAATTCTTTCAAAGGATACTCTACATAATTAACGTTATTAAAGACAAAGTAGAAGGTCTTGAAAAAGAATTTTTATTTCGCTATTTCACTGCATTTACTCAGTTACAGAATTTTCAATATGAATTAAATTACTTTGCAAGTTTAAAAATAGTATACCAGTTTTTTAGGCAGCTTATAGCTTCAGAAAGTATTTCATTTCAAGGAGAACCTTTACAAGGATTACAGTTAATGGGAATGTTGGAGACCCGTTTATTAGATTTTGAAAATATCATATTAACATCGGTAAATGAAGGAATTCTTCCAGCAAATACAAACCAAGTTTCCTTTATTCCTTTTGATGCAAAAGTTGAATTCGGCTTGCCTACCTATAAAGAAAAAGATGCAATATTTTCATATCACTTTTTTAGATTACTACAACGTGCTAAAAATGTTTATTTAATTTATAATACAGAAAACGATTCTTTTGGAGGAGGTGAAAAAAGTAGATTCATTACACAACTAGAATTACTGAAAGAAGGTATAAAGACTAAAATAATTAGCGCTAGAGTAACCATTAACGAGACCAAATTAGAAGAAATAGCTAAAACAGAAGCAGTACAAAATAAGTTAAAAGAACTCGCAGAAAAGGGAATATCACCATCAACTATTGGGAATTATTTATACAATCCAATAGCTTTTTATAAAAAGAAAATCTTAAAGATTAAAGAATTTGATGCTCTTGAGGAAGAAGTTGCATTTAATACCTTAGGAACTGTTGTACATGAGACATTAAAAGACTTGTATGAACCTACTATAGGAAGGTTATTAACACTTGAGAGTATTGATAAAATGAAGACCTATGTAGAAACCTATGTAAAGAAATACTTTAAAGAATATTTCAAAAATGGCGATATAACTACAGGTAGAAACCGCTTAATTTATGAAGTAGCCATACGATTTGTATTTAATTTTTTACAACAAGAAAGCGCTATTATTGCCAATAGTAATAATCAGCTTAAAGTATTAGAAGTAGAGAAAGATTATGAAGCCTTTATTGATGTTGATGGATTAGATTTTCCAATTAAAATTAGAGGACAAGTAGATAGAGTTGATGAATTAAACGGAGTCTTGAGAATTATTGATTACAAAACAGGTTTAGTGAAAGAATCAGACTTAAAAGTTGCTAATCTTGAAGAGATACAGGATTTTAAATACAGTAAAGCAATACAAGTATTGTTATACACATACATGTACACACAAAACGTAACACTAGAAGCAGACAAACAGATTCAAGCAGGAATTATCTCATTTAAGAATTTAAAGAGTGGTTTTCTAAAGCTAAACTTTTCAGACAAATATAGAGGGCAAGATTATACTGTAACTCCAGAAAAAATAGAAGAGTTTATAGATCAGATGAAGGTGTTAATATTGGAGATATATAATCCTGAAATACCTTTTAAAGAACCTGTTGAATTACCTTTTTAGTTTTTACAATATGTATTGTTTTGTAGTATTACGAAGAAATTTATAGTTCTTACTTAAAGTAAACGTTTTCGTTATAAAATTAATTAAATACACATTTTTAGGAGGATTTTTCTAATTTAGAATAATTATTTTTGTTAGATCAAAATGAAAAAGCAAATACCTAAAAATAGAACCCATTAAATGAAAACAATCAACGATTTTAATTTTGAAAATAAAAAAGCATTAATCCGTGTAGATTTTAATGTTCCCTTAAATGATCAATTTGAAGTAACAGACGATACACGTATTCAATCAGCAAAACCAACAATTATTAAAATTTTAGAAGATGGAGGTAGTTGTATTTTAATGTCGCATTTGGGGCGTCCAAAAGGAGTTGAAGAAAAATACTCATTACAACATATTGTTAGTACTGTTAAAAGTGTAATAGGTGTACAAGTAAAATTTATAAACGATTGTGTAGGTGAAACTGTTGAAGAAGCTGTAGCAAATTTAGCAAGCGGTGAAATTTTATTATTAGAAAATTTACGTTTTCATTCAGAGGAAAAATCAGGAGATATAGATTTTGCAGAGCGACTTTCAAAGTTAGGGGATGTGTATGTAAATGATGCATTTGGGACAGCGCATAGAGCACACGCATCTACAGCAGTAATTGCTCAGTTTTTCCCTGAAAACAAATGCTTTGGTACATTACTATCTAAAGAGATTGAAAGTATTGACAAAGTTTTAAATAACTCAGAAAAACCAGTTACTGCAATCTTAGGAGGAGCTAAAGTGTCTTCTAAAATAGGTGTTATTGAAAATATAATCGATGCAGTTGATCATATTATTATCGGTGGAGGAATGACATTTACATTTGTAAAAGCATTAGGTGGAACAATTGGTAACTCGCTAGTTGAAGAAGATAAACTAGAACTAGCGCTGAATATTTTAGAGCAGGCAAAAGAAAAACACACACAAATTCATTTACCAGTAGATGCAGTAATAGCAAATAACTTTGCAAATGGTGCAGATACTCAGATCGTAAATACTAATGAGATTCCAGAAGGTTGGATGGGACTGGATGTTGGGCCAAAGACCTCTGAAAAATTTGCTGAAGTAATAGCAAACTCTAAAACTATCTTATGGAACGGTCCTCTAGGCGTATTCGAAATGGAAAATTTCTCGAAAGGAACAATCGCTTTAGGAAATGCTATTGATGCAGCAACTAGAAAAGGAGCCTTTTCACTTGTTGGAGGAGGAGATTCGGTAGCAGCTGTAAAACAGTTCGGATTTGCAGATAAAGTGAGTTATGTTTCTACAGGAGGCGGTGCAATGTTAGAGAGCCTAGAAGGGAAAACGTTACCAGGAATCGAAGCAATCCTTAATTAAGACAAAGCTTTATCAATTTTAAAATAAATCATCATTATTTAAATACTGTCTACGCTAGTATAAAATTTTATAACTGAATCAAATGAAGTACACAAAATTATCAAATACCGATGTAGAGGTTTCTAAGATATGTTTAGGAACGATGACATGGGGAAATCAAAACTCAGAAAAAGAAGGTTTTGAGCAAATGGATTATGCATTAGAAAGAGGAGTTAATTTTTTTGATACCGCTGAGTTATATTCAGTACCAGCAACCCCAGAAACCTATGGAGCCACGGAGAAAATTATAGGAAACTGGTTTAAAAAAACTGGAAATAGAGATAAAGTAGTTTTGGCGTCTAAAATTGCAGGAGGTGGAGCGTATACAGCACATATAAGATCAGGTGGTTTTACTAAAAATAATATAGCAGAGGCTATTGAAGGTAGTTTGAAAAGGTTACAGACAGATTATATAGATTTATACCAATTACATTGGCCAGACCGTGGAGTAAATTGCTTTGGTGTTCGTGATTATCCTTATCAAACAGCCACTAAAGAAGCTGAAGATCATTTGGAAATTTTAGAAACACTACAAGATTTTATGAAACAAGGAAAGATAAAGCATGTAGGTTTATCTAACGAAACTCCTTGGGGAACGATGAAATACTTACAGGCTTCAGAACAACATAATTTACCAAGAATGTCTACCATTCAAAATTCATATTCATTAATACATCGTGCATATGAATATGGAATGTCTGAGGTTTCTTTACGGGAAAATATAGGTTTATTAGTGTACTCACCATTAGCACAAGGTGTTTTATCTGGTAAATATTTAAATGGAGGAAAACCAGAAGGAGCTAGAGGAACCCTATTTCCACGTTTTATTTCACGATACATGGGTGAGGGTTCTCAAAAAGCGGTAGAAGCATATCAGCAATTAGCTGAAAAGCACGAATTAACATTATCTCAATTAGCATTAGCTTACATCAATCAATTACCATTTGTAACCAGTAATATTATTGGAGCAACTAAAATGGATCAACTTAAAGAAAATATAGATTCTATTAATATTGAATTATCTGATGAAGTATTAGAAGGAATAGAAGCTATACATGCTAGGATTCCAAATCCAGCGCCTTAGACCAACTTTTTTAATAGAAATTACATAATTAAAAAGCCGGAGTGAAATTTCACTCCAGCTTTTACTTTTTTATCTATACAGCTTTTAAACTTTTTAATATCCAACTTTTTCTCGCACACGTTGTAAAACATCCTGAGCAACCTTTTTAGCCTTTTCAGCACCTACAGCTAAAGCTTCATCAATCTCATGACGATTTTCCATATAATGATTATATGTTGTTCTAACATCAGCGAATTTATCTACGATTAGTTCGTATAAAGCTTGTTTTGCATGACCGTAACCATAATTACCACCTTCATAATTAGCACGCATTTCAGCAATTTGGTTATCAGTAGCTAATAACTTATACAATGCAAATACATTATCGGTATCTGGGTCTTTTGGGTCTTCTAAAGGAGTACTATCCGTTTGAATTCCCATAATTTGCTTACGTAACTTCTTGTCTGGTAAAAAAATATTAATTACGTTATCACGAGACTTACTCATCTTCTCACCGTCAGTTCCTGGAACTAGTTTAGTGTTCTCTTGAATTTTTGCTTGCGGTGCAATTAACGTTTCTCCTACAGCATTATTAAACCTATTTGCAACATCTCGAGACATTTCTAAATGCTGTAATTGATCTTTACCTACAGGAACGATTTCAGCATCATATAATAAAATATCAGCAGCCATTAGCATAGGGTAAGTGAATAACCCAGCATTTACATCAGAAAGTCTATCAGCTTTATCTTTAAAACTATGTGCTAATGTCAAGCGTTGGTATGGAAAGAAGCAAGTTAAATACCAAGTAAGCTCAGTAACTTCAGGGATATCACTTTGACGATAAAAAACAGTTTTAGAGATATCGATACCACAGGCAAGCCAAGTAGCAGCTGTGCTATAAGTATTTTCTCTCAATTGTTTTCCATCCTTTATCTGTGTTAGCGAATGCATATCAGCAATGAATAAAAATGATTCATTTTCTGGCTGATTCGCCATTGCTACAGCAGGTAAAATAGCTCCTAATAAGTTTCCTAAGTGAGGAGTTCCTGTACTTTGTACACCAGTTAATATCCTAGACATCTGTTTTTTCTTTTTAAACTATCTTTAGAACTAATAGTCTTTTTTAGTAATGTTAAAATTTAGGGAAACAAAAGTAACGTTTAAATCTATCAAACAAAAGAAATTACTACATTAGCCCTTATGAAGTATATAAAAATACCCTTTTTATTGATTTGGCGCGCTTGGTTTTACATCCTAGTATTTGCAACAATAATTATTTTATCTCCGGTATTATTAGTACTAACATCAAGTGAAAAATTGTATCCAGCTTTCTGGAAAGTAGTACGAGTATTTTCCTATATACTAATCTATGGAATGGGTTTTAGACTCAAGATTGAAAAGGAAGAACATGCAGATAGAAATAAAAGTTATGTTTTCTGTGCAAACCATACTTCTTTTTTCGACATCTGGCTAATGTGTGTGTTGAATAAAAATCCTATTGTTTTTGTAGGAAAAAAAGAGTTAGTTAAAATTCCTGTATTTGGGTTCTTTTACAAGAGAGTTGTAATAATGGTTGATAGAGGAAACGCTGAAAGTAGAAGAAGGGTATACAGTATGGCAAAACAACGATTAACAAATGGAACAAGTGTTGCTATTTACCCAGAAGGATTAGTGCCAGAAGAAGAGATAGTTTTAGCACCTTTTAAAAATGGAGCTTTTAGCTTGGCGATACAACATCAAATTCCAATAGTTCCTCAAGTGTATTTTGATTGTAAGCGTTTTTTTTCTTGGAATGTTTTTAAAGGCGGTCCTGGAGTTTTAAGAGCAAAACAGTGTAGGTTTATACATACAAATGGACTTGAAGTACATGACAGAAAAAAAGTAAAAGAAGAAACATTTAATCTTATTTATAATGAATTGCTTAACGATAAGCAGTATATGCTAGATACCAATAATGCAAAAAATAAAACTTAATATACAATGAATTCATACGGTGACAAAGAAGAACGACTTAATATTCTTACACATGCTTTTGGTTTTGTGTTAAGTATTATCGCATTACCTTTTTTAATTGCTAAATCATTTTACTATGAAGGTTTTTGGAAGCAAGCAAGTTTTATTATTTTCGGATTGAGTTTAGTTACATTATATGCAGCATCTACTTGGTACCATAAAGAGAAAAACATTAGAAAAAGAGCAAGATTAAAAGTTTTTGATCATGCAGCAATTTATATTTTAATAGCAGGAAGTTATACACCATTTTGCATCGTAGCATTACAGTCAAAATTAGGATGGTACATGTTTATTATTGTCTGGACTTTCGCTCTTGTAGGTGTAGCTTTTAAATTATTTTTTACAGGAAAGTTTAAACATATTTCTACTGCAATGTATGTTTTTATGGGGTGGTTAGTAATGTTTTTTATAAATCCACTACTTAAAAGTCTTTCTGAGGAAGGAGTTTTTTATTTGATTTTAGGTGGAGGATTTTATACGGTTGGAGCTATTTTTTACTCTATAAAAAAGATACCCTATAATCACGCTACATTTCACGTGTTTGTTTTATTAGGAAGTTTTTGTCATTTCTGGGCTATTTACAATTTGTAACACTAACATACTTTTATATGATGGTTTTGTAGTAGATTATGAAGTAACGTTACCAATCTTTAAAAGGCAATTTACTTAAATTAGAATTATAATATTTTACTTGGCCAGTTACTTCTAAACCTAGCCATTCTGGTTTTTCAAAAACTTCAGATTCATCAGATAACTCTATTTCAGCAACTAGTAAACCTTTGTTATCTCCAAAGAACTCATCAACTTCAAAAGTATATTTATCTTTTTTGATTAAATAACGATATTTTTCGATAACTCCTTGTTCACAAAGATCAAATAAATCTTGAGCATCTTTTACTGAAATTTCTTTTTCCCATTCAAATCTAGAAGTACCTGAGGCATTAGATTTTCCTTTGATAGTTAAGAATCCTGCATCATCTTTTAAGCGTACTCTAACTACTCGCTCTTTGTCAGAATTCAAAAAGCCCTGTTTTATGTATACTTTCTTGTATGCTTCTTGCTTGTAGTTTAGGTTCTTTACTAGGAACTTACGTTCAATTTCAATACTCATGATGTAACCTTTCAAATTTGTACGAATGTATCGTTTTTATCGTTATTATTAGATATCTTTGAAGTCCATTATGAAGAAAACAACTACTTTTTTTAGCCTTTTTTTTACACTAATAAGTATAGCTCAAGTTGACTTTAGTAATAATTGGGAAGACTTTTTTTCATACAATAACGTGAAAGACTTTGTAAGTACAGACAACACCATATACGCATTGGCCGATAATGCTGTGTTTACCTATAATTTACAGGATAATGTTATTGAAAAACTATCATCTGTGAATGGACTTTCAGGTGAAAGTACATCAGCTATCCATTATAACGAAACTTACAATAGACTTGTAATAGGGTATGATAATGGACTTGTAGAGATTGTTGATCAAGATGGTGTTATTACTGTTTCCCCTGATATCGTTAATTTTAATCAATCAGGATTAAAACGTATTAATGCTATTTATGAACATGATAATATTTTATACCTAGCAACATCATTTGCTATTATAGCTTACGATATTGAAAAGCTAGAGTTTGGAGATACTTATTTCATAGGAGCTGGGTCCACAAGTATTAATGTAAACGATATAACGGTACTTAACGCTACAATTTATGCAGCAACAGATACTGGTATTTACACAGCAGATATCACCAGTACAAATTTAATAGATGCGGCAAATTGGAGGCTTCGTTTTTCTGGAACTTTTTCAAAAGTAATTACCTTCTCAAATAAGATTTACGCAGTTAGTAATCAGAATGTATTTGAGTTGAGAGGGAGTTTACAAGTAAACAGGCTATCTTTTACAGAAGCTATTGTTAACGTGAAATCTATAAACTCAAGATTAACGGTTGCTTTATCTGATAGTATAATTATTTATGATGAATCTTTAAGTATATTAGGAACAAATTCAGTAAGTAGTGAATTCAATTTTTCTTTAAACACTGGAGGTGTAATTAATGGCACATTATATTTAGCTACATCGGAATATGGAATTTTATCAGGAGCAATTTCATCAGCTTCCTACACAGAAATTCATCCCGAAGGACCGCTGTCAAATGATGTGTTTTCCATAGATGTTCACAACAATAATCTCTGGATAGTTTACGGAGGTTATGATGCTACTTTTACACCCTCTCAAAAACGACAAGGATTTACACATTATAACGGAACAAACTGGATTAACACACCATTCAATGCTGCAAATCCTTTTGGAGATCTTGTAAATGTTACGATTGATAAAACAAAGGATAACACTGTTTTTATTAGCTCTTTTGGAGATACTCCAGAGATTAACACACGATTAACAGGAGGGCTTTATGAGGTTGAAGATGATAATATAAAAAACTTTTACAATAACTTAAACAGTCCTTTAGAGGATTTCTATACAACTAATCCATTACAAACAACCGTAAGAATCTCGGGAACGAGTTTTGATAGGCAAGGTAATCTTTGGGTGGCCAATCTTATCGCTAATTCTAGAATAAAGAAATTAACGCCCACAGGACAATGGAGTAGTTTTGACATAAATGAATTGTACGTAGACAATAAACCAGGAATGGGAGAGATCGCTATAGATAATAGTAGCTCAATTTGGATGACTACAAGAAGAAATGGAGTATTTGTATTTAATGAAAATGGAAATAGAAAATTGGCATTAAACACACAGGCAACAAAAGGAAACTTACCAAATTTAAATTCGCGTACTATTGCCGTAGACAAGAATAATAGGGTATGGATAGGAACACTTTCTGGTTTAGTTGTCTACAGTAACCCATCAAGTATTTTTGATGCAACGGTTTACGATGCTCAACCTGTTATAATTCTCGACGAAGGTATACCAAAGAAGTTATTAGGAGATCAAACTATAAATACAATTGAAGTTGACGGTGCAAATAACAAATGGTTTGGGACTGAAAGTGGAGGAACTATTTATACTAACCCTAATGGACAAAATACGTTGGCTAATTTCAATACTGATAACTCGCCATTACCTTCTAATAAAATTTTAAAAATAGCTGTTGATGAAACTACTGGAAAAGTATATTTTGCGACAGATAAGGGTATTGTAGTCTATAATAGTAACGTTGCTCCTTTTGGAGACGAATTAGGAGAGGTATATGCTTATCCTAATCCCGTATTACAAAACCATAATATGGTAACCATAGATGGGAGAAATGGAACAAATTTACCTAAAGGAACAAATGTAAAGATTGTGGATGTTGCAGGAAATTTAGTATATGAAACAAATGTAGTTGAAGGGCAACAAGTACAAGGAGGTAAGGTAGTATGGGACAAGCGTAATTTAGCCGGACAAAAAGTAGTATCTGGTATTTATATTGTGCTATTGTCTACAGATGATGGAAGTGAAACATCAACAACAAAAATAGCAATCATAAATTAAGATGGCAGCGATTACTACCAAAGCTATTGTTGTAAGAGCGATAAAGTTTGGAGACACAAGTTTGATAGTGAAATGCTTTACCAAAGACGATGGTGTTAAATCATACCTTTTACGAGGTGTTTTGAAATCTAGAAAAGGAAAGCTCAAGGTAGCCTACTTTCAACCATTAACCCAATTATTAATTACTGCGAATCATAATTCAAAAGGAACTCTTAACACAATTAAAGAAGCACATGTAATTCATCCATATGAAAGTATTCCTTTTTCTGTGGTAAAGCAAGCGATTATCATGTTTTTATCTGAAGTGCTTTCATGTATCATTCAAGAAGAGGAAGAAAATATTCCTTTGTACGATTATGTAGAAGCGTCTTTAATTTGGCTAGATACACATAACTCGGTAGCGAACTTCCATTTGTTGTTTTTACTAAATCTATCACGTTTTTTAGGTTTTTATCCCGACATATCTAATAAGGAATTAAATGGATTTAACTTATTAGAAGGAAACTTTACAACGTCTATACATGATAAATTAATAGTAGTAGAATCGCAATTAGCATCCTTTAAAAAGCTCTTAGGCATAAATTTTGATGCAATTCACACAATTTCTTTCTCTAAACAAGAAAGACAAACCATTCTAAAGATCATAATTCGATATTTTGAATTACATTTGGAAGGTTTTAAAAAACCAAGGTCTTTAGACGTTTTAGAAACAGTGTTTGATTAGTTCATGAAGCAGTTATTTTTACTTATTATTTGCATTACTTCGATGAGTCTTTTTGCTCAAAAAATTACCGTTTTCGATATAAAAACAGGTAAGCCAATCGAGGCAGTTGCTATATTTAACTTAAACAAAAATAAATCCGGAGTTACTAACGAAGACGGAATTGTTGATATTTCGAAGTTTTCAGAAGAAACAATCTACTTTTCACACGTATCATATGCTCAATTTTCTTCTAAAAAATCCGAGATCATACAAAATGAGGGTCAGGTATACCTTTCAAAACAATCAGAACAATTAGACGAAGTTGTTGTTTCAGTTTTTAAGAGTGATGCTAAGACAAATCGAATAGCTAAACAGATAGAAGTAATTACTGCACGAGAAATAGAGAAGTTAGCAGCGCAAACTTCAGCAGATGTTTTAGCAAATGTGCCAGGAATTAGAATTCAAAAATCACAGTTTGGAGGTGGAAGTCCTGTGCTTAGAGGTATGGAGAGTAATCGGGTATTATTAGTTGTGGACGGCGTTAGAATGAATAATGCAATATATAGAAAAGGACATTTACAAAATGCCATTACTATAGCGCCAAATATGTTGGATAGAACAGAGATTGTATTCGGTCCGTCTTCTGTTACTTATGGTTCAGATGCCTTAGGAGGGGTAATTCATTATTATACCAGAACACCAAAACTATCAGAAAAAAGAGAAGTAAAAAGTAGTTTTTTCTCTCGATTTGGAACAGTAAACAATGAAATAACAAACCAAGCTTCAGTAGAGTTAAGTTTTCCAAAATGGTCAAGCTTTACAAGTGTTTCTCATAGTGATTTTGGAGACCTAAAAATGGGTAAAAACCGTTCACATGGATTCAGTGATTGGGGTAAAGTAAATTACTATTCTGAAAATATCGAGAGTGTTTTTTCAGAAAACGTATCTGTAAATACAGACCCAAACTTACAGCGTAATACAGGGTACAATCAAACAGATGTTTTACAGAAGTTTTATGTTCCATTATCAAAGAAAACAGATTTAAAAATTAACATTCAATACTCGACTTCCTCAAATATTCCTCGCTTTGATAAGTTGACCGAGTTAAAAGATGATACCGATGTAAGCTCTTTAAAGTTTTCAGAATGGTATTATGGTCCACAAAAACGATTGTTAATATCACCACAATTAACAGTTACACCACAAAAAAAGTGGTTAGATAAAGGAACATTTACCTTTGCGTACCAAAACATACAGGAGAGTAGAATTCAAAGGAAATTTGGTGATTTAGAGCGCTCATATAGAGAAGAAAACGTTGATGTTTACAGTTTAAATGGAGATTTTTCTGTGCCAGTGGCTTTTCATAGAAACTTAAATTACGGATTTGAAATCGCTTACAATGATGTGAAATCTAATTCATTTGGAAAAGAACTAGAGATATTAGATAATAGAGTTGTGGGCTTTACAAGAGATTTTCCTGTACAATCTAGATATCCTGATGGAGGAAGTAGTTATTTAAGCTCGGCTTTATATGTTGATTACAGACAGGACATTTCAAAAAAGTCAACCTTAAACTCTGGTATACGATTAACCAATACGCATTTGCAAGCAAAATGGATTGACGATACGTTTATAACACTACCAAATTCTGATATTAGCTTAAATAACACTGCACTAACGGCTACATTAAGCTACGTTTATAAACCGGTGAAAGGTTGGCAGATAAATACAGTATTATCTTCAGGTTTTAGATCGCCTAATATAGATGATGTAGGAAAAGTACGCGAAAAGAATGGAAACGTTACGGTGCCAAATATTGATTTGAAACCAGAGCACGCATATAGTGGGGAAGTTGGGTTTCAGAAATATTTTAACAATAGAAAATTTAGACTAGGAGCTAATGTATATTATACGCTGCTAGCGAATTATATTTATCGAGATAATTTTGAGCTGAATGGAAGTGCTTCAGTAACATACGATAATGAAGTGGGTAGTGCTGTAGCGAATGTTAACAGAGGAAACGCCTACATAACGGGTTTTACAGTAAATTATCTAGGAAAATTACATAAAAATTGGTCTACTTTAGGTTCAGTAACCTATACAAAAGGAGAAACATACGATACTAACGAACCAATGTCATCTATACCACCTCTGTTTGGTAATTTTGAAGTTAATTATATAAATGAAAAAGTAGAAGCTGGAATTAATTTTCGCTTCAATGCAAAAAAAGATATAAAAGATTTTAATATAAACGAAGCAATCGATAACCACGTACAAACTCCTATCGTTAATGTTAATGCTACTAACGAAGAAGATAAGTATTTTGGTTCTCCTAGTTGGAGTACAGTGGGTTTGTTTGGAAGATATAGATTGAGCGATAATTTTAAGCTCTTAGGACGTCTTGATAATATATTTGACGAACACTACAAAGAGTTTGCTTCGGGAGTTTCAGCACCAGGAAGAAATATGTCCTTGAGTTTAATTGTTAATTTTTAGCAACACATAAATATGATTAATTTATTTAAAGTAGTTAGTTTTTTAGAAGGAGTATCTTATGTTCTACTGTTATTCATTGCTACTCCAATCAAATACTTACAAGGAAATCCAGAATACGTAAGACTATTAGGAATGCCTCATGGGTTTTTATTCATAATCTATATAATTTTAGCTTACATACTTAAATTTGAGTTACGATGGAGTGCTAAAGATTTTACGATTGTTTGTTTGTTGTCTCTCATTCCTTTCGGAACTTTCTTTGTAGGGAAATACCTAAAAAAAGCATAATTTGATTATGCTTTTAATCGAGTAATGTTATTCCAAAAATAAATCGATCTTCTTTAATGCCGTTAAAACGCGATTGTACATAATCAACTCTCAAAAAGCGCCATTTACCCCAGCCGATATTATCTAGTCCAATGTTGTACTCACTGTAAGGTTTTCTATCACCAGAAAAGTAGCCTTTAGCACCAATAACAGTATGGAAATTTAGCTTATTTAGTAATGGTATTTTATTCAATAAAAATCCTTCAAAATTGTGCTGTGTGTGTAATTCTGCATACCTATCGTTAGTACTAAATTGATAGTAAGGCATTATAGCAAAACTATTCAACCTGTCTGACGAACCAAAATCTATTTGATTTGCTAATGGATGATAAAAATCCATAAAAGGAATAGCTTTCTGATCTAAAAATAAACCTCCACGTACATTATAAGCAAATGAACCTAAGTTACTTATTGTGAAACTTTGTTGCATTTTAGAGAATAATAAATCTGAGTGTAATGTGTTATTTCCAGAGCCAAACGTTTTCTGATAACCAACTGTTATAGTAGGAAACTTCCTGTTAGTTACTGTAAACCTCGAATTTGGATAACTCACGTACTTACTACCAAAATTGATTCGCGTAGCTACACTAGCTTTAAAAATGGAATGTTTATTAAATATAGGTGAAGTACTAAAGTTGTTTATAGGGTTATTGGTTTGGTAAGTTCCGTTTCTATTAAAAAATGAATAGTCAGTTGTATTCGATAAAGGCTTTCTATTCGCATATTCTAAATTAGAGAATAACCTAACACCTATACCTAAATCCTTCGAGAAATTAATTTTAGCAAATGTTTTTTGAAAAAATTTAGCGTAGTTTTCTTTTGTAAATAAAGAATATATACTGTTGTACAAAGGGCTTATTTGATTTCGCTCATCAAACTGAGAGATATTATTTCCTCCAGAAATAGATAATAAAGGTTTGTCGAAATTATTCCAACGTTTATTGAAATAAACTGAAGGTCTTAGTTTTTTATCAGAAAAACCATAATTCAAATTAGTTCCAACATTCCATCTGTTTCCTTTGTCGTTAACTCTTTTTGAAAAAGAAAATTTAAGAGATGTATTGAATCCTTGTACTGTATTAAATCCGATATTTTGTAATAATCCATCGTAATTAAAGCGCCATTTTTGGTAGGTGTTTTCGTAACTGTAACCTAATATAGGTGCTATTAAACCAAACTTATTATTCTTAGTATCTATAGAGTCGAGATATTTTTTAGACTTTCTTAATACCTTAATACTATCCTTTACAACATAATCTTTTTGTTCCTCAGTTGTTAACGGTACACTTCTAATAAGCTTCCAATATGTGCTATCTTTTTTTGTTGCTTCTTCCTTAAAAGATAAGATTTCTTTTCCGAAAGTAGTACTTGAAAATTCAGGTTTGAAGTTATAATTGGCATAAGATGCCGAGAATCTACCATTAACATTAAACCCAAATAGCCCTACTTTAAAATCTATTGTTTGCAATGTAAGCGCCCAAATTTGTGAAGAGCCATCAAAATTATAATTTTGTTTGATATGTAAAATATCTATGGCAGGGTTGTTAATTTGTTCACCAGTAACCGTTAAGTCTGCGCCATAAACAGCCCAATCATCCTCAACAATATATAAATAGCCACCAAAAACACGATCATTTTCACGTTTAGGGATCAATTTTATTTTGTTAATAAGCTTACCATTATTACTGTAAAAACCACCTTCTAGTTTAAACTTATAATATCCAAAAGCATAGTCAGAAATAGGTGAAAATAATTGTGCATCAGCTATTGGAACGGAGTTTTTATACAGATCAAAATTTACGTCAGCTGCTCTATTAAAAGAGATTCCATTATCTTTTCCACTAACTTTAGAGGCCACGATTACTTCTTTGAAGTTGGCAGGTTTTTTCTGATATTTTATTTTGGATACCGTCTCAGATAGATAAATAATTCCACTTCGAGTAGAATCTAAACCACCACCTAAATCGCCGATTTCTTGTCCTAGAATTTTTTTTGGAGCATCCTTAATTTTAAAAAGACCTCTAGAATAAAAATCTGCCGTGTATTTTCCTAGTTTATCTGTATTCTTATCTTTATTAGCAATAACATTCCTAATAATAACATTAGCAGGATTCTCTTCAGAAGAAATGGTAACCTCATCTAAAACGACTTCTTCTTCAGTAAGGGTTACATTGAGCTCAAAAGGCAAGCTCTGAACGGTAAGTTTTCTCTTAAGAGTTTTATATCCTAAAAATTGGAAAACAACAGTATAATCTCCTAGCTTTTTTATGTCTAATTCATAAAAACCATTATCATTTGTAGTAGTGCCAGTTAATGATTGCTCTAAGAAAATATTTACAAAAGGTAATGCTTCATTTTTTTTATTAGTTACCTTACCTTTAATTTGAGCAAATAAAACAATTGGTAATAACAAGAATAAAAACGTAGATAGTTTATTCATAGGAGCATAATGTTTGATTAACTCAACAAACATATGCGAAATATTTTCGTTAGGGTATTTATAAAATGTTAAAGAATGTAGAGTTATTCTTTTTTCTTTTTCTTCTTCTTTCCAAATAAACCACCTAAAACATCCGTAACTTTATCTATCGTTTTATCTCCTTTTTTTGTTTTTGTAGAATCTTTTTTAGTCCCGCCAAGTAAACTTCCAACAGCTTTATCTATCAGTTTATCTTTTTGTTTCTTTATCAACTGACTTGTTAAATTACTCACGGCCGATCCTAAATCAGTTTTCACATTAGGTTGATTAAAGCTTCCTGAAAAATTTGCAGTAACTGGAACAGTTATATTCTTGTCTGAATTATCAGCCTTACTAAGTAAATTAGCAACTTCTTTACCTAAATATTTGGCAGGTACATTAAACGTAGCGTTATAATCCATAGTTTGATCAAAACCATGACTACCTCCTACAGTAATACCAATGTCGTTATAATTTAATTTGAAAGGTTTTACGGAAACCTTACCGTCATCGAATGACAAATTAGTTTTGATATCTTTTAAGTCGAGCTTTTTTAAGTCAATGAAACCTAAGTTTTGATCTAATAAACTTAGCGCTTTCGAGTTTTTAGGTTCTACATTAGTTGCTAACACTTCAGCTAAAGCTTTACCTGAAAGAGAAGCTAAATTAGGTGTGAAATCATCTTTTAAATTACCTGATAAATTAATATTAGTATTTAATTTTCCTTGTAAAATATCAGCTATTGGAGAAAGCATCTTAAATAATTCAATATTTTTAAAAGAATCACTAATATTAAAAGATTTTATACCCATAGCCATATCGAAAATAGGCTGTTCTTTTTGTGTGTTTACAGACCCATTAAGTGCAATGTTCCCTCCAAACATATTTCCATTAACGCCTTTTAAAGTTGCTTTTTCATTTTTAATAATTAGCGTACCTTTTACGTTCTCCAATTTCAAATTATCATAATAAACTTCTTTTGCTGATGCATTTACTATGCAGTCTAAAAATGCTGGAATTTTTAATTTCTCTTCAGTATTCTTAGGTTTAGTATCATCAGAAGATGACTCCTCTTTTTCTGAACTAGTTTCAGTAGTCATAAAATCACTTAACCTAAAGGCATTAGAATTTAAATTAAAATTACCCTGTAACTTTTTATCAGACAGTACAAAACCAAGTAAATTTGTTATTGTACCAGTAGCTTTTAAATCACTACTACCTGTAATAGCTTCAAAATTATTTAATGAAATTTTACCAGGTTTAAAGGTTACAGTAGCATTATTTATTTGAATTGGATTAGCAACTTCTTGGCCTTGAAATAAGAAATTATTCATTTCTATGCTACCATTTGTTTTAATACGCTGGTATTTGCTTTTTTGTACTGCATCTATATCGAAGTCTGCAGTTAAATTCGCATTAATAACACCATTTAATTTATTCTTAAGATCAAGTGGGTAAACTTTATCAATATCAGCTAAATCTATTTTCCCATTTATTTTAGAACTTATATACGGATTTTTTGTAATGTTTTTTATGTAGGCACTCCCATCAAATTTATTATTGTCAATTTTAAAAGAAAGTTTTTGAACATTTACAAATGTGTCATCAACATTTCCTGTAGTATTTTTAATTTTAGTATCAATACTTATATTTTGAACACTTTTAGGTAGTGTAGGGTATTTGAAAGAGGCATTGTTTGAAGCTATAGTAATATCTATTTTAGGTATCGTAGCATCAGTTACCAAACCATCAATTTTTCCGTTAATATTAAAATCTCCAGAGGTTTTAACATCGCCTATATTTTTAGCATATTGCTCAGGAATTAAAGCTAAAAAGTTTTTAAATTCCGAAGAAGGTGTTTTAAAATTAATATGTATTTCTTGACTATTGTTTTCAAGTAGTTGAACATAACCATCGAAACTTAAAGGAAGTTGATTTATATGAGCCTCATTTTTCAAGAAAGAGTATTTGCTATTTTCCAAGTCTAAGGCCAATAGGGCGTTTAGATCTAAATGCTGACTCTTAACTAAAGTATTTCCATCTTTTTCAAATAAAATAAGTGTAGAAGTTTTAGTATCTAACTCAGTATTTTTTTGAGAAAAATCTCCACTTCCAGAATGGTTAAATTCAGAAAGAACAGCTTTCATTTTTCCTTTTTTATCAATGTAATTTAATGTCGAATTATTAATTGCATAAGAATTTAGTGATAAACTAAAATTACTGGTATTAGTATCAGTTTTTTGTTCAGGTAAATCTTCATTTTTCTTAGCAATATCATAGTTTACATTTCCCTGTTCATCAGTAATGATATTAACCAAAGCATTATCGATGACGAAAGAGTTTATGTTAAGTTGTTCAGAAGCATTTTTAAATAATTCGGTTATTTTTAATTGAAGCTGAATATTATCTGTGTACACTAATGTATCACCCTCAAAAGGCTTAAAATTAGTAACTACCACGTTTTTTAATTCAACAGACGCACTCGGGAAACTTTTGAATAAACTTAAATTAGCATCAGAAAATTCAACCTTAGCATTTACGTTGTTATTTATAGTTTGCTTTACCAAAGCAACCAACTTATCTTGGAATAAGAAAGGTATAGCGGCTAATGCTATAACGATAACAATCAACGTGACAACTATTATTTTAACGAATTTTTTCATGATACTATAGGGGTTTACATCAAAACGAAATAATAAATCTATTATTTGAAGTAGAAATTATAAATAAATGGTAAAGTTAAAAGATATCAGTAATATTGTAGTTAACAAATAGTTTCTTTTTTGAAAAAATCGGCACAATACTCACAAATCATAAAATCTCATGCTAAACGTTTGGGATTTAACTCTTGCGGAATTGCAGAAGCTGGTTTTTTGGAAGAAGAAGCACCTCGTTTAGAGAAATGGTTAACAAACGGTTTCCATGGAGAAATGCAGTATATGGAAAATCATTTCGATAAGCGCTTGGATCCACGTTTATTAGTCGATAATGCAAAATCAGTTATTTCACTTTCCTATAATTATTATCCAGAAAGTTTACAGAGTTCAGATTCATATAAAGTAGCCAAATATGCATACGGAGAAGATTATCATCATGTAATAAAAGATAAGCTTTATGAAATTTTAAGTTGTATTCGAGATGAAATAGGAGAAGTAAATGGGAGATGCTTTGTAGATTCTGCACCTGTATTAGAGAGAGCATGGGCAGAGAAAGCGGGTTTAGGTTGGAACGGAAAGCATTCATTAATGATTCAAAAACAACAAGGCTCTTATTTCTTTTTAGCAGAACTTATTATAGATTTAGAACTGGAGTACGATGCTCCATTTACAACAGATCATTGTGGAAAGTGTACAAAATGTATAGATGCTTGTCCAACTGAGGCTATACTTCCTAATAATACAATAGATGGAAGTAAGTGTATTTCGTACTTAACCATTGAGTTAAGAGATAATATTCCTTTACAATTTAAAGATAAAATGGATAATTGGATGTTCGGCTGTGATATATGTCAAGAGGTATGCCCTTGGAATCGCTTTGCTAAACCACATCAAGAATCATTATTTAAGCCTAAATCAGGAATGTTAGAAATGTCTAAGCAAGACTGGGAAGAACTAACAGAAGAAACATTTCAAAAAGTGTTTAAAAAATCTGCTGTTAAAAGAACTAAATATGCGGGATTAACTAGAACGATTAATTTTCTAAGTGAGAATTGATTATCCACAAGCGAGTACAAATCGCCTGTGGATAATACTATTATTCATATTTACTAAAGAAGAACCATTCTAACTTTTTCTTAAGGGTATTATTTTCGTTTTTAGAGGTGTTTTCTTGCTGTTGTTCGTTTAGTGCTACTTCTTTTTCGAAGAGATTTACAACAAAATCATCATAGCTCATACCTATTTCTTCATTTAAATATGCATGAAAGTATAGTTCACTCGCCTTTTCCCCTTTAAGCTTCTCTATTTGTAATAAAGTTTCGTAAAGTGGTTTGATCTTCTTTACAACACCATCAGGTACAGCTTTACGTCTGCCAGTATAGCCAGTAATTTCTCCAGTACTATTTTTATCGATAGTGAAATCGGTAATAACCCAGTAATACTTACCTGTTTTCGTACGATTTTTTATAATAGCATGATAATTATTGCCTTTTTTTAGGGCTTCCCAAAGCGCTTTAAAAGCAATTTTAGGCATGTCGGGGTGTCTAATTATATTGTGAGGTTCCCCTATTAACTCAAGTTTATCATATTCACATGCTTCACAAAAAACATCATTAGTATATAAAATAGTTCCAAATACATCAGTTTTACTTACTATTATCTTCGTTTTATCCCATTGTACTTCTTCGTTTACTATTTCTTTCGGGGGGGTAGGTTTTGTCATAATTACTTTTATTTAGTTAACAATACAAAAATCGAATACTACGTAATTTTATAAAATGACTTTTATCATGTTTTAGTACTACAGTTCGTTTGGAACAAACCCGTATATTAGCAAATCCAAACAAACAACTTTAGTATATGAGTAAGTCACGTAAAAGACGCGAAGCTCTTTTGTATCATGCAAAACCTAACCCAGGTAAAATAGCTGTAGTACCCACCAAAAAATATGCGACACAGCATGATTTATCTTTGGCGTATTCGCCTGGTGTAGCTGAGCCTTGTTTAGAAATAGCGAAAGATAAAAACAATGTATATAAATACACCGCTAAGAAAAACTTAGTAGCAGTAATTTCTAATGGAACAGCAGTGTTGGGTTTAGGTAATATAGGGCCTGAAGCATCCAAACCAGTGATGGAAGGAAAAGGACTGTTATTCAAAATATTTGCAGATATTGATGTTTTCGATATTGAAGTTGATGCCACAGACGTAGATAAGTTTGTAGAAACGGTAAAAGCTATAGCACCAACTTTTGGAGGAATAAATCTAGAAGATATAAAAGCTCCAGAAGCATTCGAAATAGAACGTCGTTTGAAAGAGGAATTAGATATTCCTGTAATGCACGATGATCAACATGGAACAGCCATTATATCGTCAGCAGCATTATTAAATGCTCTAGAATTGGCTGAGAAAAAGATAGAAGATGTACGTATAGTAGTAAGTGGTGCAGGTTCAGCCGCTATTTCTTGCGCAGCTTTGTATTTATCATTGGGAGCAAAATTAGAGCATATTACAATGTTTGATGTAGAAGGTCTTTTGCATAAAGATCGTACAGATTTAGCACCTAATCAGTATAAGTTTGCTTCAGATAAAAAATACAATAATTTGAAGGAAGCAATGGTTAATGCTGATGTTTTCTTGGGGCTTTCTGTAGGTAATTTAGTAAGTCAAGAAATGGTAAAATCAATGGCGTCCGATCCTATTGTTTTTGCTATGGCTAATCCTATTCCTGAAATATCATATGAAGAAGCAGTTGCTTCTAGAGAAGATATTATAATGGCAACAGGAAGATCTGATCATCCTAATCAGGTTAATAATGTGTTAGGGTTTCCTTTTATTTTTCGTGGAGCACTAGATGTTAGAGCTACAAAAATTAATGAAGAAATGAAGCTAGCCGCGGTTCGTGCAATAGCAGATTTAGCTAAGAGAACAGTACCAGAGCAAGTTAATATAGTTTACGATGAAGTAAGTTTGTCTTTTGGAAGAGAGTATATTATTCCAAAACCTTTCGATCCTAGATTAATTTACGAAATACCACCAGCAATTGCAAAAGCAGCAATGGATAGCGGTGTAGCACAAGAGCCAATCGAAGACTGGGAAAAGTATCGCCACGAATTAATGGATAGATCTGGTTCAGGGAGTAAAGAGATAAGAATACTTCATAATAGAGCTAGAACAAGTCCTAAAAAAGTAATTTTTGCAGAAGCAGATCATTTAGATGTATTAAAGGCTGCACAAAGAGTTTATGACGAAAAAATAGGAATCCCAATATTATTAGGGAATAAAGAAATAATTCTTGAATTAAAAGAAGAATTAGGATTCGATGCTGATGTAACGATTATCGACCCTAAAACTTCTGAGGAAAAAGAAAGAAGAGAACGTTTTGCTAAAATTTTATGGGAATTAAGAAGGCGAAAAGGAACTACATTCTTGGAAGCTAAGAAATGGATGCGCGAGCGTAATTATTTTGCCGCTATGATGGTAAATGAAGGTGAAGCTGATGCCTTAATCACAGGATATTCTAGACCTTATCCATCGGTTGTAAAGCCAATATTAGAATTAATAGAAAAGGATAGAGGAGTTACCAAGGTAGCGGCAACTAACTTAATGTTAACTAAACAAGGACCTATTTTCTTAGCAGACACAACAATAAATATCAATCCGTCTTCAAGAGATTTAGCCAAAATTACACAATATACTTACATATTAGCAAGAATGTTTGGTATGAAGCCACACATTGCAATGTTAGGTTTTTCTAACTTCGGATCGACAACATGCGATACATCAGCTAAAATTCGTGAAGCTGTAAAGTACATGCATAAAAATCATCCAGATGTAATAGTAGACGGAGAAATACAAGCAGATTTTGCTTTAAATCCAGAAATGTTAGCTAAAGAGTTTCCATTTTCAAAACTGAACGGAAAAAAGGTTAATGTATTGATATTTCCTAACTTAGAGTCAGCAAACATAACCTATAAATTAATGAAAGAAGTGAATGGAGCAGAGTCAATCGGGCCAATATTATTAGGATTAAGTAAGCCTGTTCATGTACTGCAATTAGGATCTAGTGTAGATGAAATGGTGAATATGGCAGCAGTAGCTGTTGTAGATGCGCAAGAGCGAGAAAAACGTAATCTAGTTGATTCATAAGTAGTAAATAGTAAATTTCACAATCGTAAATAATTTTGCTACTTTAGGCGTCTCTTAAAAGTAAATAATGATAACTCAAATTAAAGGAAGGTTAGTAGAGAAAAATCCAACGTATGTTGTAGTAGATTGTAATGGTGTTGGATATATGTTACATATTTCATTGAATACATACACTAGTTTACCAACCGAGGAGTTAATCACTTTACAAACACATTTATCCATTCGTGAAGATGCTCATACGTTATATGGATTTATAGATAAAGTAGAACGAGAAATATTCAGACTGTTAATTTCGGTGTCAGGTGTAGGGCCAAGTATTGCAAGAACAATGCTTTCCTCTATGACTACTGATGAAATTCAACAAGCAATAGCATCAGAAAATGTTAGAGTAATACAATCTGTAAAGGGGATAGGGGCAAAAACTGCGCAGCGTGTTATCATAGATTTAAAAGAAAAAATACTGAAAACCTTTGATATTAATGAAGTTTCAATAGAAGAAAGCAATACGAACAAAGAAGAAGCGTTATCAGCATTAGAAGTTTTAGGTTTTGCACGTAAGCAAGCCACTAAGGTTGTTACCAATATAATAAAAGAGTCGCCAACAATTACTGTAGAAGGATTGATAAAAAAGGCACTAAAAAATTTGTAAAAAGGTTGAGAAAAAATTTTCGTAATAGATTTTTGACAGCACTTGCTTTGTTAGTAAGTGTTGTTTCATTTGCTCAAAAGACAAGTGCTAAAGATTCTATTGTAGTCAAAAAAGACACTGTTGTTCCATTAAAGTATAACTTCCGTTTTAATCAAAAAGCAAATCTATTTCTCAATAATCCTGCGAAAACAGAGATTTCCTACGATAAAAAACTAAATAAATTTGTTATTGTAGAAAGAATAGGTAATTATCTCATAGGAACACCGATTTACCTTACTCCAAGAGAATATGATGAATATCGTTTAAAGAATGATATTAAAATGTATTTCAAAGAGAAAGTAGATGCATCTAACCCGAATAAAAAAGGAAGCGAAAAAGCAAGAAAAAACCTACTACCTAAATATTATGTGAATTCTAAATTTTTTGAATCTATTTTTGGAGGAAACGAGGTAGAGGTAATTCCAAGTGGTCAAATAAATATTAAGCTAGGAGGAATTTATCAAAATACAGAAAATCCACAGATTTCAGTAGAAAACCAGAGTAGCTTTACCTTTGATTTCGATCAGCAAATTAGCGCTAGTTTACAAGCTAAGGTTGGTAAAAGATTACGAGTTACTGCAAATTATGATACGCAATCTACTTTTGATTTTCAAAATGTAATTAAAGTTGAGTATGCTCCAACTGAAGATGATATCATTCAAAAGATAGATGCAGGTAATGTTAATTTACCAATTAAGAACTCGTTAATAAACGGAGCGCAAGCTTTGTTTGGGGTTAGAGCCGATCTTCAATTTGGAAAAACAACAATACGAACAGCGTTCTCACAACAAAATTCGCAGTCAAAAACAGTAGTTGCAGA